>Ga0111538_10002727_pt1 | contig 24809 bp, 17 predicted proteins | sample SoiMethybrSBSTD1_FD_79669 | JGI IMG/M metagenome (GOLD analysis project Ga0111538, IMG submission 79669) | Bulk soil microbial communities from a Populus tree surrounding site in Tennessee, USA - Soil MetaG P. TD hybrid SBSTD1 (version 2)... | ecosystem: Environmental > Terrestrial > Soil >...
GATGAGCGCGGTTCCCGCAGCTCTCTTCAACACGATGCCGCTTCACTCAAGCAAGGAGCGATCCACGTGGCATGGACCGATCTTGCAGGCGCCGGCGTGTGGCCAGACGGGGCGTCAGCGCGCGGGCGTAGCGCTCTGCCACGCCGGTTCAGCGCTCGAACTGCCGCGGCGCCTCGCTCGAGATCGCGAGTGCTGCGCTCGACGCATCATCCGAAGATGAATCACCGCGCCGCACGCGCAGGCCATCGCCGCGAGCAGCGCGACGCCGATGAGACGCGCGGCACCGCGCACGCCGTCATCCTCCTCGACGGGGAACAAGTGGAGACGAAACCGCACGACAATGCGGTGTGGCGGGTCGATGGCAGGGTGATCCGGATGCAGTTCCTCGACATGAGCCAGGCGTGCGCGACATCGCCGAGCGGCATCCTGGAGGACGCGGTGCGCGGACTCAGCGCGGTGGTCGCTCACGAGCAAGAGCTGCACACCCGGTGGGCGCACTACGACGACGGGTCGAGCTTCGTCGCCCTGCTGGTGCAGTGGTCCGACCCGGGGGTGCCGCCGGTCGCGGTGGCGGCGACCGTGGTGGGCGACCAGGTCGTCATGCTCGCCAGCGCGGTTCCGGAGGACGACTGGCGGCCGGTGGCCGAGCGCCTGTTCCACATGATCCTCACCACCCGCGTCTCCGCCGGCTGGATCGATCCGTCGGCGCCGCTCTCGCCGCTGCGCCGGCAGCTGCCGGTCGAGCCGCAGGCTCTGCCAGCTGGCTGTGCGGGCTGCACCGCCTCGCTCTTCGCGCCCTGAGTATCGGGATCGCGATCCGAAAGGCATCGCGGCAGCCGGCGCGCGCCAGCATAATGGGGGCGGTGAAGGCCGCCGATCTCCCGCTGCGCTACAACGCCGTCGATGTGCTCGAGCGCAACGTCCGGGGGCGACCGGACGAGGTCGCGCTGACGAGTGAAGCCAGGACGCTGACCTTTGCGGAGGTGTCGGCCGAGGTGAACCGCGCGGCCGGGGCGCTCGCCCGCCTGGGCGTCAGGCGCGGTGACACGGTGGCGCTCCTGGCCCCCGACTCGGCCGAGTGGGTCGCGATCTACTTCGGCGTCATCAAGCTCGGCGCGGTGGCGGCCAGCTTCAACACGCTGCTCACGCCATCCGAGTACGCGTACATGCTCGACGACTGCGGCGCCCGCGTCCTGGTCGTCGATCGCACGCTCCTCGAGCGGGTGGAGCCGGTCCGCGCCGGTCGCCTCTGGCTGGAGGAGGTCGTCGTCATCGGCGGCGACGGCGCAACATCATGCCGGCGGTACGAGGCGCTCCTGGCCGAGGCCTCGCCGCAGCGGGAGGCTGCCCCCACTCACCGCGACGACGTCTGCTGCGTCAACTACTCGAGCGGCACGACCGGCGAGCCCAAGGGCATCCCGCATGCCCACAAGGACCTGCCGCTCACCGCCGAGCTGGTCGGCCGGCGGACGCTCGGCCTCCGCCCGGGCGATCGCACCTTCGCGGTCGCCAAGCTGTTCTTCACCTTCGGCACCGGCGGCAACCTGGTCTTTCCCTGGTGGGTCGGCGCCGGCATCGTCCTCCACCCCGGCTCGCCGCGCGACCCGCGCGCGGTCCTCTCGGTCATCCATCGCTTCCGGCCCACGGTCTTCTACACCGCACCGACCGGCTACGCCGCCATGCTCGCGACTCCCGGCATGACGTCGGAGTGGGATCTCTCGTCGCTCCGGCTCTGCGTCTCGGCAGGGGAGGCGCTGCCCGAGCCGGTCTGGCGGCGCTGGCACCAGGCCACCGGCCTCGAGATCCTCGACGGCATCGGCTCGACCGAGAACTATCACATGTTCATCGCCAACCGGCCGGGCGAGGTCCGCCCCGGCTCGAGCGGGCGTCCCATCGATGGCTACCAGGTCCGCATCGTCGACGAGGACGGACGCGACGTGACGCCGGGCGAGGTCGGCAACCTCCTGGTGCGCGGCGAGACGGCGGCCCAGCTCTACCTGCACCAGGTCGAGCGATCGCGCCGCGCGTTCCGCGGCGAGTGGCTCGACACCGGCGACAAGTACTACGTCGACGCCGACGGATACTACTGGCACGCCGGCCGGTCGGACGACATGCTGAAGGTCGGCGGCATCTGGGTCTCGCCGGTCGAGGTCGAGAGCTGCCTCGTCTCCCACCCGGCGGTGATCGAGTGCGCCGTGGTCGGTCAGCCGGACGCCGACGACCTGGTCAAGCCGAAGGCCTTCGTCGTGCTGCGCGACGGCACCGCCGAGGACGGCGGCCTCGCCGCGCTGCTCACCGCCTGGTGCGTCGAGCGCATGGCGCCCTACAAGCGCCCGCGCTGGATCGAGTTCGTCACCGAGCTCCCCAAGACCGCCACCGGCAAGGTCCAGCGCTACCGCCTGCGCTGAGCTTCACTTCCTGAGCTCGCGCTTCAGGATCTTGCCGGTCGGGCCCTTGGGCAGGGTATCGAGGAACTCGACCACGCGCGGGACCTTGTAGGCCGCGAGGCGCTCCCTGGTGTATGCGATGATCTCGTCCGGGGTGACCGCCTCGTGTCCCGCCTTCTTCGCGACGATCGCCTTCACCTCCTCGCCGTGGCTGGCATGCGGGATCCCGATCACGGCGGCCTCGGCCACCGCGGGATGGCCGTAGAGGACCTCCTCGATCTCGCGCGGGTACACGTTGAACCCGCCGCGGATGATCATGTCCTTCTTGCGATCGACGATGAAGTAGTAGCCGTCGGCGTCGCGCGTCGCGATGTCGCCGCTGTGGAACCAGCCGTCCTTGATCGCCTCCGCGGTGGCCTCGGGCCGCTTCCAGTAGCCCTTCATCACGTTGTGGCCCTTGATGCAGATCTCGCCGGGCTGATCGATCTCGGTGACCACGTTGCCCTGGTCGTCCTCGAGGCGGAACTCGCAGCCCCAGATGGGCGTGCCGATCGATCCGGCCTTCTTGGGCCGGTCGAGCGTGTTGAACGACGCGACCGGCGAGGTCTCGCTGAGGCCGAAGCCCTCGATCGTGTTCACCCCGTACTTCGTGTCGAACGCCGCCATCACCTCGACGGGCATCGCCGAGCCGCCCGAGATGCAGTGGCGCAGCGAGGAGAGATCGCAAGTGTGGTCGCTCGGATGGTTGAGCAGCGCGAAGTACATGGTCGGCACGCCCGCGAAGAGGTTCACCCGGTGCTTCTGGATGAGCCCCATGGCGCCCTCGGCGTCGAAGCGCGGCATCAGCACCACCTGGCCACCGGCGGCGAGCGTCGCGTTCTGGATGCAGGTCTGGCCGAAGCTGTGGAACAGCGGCAGCACGCCCAGGGCGATCGTCTCGTAGGTGATCGGCAGGAGCTGCGTGCGGACGAAGTGCGCGTTGAAGAACATGTTGAAGTGGGTGAGCTCGGCGCCCTTCGGCTTTCCGGTCGTGCCCGAGGTGTAGAGGATGACGGCGGTGTCGTCGGGCATCGTCGGCGCGAGATCGTTCATCGGCTCACCACCGGCGACCAGGGCCGTGAAGCTCACGGCGCCCGCGGGCGCGGTGTGATCGGCGCGATCGGCCTTGGCGACGATGAGGTGCTTGCAGCTATCGACCCGCGCGACGGCAGCCTGCGCCTGCGGGAGGAACCCTTCCCACACCACCAGCGCGGTCGCGTCGGAGTCGGTGAGGTGGTAGGCGATCTCCTCCGCGGTCAGGAGCACGTTGAGCGGGACGACCGGCGACCCGGCGCAGTGCGATCCGAAGTACGCGATGGAGAAGTGCGGGACGTTCGGCAGCATCAGCGCCACGTGCTGGCCGCGGCGCACGCCGAGACCGCGGAGCCCGCCGGCGAACCTCTGCACCATGGCGTGCAGCGTCGAGTAGAGCAGCGTCGTGTCGGCGAGCGTGATGGCAGGGCGGTCGCCGAACTTCTTCGCGCTCTCGCGCAGGAGGGTGCCGAGGTTCAGGCTCATCGACGCATCGTACCCCCCGGGTCACGGCCCGACTACTCGTCGGCCACCCAGCCCTCGCGCGCGACGTCCACGTCGGAGTCGTCGAGGAGGTTGATGGTGTCGCCGCCCGGGGTCAGGTCGGTGTGGAAATGGTTGCGGTGGATCGAGTTGTAGTTGGGCGTGAGGGCGATGTTCCACAGGTTGTTGCGCCACTCGGCGCAGATGAGGTCGTGCAGGAACTCGTCCTTGGGGTTCTCGGTGTGGGCGGCGCAGGTCCCGACGCCGTCGGGATCGATGACCCAGTGGTTGAGGACCGAGTAGAAGGTCCCGTCCCTGGTCTTGAAGCCGGCGCGATCGATCGCCGTGCCCCAGGAGTGTTCCGACATCCCGTAGGTGCAATTCGGCGGCGTCCCGGCGTGGTTGATGCAGCGGTAGTTGTACAGGCCGATGTCAGCCACCTCGACCACCTCCCGCTCGCGCAGGATCGGTGCGTTGCGCGCGAGTGTCTTCGCCATCTCGCAGTCCATGAACCAGCTGGTGCGCGGGGTGGAGAGGGTCACGTACCGGTAGCGCACCCCGTTGATGGGCATCTTGACGGTGACCGGGTCTTCGACGCCCCGCAGGTTCGGTCCGACCGTGTACTCCACCTGGTAGAGATCGAGCCAGGCGTGGCAGCCCGCCGGCGTCGGGTCGATCGCCTCGAGCTCCACCGAGGCCCGGTCGAGCTCGACGTCGTCCTTGTCGTAGGCGATCACCTTGACGTTCGCCGTGCCGCTCGAGCGGATCTCGACGGTGAGGGCGAAATCGGGCCCCCCGACCCGGTCCCGCTCCGGGCCGCCGTTGATGTGGTAGGCGACCTTGCGGGTGCCCTCGGGCACCTCGAGCTCGAACGGCACCGCGGCGACCAGGTAGCCGAGCTGCCCGACGTCGTTTCGCTTGAAGGTCTTGCCCGGCGCCGGCGCGAGGATCGTCAGCTTGCCGCTGCCGCTGTCACCGCCGCCACCGCTGCCACCACCGCCATCGGCGCCACTCTCGCCGCCACCGCCGCCGCCGTCGGCCTCGTCGCCCGACATGTTCACCGTTCCGCTACAGCCAACCAGGAGGAAGAGGATCGCTGCTCGCTTCATGCGGCGAGCCTAAGAAAAGGGCAGCTCGCGACTCAATGAAGAAGCGCTCGAGATGGCAATAAAAACGCATACTTGGGGGCTACTGCGGTGGTCGCTTTCATGGATTCTATGGGCGCATGCGCGGCCGGCGGCGATGGGCGGAGGCGGACCGGCGCGGTGATACGCTGGCCGAGCGAGCGGCGCATGAAGACCCTCGACGCTCCTGCCAGGCCACGGCTCATCGGGCGCGACGGCGACCTCGTCCGGGTGGAGGCGAGCCTGCGAGAGGCGCGCCTGGTGACGGTCCTCGGTCCTCCCGGCATCGGCAAGACGCGGCTGGCGGCCGAGGTGGTGGCCCGCGCCCGCGCCGGCGGCGACTTTGCCGGCGGCGTGCTGGTCTGCGATCTCGCGGAGGCGAGCAGCGCCGACGAGGCCGCGGCCGAGCTCGGGCGCGCGCTCGGCTGCGAGGCGCCCGACGTGGCGGCGGTGGGGCGCGCGCTCGCGCTGCGCGGCGCCGCGCTGGTCGCCCTCGACGACCTCGAGCGCCTGGTGCCGCAGGCCGCCGCGACGCTCGGACGCTGGCTGGCGGAGGCCGGGTCGGCGCGCTTCCTCTGCACCTCGCGCGAGCCGCTGCGCCTGGCCGGCGAGGTCCGCCTGGAGCTCGAGCCGCTCGGCCTCCGCGACGGGGTCGACCTCCTGGTCGAGCGGGCCGCCGCCCTGCGCCCGGCGTGGGCGCAGCCGGATCGCGATCGCCTCGCCCTCGAGGAGGTGGTCCGCCGCCTCGACGGGATCCCGCTGGCGCTCGAGCTCGCCGCCGCGCGCGCGCCGGTCCTGTCCCCCGCCGCGCTGCTCGAGCGCCTGTCGTCGCGCCTCGCCCTCCTGCAGGCGCCGCCGCCGGGCGCCAGCCGGCGGCAGGCCACCCTGCGCGCCGCCATCGACTGGTCCTGGGATCTCCTCGACGAGGCCCAGCGCGAGGTGCTGGTGCAGTGCGCGATCTTCGCGGGTGACTTCGGCCTGGCCGCGGCCGAGGCGGTCGCCCTGGTCACGGTGCCCGGCGCGCCGCCGGTCCTCGACACCCTCCAGGCTCTGCGCGAGCGCTCGCTCCTCTGCGACGCGGCCGCCGAGGTCGGCGAGCCGCGCCTGGGGATGCTCGCCAGCGTGCGCGAATACGCCGGCGAGAAGCTCGACGCGTCCGGCTGGCGGCCGGCGGTCGCCGAGCGCCACGCGCGCTTCGTGCTCGCCGACGGCGAGCGCCGGGCGGAGGCGGCGCGGCGCGGGGAGAGCGCGGCCCGGATCGACCTGCTCGCCCACGCCGCCGGAGACCTGCACGCGGCCTACCGGTGGCTGGCGGCCGGCGACCCGCGCGGCGCGGCGCGCATGGCGCTGGTCCTCGATCGCCTGCTCTACCTGCGCGGCCCGTTCCAGCGCCACCGGGCGCTGCTCGACGATGCGCTCCGCCTGGCCGGCGAGGCGGGAGACGCGGTGCTGCGGGCGCGCTGCCTGTCGGCGCGCGGCCACGCCCACCTGGTCGAAAGGCGGCCGGGCGAGGCGGCGAGCGATTTCGCGCAGGCGCTGGCGCTGGCGAGCGCAGCCAGCGAACGCGGGCTGGAGGCGGAGGCGCTGCGCGGCCTGGGGGTCGCGCTCCGCGACCTCGGCCGCCACGCGGAGGCGGCGGAGCGGTTCTCGCAGGCGACCGATGCGGCGCGGATGTCCGGCGATTCCAGCCTCGAGGCACAGGTGGCGAGCAGCACCGGAACCCTCCACCGCTTTCGCGGCGAGCACGAGGCGGCGCTCGTCCACTACCAGCGCGCCCTGGCGCTCCACCTGGAGCGCGGCGATCCGCGCGGCGAGGCGATCGTGCGCGGCAACCTGGGCCACGCGTACGCGGCGCTCGGCCGCTCCGAGGAGGCCGAGCGCGAGATCCGCGCCGCGCTGCCGGTCCTGCGCGCGATCGGCGACCGGCGCTCCGAGGCGATCCTCACCGGATCGCTCGGCGCGGCGCTGGTCCTGCGCGGCTACCCGGCAGACGCCGGCCCGCTCTACCGCCACGCCCTGGCCCTGTCGCGCGAGCTGGGCGACGCGCCCATGGTGGCCGTGAACCGCGCCATCCTCGCCGCCCTGAGCGCGCTCGAGGGGCACCTGGCCGAGGCGGAGCAGGGCTTCGCGCAGGCCCGGCTCGCGCTGGAGCGCGCCGCCGCCGACGGCGCGTGGCAGCCGGCCATCGACCTCCTCGAAGGCGTCCTCGACATCGCCCGCGCGCGACGGGCCGGCGCAGCGGACGAGGCCGATGCCAGCGCCCGCCACCGGGCTCTGGCGCGCGGCCGTCTGGCGACCGCGCCGTCCTCGCCCGAGAGCGCCGCCGCCGAGCACGTTGTGTTCGCTTCCTCCTGGCTCGCGCGCCTGCTCGCTGATCGCCCTGCGGAGCCGGCGCCCGCCGCCGCAGCCGGCGCTCCGGTCCTCGAGATCGGTGCCGACGCCCGCTGGTTCAGGATGTCCGGCGGCACCCGGGTGGATCTCGCGCGGCGCAAGCCGCTCCGCCGCGTGCTGCGCGTGCTGGTCGAGTCTCGCCGGAGCGCGCCCGGCCAGCCGGTCGCCCCCGCGACGATCGCGAGCGCGGTCTGGCCCGATCAGGAGCTGGCGCCTCGAGCGGCGGCGTCGCGCATCTATGTGGTCGTCGCCGAGCTGCGCAAGCTCGGCCTCGAGGAGGCCATCGCCCGCCAGAGCGGCGGCTACCTGCTCCACCCCGCCGTCGCGATCAGCCAGCCCGCCGGCGACTGACCGTTGCCAGCCGCCCTCGCGCTAGAATCACCCGCATGGGGCGCGCCGATGTCGACAAGGGCAGTGCGGAGCCCGCCGGCCAGGGGACCGCCGCCGAGCGTGACGACTCGCGCGACGAGACCCTGCGGAGCGGCGAAGAGCCGCCTCCCCTCCCGCTGGCCGCGACCGTCGACGCCGGCGCGCCGCAGGCAGTTCCCCCCGAGCTGGCGCCCGGCGCGACCCTCGGCCGCTACCGGATCGGCGAGCAGCTCGGCGGCGGCGCGATGGGCGTGGTGGTTGCGGCGATCGATCCTGCCCTCGATCGAAAGGTCGCCCTCAAGCTGGTGCGGACCGACCCGGAGAGCGACCCGACCACCGCGCGCCAGCGGCTCCTGCGCGAGGCGCAGGCGATGGCGCGCCTCGCCCACCCGAACGTCGTCACCGTCTACGAGGTCGGAACCGCGCTCGACCACGTCTTCGTCGCGATGGAGCACATCGACGGCTGCAACCTGGCCGACTGGCTGAAGCAGAGCAGGCGCTCGCGGCGGGAGATCGTGGACGCCTTCGCCGCTGCCGGACGCGGACTGGCCGCCGCCCACGCGGCCGGCATCGTCCACCGCGATTTCAAGCCGGCCAACGTGCTGGTCTCGGCCGATGGCCGGGTCCGGGTCGCCGACTTCGGTCTCGCCACCAGCCCGGTCGCACCCGCGCCGTCGCCGGCAGCCACTCCGCCGGCGGCCCTTGCGGCCGGGATCACGGTCACCGGCGCGCTGCTGGGGACTCCGGCCTACATGTCACCGGAGCAGCACGAGGCACGAACCGTCGACGCCCGCGCCGACCAGTTCGCCTTCTGCGCCGCCCTCTACCAGGCGCTCTACGGCGAGCTGCCGTTCGAGGGCGATGACCACCTCGCCTACGCCCGCAACGTCGTCGCCGGCAGGCTGCGCCCGGCGCCGGTCGGATCGCACGTGCCCGGCCGGCTGCGCAGCATCCTCCTGCGCGGGCTGTCCACCGATCCGGATCGGCGCTACCCGGCGATGCGCGCGCTGCTCGGCGAACTCGATCGCGCGATGTCGGCGAGGCGCCGGCGCATCGCCCTCGTGGGCGCCGGGCTGGTGGGCGCCGCCGCCCTCGCGGTCTTCTCGCTGCGCGGCGCCGACGAAGCGCCGGAACCGTGCGCCGCCGCCGACCGGCCGGCCGCAGGACTGTGGAACCCGACGGCGCGCGGTGAGGTCGAGGCGGCCTTCAAGAGCTCGGGCATGCCGGACGCGGCCGACGCTTTCGCCCGACTCGATCGCGTGATGAGCCGGCGGGTCAGCCAGATCCGGGCGATGCACCGCAAGGCCTGCCTCGCCACCGAAGTGCGCCATCAGCAGTCGCAGATTCTGTACGGCCGGCGCCTCGAGTGCCTCGCCAGACGCGGGGAAGAGGTCTCGGCGTTCACCGCCGTCCACGCCATTGGCGAGCGGTCGGTGGCGGACCGCGCGCTGCAAGCGGCCCTCTCGCTGCCGCGGGTCGAAGAGTGCGCCGACCGCAAGGCGCTGATGGCAGCCGTGCCACCGCCCGCTGAAGCGCACGCCAGGGCGCAGGTGGTGGAGCTCCAGTCGCTGCTGGCCCGTGCGCTGGCGCTCGAATCGGCCGGCAAGATGGCCGAGGCGGCGAAGCAAGCCGAGAGCGTGGTGGCACAGGCGGATCCGATCGGCTGGGCCCCGCTGCGCGCCCGCGCCCACTACCACCTGGCCCGCATCCTCTCCTCGCTCGATCAAGAGCGCTGCGCGGCCGAGCTGCGGGTCGCCGCCGATCTGGCGGCGGCCGCCCGCGACGACCTCTTGCTGGCGCGCATCTGGATCCTCTTGCACGGCACCCTCGGTTACGAGATGTCCAGGCCGGACGAGGCCAAGGCGCTCGAGCCGGTCGCGGCCGCCGCCATCGAGCGCGCCGGCAGGCGCCCCGAGCTGCGCGGCCTGTTCGAGAACTCGCTGGGCGCGGTCGCGATGCGGGCCGGCGACTTCCCGGCCGCGGCGACCCACTTCCTGGCCGCGGTCGAGCACTTCGAGAAGGACTTCGGACCGGAGCACCCGTCGGTCGCCGATGCCCTGGCCCACGCGGGGCTCGCGCTCGAAGACGGTGGGCGGCTCGCCGAGGCGCGACAGGCGCTCGAGCGAGCGCTCGCGATGCGGATCAAGCTGCTCGGACCGGAGCACCTGTCGGTCGGGCAGAGCTACAAGGCGCTCGGCGGCCTGATCGACACCATGGGGGGCACCGAGGAGGCGCTGGAATTTTTCAGGCGCGCCCAGGCCATCTTCGAGAAGACGCTGCCTCCCGACCACCAGCTGCAGGCCACCGCTCTGTCCAGTATCGCCATCCAGCTGGACCAGCTCGACCGCTCGGACGAGGCGCTGCCGCTGCACCTGCGCGGGATCGCCATCCTGGAGCAGAAGCCGAAGGGCAACGAGATCGCGCTGTCGTTCGGCCTCACGGCGCTCGGCGTCTGCTACGAGGGGCTGGAGCGCTATCAGGACGCGCTCGCGGCCTTCCGGCGTGCGGTCGCGCTGAAGGAACAGCTGCTGGGCCGCGACCACGTGGTGATCGCCTACACGCTGTCTCCGATGGGACGGGCCGCCTGGAAGATGGGCGACCTCGCGCAGGCGTCCGCGCTCTGTCGCCGCTCGCTGGCCATCCTGGAACCGCGGGTCGGTCGGGATCATCCCGAGCTCGCGGGGCCGCTCATGACGCTGGCCGAGATCGCGCTGGCCCGTCGGGACTCGACCAGGGCACTGGGGCTGATCGAGCGCTCGAAGGCGATCCAGGACAAGTCCGAGCAGACCGACACGCTCGGGTATGCGGAGACCCTGATCGCCCGCGCGCGCGCCCTGCTCGCACTCCGCCGGGCGCCGGCCGCGGTCCCCGACCTCGAGCGCGGGCTGGCCCTCATGCAGGCCAAGGGAGCCAGAAAGAAGGACATCGCCGAGGTCGAGGCGATCCTCGCTCGCGTGCAGCGGCATCCCGGCGCGGCTCGCTGAGACGCCGCCGCGCTCGATTCAATCGTGCCGCATCGCGATGGTCGGATCGATCCGGGTCGCCCGGGCGGCCGGGATCCAGCTGGCGACCGCTCCGACTGCGGCGATGAGGATCGCCACCCCGGCGAAGGTCCACGGGTCGAGCGGCGGGACCTCGAAGAGAACGCCGGCCAGCACCGCCGACAGCGCGTTGTTGACCACCGCGGAGGCGGCCAGGCCGATCACCAGCCCGGTGATGACCAGAACCGTCCCGTCGCGCAGGACCATGCGCCTGACCAGCGCCGGCGGAGCACCGATCGCCATGCGGATCCCGATCTCGCGCGTCCGCTGGGCGACCGAGTGTGCCATGGTCGCGAAGACGCCGATCGCGGCGAGCAGGAGCGCGATCACGGCGAAGCCGGTCAGGAGCACGGCCAGGAAGCGGGGCCGCGCCACCTCTTGCCACAGGATGTCGTCCATGGTGTGGAGGTCGGCGACGGCGATGCGCGGGTCGAGGTCGCGCAGGATCCGGCGGACGCCGGGCATCACCGAGCGCGGGTCACCCTCGGCCCGGACGACCAGGAACAGGACCCGGTCGGCGAACTGGTCGCCCCAGCTGGCCAGGGACGGCAGGTAGAACTGCGGCGACGGCTCGCCCGACAGATCGGTCTGATGGATATCGGTGACCACGCCGACGACGGTCGGCATCGGGACCTGAAACGGCCAGCCCTTGATCGGAACCGTGCGACCGATCGGATCCAGGCCGGGCCACAGGGCGCGAGCCAGCCGCTGGTTGACGAGCGCGGTGGTCGGCACTCCTCCAGAGTCGCGCGGCTCGAGCGAGCGGCCACGGGTGATCCTGACCCCGAGCGTGTCGGCGAAGCCGTCGCTGACGCCGCGGACGTGGGCCTGGAGCGTATCGCCCCGCCCGGGCCGCGAGAGCTCGAAGTAGGCCGGCTCGTGATCGAACGGGAGGCTGGTCATGAACGCGGCCGCCCGGACGCCGGGCAGCGCGCGCGTCCGATCGCGCAGCTCTCGCCAGAACCGGTTGGCGGTGTCCTGGGTCGGGTACATGCTCTTCGGCAGCTCGATCCGCATCGTCATCAGGCCGCGCGGCTCGAAGCCGAGCTCGACCTCTTGCAGCCGGGCGAAGCTCCGTGTCATCAGCCCGCAGCCGACGGCGAGCACGACCGCGAGCGCGATCTCGCCGGTGACCAGCGCGCGGCGGAGCCGCAGGCCGCGGCGGGTCGCGGTGGTCCGCGTGCCGGCGTCCCTGAGCGTGGCCTCGAGGTTGGCGGTACCGCCGGCCCGGAGCGCCGGCAACAGACCGAACAGGAGGCTGGTCACCAGTCCGGCGCCGATCCCGACCAGGAGCGCCATGCCGCTCATCTGGATCTCGTCACGGCGCGGGGCGCTGTCGGGGAGCAGCGCGAGCGCGAGATCGACACCCCAGGCGGCGATGGCGAGGCCGAGCGCAGCGCCGAGCGCGCCGAGCACGAGCGCCTCGGTGAGCGACTGCCGCATCAGGCGACGGCGGTCGGCGCCGACCGCCGCGCGGATCGCCATCTCGCGCTGGCGCGCGTCGCCCCGGGCGAGCAGGAGGCTGGCGATGTTGGCCGCGGCGATGAGCAGGAGAAAGGCGACCGCGCCCTGGAGCAGGAGGAGGGACCAGCGCGCCGACCCGATCACCTCATCGGCCAGGGGCCGCAGGGCGACCGGGTGCTCGCGCGAGAGCGGGTGCTGATCCGGGCGATAGGTCGCGCTCGACCAGGCCACGTAGCGGTCCAGGTCGGCGCGCGCCTGGGCGAGCGACACGCCCGGGCGGAGGCGGCCGACGACCTCGATCCAGTGGGTCTTGTGGCGATCGGTTTCCTCGAGATCGCTTCCCATCGGCATCCACAGGTCGACGTCGGCGCGCGGGAAGGCGAACCCGCGCGGCATCACGCCGATCACGATGGACGGGTTGCCGTCGACCGTGATGGTCTTTCCGACGATGGCCGGGTCGGCGGCGAAGGCAGTGCGCCAGAGTCGATCGCTCAGGATCGCGACCGTCTGCCCGTGCGGCTTCTCCTCCTCGTCGGTCATGTTGCGGCCGAGGGCCGGCGCCACGCCGACGGTGCGCAGGAGCGAGGCGGTGGCATAGGCGGTGTGGACCCGGACCGGCTCGGCGCCGCCCGAGACCGGCGAGCCGGCCAGCTCCCAGGCACCGAGCGACTCGAACGAGGCGCTGTGCTCGACGAGCTCGCGGTACTCCGGGGCCGAGATCGGGAAGCGGTCGTGGTCGGGCAGGCGGGTGTGGATGTAGACGAGCCGGTCCGGCTCCGGGTAGGGCAGGGGGCGGAGGAGGACCGAGTCCACCACCGAGAAGACCGTGGTGTTGGCGCCGATCGCGAGGCCCAGCGTGATGACCGCGACCAGGGCGAAGCCGGGATTCCTGACGAGGAGGCGAAGGGCGAAGCGGATGTCCTGGACGAGTGCGCTCATGGCTCGCCGCCGTCCTGTGCAGGGTCCGGGCCGGCCGCAAGCGGCGGAAACGGCGTCGGTGCGCCCGGCGGGCGGTCCGGCGGCGGGACGCGCGATCCCGGATCCGGACGGCTCATGACGGGGAGCGACAAAGTGAGACGCGCCTCGCAGCCGGTCCGGTCGCGCCGGTTCTCGAGCGTCAGCGCGCCGCCGTGTGCCTCCGCGATCTGGCGCGAGAGCGCGAGCCCGATCCCGGACCCGCCCGGCTTGGTGGTGTAGAACGGGACGAACAGGTTGGCGTCGTCGGCGAGGCCCGGGCCCTCGTCGCGGACGGTCAGCTCGACGCGGCCCGGCGCGACGGTCCAGGCGATCTCGACCGGCGCCGAGTCACCGTCGCCGGAAGACTCGCGCGCGGCGTCGACCGCGTTGGTCACCAGGTTGATGAGGAGCTGCTCGAGCTGGGCGGCGTCCGCGTGGAGCGTCGCGGCCGGGCCACGGACCACGCGGATGGGGGCGCGAGTCTCGAGCGTCGCGACCCGCGCGATCAGCGCGGCGAGGTCGACCGGCGCGCGCTCGGGGGACGGCAGCCTGGCCAGTCGCGCGTAGGCGGTCATCAGGCGGGCGAGCGCGTCGGCGCGGCGCTGGATGACATCGAGCCCGCGGGCGGTGTCCTCGGACGCGTCCGTGAGCCCGCGCTTGAGCGTGGACGCGATCGACGAGATCGGGGCGAGCGAGTTGTTGATCTCGTGGCTCAGGACCCGCACCAGTCGCTGCCAGGCGTGGCGCTCCTCCTCGCGCAGCGCGCGCGAGACGTCGGCCAGGGCCACCAGCGTGTGGGTCCGGCCGTCCTGGCGAAAGGCGGTACGCCGCACCTGCCAGGTGCGCGGCGGGCCGGCGCCGCCACCCGGCTCCAGCACCAGGGTGGTCGGCGCGTCCGACCCGAGGAGTGCAAGCAGCCCCAGCTCGTCGGCACCGCGGCCGAGCAGCGCCTCGCGCGGCCGCCCGAGCAGTCCCCCGCCCGCCCGGTTGACGATTCGCAGGCGCGCGTCGGCGTCGAACGCGAACATCGCGACCTCGGTCTCCTCGGTCACCTTGGCCAGGAGCCCCACCGTCTCGGCCGCGCCGAGCTTGTGCTGGCGCAGCGCCTCGGCCAGCGCGTTGAGCTCGACCATCACGTGGCCGAGCGCGTCGTCGGGCCGCGGGCTCCTTCCGCGAAGCGAGGTGTCCTCCTCGCGCAGGCCGGCCAGCATGTTCGACACGGTCTGGAGCGGGCGCACCACGCGGGCGCGCGCCGACAGCGCGAAACCGACCCAGCCGAGCGCGACCACGGCGGTGAGCGTCCACTGCGCCTTGAGCGAGAGCGGCCCGCCCCACAGGAGGGCGAGCGCGACCGCCGCGGCCGGCGCGGCCGCCAGCGCGACGTCGCAGAGGACCCGATCCTCGTAGCGCAGCCGCTTCACTCGCCCCCTTTGATGTGGAGCTGCTGCAGGCGGCGGTAGAGGGCGGAGCGCGACAGCCCGAGCGCGCCGGCCGCGTCGGTCACGTTGCCGCCCGCCCGGCGCAGCGCCCGCTCGATCAGCAGGCGCTCGGCTTCCTCGAGCGTGAGGCCGTCGAGCGCCGCGGCCGCCCCCGCGCCGCCGGCGGTGCGCCCGGACTTGAGGAACAGATCTTCCTCCTCGATCACCTCTCCCTGCGCCATCAGGCAGGCCCGCTCGATCACGTGCTCGAGCTCGCGGATGTTGCCCGGCCAGTGGTGCTCGAGCAGCGCCTGCATCGCGGCTGGACCGACCGCGAGCGGCGCGCCGCCCCGCCTGACCGCCGACCGGGCCAGGAAGGCGCCGGCGATGCGCGGGATGTCCTCGCGCCGCTCGCGCAGGGGTGGCAGCGCGATCTCGACGGTGTTGAGCCGGTAGAGCAGGTCCTCGCGGAAACGCCCCTCGGCGACCGCCCGGCCGAGGTCGGCGTTGGTGGCCGAGACCACCCGCGCGTCGGCGCGCCGGACCTTGGACGACCCGACCGCGTGGAACTCGCCGACCTGGAGCGCGCGCAGGAGCTTCTGCTGCTGCCCGACCGGCATGGTGCCGATCTCGTCGAGGAAGAGGGTGCCGCCGTCGGCCATCTCGAAGCAGCCGACGCGGTCGGCGCGCGCGTCGGTGAAGGCGCCCTTGACGTGGCCGAACAGCTCGCTCTCGAGCACTCCGTCGGCCAGGCCGCCGGCGTTGACCGCGACGAAGGCCGCTCCGGCGCGGGGCGACAGCGCGTGGATCCAGCGCGCCACCACGTCCTTGCCGGTGCCGTGCTCGCCGGTGATGAGCACACCGGCGTCGGACGGGGCGACGCGCTCGACCAGGCGCAGGATGGGCGCCATCGCGCGCGACTCGGCGACCAGCGGCGGCAGATCGCCGCCGCGCAGCCGGATCGCCTCGTCCTCGAGCCGGCGCGAGCGGCGCAGCGCGCGCGACAGCTCGACCTGGGTCTCGATGGAGGCGATGAGCCGCGCGTTGTCCCAGGGCTTGGTCACGTAGTCGCGGGCCCCGCGCCGCATCGCCTCGACCGCCCCCTCGACGCTGCCCCAGGCGGTCATGACCAGGACCGGCAGGAGCGGGTCGAGCGCGCGCAGGCGGGCGAGCAGGTCGAGCCCCTCGCGGCCGGAGGTGGTGTCGCGCGTGTAGTTGAGGTCGATGAGCACCGCGTCGAAATCGTCGGCTTCGACCCGGCTGACCACCAGGGCGGGCGACGAGGCGGTGGTGACGTCGATGCCGGAGGACTTGAACAGGAGCCGGATCGCCTCGACGACGTCCGGCTGGTCGTCGGCGACCAGGACCCGCGGCTTCTTGCGCTCGGCTGTCACGCGGCGTCGGCCTGGCCCGCCGGCCGCGTCTCGTCGACGATCTGGCCGTCGAGCAGGTGGATGGTGCGGCGTGCCTGCTGGGCGTAGGCCTCGTTGTGGGTGACGATGCAGATGGTCGTCCCCGCGGCGTGGAGCTCGCCGAGCAGCTTCATGACCAGGTCGCCGTTCCTGCTGTCGAGGTTGCCGGTCGGCTCGTCGGCCAGGAGGATGCGCGGCTCGCCGGCGACCGCGCGCGCGACCGCGACCCGCTGCTGCTGGCCGCCCGACAGCTGGCTCGGCATGTGGCTCTGCCGGTGCGCCATGCCGACTCGCTCGAGCGCGGCATCGACCCGGCGCCGCCGCTCCGGCGCGGCCAGCCGCTGGTAGGTGAGCGGCAGCTCGACGTTCTCCCGGACCGACAGATCGCCGATCAGGTTGAAGCTCTGGAAGATGAACCCGACCTTGCGGTTGCGGATCGCGGCCCGGCGGGCCGGCGACAGCGCTTCGACGGCGTCGCCATCGAGGTGGTAGCGCCCGGCGCTGGGAGCGTCGAGCAGGCCGAGGATCGACAGCAGGGTGGTCTTGCCCGAGCCGGACGGGCCGGAGATGCAGACATAGTCTCCGGTGTGGATCTCGAGGTGGAGGTCGCGCAGGGCGTGGGTCTCGACCTCGTCGGTCTCGAAGATCTTGCCGATCCCGTCGAGGCGGAGCAGCGGGGCGCTCGTGTTCATCTCTTGCGTCCTTTCATCCGGCGTTCACTGCAGGCGAATGCGATCGACCGTGTCGAGCGGGCCCAGGTCGGACAGGATAACCGACTCTCCTTCGCGCAGGCCGGCCCGGACCTCGACGGTCGTGACCGAGGTCTTGCCGAGCTCGATCGGGACGCGCACGGCGGAGTCGCCGCCCGAATCGAGCCGGAAGAGTGAAATGTGGGGGGAGGTGCCGGCGAACGCGGGTCGGTCGACGAACAGGACCTGATCGAGCCGCTCGATCTCGACCACGCCGTCGACGCTCAGGTCGGGGCGGGCGCCGGCCGGCGGCCTGGCGTCGAGCGCCACGTCGATCTTGATCGTGCCGGCGGAGGCGGCCGGGGCAATGCGCGTGACGTGGCCGGGCACCGGGGCGGCCCCCGGGCCGATGTCGATCGACGCCGGCAGGCCGAGCGTGACGTCCTTGATCTGGGTCTCGGGCAGCCTGAGCTCGGCCTTGAGCTGCGTCGGATCGACGAGCTTGCAGAGAAGCGCGCCGGCCGCGACCATCTGGCCTGCCTCGAGCGGGATCTCCTGCACCACCCCGGGCGCGGCCGCCTTGACGGTCAGCGCGGCGACCTGATGATGGGCGAAGGCGGCCAGGTTCTCGAGCCCGGCGACCTCGGCCCTTTGCGCGTCGATCTGGGCGCGGCCGCCGCGGGCGAGGGCGCCGAGGCGCTTGCGCTCGAACGCGACGCGCGAGGACAGGGTCTCGGCACGGCCGGTCGCCTCGTGGCTCTCGAGCGCCGAGACCGCCCCCTGGGCGTGGAGCTGGTCGTAGGTGCTCGCTCGCCGGGTGGCGTCGGCCAGGTCTCCCTCGATGGCTGCGACGCTCGACTCCTGGGCCAGGCGCTGGCCGTCGAGCGCGGCCTCGAGCTCCGCCAGGTGGGCGCGGGCCTCGGCCAGCTCGCGGTCGGCCTGCAGCGCGCGCAATTCGACGTCCGGGTTGGACAGCTCGACCAGCACGGTTCCGGCCGCGACCGCGTCGCCGGCCGCGACGCGGATCCGCTCGACCCGGGCGGGCGCGTCGGCGCTGACCAGGCGCACGTCGGTCGGCACCAGGGTGCCCTGGCCGCGCACCTGCCGCAGCATCTGTCCGCGGCGGACCACGCCGATGACCACGGTCGCGCGATCGACCACCGGCGCGCCTTTGCGCCACCGGCCGAGCACGACGGTCGCGGCCACGGCGAGCGCGGCGACCACGCCGAGCGCTGCGGCGCGGCGGCGCCAGCGGCGGCGGGGACGGTTCTTCGGGATATCCATCGTCCGGCCCGCGCGTCTCTCAGGGCGCGTCCACCTGGCAGGTACCGGTCGCGGCGTCGAAGACCGGCACCGGCGGCGCCTCGGTGCAGACGGCAGGATGGAAGGCGCGGCGGATGGTCGGCGCGGGCGCCGACGCAGCGGCGGCCGGGGCGGAGGTCGCACCGCGGTGGCCGCTCGACCACGTGAAGGCAGCGAGAACGAGCGCCGAGGTGGCGAGAAGCTTCGTCATCATGCTCCCCGCACCTAGCGAAGACCGTGCCCACCACCAGGGCCCTGGCTTTCTTGCGGTTCTCGCTCGCCGCGCCGCCGCCCGCGCCCTCTGGCGGGACGCTCGATCCCGAAACCGGACACCTCCCGCTCGGCTGCCCTGATCGCCGAGCCGGGGCTGGGCAGTCAGGGCCAGTGCTCGAGGTGGGCCGGCGCGCTGAAGACGACGATCGCCAGCGCGACCAGCCCGTCGACTGCGGTGACCACCAGTGGCCCGCCGATCACCGACCCGGCCACCTGCCGCTCGATCGGGACGTCGTCCGCGGATCGCGCTGGCCGGCTCGACGATGAAGACTGTTTTATGCTGGCGGCAATGCCTCCGCACCCTCGCGACTCCGAGCTCCCCACGGTCGTCGATATCACGGTCGCGGCGACCGAACCGGTCCAGCTGGACAGAGGCGGCTTCGAGGAGGTCGGGTTCTCCGCCCGCTACGAGCGGGGCGAGCTCCTGGGTCGCGGCGGCATGGGCGAGGTCTACCTGTGCCGCGACGAGCGGATCGGGCGCCGGGTCGCGCTCAAGCAGCTGCACGCCGGAACAGAGAGCCACGGCGCCACCGCTGACCGGGCGCGCTTCATACGCGAGGCCCGCATCCAGGCCCAGCTCGAGCACCCGGCGGTGGTGCCGGTCTACGAGATGGGGCGCACGCCCGACGGTGACGAGTTCTTCACCATGAAGCGGGTCCGCGGGCACACGCTGGCCGACGTCCTGGCCGAGCTGCGCGCCGGTGGGCTGGAGGTGGTCGCACGCTACTCGCTGCGCCGGCTCTTGACCGCGTTCTCCAGCGTGTGTCTGGCAGTCCAGTACGCCCACGAGCGCGGGGTGCTGCACCGCGACCTCAAGCCGGCCAACCTGATGCTCGGCGACTTCGGCGAGGTGTACCTGCTCGACTGGGGCGTGGCTCGGCTGTTCGGCGAGCCGGAAGGCGGAGAGCGGATCGAGGATCCCGGCGAAGGGGTGCAGACCGTGGCCGGCTCGATCTTCGGCACCCCCGGCTACTCGGCGCCCGAGCAGATGGCCGGCCAGCCGACCGACCCGCGGAGCGACGTCTATTCGCTCGGCGCCATCCTGTTCGAGATCCTCGCCCTCGAGCCGCTGCATCCGCGCGCCGAGCTGGCCGTCATGATCGCCGCGACCATCGCCGGGGTCGACGCCCGCGTCTCCGTGCGCTGTCCCGGCCGCGACGTCCCGCCCGAGCTCGAGGCGCTGTGCGTGCGAGCGACCGCGGTCGACCCGGCCGACCGGCTGGCGCGCGCCGCCGATCTGCACGAAGCGGTCGAGCGGTTCCTCGACGGCGACCGCGACCTCAAGCTGCGCCGCCAGGCGGCCGCCCGCCACGCCGCCGCGGCGGAGACGGCGGCCGAGCGGGCCTTCTCCAGCGGCGCCGTCGCCGACCGCGAGCGCGCCCTGGCCGAGGTCGGTCGCGCCATCGCGCTCGATCCGGACCACGCGGCCGGCGCCGGAACCCTGGTGCGTCTCTTGACCGAGCCCCCGCGCCAGGTCCCCGCCGAGGTCGCCTGGTGGATCCGGCGCGCGCAGGACGAAGAGATCCGCTTCGCCGCCCGGCTCAGCGGGGTGATCTATCTGCTCTGCCTGCTGCTGGTGGTCCCTCTGCTCTTCGCCGGGGTCCAGAGCTGGGCTTCGCTCGCCCTCACCATCGGGCTGGTCATCGTCACCTCGATCTACATGTTCGTCGGCTCCCGCCTCGAGAGCCCGTCCACCCTGGTGGTCGCGGTCGCGGTCTGGCTCGGCTTCGCCTCCATGGCGTCGACCAGCTCGGTGTTCGGGGTCTACACCATCCTGCCGGCCTTCATCGCGACCAGCGCGGTGTCGACCGTGCAGTTCGGCGGGCGCCTGCCCTCGTGGGTCCCGATGACCGGCGCCTGCCTCGCCATCGTGGTGCCGGTCGTGCTCGAGTGGCTCGGCGTCCTCGCGCCGTCGCACCACTTCGACCGCGGCACCATCGAGATCCTGCCGCGCATGATCGCCTTTCCCGGCCGCTGGACGGAGCCGATGATGCTCTTCCTCACCCTGGCGACCATCATCCTGCCGGTCTTCTACGCCATCCGGCAGCACCGCGTGCTCGACCAGGCGAACCACCGGCTGCACATGCACGCCTGGCAGCTCAAGCGCCTCCTGCCCGCCGGCAGGCAGCCAGCTGCAACGCCCGACGCTCCGCGAGTCTTCCGCCATTGTCGCACCGGGTGAACGCGGGTCACTCCAGACCCGGTTCGCACCATGAGCGTTTGCATCCGAACGCTGCAGCGAGAGAGGAGCGCCAATGGATCGGTCTTGTCTCGTCCTGGGAGCCCGGGCCGCGCGAGCCCTGGTCGTCGCCCTGCTGATGGTGGCCGTGCCGGACATCGCCCACGCCCGGCAGAGCCCGAACGTCGGCGCGGAGGTTGCGCGCCTCCTGGATCACGACGATGGCTACCGGGCCGTGGTGAGCGACATGCTCCGGTGGCACCACACCCGGCGTCGCGGGTGCGTCGCGTTCGTGGCGACCGCCCTGCGCCACGTCGGGTTCGAGGTACCGGACGAGCGGCCGGCCGGCCCGTGGTCCAACCCGGCGCGCGTGACCTTCAGCCTCGACGCCTACCTCGCCGGCCAGGGCTGGCTGCGCGTGGCGGCTCCGGGCCAGCTCGTCGCCGGTGACGTCGTCTTCACCGAGGGGGCGCCGGATCATGTGATGGTGTTCCACGGCTGGCTGGATCGGGACGGCGCGGTCGCCCTGGTCTCGGACAACCGGCGCCACCGCTACCGGCGTCCGCTGAAGCCGGCGGCCGGTGGCGAGGTGTCAGGCTTCGCGTTCGCCCGGCGAGCACCGCCGGACCTGGCCGCCTCGGTCGACCTCGATGACAGCCCGCAGTGCCAGGACGTGACCGCCCTCCGCCGGAAGGCCGGGGCCGGCTACCTGTCCCGGCCGGGTGAGGTCGCCTGTCGAGCGCTCACCGGCGCGCGTGGCGCGGTCGCGCTCCTCGCCCAGGCCGGGCCGGAGACCGAGATCGCCGAGCGCCAGCGGATCATCCTGCTCGACGGCCGGGGGCGGCTGCGAGCTCGCGCCGACCTCGCTGCCGGAATCGACGGCTACGGCGGCGGTTCGCTGCCCGAGCTGGTCGGCGGAGGCGACCTGGGCCGCGACGGGCGGGTCGAGGTCTGGTTCGAAGATCGATTCTTCTCGCCGATGGGCTCGACCACGTCCGCGACGCTCCACCTCCTCGGGCCGCGCGGCGGCCGCCTGGTGGATGTAGGCCAGGCCGACGCCGGGTGGATGGAGACCATCCCGGACCGCAAGGAGCTGGCGACGGCGGCGGGCGAGCACTGGGAGCCCAGGTTGGATCCCGCCCGTCAGGTCACCTGCCGCGCGACGATCTCGGTCCGCCAGGACCACCTCGCCATCTCCCGCCGGCTCATCCGCGGCTCCGCCGTCCGGAGCGCGCCGGCGTCCTCGCGCTGCGACGCCGCGACCAGGCTCGCGCCCCGCCGCTGAGCCCCTCGTCCACCTTATCAGGGCTCCTCGGCTCGGAGACTCCAGTCCACGTACCGCTGCACGATGTCGTCCACACTCTGGCCGACGTCGATCACCACGCCGCGCTCGTCGGCTTCGAGCGGCTCGAGCGCCGCGAACTGCGAGCTCAGGAGCGAGGCCGGCATGAAGTGGCCGCGCCGGCTGGCCTGCCGCTTCGCGATCAGCTCGCGACTGCCCTCGAGCTGGAGGAACTCCACGTCGGGCGCGTGGTCGCGCAGCTGGTCGCGGTACGCCCGCTTCAGCGCCGAGCAGCTCATCACCCCGCCGCCCGCGTGCGCGGCGAGCCACCGGCCGACCGCCTCGAGCCAGGGCTGTCGGTCGTGGTCGTCGAGCGCCTGCCCGGCCTTCATCTTCTCGATGTTCGCGGGCGGGTGGAAGTCGTCGGCGTCCGCGAACGGCACGCGCAACCGCTTCGCCAGCGCGGCACCCACGGTCGACTTGCCCGACCCGGAGACACCCATCACGACGAGTGGGTGTGGCATGCCGCCCGCAACTTCCAGCTCATCGCCGGCTCGCACGAAGCCGGACCATACTACGCATCGTCGGATGCTGGTGACTCCTCTGCAGTGCGTCAGTTGCGGAGCTCGGATGCCGGCTCCCCACCATGACCGAGTTGACGGTCGACTGCCCGTACTGTCAGACGCGCCAGCCTGCCCCCGATCTCGAGGCTCGCCATCGCGCCCGCGAGGAGGCCCGCGAGCTCGATTTCCAGCGCCAGCAAGCGAGCGAGAACGCGGCGGACGTGAGAAGAACCAGCCGCTGGATCCTGATCGGCACGCTCGTGATCGCGCTCGTGGTGTCGGTGGTCTCGATCGTCCTGACCGCGGGGAGCGCCTCGACGGCGACCACGTCGGCGGTGACGATGCCGCAAGCGTCCGGCGCGGGACGCCGAAAGGCAGCGACGCCGCTGGTCAAGCAGCAACCGGAGCGGCCGGCCTACCCGAGCGATGACCGATCGAACGGGCGTGAGCGCGTCACCGCGTTGATGAAGCAAGGATACGACCGCGGCTGCCGCGGAGTGATCATGCCGCCGGCGCCCTTCGTCGACGCCAGCGAGGGGACCGGGACACTCGAAGTCGGCCGCTGCACCTACTTCATCGCCGCGAGCGGCATCGCCGAAGCGCGGCTCTCCATGTCGCTCAGGACTCCGTTCGGCGAGCAGATACCGACCCCGACACCGGCGCGGGAGATCGTCTTTCGCTACTGCGCGAAGACGAATGGGCCCCACCCGTTCAAGCTCATGAACCAGCCCGCCGGAGCACCGTACAGCGTGGCGGCAATCGGATGCGGCAGCGGGATCAAGAATCCGTATCGATAGTCAGGCGTGTTGCCCGCGGAACCGGCGGCCGAACAGGATCCGCATGTCGGTCGTGCCGTCGAGCACGCGGGCGGGACCGGGACCTGTTCTCCGTAGACGGGTCGCCGTGGGGTGCTCTGCACGGGCTGCCATCGCGGACCGCGAAGAATTCGCACGGCGGTCGCCATTGGGCGAAGCTGACGCGAAATGTCGGCTCGGCGACGAGCAGCCGCGAGTGCGCCGTCACCTGCGTACGATCCCAAAGCGCCCTGGCGCGTCCATTTCTTCAAGCGCCACAAGGATGACGACCGTGCGCAAACGGTCCCCGCCCGTGAGTTCCTCGATGCCTGCCCGCAGGAAGTCGCAGCGAAGATCGCAGCTGTCGTAAGGGCCGTCGCCGACGCGCCGCCGCCCCGGTTCGGCGGAGGAGGCAAGTGGGAGGCGATGCACGGCGAGATGAGCGGCATCTACGAGGTTCGCGCCGACGGCCCCCGCCGCCATCACTATCGACTCTTCTGCGTACTCGAGCGCGAAGGGGCCACACTTGGGCTGGGCGGTCCGAGCGTGGTTCTCATCGCAGGCAAGGACAAGCGCTTCCGAACCGAACTCTCGGCGCAAGACTACGCCGAAGTGCGCTCGCTACGCGACGAATACGCGCGACGAAACCCTCGTAGCGTGTCTCAATAGGCGCGGTCCAACTCTCGCTTCGCGGGCGGTGCGGTACGGCGGCTTCTGGTGGCCGGCGCCGACTTCGAAACACGGCGATACGGAACCAGCGCGCGGCGCGTACGAGGAGCAGGAGAAGACGCGGCCGGGACCGCGACGATCTCTAGTCCGACGGTGTGCAGCAGGCGGAGCACGGTCTCGAAAGTCGGATTCGGCTCTTTACTCGTGAGCAGGCGTCGCACGATCTCAGGAAGCATCCCCGCCTTCCTGGCCATGTCGGCCTTCGTGAGCTCGAGCGACTCACGCGCGTCGTCGATCGCCCGGATCAGCGTATCGATGGAATCGATGACCGCGCGCTCGCGCTCGTACTCGGCAGCGAACTTCGGATCCGTCATCCGCTGCTCGAGGTACTTGTCAAAGCCGGTCGGCTCCTTCGTCTTGCGCGTCGTCATACCTGACCTCCGAATATCAGCGTAACTTATAAGTCACGTTCTTGCATGATTATTTCCGCCATGATTCTGTTTACTTGTAAAATCGTCGGCGTTCGGCGACCTGTTCCCGGCCTGTTCCGCCAGAACAGGTCAGATCAGGTTGGCGTCGTTCACTTCGGCCGCTGCGGGAGCGCGACCCACCGCAACATCCCGTGCTGGTCGCGACCGAGCTTGCCGCGACCGCGCGCGGCGAGGCGGCGCGCGGTGTCGCTTCCGGCCAGGAGAGCGTCGAGTTCCCGGGCGGCGCTTCGGACACGAGCTGGCCGGGCAGGGCGTCCCGTTGCCGACGATCCAGCGGTTGATGGGTCACGCCGATGTGCGGACGACGATGCGCTACATCACCGTCGGCGAGTCGCAGTTGCGCGACGCGGTCTCGTCGGTGTTCGGTCGCCGTGGCAGCGGCGTGGCAGCGGGCAGGAAATCGCCCGGCAAGTAGCGAAGAAGAGAGTGCGAGAGAGGGGACTCGAACCC
>Ga0111538_10002728_pt1 | contig 24806 bp, 22 predicted proteins | sample SoiMethybrSBSTD1_FD_79669 | JGI IMG/M metagenome (GOLD analysis project Ga0111538, IMG submission 79669) | Bulk soil microbial communities from a Populus tree surrounding site in Tennessee, USA - Soil MetaG P. TD hybrid SBSTD1 (version 2)... | ecosystem: Environmental > Terrestrial > Soil >...
CGGGCGCAAGCCAGAGCCGCTTCCCAGCTCGCGCCGTACGCCTCGTGATTTCCGAGCACGAACACCACCGGTCGCGGCATGACGCCGGCGCACACCGCGGAAAGGGCTGCGCCGAGCCCCGCGAAGCTCGAGAGATCTCCGGCCACGACCAGGAGGTCGAAATCCCCCACTCCGAGCTCGCGCACCAGGGTGGCGCCCTGATCCTCGTGAAACTCGAAGTGCAGATCGGAGACGGCGCGGATCTTCATTGTGTCGCCACACCCTCCACCAGAAACAGCGCGGGCAACCATAGCGTCATCGACATGGCACGAGTATAGCGTCGCGCCGCAACACGACGAGGGGAGCCCCTCCGCCGCGCGCCGCACAGGACCCACCCCTTAGCCGATCAGGCTTTTCCGAGCGGCGTGTATCTTACCTGATCGGGCGCGGGAGCAGAGCGCTTCTCCCGTTCGTGCGCGGGCGCAAGAGGACCTGTACCGATCGCTCCCCGCAGCTGAAGTGTGCGCCGCTCGCGAGCGGGCGCTCGTTGTCGAGGAAGCCGCCGCGCGAGGTGTCGAGCACCGGCTGCCAGCCGCCATCGAGGATCTCGGGGACGACCCAGTCGATCGACCCGAAGTGCGCGTTGAACAGGATCAAGAAGCTGTCGTCGACGATGCGCCGGCCCATGCGGTCGGGGGTCGGGATCGAGCTGCCGTTGAGGAATACTGCGACCGATTTCGCATAGCCGGTCATCCAATCTTGCTCGGACATCGGCGTGCCGTCGGGGCGAAACCACTCGATGTCCGGCGTGCGGCGCACGGCCTGGCCCTGGAACCAGCGGCGCCTGCGGAACACCGGGTGCTCGCGGCGAAACGCGATCAAACGCGCGGTGAAATCCAAGAGCTCGAGCTCGGGCTCGCCGAGCTCCCACGAGAACCAAGAGATCTCGGAGTCCTGGCAGTAGGCGTTGTTGTTGCCGCGCTGGCTGCGGGCGAGCTCGTCGCCGCCGAGCAGCATCGGCACTCCCTGCGACAACAGCAGCGTGACCAGGAAATTGCGGGTTTGCCGGGTGCGTAGCGCGAGCACTTTCGGGTCGTTGGTGGGCCCTTCGACTCCGCAGTTCCACGAGCGGTTGTGATTCTCGCCGTCGCGGTTGTCTTCGCCGTTCGCCGCGTTGTGCTTCTCGTTGTAGCTCACGAGATCGCGCAGCGTGAACCCGTCGTGCGCGGTGACGAAGTTGACGCTGGCGAGCGGGCGCCGGCGATCGGCGGTGTAGAGATCGGGGCTGCCGGTGAAGCGGTTCGCGAACTCGCCCAGCGTCGAATCGGCGCCGCGCCAGTAGTCGCGCACCGTGTCGCGGTACTTGCCGTTCCACTCGGACCAGAGCGGAGGGAAATTGCCGACCTGGTAGCCGCCTTCGCCGACGTCCCACGGCTCGGCGATCAGCTTGACCTGGCTGATCACCGGATCTTGCTGGATCAGGTCGAAAAAAGCGCTCAATCGGTCGACCTCGTGGAGCTCGCGCGCGAGCGCGGACGCGAGATCGAAACGGAAGCCGTCGACGTGCATGTCGATGACCCAGTAGCGCAAGCTATCCATGATCAGCTGCAGCACCTGGGGGTGGCGCATGTTGAGCGAGTTACCGGTGCCGGTGTAGTCGAAGTAGTAGCGCGGCTGACCGGGGACCTGGCGGTAATAGGCGGCGTTGTCGATGCCCTTGAAGCTGAGCATCGGGCCCAGGTGGTTGCCCTCGGCGGTGTGGTTGTAAACGACGTCGAGGATCACTTCGATGCCGGCGCGGTGCAGCGCCTTGACCATCTGCTTGAACTCCTGGACCTGGTCGCCGCTCTGGCCCGCGCGGCCTCCCTGGTTCAGCCGCGAGTGGCTCGAGTACTCGTCGTGAGGCGCAAAATAGCCGATCGTGGAGTACCCCCAGTAGTTTCGGAGCCCGTGCTCGACCAGGTGCGAGTCGTGGATGAAGTGGTGCACCGGCATCAGCTCGACCGCGGTCACGCCGAGCCTGAGCAGGTATTCGATCGCCGCGGGGTGGGCGAGCCCGGCGTAGGTGCCGCGCAGCTCGGGCGGGATGTCGGGGTGCGTCGCGGTGAAACCCTTGACGTGGATCTCGTAGATCACCGTCTCGTGCGGCGGGATCTCCAGGCGGACGTCGCGCGTCCAGTCGAAGAACGGATCGACGACCACGCTGCGTGGCATGAACGGCGCGCTGTCCCGAATGTCGGCGGTGTCTTCGTTGCCGCGGAGGTACGGGAAGCACGCGGGATCCCACAGTACCTTGCCCTCGATCGCCTTGGCGTACGGATCGAGCAGTAGTTTTCGGGGATTGTAGTAGAGACCGCGCGCCGGATTCCACGGGCCGTACACGCGGTAGCCGTAGCGCTGGCCGGGGCGAACTCGCGGCAGATAGGCGTGAAAACAGTGAGCGTCGATCTCGCCGATCCGGATGGCACGTTCGCTGCCGTCGGCTTCGAACAGGCAGAGCTCGACCTTTTCCGCGCTCTCGCTGAATAGCGAAAAGTTCGTGCCGCTGCCGTCGAAAGTTGCGCCCAGTGGATAAGGTCGGCCGGGCCAGAGCTCCATCGTGATCAGTCTCCCTTGGCCAGAATCGCGACTGCCGTCGGTGGCAGCAGTATCGACGACGCGCCGAAGTCCAGGTCGGCGTGGCTGGTCAAAAGCACGCGCGTCGCGCCGCCCACCGCGATGCGCTGCGCGGTCTCCGAGAAGTTCGCGACTACCGCGGTCTTTTCGCGCTCGAGCACCAGAAAGCCCGCGGCGTCGTCGTAGTGAACGCGGACCTTCGATAGATCGCCGGCTCCGAGGTCGGGACGTTGCCGCCTGAGAGCGATCAGGGCTCGGTACCACTCGAGCAATTCCCGGTGCGGCGGGCGCTCGAGCTCGCTCCAGTCGAGCCGCGAGCGTTCGAAGGTTTCGCGCGCCTGCGGGTCCGGAACCTGATCGGGTTTCCAGCCGAAGGCCACGAACTCGCGGCGCCGGCCTTCGCTGACCCGGCGCCCGAGGTCGAGATCGCGATGGTCGGTGAAGTACTGAAATGGCGAGCTACTGTTCCACTCCTCACCCTGGAACAGCATCGGCACGAACGCCGAGCACAAGACGAGCGCGCTCGCGATTTTGAGACGGTCCGCGGATACCAGTAGCCCGAGCCGGTCGCCCTGGGCGCGATTTCCGACTTGATCGTGCGTCTGCGTGTAGCCGAGGAAATGGTGGCCCGACAGGCCGAGCGCTGGTTTTCCGTGGTCGCGCCCGCGGAAGCGGCTGTAGCGGCCGTCGTAGACGAAGGCCTCGGTCAGCGCGCGCGCGACGTGCTCGAGACGGCCGAAGTCGGCGTAGTAGCCGACGCGTTCGCCGGTGAGCACGGCGTGCAGGGCGTGGTGCAGGTCGTCGCTCCACTGAGCGTCGATGCCGTAGCCGCCGGCCTCGCGCGAACGCACCACGCGCGGGTCGTTCAGATCGCTCTCGGCGATCAGCACCAGCTGCCGTCCGAGCGAGGCCTCCAGATCGGCGACTTCGCGCGCGAGCTGTTCCAGGAAATGTTCGGCGGAGCGGTCGAAAAACGCGTGAATCGCGTCGAGCCTGAGGCCGTCGAAGTGGTAGTCGCGCAGCCAGTGTGCCGCGTTGTCGCAGAAGAAGCGCCGCACCTCGCGACTGCCGGCTCCGTCGAGGTTCACGGCCGGGCCCCAGGGCGTCGAGTAAGCGTGGTTGAAGTAGCCGCCGAACTGGCCCAGGTAATTGCCGTCGGGTCCGAGGTGGTTGTAAACGACGTCGAGCAGGACCGCGAGCTTCCGCGCGTGGCAGGCGTCGACCAGACGCTTCAAGCCGTCGGGGCCGCCGTAGCCTTCGTGCGGCGCGAAGAGCGAGACGCCGTCGTAGCCCCAGCCGCGATCGCCGGGGAAGCTCGCGACCGGCATCAGCTCGACGTGAGTGACGCCGAGATCGGCCAGGTGTCCGAGCCGCGTGATCGCGCCGTCGAACGTGCCCTCGGGGCTGAAGGTGCCGACGTGCAATTCGTAGATCACGGCCGAGGCCAGCGGCGGCGGCCGAAAGCCCGTGTCCGTCCAGGCGAAGGCCGAGTGATCGACGCGCTGCGACGGGCCGTGGACGCCCTGCGGCTGCCGTTCGGAGCGCGGGTCCGGCACCGTGCGCTGTCCGTCGAGGACGATCCGGTAGTCGATCCCGGGCGGAGGCGCTTCGGCCAGCGCGTGGTAGCCGTCGGCTTCGGGCGCGAGCTTGTGCCGAACGCCCTGGAACTCGATCGCCACGCCGTGCGCCGCGGGCGCCCACACCGAAAAACCTCTCACGCGGATTCTTTCTCGAGCAGCGCTACCGGGAACGCGGCGAGCAGGCTCTGCAGGGTCGCGCTCTTTGCTGCCAGGCGCATCCCAGTCAACACGTTGCGGTAGTGGCCCGCGGGTAAATTGACGCTGGTGTCGTCCCAGCCGTCCGCGACCTTGGCGACCAGGCGCGGTGCGATCGTCACCGCGCCACCGCCGCGTGCGAAGGCCACCACGCAATCGCGGTGGCGGCCGCTGACCGGGAGCGGCTGGTAGCTCGAATCGCGGCCGAACAACTCTGGCCGGCGCCGCCGCAGATCGAGCGCCTGTCGGATCAACCAGAGCTTCGGCAAGCCGGCGTCCGCGCGGCGCACGATCTCGGCGACGTCGAGCCCACCGAGCGCGCCGAAGAGGGCACGACGGGTTTGGAAATCGACGGTTCTGCGGTTGTCGGGGTCGGTCAAGGCGAAATGAAAGAGCTCGTTTCCCTGGTATATGTCGGGCACTCCGGGCGCGGTCAAATGCAGGAGCTTGTGCGCGAGCGAGTGAGTGAAATGCTCCGGCTCGAGCGCGTGGGTGAAGCGCGCAATCTCGCCCGTCAGGTCGCCGTCGCTCGCGATCCCGGCCGCGAAGCGCTCGAGCGCGGTCTCGTAGTCGCGGTTCGCGTTGGTCCACGAGGTGTGGATTTTGGCTTCGCGCGCGGCTTTGAGCAGGTACGAAGCGAAGCGTTCCGCATCGATCGGCCAGGCGCCGATCAGGGTTTGATAACCGAGGTATTCGATGCTGCGGTCAGGGAGCGGCCCGGTCTTGTACTTTGCGGCGAGCCTCGACCAGCGCTCGACGGCCAGCGACCAGGCTTCGACATGCGACGACAGGAGCGCGATCCGGAGCCGCACGTCTTCGCTGCGCTTCGTGTCGTGGCTCGAGGTCGCGAGCATCGTGGTCGGCCAGTTTTCCTGCGTGTAGAGGCAGAAGCGGTGAAATTCGTCGACCGAGATCCCGAACAGGCCCGGGTCGCAACCGACCTCGTTCAAGCACACCAGGCGCTGATCGCAGTAGAAAGCCGTGTCCTCGACGCCCTTGGCGGTGACCGCTCCGGACAGCTGCTGGAAGCGCGCGACGAAATCGCGCTCGACGATGCCGTCATGGCGCCCCGAGAGCAGCTCTTCGAGAAATGCGACGAGCCTCGGATCGGCGTGCGGGAGCCGGGCTCGAGCGTAGTGGACCGCGGTGCGGATGCGCTCGAGGTCGTGCGGATCGACCGCGTGTCCGGGCCGCACATAGGTGCGGTAGACGGGGAGGCCGACCAGCAGCGCTTCGAGCACCTCCCTGAGCTCGGGGTTCGTGTAGTCGCGGTAGCGCCGGTGGTGCTCGCAGACTTCGCGCAGCGTCCCGGTCAGGCGCAGGAGATCGCTCACCAGACTGTCGCGCAGGACCAGGCGCTTCTTTTCGCGGGCGAGCTCGGTGAAGCTCGGCTGATCGCTGCCGGTGAAGTCGGCGCACAGCCGCCGCATTGGCTCGGCCGCCGCCGGGTCGACGAATAGTCCGTCGCTGTGGGCGATGAATTCGTAGCCGGTCGTGCCCTCGATCGGCCAGTCGCGTGGCAAGGTCTCGTCGAACCCGCAGATCTTCTCGGCGACGATCCAGGTCCCGCGGGCTTCGGCGCGCAGGCGCTCGAGATAAGCGGCCGGATCGCGCAGGCCGTCGATGTGGTCGATGCGCAGGCCGTGGATCTTGCCCTGCCGCACCCAGTTCAAGATCGTGTGGTGCGTGGCCTCGAACACCGAGGCGTGATCGGTGCGCAGCGCGACGAGCTCGTTGATGTCGAAGAAGCGGCGGTAGTCGAGCTCCTGGCGCGCGGCCCGCCAGAAGGCCAGGCGGTAATTCTGGCGGTCGAGGAAGGCGTCGAGCGCTTCGGTGTCGGCGTTCAGCTCGGCCACGGCCTCGTCGATCGCGACGCCGAGCTCGGGATCGCGCTCCAGCAAGCGCTCCAGCAGATCGGCGATCGTGCGCTTGTCGTGATGGCGGCGCGCGACGTTCTCCGAGTCGGTCAGGCTCGCCTCGGGCAAGGCATAGGCCGCGCGCGCCAGGAAATCGAGCTGCTCGGACGCGGTGCGGGTCGCCGCCCGCGCGAGCAGGCCGTCGATCGAGCGCGGGGCGGCGGGCAGCAGGCGATCGCGCACGCGGACGCGGAAGTTTCCGGCTTCACGCTCGACCTTGATGTCGCCCGCTTCCAGCACGCGCCCGTAGTGGTCGGTGAGGATCGCCATCATCACTTTGTTCTTCTGGCGTTCGTCGGGCGCGTGCCAGTCGACGTCGAAGTAGCGTGCGTACAGGCTGCTCGGCCCATTTTCCAGGATGTCCCACCACCAGCGGTTCTTGTCGGTCGCGATCGACATGTGATTGGGCACGATGTCGACGACCAGGCACAGCCCGCACGCGGCGAGCGCATCGCTGAGCCGCAGGTACGCTTCCGGGCCTCCCAGGTCGGCGCTGACGGCGCCGTGATCGATCACGTCGTACCCGTGGCTGCTGCCCGGAGCCGCCTGCAGGTAAGGCGAGAGATAAACGTGGCTGATCCCCAGCTCTGCGAGGTAGGGCGCGAGCGCGGCGGCGTCGTCGAAACCGAACGACGGACCGAGCTGCAGGCGGTACGTCGAGCGCGGCGTTACGCGGGCGTCGTCGTTGAGTATTCCGGCGCGCGGCGCCATTGGGGTGCGCGGCTCATTGCTCGAACCGTGCCACGCGGTTTCAGGGGCGGTCCCGCAAAATCGCCGCGGCCTCGAGTAGGCCGGGTCGCGGCGATTTGTCGCGCCAGGGCATTTCAGCCACGTACGGAGCGGTCAAGCCGAGAGCGCCTGTTCGAATCGGGCCGCGTGGTGATCGAGCCAGCGCCTGAGATCGGGGCTCTCCGCGCGCTCGAGTCGATGCCGGGCGACGAAGCTCACCGCGGTCTCGATCACCTTCGGATCGCGCACGATGCGGCGGTGACCGAGCGCTTCGGTCGGGTGGAGGATCGCGTCGGGCCACGCCGCCGCCGTCGACGAACCGACGTCGAAGCTCGCTTCCCGGTCGTTGCGATCGTGGATGACGAGGCCCGCCGTAAGAAGACCGGCGGCCAGCGCCGATCCCTCGACTTGGGAGAACGGCAGCCGCACCTCGCGCTCGACGCGCGCTTTGACCCGGGAGAGCTCGTCAGGAGCGAGGCCCAGGTAGCGGCCGAACGCGATGAAATGAGCGTACGGTGAGGGCGGCGCGATCAAGACCGCGCTCGAGGCAAGAACGCCGGAGCGGAGCGCGAGCAGAACGGCGAGCCCGCCCAGCGAGTGCCCGATCATGCCTTCGATCGGACCGACGCGGGCGGCGACCGCACGCGTCGCTTCCGCGAAGCGGCGCAGCGACGACTGCGCTCCCGTGGATTCACCGTGTGCCGGCGCGTCGAACGCCACCACCGAGAAGCCTCGGCTCACGAGCGGCTCGACGAAGCCTCCGAGCTGCGTGGCGCGCCCCTCCCAGCCGTGCACGAGCAAGACGGCGGGGCCTTCGCCCCAGCTCCACGCCGCGACGCGGCCGCCCTCCGGGAGCGCGGCGTCGAAAGCGCGAGCGCTCGCGAGCAGCGCACCGTCCTTCGCGGGGAGCTCGCGCCGGCGCGGGCTCATGAAGCGCTGGAACGCCCAGCGCTCGAGCAAACCCGGCGCAACCGAGCGCGCCAGGTTGATGAGCCCCGTGCGGCTCGATGCATTAAAACGATCGATCGTGCTTTTTTCTGATTGCCATGCAACGGACTGGGACATGGGTTCCTCCATCTTGCAGAGTTCAAACCGCCGGGCGAGCCGAGGCGACCAGCCGCTCGAACGCGGTGCGGGCTCGGTCGCGGGCCGCCGGACTTCTCATCAAGCGCGAACAGTGATGGTAGCCGAGCACGATCGCATCCAGCTCGAACGCGAACTGCTCGAGGTCGAGATCAGCGCGAAAGTGCCCCTCCTCGACCGCAATCCGGGCGGCGTGGGCCAGCGTCCCGAGCAGGTCGCGCTGGGCCTGAACCAGGACATCCCGCACCGGACCGGGCCGATCGTCGAGCTCCCCGGTGGCGGCGAAGAAGATGCAGCCCCCGGGAAGTTGCGCCTGATCCGGCCAGTCGAGCCAGCGCTCGAAAAGCGCTCGAACCCGGGGTTCTCCCCGGCGCGCCTTGAGAGCGGGGACCACGACGAACTGCGTGAAGCGCTCGGCCGCCGCCTCGAGGACCGCGATCTGGAGCGCTTCCTTGGAGCGGAAATGCGCGAAAAGCCCGCTCTTCGACAGCTCGAGCGCCTCGGCCAACCCCCCGATCGTCACGCCGCCGATGCCTTGCGTGCTCGCCAGCGTGAGCGCGTGGTCCACAATTCGCTGGCGGGTCTCTACGCCTTTGGCCGACATGACAACTGCAAAATTAGCACGATCGTTCGCTCTGTCAACCCCCAAACGCGCTAGAGCGCCTCTGCCATCAACCGCACGGCCGCCGCGAGCTCCCGCTCGTCATAACGAGCAAACCCGAGGCGCAGAAACCGGCGGTAGTGCCGGCGTTCGGCGGCGGTGGCGTCCGGCCCCAGATAAGCGTCGCCGCTCGCGAAGACGACGCCGCGCTTTTGCGCGCGCTCGCCCCACGCCCGCGCGTCCCCGCGCGACAGCCGCGCCCAGAGCGCCATTCCTCCCGCGGGCACGCTGAACTCCAGGTCATCGCCGAGCTCGCGGCGCAGCGCGGCCGCGAGCGCGTCGCGCCGGCTGCGGTAGGCGCGACGCATGCGGCGCGCATGGCGGAGCAAGATCCCGTCCTCGAGTAACTCGGCGACGGCGCGTTCGGTTACCTGATCCCCCTGGCGATCGACGACGGAGCGGAGCTCCGCCAGCGCCTGGATCAGCGCGGCGGGAGCGACCGCGAAACCGAGGCGCAGCCCAGGCGCGAGAATCTTGGACAGGGTGCCGATGTAGACCACGTTCCCGGTCCCATCCGCGCTGGCGAGCGGCATCAACGGCCGGCCGTCGTAGTGAAACTCGTGATCGTAGTCGTCCTCGATGATGACGAGCTTTTTCTCCGCGGCGAGCGTGAGAAGCTCCATGCGCCGCGCCGCGGAGAGCACCGCGGTCGTCGGATACTGGTGGTGCGGCGTGACGTAGACGGCGCGGAGCCCTCCGCGCAGAGCGGCGCGCAGCTTTTCGAGGTCGATGCCTTGATCATCGATCGGAATCCGGGTCAGGCGGGCGCCGGCAATCCGCAGCGCCGCCCACGCGGGCTGGTAGCCGACCTCTTCCACCGCGACGCGGTCGCCGGGCCGGACCAGCAGGCGTGACACGAGATCGAGCGCCATCTGGCTGCCGCGCGTGATCAGCACGTTGTCGGCCGATACCGCGAGCCCGCGCCGCGCGTTCAGGAACTCGGCAACGGCCTGGCGCAGCCGCTCGAGGCCGTACGGTTTTGCGTAGTCGAGCTCGCGGCGCCCCGGTGCCCTTAGTGCGCGGCGGTACGCGCGGCCGAGCTCGGCCACGGGCAACAGCCGCAAGTCCGGAATTCCGCCGAACAGCGCGTAGCGGATCGAGCTCGCCTCGTGCGTCCCGACCCCGGCCGCGAACGCGGAAAACTCACTCGAAAACTCGAAGCCCGGCCGTGCTGGCAGGCCCGGCTGAGCGCGCTCCGTGAAGCGAGCAGGCACGAGATCGGGAAGCCGCTCCGAGACGAAGGTCCCGCCGGCCGGTCGCGGCTCGACCCAGCCTTCGGCCCGGAGCTCTTCATAGGCGGCCACCACGCTGTTGCGGTTGACGCCGAGCGTATCCGCGAGCGTGCGCGTGCCCGGAAGCCGGTCACCGGGGCGCAGCCGGCCGCGCCGGATCTCCGACCCGATCAGGGCGCCCAGCCGCGCAACCAGCGGGCCACGCCCGGGCCAGCTTTCCAGAGCTTGAGCGGTGAGCAAGAAATCCCAGCGGACCATCTGGACTAGTAAAATTATAGGAACTGGACCTTCAAAGCAACCAGATGAGGCTCGATACTCCGGCCATGACTTGCTCCGCTCCTACCGAACGCACCCGCGTGCGCCGTTTACCGCAGCGCGCCGACTACGACCGCCGGACCATCGAAGCCATCCTCGATCGGGGTTTTTGCGCGCACGTCGGCTTCGTCGTCGAGGGTCAGCCATTCGTGATACCGACCACCTACGTGCGCGTGGGCGACGAGCTGTTCGTGCATGGCGCCGTCAAGAGCCGGATCTTGAGCGCGCCCGCCGGACGCTGGCCGCTGTGCGTGACCGTGACCTTGGTCGACGGCCTGGTGCTGGCGCGCTCGGCGTTTCATCACTCGATGAACTACCGTTCGGTGGTCGTGCTCGGTGAGGGACGCCTGGTGACCGATCCGGGAGAGAAACGCGCCGTGCTCGAGCATCTGATCGATCGGTTCGTCCCGGGGCGATCCGGCGTGGTGCGGAGCCCGAACGAGCGCGAGCTCAAGGCGACCAGCGTGCTCGGCATCTCGCTGCGCGAGGCGTCGGCCAAGATTCGCACCGGGCCCCCTTTGGACGACGAAGAGGACATGACGGTGCCCTGCTGGGCGGGAGTGATCCCGCTGTCCGTCTCAGCGGGAGACGCGGTGCGCGATCCGGGGCGAAACGCAGCGCTCGATCCGGCGAAACCGGGGAGCGCGGCGCCGGCGATTGCCGAACGATTGCTGGACGGTGTCGGCTGACGCCCCCGTTCGCGACCGATTGCTAAGGGCGAGCGTCGGAACTAGCGTGGCGATCCGGCTTTGGGAGCCGAAGCAACGCCATGCTCGAGCGTGACGACTGGCTGGATCTCGCGCGTAAGCTCGACTGGGACTTTTCCTACGTCGGCGAACGCGAGGTTTTTCCGGAGGAGATCAGCGGCCGCCCCTGGCTTCTGCACGCACAATGGCAAGCCTGGGACGAGCCGTATCGAACGACATACCGCGAGTACGTCAAGAACCAGCACGCCAAGGAAGCCAGCGTGCAGGCGGTGCACGAAGCGCTCGGCGGCTTCGACGACCTGAAAAAGCTACCGGCATCGTGGCTCTGCGCGTTGAAGCTGCACGCGGCGACCCTGCCGCTCGCCGAATTCGCCGCGGTGGTCGGCAACCTCCGGGCCGCGCGTTTCGGCCGTGACAGCGCCTGGCGCGACACCGCGCTCTTGGCCGCGCTCGACGAGCTGCGCCACACGCAGATCCCGCTGCGCTTGATGCACCAGCTGGTGCGCCACGATCCTCAGTTCGACTGGACACACCGCTTGTTCCACAGCAACGACTGGGTCGCGATCGCCGGGCGCCATCTGCTCGACGAGCTTTTGCTCGGCTCCGATCCGATCGAATTCGCGATCGCGACGAACTTCGTCTTCGAGACCGGTTTCACCAATCTAGAGTTCGTCGGTCTGTCGTCGATGGCGCACGCCACCGGCGACAAGATGTTCGAGAAGATGGTGCAGAGCATCCAGACCGACGAGGCGCGCCACGCACAGATCTGCGAGCCGGTGCTCGAGACGCTGATGCGCCACGCGCCCGAGCGCGTCCAGTACCTGGTCGACAAGTGGTTCTGGCGGTCGTGGCACTTTTTCGCGATCGTGACCGGCTTTGCCATGGACTACCTGACGCCGGTCGGGCAGCGCACCGCGAGCTTCCGCGAGTTCATGGAAGAATGGGTGATCGAGCACTTCGAGCGGGCGCTCGCGCGCCACGGCCTGCGCCGGCCCTGGTACTGGTCCGAGTTCACCGCGTCGCTCGGGACCTACCATCACATGGTCTATGCGACGGCGTACACCTATCGAGCCACGGTCTGGTTCGACATGGTGCTGCCGGGCCCGGAAGAACGCGCGTGGCTCGGCGCCAAGTATCCCGAGACCTGGCCCGAGTTCGAACCGGTCTGGGAGCGCATCACGGAGCGCTGCAAGAAAGCCGGGCCCGACGTCGAGTGGTACACGCACGGCGTGACCCCGATCGGGTTCTGCAACTTGTGCCAGATCCCGCTTTGCGCGGGTAATCCGCGCCACAACAGCGCGCAGATCGTCGAACGCGACGGCGTGAGCTTCGCGTTCTGTTCCGAGCCCTGCCGCTTCATCTTCGAGCGCGAGCCCGAGCGCTATGCCGCGCACCGCGACGTCGTAAAGCGCATCCTGGACGGGGAAGCGCCGGCGAACCTGGTCAGCTTGATCCGCGACTACTTCGGCCTGAGCGAGCCGATCTGGGGCAAGGACCTGATGCGCGGCAGATACCCGTGGCTGAAAGGAGCCTGAGCTTGGCGATCCCGATCTACGGCTGGGTTCAGGGCGACACGGTGATCGTGGTCGTGCTCGCGCGCGAAGAGCAGACCGTCGCTGAGCTGACCGCTCAATTGTGCCAGGCGGCGTCGGTGCGCGTGGCCGAAAAAGGGGCGGCGTACGCCACCCGCGGCGGCCGGCGCCTCGACCCGGACGCGCCGCTGCACGCGGTCGGGCTGCGCGCGCTCGAACGCGTCGACGTCTTGTTTGCTTGAAACGAGCAAGATGGCGTTCCACCCTGTCATCGTCTGCGCGTATGCCGAGCGCTGCGCGCACCTCAGCGAGCCGGAATGAGCGAGCCCGATCAGGTGGGTCCGGTGCTCGAAGCCGGGGCTGTCGCGGAAGCGATCGTGCGTGCGATTCGCGAGCTGAACCGCGATGTGTCGGTCCAGGACCGAGGCTCGTACCTGCGCGTGCTCGTGCCCGGGCGCTGCGTGCTCGAACGCGCCACGCTCGAGCGAATCTTGGGCCGGCCGTTCGCGTTGCCGGGCGATCTCGAGCTTTCGATGGTCGCGTTCCGGGGCGCAATCAGCATCGACGCGGACGCCGTCGTCTGGACGGACGGGCGTCAATGACGACGCAGCGCACCTACTGGCATCTCGAGTCGCTACGGCGCGAGCCCAGCGACTACGAGGTCACGAGCTCAGAGCTTCTCTACTATCCGTCGCGCGGTTTCGAGCTCGAGCTTCCGCTCGAGCACTGGTACGAGCGCTACCAGCGGGGCTCGCAGCTGCGTTCGACGAACTGGGAAGGCTTCGCCGATCCGCGCGCCACGACCTACACGAGCTACGTGGCCGCGATGCGCGAAAAGGAGATCTTCGTCGAGGACCTGTTGGGCTCCTGCGACGAAGCCCATGATCGAGCCCTGTCCGCGGATTGGCTGAGCCGGCTCGAAAAACTGCTCCCCGTGCTGCGCTTTCCGACGCACGGGCTTCAAATGCTGGCGGCCTACGTCGGGCAAATGGCGCCTTCGGGCAAGCTTTTGATCGTGAGCGCGTTCCAGGCGGCTGACGAGCTCCGGCGCATCCAGGTTCTTGCGTATCGCATGCGCCAGTTACAGCGCTGCCGTCCCGGCTTCGGCGGGGCCAGCAAGCGCGTCTGGCAGAGCGATCCGGCGTGGCAGCCGCTGCGCGCGTTGATCGAGCGCATGCTCGTCAATTACGACTTCGGGGAGGCGCTGGTGGCGCTCAATCTGGTCGTGAAGCCGCTCTACGACGAGCACTTCCAGCGCGGGCTCGGTCAGCTGGCCCTATCGTTCGGCGATCGGCTGCTCGAGCGCGTGCTCGAGGCGCTCCACGAGGATGCGCTCTGGCACCGCGAGTGGAGCTTGGCTTTGTTTCGGCTGCTGTTCCAGGATCGACCCGAGAACCGCGGCGTGGTCGAGCGCTGGATCGGCGCGCACTATCCGGTCGCGCTGGAAGCGCTGGCGAACACGGCTCCGCTGTTTGCGGCGGATCGCGAACAGGTCGCGGCGGCACTCGACCGGGTGGGCAAGGGTTACCTGAGCGCGCTTCAGGTGCGGGTGCCGTGAGCGCGCTGCTCGATGCGGTCGACGCCGCGATCTGCGTGCTCGAAGCCGGCGACGGCCTCGAGCTTTCCGCTGCCAATCGCCGCGCGCTCGAGCTCCTGGGCGCGCCGAGCGTGGAGGCGCTGGCGCAGAACCTGCGGCTGGTTTTCGCGGCCGAGGGGCTGCAGGCGCTGGAGCGAGCGAAGCAGCCGTTGCTGCGCGGGGCGACGCGCGGCCATGCCGTCTGCGAGCTGGCTCGGCTGAGCGGCGGCATGGTCCAGGTCGGGCTCAGCGCAGCCCATGGCGGCGCGGGCGAGCTCGTGCTGACCCTGATCGACTTGAGCCAGGGCAGCGCCGCCGAGCTCCAGCGCAGCGCGGCAATGCTCGCCGAAACCGAGGCGCGCTTTCGGACCATGGCCAACTATGCGCCGGTGCTGCTTTGGCTTTCCGGTCCCGACGCGCGCTGCGTGTTTTTCAACGACGTTTGGCTCGAGTTTCGGGGCCGCGAGCTTTCTCTCGAGCTTGGCACGGGCTGGGCGGAAGGCGTACACCCCGAGGATTTCCAGGACTGCATGACGAGCTTCATGTCGGCGTTCGTCGAGCGCGTGCCGTTTCGCATCGAATACCGGCTGTTGCGCAGGGACGGCCAGTATCGCTGGGTGCTCGATCACGGCGTGCCGCGCTTCGCTCCCGACGGCTCCTTCGCCGGTTACATCGGCTCGTGCGTCGACATCACCGAGCTCAAGGACGTGTATCGAAAGCTCACGGTTCGGCTGCGCGAGCGCGACGTGCTGTTGCGCGAGGTGCATCATCGCGTAAAAAACAATCTGCAACTGGTTTCGAGCCTGCTCAGCGTGCAGGCGCGGCGCTTGCGCGACGACGCGGCGCGCACGGCCTTGAGCGACAGCAAAAATCGCGTCCAGAGCATCGCCTTGATCCACGAAGTCTTGTACCGGGCCAGTGATTTCTCCCACGTGGCGTTCGCCGACTACGTTCGGCGTCTGTGCACCCACGTCGTGCGCGCGAGCAGCGCCGCGGCCGATCGCATCGGGCTCGAGCTCGAGCTCGCCGACGTGGCGCTCGGCATGGACCGTGCGATCCCCTGCGGCTTGATCTTGAACGAGCTCTTGTTGAACTCGATCAAACACGGATTCCCCGACGGTCGCTGCGGCTTCATCCGCGTCGAGCTGCACCCGGAGCCCCCCGATCGCATCGTGCTGACGATCGCCGACAACGGCGTCGGCTTACCGGAGCATTTCGAGCTCGAGAGCGCGGAAAGCGCCGGCATGCAGATCGTGAACACGCTGGCCGAACAGCTCGAAGCCACGCTCGACATCGCGCGCGAGGGTGGCACGAGGTTTCGCTTCGGCTTCGTGGGGGCCGGCTGATGCAGCCCGAAAAACCGCTGGTGCTGGTGGTCGAAGACGAACGTCTGGTGGCGCGCGATCTGCAGCAGCTCCTGCACGAGCTCGGCTACGATGCTTACGCCGTTGCGAGCTCGGCCGACGAGGCGCTTTTGACCGCGGCCGAGCGGCAGCCGGACGTCGTGCTGATGGACATCAGGCTCAAAGGCCAAGTGGACGGTATCGCCGCCGCCCAGGCGCTCAAGCAGAGGTTCGACGTGCCGGTGATCTATCTGACCGCGCACGCCGACGACGCGACGATCGAACGTGCGCGCCAGAGCCAGGCCTACGGCTACTTGATCAAGCCCGTGGACGCTGCGCGCCTGCGGAGCGCGATCGAAATCGCCTTGCACAAGCACCGCGAGGATCGCAGGGTGCGCGAGCGCGAGCGCTGGCTCGAGACCACCTTGCGCTCGATCGGCGAGGCCGTGATTGCGGTCGATCAGCGCGGTCGAGTCACGTTCATGAACGCGGCGGCCGAGACCGGGCTCGGGCTGTCGCAGCAAGCGGCGGTGGGGCGTCCGGTCGGTGAGGTGGTCGCGCTGGTCGACGAGCAGACGCGACGTGGGCGCGTGTTACCGATCGAGGTCGCACTCGACAGCGGCAAACCGGTGACGTTGCAAGCTTGTCTTTCGAGCGAATCCCGCGGCAATCGCGCGATCCTCGCCAGCCTCGCTCCGGTGCTGGACGAGGGCAAATGCCTCGGGGCCGTGCTGGTATTTCGCGACGTGACCGAGCAGAAGCACGTCGAGCGCCAGCTCGAGGCGGCCGATCGGCTGGCTTCGCTGGGAACGATGGCGGCGGGTGTCGCGCACGAGGTCAACAACCCGCTGCTCGTGGTGACCGCGAACGCCACGCTCGCGGTCGAGACCCTGCGCGAGGTGCGCGGCGACATTTCCGGCGATGCCGATCCGAGCGTCGTGAAAAAGCTCGACAGCATCGAGGAGAGCGTGAGCGACGTCCATTCGGCGGCGCTGCGGATCGGTCGTGTGGTTTCCGATCTGCGCGGCTTTGCCCGGACCAGCGACTCGAACGACGATCGCGCCGACGTCGCACGCAGCGTGCAGTGGGCGGTGCGCACGACTCATCACGAGCTCCGGCAACGCGCAGAAATCGAGGTCGACGTGCCCGAGCTGCCGGAAGTGCGCGCCGACGAAGCGCGGCTGGGACAGGTATTGATCAACCTGCTCTTGAATGCGGCTCAGGCAATCGAGCCCGGCGAAGCGCCGCTGAATCGCATCCGCGTTGCGGCCGCGCTGCGCGGAGCCGAAGTGGTGATCGAAGTCGCGGATACCGGCTGCGGGATCGCCGCCGAGGTCTTGCCGAGAATCTTCGATCCGTTCTTCACGACCAAGCCGTTCGGGGTCGGCACCGGACTCGGCCTGTCGATCTGCCACGCGATCGTGCGCTCGACCGGCGGCCGCATCGAAGCCACCAGCACGCTCGGCAAGGGCAGCCTGTTCCGCGTGCATCTGCAGGTCGCGGCGGCACGCGAAGCCAGCGACGATCAGCGGCGGCCGTCGAGCTCCGCGCCCCGGCGCGCCCGGATCCTGGTGGTGGACGACGAAGCGATCGTGCTCAAGGCGGTGCGCCGGATTCTCGAGGGGCAGCACGAGATCGTCTGCGTCGAGAACGGCAGGCGCGGCCTCGAGTTGGTGAACGCCGGTCCGCGCTTCGATCTGGTATTTTGCGATCTGATGATGCCGGACATGAACGGCATCGCGTTCTACGAAGCGCTCGCCGAAGCGCACCCGGAGCTCGCGAAGCGGGTGGTGTTCCTGACCGGCGCCGCGCCGACGCCCGAGCTCGAGAGCTTTCTGGTCGCGGTCAAGGGCCGGATCCTGGAGAAGCCGTTCGACGCCAAACGTTTGCGCCAGGTCGTGGCCTCGCTGATCATGGGTTCGCGCTGGTGACGATTGCGGGTCGGCCGACATCCGCGAAAAGCCGAGGAAACGCTGGCGACTCGCAAGATCCGGCCCCCTAGTACCCATGATGTCCATCAACCGGGGTAGGCTCGCCGTGCCGCGAAGCGGGCGGATCTCGAGCGAAGACCTGGCTCGTTTCTGTATCAGCATGCCGAGCCCGTACCGGCTCGAATACTCCGACGAGGAAATTCGCGAGCACGCCGCGATCGTCGAACGCCGCGGCGGCTCGCTCGCTCACGTCGAGCCGCTGCTCCACACGTCGCGCGCCGGCCAGTGGCTGTGCATCGTGACCGACGATCGGCCGGGGCTCCTGTCGCTGCTTTCGGCGGCGCTTTCCGCGCACTCGCTCGACATCCTGACGGCAAAGGTCTACTGCCGGCTGCGTCCGGGCTCGCTGGCCGAGGCCGTCGACTTCTTCGGCGTGCGTGCGGTTCGTTCCGAGGTCGATCTCGAGCTCACCGCCGGCCTGTTGAGCTCGCTCGAGAACTCGATCGAAGCGCTCTTGCGCGGCGAGCTGAGCGTCGACGCGCTGGAGAAGCGCGCCGCGCCGAGCGCGCGCCCGCGCCGTCAGTCACCGGCCACGGCGTACTTCGACGACGCCGCCGATGCCGACATCTTGATCGTGCAGGCCCTGGATCATCCCGGGCTCTTGCTCAAGATCACGCTGACCCTTTTTCGTGAGGGGCTCACGGTGCGGCGCTCCAACGTGGCGACGCTCGGACACCTGGCCCGCGATGAATTCGAGCTCAGCGAGATCGACGGCTCACCGCTGACCGACGCCCGCAAGACGAGCGTGATCCGCGGGGTGATGGCCACGCTGTCGCGCAAGGGAGAGTGAGGTCAGCGAGCCCAGAGCTCCGGGAAACGGGCGCTATCGGCCGGATACTCGCCCGGCGCAATCGACACATCGGCTTGCTTTACGGTGGGATCACACCCTGCGTGGGGCCACCACCTCGCATCGTCTCCGAGCCAGCGCGTCGAAAGGGCGACGCGTCGCTCGCTGCCGGCGTTGCCCGGCGCACCGTGCAACGTCCACGCCGAAAAGACCAATGCGTCCCCGGCTTCGACGTCGAATCCGACGATGTCGTACTGATTGCGGGCCGCGCCGATGTCGGGACAGGTCTCACCACTGAAATCGGCGGTCCACGCCGCTTTCACACCGAAAGGAACGGGCGCGAAGTACTTGTTCCAGCCGTGCGAGCCGCGCACGAACTCGAGCGAGCTCTCCGCGACTCGAGCGTCAGTCAAGGCGACCCAGACCGAGCAGATCTTTCGACCGAGAAATGGCCAGTACGGAATGTCTTGGTGCCAGGGCGTGGGTTCTCGGGTGCCGGGCTGCTTCACGAGCAGGTGGTCGAAATAGAAGCGCACCGATGAGGCGCGCATCAGCTCTCCGGCCAGCCGGGCAACGCCTGACTCGAAGACGAAGCTGCTGATCAGCGGCTCTTTTTGCCACAAGTAGCGATCGGTGAAGAGCCGGTCCACGGCCGCGCCTCGATTCGAGTCAGTGACCCAGCGGCCCGGCCGGTCCAGCTGACGGTTGGTGAGCTCGAGCAGGGGGTCGATCCAGCGTCGATCGATCGCCTGCGGGATTTTGACGACACCGTCGGTGGCGAAGGTACCGATCTGATCGACGGTGACGAGCGGCCTCGATGTATTCATTGATAACATTGTCCAGAACTACTTACGCCCGAAAGTAATCAGTGTCAACATGGCCCGGTGACTGCAAAGGTGCGCGGCTACCACCACGGCGATCTGCGAGCGACGCTCGTCGATATCGCCCTCGAGCTCGTTCGCGAGTGCGGCCCCGAGGGCTGGTCGATGCGCGAAGCCAGCCGCAAGGCGGGCGTTTCTCAGGCCGCTCCGTATCGCCACTTCGCCGACAAGTCCGCGCTCCTCGACGCGGTGGGCGCCGAAGCGTATCGCGAACTCGAACGGCGCTACCGCGCCGCGATCGGCGAAAGCTCGAACCCCGCCGGCGCAGCCCGCGTCGTGACGCACGCGTACTTGCGTTTTGCCCTGGAAGAACCGCGGCTTTTCCGCCTGATCTTCGCGAGCCCGCGGCTACACGGTACGCCGGAAGCCAAGAGCTCCTACGCCGTGTTCGAGCAGGCCATCCGCACGGCACAGGACCACGCAGCGCTGCCCCGCGGCTCGACGACGTTGCTTGCCCACACGCTGTGGTCGGCGATCCACGGGGTTGCTGACTTGGTGTTGAGCGGGAGCTTCGGCCGCCGGCACGGCAAGGAAGTCGCCGAAAGCATGATCGATGCACTGATTCGCGGTCTTCACGTGGCTTGAGCAAGCGCGCAGCAGCGCGGTCTGGTGCTTTTTGGCCGGGGCGCCCTGCCCCAACGGGTGATCGGGCCTCGCAGCGCCCGCCCCGCCGCTGGGGATCCAGGCTGGCGTGGCGGCTGCATGTCGACCAATGGTTTGGCGCGAGCGCACCCCACGAATCAGCCCGACGCCGCGCATGCCCGCGGTCCGGTCGACCGTGTCGGTCGATACGGGTTTTTGCCCGCTCGCCGTGCGTCCGCGCAGTCGCGCTTTCTGCGCGCGACGGTGCTGGTGGTTTGCATCGGCGCCTTGCTTTTCTTGACGCCGCTGTGGGCCCCGCTCTTGCTCGCGGCTTGGACCGCGGTGCTGATGCACGGTCCGAACGAGCGGCTCGGGCGCCGGTTCGGTAGCAGCCGGGCCGCCGCCGCGCTCACCGTCACGCTGGTGGTCGTGTGTATCGTGCCGGTGATCCTGGTCACGATTTCGCTCGTGGGCGGCGCCGTCGAGATGACGAAGAAGCTGCTCGCGGCCCAGGGCACCTGGGACGCGCTGCACGCGGTGGTGAGCGGCGGTTCCGGCGCCACCAAGCTTCAGGGCAACGACATCGATCGCGTGGTCGATCTCGCTCGCGAGCACGGCGCCGGCGCGTGGCGCATGCTGAGCGCGATCGCGGGCGCCACGGCCAACGTGGTGATTGGCGCCTTCGTCTTCGTGCTCGGGCTCTACACGTTCCTGGTCGATGGCAAGCGCTTCGATCGCTGGTTGGGCCTGCATTTGCCGCTGCCGCACGACAGCTATCGGCGCTTTGCCGCGGCGTTCGCCGAAACCGGCCGCGGATTGTTCATCGGCGTCGGCCTGACCGCGGCGGGTCAGGCGCTGATATTGACGATCGGGTACTTCGCGATCGGCTTGCCGCAGGCGGCGATGATCGGCGCGGTCACCATGGTCGCCGCGCTGATCCCTTCCGGCGGCGCCGGAATCGTCTGGGTGCCGCTGAGCGCGGGCCTGGCGCTCACGGGTCGGATCGGAGCCGCGGTCGTGGTGCTGGTGCTCGGCGTGATCGCTTCCACCGGCGACAACTTTTTGCGGCCGTGGTTGTCGCGCCACGCGAAGCTCAGGCTACCCACTTTCGCGCTGCTGAGCGCGATGCTCGGCGGGGTCGCGCTGATCGGCACCTGGGGCCTGCTGCTCGGCCCGCTGCTCTTGCGCTGGGCCGTCGAGGGGCTCGAAATCCTGCGTGAATCCCGGATCGCGGCACGCTGATTGCACGCATCGCTTGGGATGAACCTCGACGTCACCGCCCGCGAGCAGGGCTTTCAGGATCTCGTCGACCGTATTCGAGCCGAAGCCGATCTGTCCGACCCGGATCGCGCGGCGGTCGCGCTCGAAGCGGTCTTGTTTTGCCTCACGCGGCGCCTCGCAGGCGCCGAGGTCTCGGAGCTCACGGCGCGCCTGCCGGACAGCGTTCGGGACCGCTTTCCCGAGGAGCCGGAGCCGGATCGCAGCGTCGACCGCCACTATGTCGAAGAGGAGCTGGCGCGGCGCCTGGACGTCGATCAGGACGCGGCGCGCGCGATCGCCGCGGGAGTAACCCGCGCGCTCGCGGCCAGCCGCACCGGCACGCCGGCCATGCTGCGCGAGCTCAGGGCGATCACCTGACGCCGCTCACAGCTGGCCCGCCTCGAACGTGTCGCACGCGTCGGGGTTGCCTTGCTGGTAGCCGCGTTTGAACCAGCGCACTCGCTGCTCGGAGGTGCCGTGGGTGAAGCTGTCGGGCTCGACCGTGCCGCGTGCCTGGCGCTGCAGCCGATCGTCGCCGATCGCCGAGGCCGCCCGCAGCCCTTCTTCGACGTCGCCTTTTTCGAGCAGGTTGCGATGCTCGGTCCCGTTGGCCCAGATCCCGGCGTAACAATCGGCTTGTAGCTCGAGCCGCACCGAGAGCCCGCTCGCGCCTTCCCGATTGGCGCGCGTGCTGCGATGGACTTTCTCGCTGGTTCCGAGCTGGTTTTGCACGTGGTGCCCGATCTCGTGCGCGATCACGTACGCCTGCGCGAAGTCGCCGGGCGCGCCGAATCGCCGATCGAGCTCGCGATAAAAGCTCAGATCGATGTACACGCGCTGGTCGCGCGGGCAATAAAAAGGCCCGCTGGCGGCGCTGCCGTAGCCGCAGCCCGACTCGGTGCGACCGGTGAACAGCACGAGCTTCGCGTTTTGATAACGCAGGCCGTTTTCGGCAAATTCCTTTCGCCACGTGTTCTGTGCGTCGTCGAGCACGAACGACACGAACTGAACCAGCTCGGCATCCTTGCCCTGCGCGGGTCCCTGGCCCTCGACCGCGGTCTGGCCCGCCTGGCGGCGCTCGTCGCTGCTCAACAGATAGCGGAGCCCGCCGAGCGCGAAGAAAGCGGCAATCGCGAGCATCGCGCCGACCCAGCCCAAGGGCGAGCGCAGCAGCATGAACACGAGCCAGATCAGACCGGCGCCGCCGACGCCCCCGCCGCCTGCGCCTCGCTGATCGAGGACGTCGGGGCTTTCGTAACCGCGATCCCAGCGCATGCGGCTCAGCCCTTCAGGTCGAGCTCGGGGTACCTGCGAAACAACCCATGCTCGTTGAACGGGATGCGGCGCGGCGACGCGAGATAGGACGCGATGCGCGGATGCAGCGCCACGGCCTCGCGAAGGCCGACCAGGAGCGGGATCTTCGCAGCCTGCCGCTCGTACGCGCGTGGAAACGCGTAGTTCAGACCGCTCAGCAGCTGAAACATCGACAGGTCGACGTAGCTCAGGTCCTTGCCGACCAGGTGTTTTCGGTCGCCGCGCTCGAGCACGCGCTCGAAATAGCCGAGGAACTTGGGCATCCGATGTTCGATGAAATCCGCAGCCCGGCGCGAGGCTTCCGCCTTCTGATCTTCGTAGTAGAGGCTTACCCCGATCGGGTGGTGGGTATCGTGAGCCTCGTTCGCGAGATCGGCGATCGTCAGTGCGAGCTGGTTCGCGTAGGCGCGGCTGACCTCGTCGTCGTCGATCAGGCCGAGCCGCGGTGCGATGAAGCCGAGGATGTTGTTCGTTTGCGCGAGCACCACGTGCCCGAGCTTCAGGATCGGCGGCGCGAGCGGCAGGAGCCCCGCGTGCTCCCCCTGCATCATCTTTTTCAGTGCGGCGACGCCACCACCCTGATCTTCCGGCAGCCGCGCGACGTCGACGTACGGCGCTGCCGCCGCTTCGAGTGCGAGGCGAATGAACTCGCCGCGCCCCTGGATCGACGGCCAGTAGTAGAGCTCGTACCGAGTTTCGTCCGCCAAGGTGACCTCGCGCCGAACGATAGCATCGTTCGATGTAGCGAGTTACCGCGCATCTTCAACGCCGGTTTGCTGATCCGTCGCCCTCGCGCAAGCCAAGGCGGGATACCGTGCCGGACCGACAAAAAATCAATCAGCTCAATTGTACGTCGCGGTGAACAACATCGACGGAAACGCGACCGGGATGTGAGTCCATTGCACGCCGGCGTCGTCCTCTTCGGTCACGACGCCCGCCGTCAGCCGGCCGAGTACGCCGATGCCCCACTGCTTGGCAACCCACCACTCGTAGCCGAAGCCGAGCATCAAGCCGCCGCCGAACGCCGGATCGCGGTCGCGCAGACGCGGGCTTTCGGGGTTCAGGCCGTTGAGCACCGCGAAGCCGAGCCCCAGTTGAAGATGCAGCCCGCGGTTCGCGTTGAAGTACCAATCGAAGAACGGCCCGACGAGCCCGAAATTCTCGGGTTGCAGGAACTCCGCCGGCGGAAACGGGCCCTTGGTGTCCGTGTAGCTCAGGGTCAGCGCCGTGGTGCTCCAGATGCCGACGCCGAGCACGAAGCCGCGGCCGACCGTACCGCCGAGCGCCACTTCGCTAACGGTCGCAAAACCGGTGAGCACGCCTTCGATCTTCTCTTCGCCCCCGGTGGGGAGCGTGTGTTTGTCGGATATCAGCGTGTCGGTGTAACCCGAGGTTCCGAGGCCGAAGCGCGCGTAAAATCCGTCGTGTTCGTGCACCCCAGCGCCTTCACTTTCGGGGGGTGGCGTGAGATCGGTCGATGTCGGGGGCGGTGGCATCGGCGAATAGCCCGTGGTCGTGGCTGGTGCCGGTGCGGGCGCCGGGGGCGGCGCCGTGGCCGGAGGCGCGGCGGTATTTGGCGGTGGATTCGGGGGTAGCGAAGGATTTCCCGGCGCGGTTTGCGCCATGACGCTGGAAGGCAACAACGAAAGCGCCACAATCGGCGCACCATAACGAATATACCCGAGCATCGCGCCCGGCTCTGCACGCACCGTGCCGCATCGTGCGCGAAAACTCGCGATCAGCTTTCGAGCGCGGTCAGCGTCGCGGCGTAGAGCCCGCGCTTGATCGTGCGGAGCGTGCTTGCGTCTTTTTGCGCCAGCTCTCTCGCGCGCGCGATCGCGTTCTGTAACAGAGCTTCTTCGCTGAAAACGTCGGCGACGATCGACTGGGCGCGCGCCTCGGTGCCGCCGTAGCGCTTGCCGGTGGTGCACGCATCGTGAACGACCGGCTGCGGCAGCTTGGCGCTGATCAGGGCGATCAGCCCCGGGGTGAAAGGGATCCGGATGTCGATCTCGGGCAAGCAGAAGTAGCCGCGATCTTCGCGCATTACTCGCGCGTCGTGGGCGAGCGCGAGGATCGCTCCTGCCGCGAAAGCGTGGCCGTTGATGGCCGCGATGGTGGGCCGCGGAAAGACCAGAAGCCGCGCCAGCGTGCGTTGAACGCGCCGCAGAAAGTCGTCGAAGTCGTTGCCCGGCGAGGCGAGCCAGTCGAGATCGAGCCCGTTCGAGTAAAACTTGCCGGTTCCGGTGGTGACTAGCGCGGACGCGCCTTCATGCCGCTCGATCTCGTCGAGGCGCTGGTTCAGCTCGTCGATGAAGCGCGCGTTGAAGCGATTTTCGCCATCGTTCATTCGGAGCACGAACACCTCGCCGTCGCGCGAAAGCTCGATCATGGGCACCACCTTTCACTCGAAAGCCTAGGGCGCGCGGCGCGGCCGCGCGAGCTGCAGTGCCGCAGTTTCCGCTCGCGTCTTTGCAGAGCCGCCGCGTCCGAGTAAGAATCGAATCTTCGCGGGAGACTCGTTCCA
>Ga0111538_10002729_pt1 | contig 24803 bp, 27 predicted proteins | sample SoiMethybrSBSTD1_FD_79669 | JGI IMG/M metagenome (GOLD analysis project Ga0111538, IMG submission 79669) | Bulk soil microbial communities from a Populus tree surrounding site in Tennessee, USA - Soil MetaG P. TD hybrid SBSTD1 (version 2)... | ecosystem: Environmental > Terrestrial > Soil >...
CCTATTTCGTTATCTTCCGCATATACGCTTCGAGCTTGTCGTTCTCGTACTTGACGGTATTGAGAAACAGGCTCTCCAGCAGATATCCGCGCCGCGTCGCCTCATCCATCTGATCGATCAGATGGTTGATTTCCTTGATCATGTCCTCGAAGGAACGTTCGAGTTCCTTGCGGGCGGTGACCTCCTTGTACAACGCCTCCATCACCGCAAGGAGGTCGCCATCGAGGACGATCTCAGCGCCGGTCGTCGTCTTGATGGTTTTCATGGCTATCCCCCGAAGCTTTTCACCGCTGACGCTTCGTCGGGATGAATCTCGAGAAAGTTCTGGGCGCCGGTCATCGTCAGCATGGTCTCGACGCGCTTCTGGACGCCGGCGAGCTTGAGCGATCCGCCGACGGCCGACGCCTGCCGGTAGAGGTCCATGAGACATCCGATCGTGGCGCTGTCGACGTAGGTCACGGTCGAGAGGTCGAGCAGCAGTTTGCGCTCGCCGCTGCCAATCAGCGACGTGATGGTGCTCGCAAACTCGCCAAGGATGGGATACATCAGGCGTGTTTCGTTCACCCGGACGATCGAGACGTCCTGGTTACGGGCGGTCGTGAGGTTCATGCTGCGCTCCGGCTTTCGAAATGGCGTCCTGCTGCTCGCGTAACTTCTGGATCTGACGGGCGAGTTCCGTACGCCCGCGATTGATCCGTGACTTGACGGTGCCTTCCGGCAGGTGCAGCCGGTCGGCGATTTCCTGATACGTCAGTTCCTGAATATCCCTGAGCATCACCGCCGTGCGCAGCGTCGGCGCCAGCTTGTCGAGCGCCTGTCGCAGCATGACAACGCGATCGGCGCGCTCGAGACGCGTGTCGGCCGGCAGATCGGGCGACACCGGACTGAGCTCCGATGCGTCGACGTCACGGCTGATCGTCTCGCGCTCCTTGCGCACGCTGCGATAGTGATCGATGCACAGGTTGCGGCTGACGCTGATCAGCCAGGTCTGGAAATTGGCACGCCGATCGAAGGTGTCGAGCGACCGATACAGCTTCAGAAAGACGTCCTGCGTCAGGTCCTCCGCCAGGTCATGACGGCCGACGAACTTGTAGGCGACGTTGAACACCTTGCGCCAATAGAGGCGGACGATTGTCTCCCATGCGGCCTGGTCGCCGTTGAGGCATCGCTCGATCACCTCGTCGGAGGCGAGCGGCTGTGCTGGTCTGCCGTCGGAGGACATCACCGGCACGCGCGCATGGCAGGTGGCGTCAGACCGGTGCTGCAGTAGCGCAGAAAGCGCCACGCCACGGGCAGACAGAGCACACGCGCACGAGAAGTTGTGGGAATGCGCGCATGATAACATGCGATTCTTCCGTGCAACTACCGTTTCAGCTTGCCCCGAGCAGTGCCGACGGGCCGGGCGCGGGCGGCCTTGCGTGCGACGGCGTCAGCATTCACTCGATCGTCTCGAAGGTCGGCACTCCAGCTTACGTCTACAGCGCACAGGCGATCCGCGACGCCTATCGGGCGATCGACGCGGCGTTCAGTGACTATCCGCACGCGATTCACTACGCGCTCAAGGCCAACTCGACGCTCGCCATCGCGCGGCTGCTGCGCTCGCTCGGCAGCCGGGCTGACGCGAACTCCGGCGGCGAGATCGAGGTGGCACGTCGCGCCGGTTTCGAGCCGCGCGAGATCGTCTTTACCGGCGTCGGCAAGAGGCGCGACGAGCTCGAATACGCAGTGGCGCACGACGTCGGCGCCATCAACGCGGAATCGGCCGGTGAGCTCGATCGCATCGCCGCGCTGGCACGCGCTGCCGGCCGCGTCGCTCGCGTCGCCCTTCGCGTCAACCCTGACATCGACGCACAGAGCCACCCGAATATTTCGACCGGGCTGCGCAGCAACAAGTTCGGCGTGGCACTCCCGGATGCCCGCGGTATCTATCGCGAGCGGCGGCACAACGACAGCCTCCGTTTTGTCGGTGTTCACATCCATATCGGATCGCAGATCACCACGGCGGAGCCGCTGCGCCGCGCCGCCGCGGCGCTGACCTCGCTGGCGCTGGAGCTGCGCGATGACGGCGTGCCGCTGGAGCATGTCGATCTCGGCGGCGGTCTCGGCATCGCCTACGAAGGGCGACCGATGATTACCCCGGCCGAATACGCCGCCGCCGTTCTGCCGGAGCTGCGGCGCGCCAACATTCCTGTCGTCCTCGAGCCCGGCCGGGCGGTCGTCGGCCATTCCGGCGCGTTGATTGCCCGCGTGGTTGACGTCAAACGATATCCGGATGGCCGTCGCTTCGCCGTCCTCGACGCCGGCATGACCGAACTGATGCGGCCGGCACTCTACGGCTCGTTTCACCGCATTGTGCCGGTCACGCCGCGCCAGACCTCGGAGGCGCCGTGGGACGTCGTCGGACCGATCTGCGAAAGCAGTGACGCGTTCGCGCGCGAGCGCCTGCTGCCGGACTTGTGTGTGGACGACCTCATTGCCCTGCTCGATACCGGCGCCTACGGCGCCGTGATGGCGTCCACCTACAATCGCCGGCCGCTGGCGCCTGAGGTGCTCGTCGACAACGGCAGCTGGTCGGTGATCCGCCGCCGGCAGACGATCGACGACCTGCTGTCCCTCGAAGCGTGATGCGCGGCCTGTTGATCGCCTTCGAGGGCCTCGACCAGAGCGGCAAGCAGACCCAGGCCGAATCGCTGCGTGACCGCGTCGTCGAGGCCGGCCGCCTCGTGCGGCTGCTGTCGTTTCCGGCATACGACACGGCGATCGGGACGGAAATCGGGCGCGCGCTTCAGGGCGAGCGTGAGCATGGCCCGGATGTGATGCAGCTGCTCTACGTCGCGAACCGCTACGAGTGGAAGCCGCAGATGGAGTTCGAGCTGCGGCGCGGAACCGTTCTGATCTGCGACCGGTATCTGGCCTCGAGCGTTGCCTACGGCGAAGCGCAGGGACTCGACGCGGTCTGGCTGACGGAGATGCAGAAGTATCTGCCGCAGCCGGACATCACGTTCCTGCTCGACATCGACGCGGACGTGTCCGCGCGCCGCAAGACCGCAGATCGCGACAAGTACGAGCGCGACCTGGCGTTGCTCGGTCGCGTCCGCAGCAGCTACCTCCGTCAGGCAGCAGCCGGCTGGTCAGTGATTGATGCCAGTCGCGAGCGGGAGGCCGTCGCCGTCGATGTATGGAAGATCGTCAGCTCGCATCTGAGGCCGACCTGAAGGTCGGCCTTTCAGAGCGCAGCGGCGCGCGAGCCAGGGTGACGACGCGGACCTCGCGTGCGCCTGCCTCCATCAACACGCCGGCACACGCCGCCGACGTGGCGCCAGTCGTCATCACGTCGTCGAGCAGCACCACGACACGATCGACAACGAAAGACCTGCGTTTCCGTCGAGACAGCAGCGGTGACAGACGAAACGCGTGACGCACGTTGCGCCGACGCTCGGCGGCGCTGAGTCCGGTCTGCGATGCCGTCGGTCGTATTCGCCAGAGCGCCTGGACGACCGGCAGATCGAGCTGGCCGGCGAGCGCGTCTGCCTGATTGAACCCGCGCCGAAGGCGCCGCCAGGCAAAGAGGGGCACCGGAACGATGCAGGCCGCCCCCGCCAGCGCCGCAGCATTCCGCTCGCGCAGCAGCGCCGCCAGCGGCTCGGCCAGTGTGCGCCGTCCTTCGTATTTGAAAACGTGAATGATGTCGCGCAGCGTTCCTTCGTAGCGTCCAGCTGCCGCGCGCGCGTCTTCCCAGCACCGGGCACAGACCGCACCGGACAGCGGCGCCTCGAGCGTGCGGCGACAGCACGCACAGACCGGCGCCAGCACCGCGGCGACGAGCGCGTCACCCGACAGCGAGGTCAGGTGCGTCAGCGCAATCCGTAGCGCTTGCGTTTTTCCCACAACGCCTTCCGGCTGATGCCGAGAATCGTCGCCGCGCGTGTCTGGTTGCCGCGCGCGTACGCCAGCGTCAATTCGATGTAGCGGCGCTCGACGTCCTCGAGCGTCGGTCGTGCGCTCGCGCCTGCAGCCAGGTATGCCTCTTTCCCCTCGAGTACTTCGATCGGCAGCGAGTTCGCACGGATCTCATTGGCGACGCCGGCCAGGAGGACGCGCTCGAGCACGTGCCGCAGCTCGCGAACGTTGCCGGGCCAGTGATAGCGCGTGAGCGCATCTTCCGCATCGGCGGCAATCGCGGGGACGTCGCGATCGAGCCGCGCCGCGGCCTCGACCAAAGACGCGCGCGCCAGCGGCAGGATGTCCTCGACGCGCTCGCGCAGCGGTGGAATCCTGACAGGAAGGACGCTCAGGCGGTGAAACAGGTCCGCTCGCAGCCACCCCTCGCGCACGGCCTCCTCGACATCGGTATCGGACGAGGCGATGAGACGCGCGCGCACATCGGTGCCCGTTGTTCCGCCCAGCCGGCTGACGCGACGTTCCTCGACGACGCGCAGCAGTGCTCCCTGTCCGGACGACGAGAGGCGCGTCACCGCGTCGAGATACAGCGTTCCGTGCCCGGCCTGCTCGAACCTGCCGGGACGCGCAATCGTGGCGTCGGTGAAGGCGCCGCGCTCGTGGCCGAACAGCTCCGCTTCGACCAGTGTTTCCGGCAGCGCCGGGCAGTCCACGGTGACGAACGGTTCGCGCCGCCGTGGGCCGGAAGAATGAATGAATCTGGCGAGAGCGTCCTTGCCGACTCCGGTCTCGCCGGTGATGAGGACCGTGGCATCGACCGCGGCGTAGCGGCGCGCCTGGCGCAGCAGATCGCGCATCGATCGGCTGACGGCGATCAGCTTCACTTCACCACCTCGCCCCGGCTCGCCGCAGCTCGAAACGGGCGCGGGCGCGGGTTACGCGCGGGCGGCGGCTTCGTCGGCGATTTCGTGCCGCTCGGCGTTGCCCCACAGCCGTTCCAGACCGTAGAACGCGCGGCACTCGCGGCTGAAGACGTGCACGACGAAGTTGAAGTAGTCGAGCAGAATCCATTCGGATCGATCGATGCCTTCGGTCAGAGTCGGTCGTTCGTCAAGGTCCCGCTTCAGCGAGTCGCGCACGCCGTCGGCGATGGCGGTGATCTGCCGTGGGTTGCCACCCGTGCAGATGACGAAGAAATCGGTGAACCCGCCCGCCTTCCGCAAGTCCAGGACGACGACGTCTTCAGCCTTCTTATCGAGCGCAGCGCGAACGGCGCCAGCGATGGCCCGTGGAAATTTCTCTGGACGGCGTGCCTTCCGGGTCGCCGTTCCGACCCGCGCTGCCGCGCGTCGTGGTTTATCTGTGAGTGCGTTCCGTTTCGCCATGCAAGTCGCCTACCGCTGCCATGGAGTCATAGAGGTGATGGTTCTGGATGTACCGCGCCACCGGTGCGGGCACGAAGTCGTCGATGGAAAGCTTTGCCGCCAGTCGCGCTCTGATGTCGCTGGATGAAATGTCAGGCGTCTCCGCCTCGATCGTGAAAATGTGCGTACCGCCGGATACAGCGCGTTGTTCCGCAGCGTGGGCGGTTTGCACACGCACTCCGAGCGCAGGCGTACGTGCGACCGCGGTGTCCAGTGTCGTACCCGGCCTGGCGACGACGACGAAGTTCGCTGCGTCCAGCACCGCTGGAAACTCGTACCAGGTGGCAATTTCTGCAAAGGCATCGCTGCCGAGAATGAAATAGATCTGCGCGGGGCGCCAGCCTTCCGCGTGCAGCGCGCGCAGCGTGTGCGCCGTGTAGGACGGACCCGTACGCGTGACCTCTGCGTCTGACAGCCGCCAGTTGCGTCGACCATCGATCGCCAAGGCGACGAGGGCGAACCGATGAAAGGCGCTGGCGCGTGGATCGAGTGCACGGTGCGGGGGGTCGTGCGAGGGAATGAGGCGGATCTCGGTGAGCGCCAGCGCCGCCAGCGCCGCCTCACCCGCGCGAAGGTGTCCGTAGTGAATCGGGTCGAACGTGCCGCCGAGAACGCCGAGGCGCCGATCTGCCGTCATGCTTTGCGCCGCGCCGCGGCGAGCAAGTCAACACCAGCCTCGTCTTCGCTGCGTGGCGTGACCGCCGATCGAGCCGCGACGATCTCTTTCCACGCCGCCTCGAGCAGTCTGTCAACGCCTTCGCCGGTCGCGCCCGAGATGCGGTGGAACGGCAGCTTCCGCTTTTTCACGTGCCGCTCGAGCGCCTTGACGCGATTCGGATCGTCAACGGCGTCCATTTTGTTGGCGACGACGATCTGCGGCTTGGCGGCGACCGCGGGGGAAAAACGCTTCAGTTCGTCAAAGATGGTTTCGACGTCGTCAACGGGATCACGGCCGGACGCGCCCGAGACGTCGACGAGGTGCACGAGCACCTTTGTACGCTCGATGTGTCGCAGAAACTGATGGCCGAGACCATGCCCCTCATGGGCGCCCTTGATCAATCCCGGGACGTCGGCGACGACGAAGCTGCGGTCGTCGCGCAGCGTGACGACGCCGAGATTGGGAACGAGCGTGGTGAACGGATAGTCGGCGATTTTGGGCCGCGCCGCCGAGATGCGTGAAATCAGCGTCGATTTGCCGGCGTTCGGAAATCCGACCAGGCCGACGTCGGCGATCAGCTTCAACTGCAGTCGCAGCAGCTTTTCTTCGCCTTCCTGCCCAGGCTCGGTGCGGCGAGGTGCCCGATTCGTTGACGACACGAAGCGGGCGTTGCCGCGGCCGCCGCGCCCGCCTTTGGCAACGAGCACCCGTTCGCCTTCCTCCGCCAGATCGCTCAGAAGCTGCAGCTCACCGCTGGCGGAATCCTTCGCGAAGACGAGCGTTCCCACCGGCACCGCGATCTCGAGATCGTCCGCCGTCTGGCCGGTGCGGTTGGAGCCCTGGCCGTGCTGTCCGCGCCGCGCTTTGAATTCGGGATGAAACCGGAAATCGACGAGGGTGTTTTTCGTGGGAGTCGCGACAACGTAGACGGAACCGCCGCCACCGCCATCACCGCCGTCAGGCCCGCCGCGCGGGACGAATTTCTCGCGGCGGAAACTCAGGCACCCGTTTCCGCCACTGCCGGCGACGACGTGAATGTCGACTTCGTCGACAAACATCGGCTCTCAGGAGGCCTAAGGCCTAAGGCCGAAGGCCTAAGAGAAAAACGAAGCCCTGAGGCAATGACCAAGCCGCTGGTCCTGGGCCATAGGCCTTAGCCCTCTGGAATAACACTGATCCGCCGCCCGTGCTGCCCGTGGTCCTCGAAGCGGACCTTGCCGTCAACCTTGGCGAAGAGCGTGTGGTCCTTGCCGAGCCCGACGTTCAGACCGGGTTCGAAGCGGCGGCCCTTCTGACGCACCAGGATCGCGCCGCCGGTGACCAGATTGCCGTCATGACGTTTGACGCCGAGGCGCTGGGCGTTGCTGTCGCGACCGTTGCGTGAGCTGCCCTGACCTTTTTTATGAGCCATCTGCTTAACTCGTAGGGCACCCTGTCAGGGTGCCATCTAAACCTGTATGTCGGTAATGCGGACGCGCGTCAGGAAGCTCCTGTGCCCCCGCGTCTTGCGGAAGCCCTTGCGGCGCTTCTTCTTGAACACGCGCAGCTTCGGGCCGCGTGCCTCGCCGTCGACGACGCCGAGCACCTTGGCGTTGGCGACAAACGGCGCCCCGGCGACGATGTCGCCGGCGTCCTTTTCGACCAGCAGCACCTGCCCGAACTCGAAGGACGATCCCTGCTCTCCGGGCACGCCGTCGATCTCGACGACAGCACCGGGGGTCACTTTGATCTGGCGGCCGCGGGCCTGAACAATCGCGTACACGAGCGTCACCTCTGAGGTGGAGAAAAACCTAAGCTTAACAGACGACCCGCGGGCTGACAAGGCGCGGTCGCCGCAAAGCCCGCTAATTCAGCAGGATACGGGTGCCTTTGACCTTCTGGCTGCTGAGCGTGGCCAGGAAGTTCGGGATGAGCTTGTCCATGAGCTCGAAATACGACGAAAGCGCCGGCGTCTGCCGATTGGCGTCGTAAAGGACCTGCTCGATGAACGTCTGTGAGTGCAGGGTTGCGCCCGTGCGGCCGTCGATGAAGATGAATCGGCCGGACAGGCCGAAGCCCTTGCGTTCGACGAGCCGTCGTTCCGCCACAGTGCGGCGGCGTCCGAGCGTGTCGAACACTTCCTGCTCGCGCTGTTGCAGCTGACTGCGCGCCTGCGGCGTGAACATCACGGTGCCGGTGACGATCAGCGGCTGCTGGTATTCCTCGCCGATCTTCTTCCAGTACTCGGCGTCGGCGAATACGTGCTCGTACTGATCGAGATCCTTGTCGTCTTTGATCGGGTTCGGCAGCGGCGCGCCGGCGTCGGCCTTGCGGCCTTCGGCCGCGACGTCCATCAACGGCAGAACGTCCGCGTCGATGACGCGTAACTCGGACTTGGTGCGCAGCTGACTGCGCAGCAATCGAGTGGTCTCGAGGTTTCCATCGACGTCGTCCGTCCCGCCGGCGAGGAATCCGGCAACGAGCACGCGCTGAAAAGCACCGACATCGAGCTTTGCCCGAATCGGTGTTTCGATGGGAATCTCGTAATAGCTCGTGCAGGCCGCCATCGTGGCGGCAACCGCAAGGCTAATGACCGTCCTGCTTGTTCGTGCGGTCATTGATTTCTTTGAATAGCTCGTAGTTCTGTTTGATGTACGTGTTATTCGGATTGAGCTCGAGTGCCTTTTCATAGGCGCCGCGCGCCTTTTCGAAGTCGCCCTGCTGCTCGTATCCGATCGCCAGGTTGTTGTACGCCGCGGCGTACGTGGGGTCCAGCTTGACCGCTCGTTCCCAGTGGGTCAGCGCCTCTCGCCACAGTCCGAGCTGCGCGACGCGAATTCCGAACTGCACCTGATTCTTCGCTTCCTCGCGCTCGTCGGCGGCGAGCGGCGCCGAGGCAACCAGACTCAGAATGATGATGGCGATGAATCGGCGAGCCCGCAAAGTGCCCTCACTATAGTCACGCCCGTGCGACGGCGCAAGGCAATGTCGTATCAATAGCTTAACGCCATTGAGCAAGGCATGTACCACGGTCCGGAAAGACGGAAGCCTCGAAAACGGTCGCATTCGGCTGGCGCCGGCCCTCTGGCTGTTTTCGTATTCCGTCGACAGTTTTCGAACGCGAAATCTCACCTATAATCAGAGGCCGAGCCGGGCGCTCCAGGTGGATTGTCCTCCCTGGGCTCCGGCTCATTCTTTTTCCGGACCACGGGACCACCTGATCACGTCGGGAGGCCCCATGACCCTCGATCAGGCAGTCGCCCTGTCCCTGCTCGCAGACCTTCCGCGTGTCGGTCTGACCGCGCGTCTTCTCGAGTCTGACCCCGAACTGATTGAGCTGGCCGCGCCGCTCGTGGAGCGCGCGTGTCGGGCACGCGCGCGGGCGGCGGAGGCCGGAATCCACGTGGTGGCGTGGAATGAACCGCGAATGCCCGCGGCCTTGCTCGCCATCAGCGATATGCCTCCTGCCTTGTGGTACCGCGGCTCGCTCGACTGTCTCGATCAGCCAGCCGTTGCCATTGTCGGTTCGCGCGCCGCGTCGCTGACCGCAATGGAAACCGCACGCCGGCTCGCAGCGGAACTCGCCTCTCGAGGCATCACGGTCGTCAGCGGCCTCGCACGTGGCGTCGATTCGGCCGCGCATCGCGGTGCGCTCGAGCACGGGCGCACGATCGCGGTCCTCGGGTCCGGTGTCGATCACATCTATCCGTCCGAACACGCAGCGCTCGCCGAGCAGATCACAACGACCGGGCTCGTCGTCAGCGAATACCCGCCAGGCACGATGCCGCTTCCTTTCCACTTCCCGATGCGTAACCGTTTGATCAGCGGGCTGTCACGGGCCGTCGTCGTCATCGAAGCGTCGGACAAGTCCGGGTCCCTCATCACAGCGTCCTGTGCGGCGGAACAGGGTCGAGACGTCATGGCGGTGCCTGGCAACGTGCTGAGCGGCCGGAATCGCGGCGGCCATGCGCTGATTCGCGACGGGGCAAAGATTGTCGAGTGTGCCGACGATATCGTGGCCGAGCTCGGCTTCGGGCCGACTGCGCAATCGGGTGCAGCCGCAGGTGCAAGTGGCAACGGATCAACAGCTTCCGAGGATCCGGTGCTGCGCGTGATGGATCCGGCATGTGCCTATGATCTCGATGTGCTGGCGGCGGGATGCGGGCTCGACGCACCACGCCTGCTGCCACGTCTCGCGGACCTCGAACTGCGTGGCCTCATCCGTCGCGTCGCCGGGGGCCGCTTCGTCCGTCCCTGACGACCGTGTTAGTGTGAATTCGTTTTGAAGGTGAATTTCGTTCCGTAATGGCTAAGCCGCTCGTCATCGTCGAATCGCCGGCCAAGGCAAAAACCCTCAGCCGCTTCCTCGGCAGCAAATACCGCGTCGAGGCGAGCTTCGGGCATATCCGCGATCTGCCGGAGTCCGCCGCCGAAGTTCCGAAGGAGATCAAAGAGAAGGAATGGGGCCGGCTCGGCGTCGACGTCGATCAGGACTTCAAACCGTATTACGTCGTCCCCGGCGACAAGAAGAAACAGGTCGCCCATTTGAAAGGCGCGATCAAGGAAGCGTCGGAGCTGCTGCTCGCAACCGACCCTGACCGCGAGGGCGAGTCGATCAGCTGGCATCTGGCGCAGGTGCTGAAGCCGAAGGTTCCGGTTCGCCGCATCGTCTTTCATGAGATTACGGAGGACGCGGTCAGGGAAGCGCTGGAGAATCCAAGCGACGTCAACGAAAACCTCGTTCGCGCGCAGGAGAGCCGCCGCATCCTCGACCGGCTGTACGGCTACACGCTCTCACCGGTGCTGTGGAAGAAGGTTCAGACCGGACTCAGCGCCGGTCGCGTGCAGAGCGTCGCCGTCCGGCTGATCGTCGAACGCGAGGAAGAGCGGCGCGCGTTCCGCACTGCCGTCTACTGGGATCTCGAAGCGGCGCTCAAAGGGGAGGGCCGGGAGTTCACCGCCACGCTGGTTCGCGTTGGTGATCGACGAATAGCGAGCGGAAAGGATTTCGATCCGCTCACCGGCGAGCTGAAGAACCAGAATGCGCGGCTGCTCGACGAACAGGCGACGACGCGGCTGGTAGATGCCCTGCGGAAGAACGTGCCGTGGACGGTCTCGTCCGTCGAGCAGAAGCCGGGTGTCGAACGGCCGGCACCGCCGTTCACCACCTCTACGCTCACACAGGAAGCGAGCCGCAAGCTTGGCTTCGCCACCGAGCGGACGATGCAGATCGCGCAGCGGCTGTTTCAGGGCGTCGATTCGGTCGATGGACAGGGCGGTCTGATTACCTATCACCGCACGGACTCGACGACGCTGTCCGACAAGGCGCTGCAGGAGTCGGCGCGAGTCATCCGCGACATGTTCGGGTCCGAGTATTACGACGGGCCGCGGCGCTACCAGACGCGCGTCAAGAACGCACAGGAAGCGCACGAGGCGATTCGGCCGACGAACTTCAACCTGACGCCGGCCCGGCTCGAGGGCGTCCTCGATGGCGACGAGCTGCGGATTTACGAGTTGATCTGGAAACGCACGATGGCGTCGCAGATGGTGGACGCACGCGTGCTGCGCACGTCGATCGAGATCTCAGCGGACGGTCCGGCGGGCGAGACCGCCGTGCTGACGGCCAGCGGCAAAGCGATTGAGTTCGCCGGCTTCCGCCGCGCCTACGTCGAGGGCAGCGACGATCCGGTGGCGGAGCTGGAGGAGCAGGAAGCGATCCTGCCGCAGTGTCAGGTCGGGGATCGGATTCATGCCGCGGCGATGGCACCGGCCGACGCGATCGCGCTGCTCGGCATCGAGCCGAAGCGCCACGAGACGTCGCCGCCGGCGCGGTTCACCGAAGCGTCGTTGATCAAGGAGCTGGAACGCCTCGGCATCGGGCGGCCGTCGACCTACGCGCCGACGATCGCCACGATCGTCCGTCGCGGCTACGTGTTCCGTCAGGGCAAGGCACTGGTGCCGAGCTTCACCGCGTTCGCCGTGACGAAGCTGCTTCGCGACCACTTCGGCGACTTCGTCGAAACCGACTTCACCGCCGAAATGGAAGAGGACCTCGACGAGATTTCCCGCGGTGAGCGCGAATGGATCGAGTTCCTGAAACAGTTCTACTTCGGCACGCGGAAGCATCGTGGACTGTTGCCGGCGGCCGAGAAGGGCGCCGAGAAGGCCGACTATCCGGTGCTCGATCTTGGAGTGGATCCCGAGAGCGAGGATACGGTGCGCGTCCGCATCGGACGGTTCGGTCCGTTCGTTCAGGTCGGCGAGGGCGGGCCGGGACGGACAGCCTCGTTGCCGGATGACGTGCCGCCGGCGGATCTGACTATCGACAAGGCCATGGAGCTCGTGCGCGCGAAGGCCGAAGGGCCGCGCACGCTCGGTGTGGATCCGGCGACCGGCCAGACCGTGTACGTCATGAACGGCCGCTATGGCGCGTACGTGCAGCTCGGTGAGACGCCGGAGGCTCCGGCGAAGAAGACGCGCGGGCAGGCAGTCGAGAAGCCAAAGCGGTCGTCACTGCAGGCGGGGATGACCGAGTCGACCGTCACGCTCGAACAGGCGCTCAAGCTGCTGTCGCTTCCGCGCGTCGTCGGTCTGCACCCGGACGACAACGAGCCGATCGTCACGAACTTCGGCCGCTTCGGCCCCTACGCGAAACACGGCGACGAATTCCGCTCGCTCGAATCGGACGACGATGTGTTCACGATCTCGTTCGATGCGGCGCTGGCGCTGATGCGTGCGCCGAAACAGTCACGCCGCCGGCAGTCGGCGGCGAAGTCGATGCTGAAAGAGCTGACCAAGGACGGGCTGACGATCAAGCTGATGTCCGGGCGTTACGGTCCGTATGTGACCGACGGGAGCGTCAACGCGTCCGTGCCGAAGACGATGAATCCCGATGCGCTGACCTACGATCAGGCCGCCGAGTTGTTGGCCGCGCGCCGCGATGCCGCGCCTGTGCCTCGGCGCGGCGGATTTAAGAGGCGCGCGGCGGCGCGTCCGAAGGCCCAAGGCCGAAGGCCGAAGGCCCAAGGGCTCACTTAGGAACAAGGCCTGATGCCTGGACCAGCCCTTAGGCCATAGGCCTTGGGCCTTCGGCCTGCGAAATGCCGAGCATTCACGTCATTGGCGGTGGTTTGGCCGGTTCCGAAGCCGCCTGGCAGGCTGCCTCGCGAGGCGTTCGCGTCCTGCTTCACGAAATGCGGCCGGAGCGTCCGACCGCGGTCCACAAGACTGACCGCCTGGCCGAGCTCGTCTGCTCCAATTCCTTCCGCGGCGACAAGCTGGATAACGCCGTCGGCCTGCTGAAAGAAGAAATGCGGCGGCTCGGCTCGCTGGTGATGCGTGCCGCCGACGCGCATCGCGTGCCGGCGGGCGCGGCCCTGGCTGTCGATCGCGAGCTCTTCTCGCAGGCGATCACCGACATGATTGCCGGGCATCCGCTCATCACCGTGGTGCGGGAAGAAGTGAGGCGCATTCCCGACAGCGCGGACATGTTTCCGCTGGTCATCGCGACGGGGCCACTGACCTCCGAATCGCTTTCTGCGCACATCGCCGCCCTGGTCGGCGGCGACCACCTGTACTTCTACGATGCGATCAGCCCAATCGTGCTGGCGGAAACGATCGACATGTCGAAAGTATTCCGCGCCTCGCGCTGGGGTCGCAGCATCCGCGACGACGCCGATCGCAGGGCCTCTGCTCATGCAACGCCTGACTCCGGCGACCCTCGGGCACCCCTTCATCGGGCGCCGCCGGACGCGTGCGGCGTGGACGATGGCGAAGGCGACTATTTGAACTGCCCGATGACGGAGGACGAATACCATCGCTTCTATGACGCGGTCGTCAATGCTGAATCAGCGACCGTGCACGACTTCGACAAGGAGAAGTTCTTCGAGGGGTGCCTGCCGATTGAGGTCATGGCGCACCGCGGCCGCGACACGTTGCGTTTCGGACCGATGAAACCGGTCGGTCTCGTGGACCCGCGGACGGGCCGCATCCCGTTTGCAGTCGTCCAGCTTCGGCAGGACAATCTCGCCGGCGATCATTTCAGCCTGGTCGGCTTCCAGACGCAGTTGAAATGGGGGGAACAGGCGCGGATTCTCAAGATGATTCCCGGCCTCGAGCAGGCGGAGTTCGTGCGTTTCGGCATGGTGCACCGCAACACTTACATCAACGGTCCGACCGTACTGCGTGAGACCTGGCAGACGCGCGCCCGTCCCGATCTCTTCTTTGCCGGGCAGATTTCCGGAGTCGAAGGCTACGTCGAGTCGGCGGCCTCAGGCCTGATCGCCGGGCGCAACGCCGCGGCGCTGGTCCTTGGCGAAGAGCCGTCCGCTCCGCCGCGCACGACGGCAATCGGCGCGCTCGGCTACTACGTGTCGCATGCTGACCCGCGCCACTACCAGCCGACGAACATCACCTTCGGCATCATGCCGGCGCCCGAGGCGCCACTCGTGGCTTCCGGCTTCAGCCGGAAGAAGATCAAGAAAGCGGACCGGAAGATGCTGACGGCTGAACGCGCCCTCGCCGCCCTCGAGGAATGGCTCGGTGAAAGAGCAGCTCCGATCCTTCCTTGACTACCTCCGGCTGAACCGGAATGCCTCGCCGCACACGATCGCGGCGTACGACAGCGACCTTTCGCAGTTCCTCGATTTCGTCGCCGCCGACCTCAAGATGGCGCGCGCGGATCTGCAGCCGCCGCACATCACGCTGACCGCGGTGCGCTCCTACATGGCCGATCTCTACCGTCAGGGACAGGCGCGGTCGTCCGTCTCGCGGAAGCTGTCGGCGCTGCGGACGTTCAGCCGCTACCTGCGGCGCGAGGGCTGGATCGAAGGCGATCCGGTCGCGCTCGCAGCCGCGCCGAAGCGCGAACAGAAAGTGCCGGCCCACCTGTCGATGGCCGAGATGTCGACGCTGCTCGACACGCCGGACGCAAGCGAGCCGCTCGGCAAACGGGACCGCGCCATCCTGGAACTGTTCTACGCCTCCGGCCTTCGGCTGAGCGAGCTCGTCGGACTCGACGTCGAGGACGTGAACCTGAGCGCGCGCATGGTGCGCGTCATGGGCAAGGGAGCCAAGGAGCGGATCGTTCCGTTTAACGACGCCACGCGCACCTCGCTGGCGGCGTGGCTGAAGGAGCGGGGAGCACTGGTCCAGTCCCGACTGCCAACGCCCAACTCCCACGCCACCAGGCGCACGAAGGTGCGGGGCAGGGAAGTGGACACGCAGCCGTTATTCGTGAATTTCCGCGGCTCCCGGCTGACCGGTCGCAGCGTGCAGCGTCTGGTCGCGCGATACGTGGCGCTGTGCAGCACGCGGTTCGGGATCAGTCCGCACGCATTGCGGCATTCCTTCGCCACCCACCTGCTCGAACGCGGCGCCGACCTGCGCGCCATCCAGGAACTGCTCGGCCACGTGCAGTTGTCGACGACGCAGCGATACACGCACGTCAACTCGGCGCAGTTGCTCGACGTCTATCGCAAGTCGCATCCAAGAGCCAAGGCAGGTTCGTGAGGCACGTTGCGTTTCTGCGGAAGGTGAACGTCGGTGGACGCGGCCTGGTGAAGATGGCCGACCTGCAGCAGGCGTTCACCGCCGCCGGCGCGAAGAACGTCCGCACCGTGATCGCCAGTGGCAACGTCGTCTTCGACGCGCCGACCGCCGCTCTTGGCGAGCTGCGCCGGCGCATTCACCAGAAGGTGAACGCCTTGCTCGGCACCGACGCCGTGATCGTGTTGCGGACGTTCCCGTACCTGGAGCGGCTGATCGATGCGGCACCGTTTGGGGCACTTGTCAACGACCGGAGCCTCAAGCTGTATGTGCTGTTTCTGTCAGGCAAGCCAAAGCAGCTGCCGTCGTTTCCGATCGCCATTCCGAAGGAGCTGCTCGAAGTTCCCGGCATGCACGAGCAGGACGCGCTGATCGTCAGCCGACGGAAGCCGAGCGGGATGTACGGGTTTCCGGGACTGTGGACGGACAAGGACCTCGGCGTGGCGTCAACCGCACGGACGTGGTCGACGATCGTTCGTATCGTGAACAGGCCGACGTAAACGTCGGCCTTCGGATTTCTAATCGCTGAGGAACTTCCTCGCGACCTCCACGTTGCACTTCTGGTTGGACTGCGGCATGCCCGGCCGGTATTCGAGCCTGCCTGACCACTGTGCCGGCTGCGTGAGATAAACGGGGTCTTCGACGGTGCCGGAGTACGTCAGCGACTTGCCGTCCTCGTTCAGCGTGAACCGCTCGTTGAGCTTTTTCTGGGAGCTGCTGGGGACGCCGGTCGAGAGGCCCATCGGGTGATCGGTGAAGTTGGTCGTTTCGACGACGAGCGTCTTGCCCTCCCAGTGACCGACTGAGTGGCCATGCAGGAACTGCTGGCTGGCGGGCGGGTGCTTGCGTCCATCGAGATAGACGGTCCGCGTCGTATCCATCCAGTCGACCTTGATCACGACCTTGTCCTTCTGCACATCGATCGTGGTCGCGACCGGATAGAACATCGTCGCCGGCAGGCCGATGGGGATGCAGTCTTTCTGTGTCGTCGCCTTCGGGTCGGCGTTCTGCTTGCCGATGGCTCTGGCCTGATCCGTGCGGGCCCATTTGCCCGCCGTCCCGTTGTAGGCGCCGAACGAGCTCATCGGCGAGAACCACGTCCCGGCAATGCTCGTCGCCACCGCGTCGGTCTTCACCTCGAAGATGCTGCGTGACGAGATGTTGAGCGGCACGTAGGAGTTGTCTTTCTGCTTGGTCATGTCACGACCAAGCATCAGCCTGTCCGGCTCGCGACGACTGGGACTGCCGGCGATGGTGACGATGTCGCCAATCTTCAGCTTGTCCTTGGTGAAGCCGAGCGCATTGAGCACCGACGCCGCGCCGGCCTCGACCTCCATCCGCTGCTTCGTCCCATCGTCTTTTGTGACTTCCAGCGTGAGATAGATGTGCGGGTTCATGTAGCGGTACTCGACCACTTTGCCGGTGACCGAGATCTTTTTCTGTCCGTCGAAGGCGGCGGCGCTATGGTGCGCGAGGACCGGCGCCGTGAACGCCGTCACGGCCACGCACGCGAACATGAATGCGATCTTCTTCATAGCCGCAGATTGTCTCCCTGAACCCGCCCGCACCGCAAGGAGATCGCGCGATATAGTGAGGGCTTATGCGCACTGTTCAACGAATCGTCACCGTCGTGGCGGCCGCCATTGCCGTCTTGTTCCTGACGTCCAGCGCGACGGCACAAGGCGCGAAATGCGACCGCCAGTGCCTCACCGACATCATGACGCGTTACCTGAACGCCATGGTGGCGCATGACCCGTCGTCGCTGCCATTGGCGGCGAACGCCCGCTTCACCGAAGACACGAAGACGCTGAAGGTGGGCGAGGGCGCGTGGACGACGGTGACGAAGCTGCGTCCATATCGCGTGGACTTCATCGACGTGCAGCAGGGTGTCGCTGCGGTGCACACGGTGTTCGAAGAGAACGGCACGCCGGTGTTGTTTGCGGCGCGGCTGCAGGTCGTGGATCGGAAGATCTCTGAAATGGAAACGATGATCGTCCGGAGTCGGGAGGAAGGCGCGCTCTTTGCGCCCGACAACCTGAAAGAGCCGACGGCAGCAATGAAGTACGTGCCGACTGCCGCGGAACGGATGCCGCGCGCGCAGATGATCGAAATCGCCGCCCGCTATCCTGCCGGTCTGAAGGTCGGCAGCTTCGAGAAGTCCGACGTGCCGTTCGCGCCCAATGCCTATCGCTTCGAGAACGGCGTGCGCATGGCCGGCCCCGGCTGCACGTTCCAGCCGCCGTCGTGCGAGAACATGCGCACGCAGCGCATCCCGACGCTCGCCGGGATCAAGCAGCGGCTCGTCGCCGTTGACGAGGAGATGGGTGTCGTGCTGTTCCATCTCGCCTTCGGACGTGGCTCGCTCCCCGGTGCGGGCTACGCCGAGAAGGGGCTGGGCCTCGTCACCTTCGAGGCGTTCAAGGTGTACGGCGGGCAGGTTCACGCTGCCGAGGCCGTCTTCGAGGCGGAGCCGTTCGACGGGCCGTTCGGCTGGGAATAGCGCTACGCGATCCATGGCAGAACTCTGCGCCGCGCTGTTCGCCGTTACGCCGCCCGTCGCGCCGGCGCATCACCGCTTCAATTTCGGATACCAGTGGACCGGGTGCGGCGGATCCACTGGTGGCGGTGCCTCGGGCATCAGGACTGTCGGGAACAGCTTCGTCGAGTGACCTTCGAAATCGCGCGCCCACTCCTTGTGGTTATAGACGCATACCGGCAGGCAGATCGAGCAGTACGAGTGCTTCGCGAAGTAGGGGAAGCAGCGGCCGGTATCGACGACGTAGCGGTCGTAGCCGAGATGATCCGTGCCGGCCTCGGGACTCCGCTCGTCCGGGATCGCATGCGGTGGACAGTATTTTCGGCAGGCGCGGCAGGTGTCGCAGAACTTGGCGATGCCGGCATCGATCGGGTGGTCGATCGCCAGCGGCAACGACGTCGCGACACTGCCCATGCGGAACAGTGGTCCCAGCTGCGGGTGAATGATCGACCCGTGCCGTCCGAGCTCGCCGAATCCTGCCTTCAACCCGATCGGAATATGCAGCAGATCGCTGTCGCCGATCGGATGCTCGATGGTGCACCCATACCCGAGCGATCGGATGTAGGCCGCCAGTTGAATGACGGTCTCGCCGAGCGTGTAGTAGACGCGCAGGCACTCGATCGCTGACCGTCGGGACGGCACGATCTGGAACTCGCGCCACCGCATGCGCTGCCCGACGGCAATCGCGTAGGTGTGTTCGCACGTTCGCCCGGCGTAGACGTCGCTCGGCTCGATCGTGCAGATGCCGACGATGTCCGCGCCGAATTCGCGACTCTTGTCCTTCAGGTGGCCGGCAGCGTCGGCCGGCGACGCAAAGAGGTGTTGCCGTGTGGCGACCTCGCCGGAGAAGCGCGGCTGCTGCTCGTCGTAGATGAGGCGCAGATATTCGTCTACTTCCGCAGGTCGAATCGGTCGGCCGCCGGCAGCCGCGTACCAGTCTTCCCAGGGAAACGCCGAAGGTCTGCTCAACTGAACTTGAGGTCTCGCCGTGTGAAGAAGAAACAGCCGACGGCGAAATAGATCCCGGCGTAGCCGATCGCCTCGGCCGTGCGTTGGCGCTGCGTTGCCGCATCGATGGGGGTTCGTCGCTGCGCCGGCGCGCCGGCGGCCGCAGGCGACGCCGGAACGGGTGCCCAGACGACGCCGCCATAGAGGGTTTCATTATCGGGCGGGATGATCATGTCGAGCGCGGCGCCGAGCCGCTGATAGATCGGCTCGGGCCGTTCGCGCAGCGGCGTGATGAGCATCGGCATGACTCCGATCAGCACGGCCACCGCGCCGGCGATCGGTGCGGAGCCGCTGGCGCTGAGAGCCGTGGCAATCCCGCCCAGCACCACGATGCTGCCGATCGTTCGCATCACGGCGACGGCGAGGCCATCGCGATCCACGTTGACGTCGACATAGGCCGCAAGCGCGAGTCCCAGCGCGACTCCAATGCCGAGCGTCACGAAACAGAACGCGGTGACACCGATCCACTTACCGAGCATCAGCTCCCAGCGTCGAACCGGACGCGCCAGAACCGTGATGATCGTCTTCGACCTGAGGTCGCCGGCGACTGACGTCGCGCCGAGATAGACCGCCGCCGCCAGACACATCAGCGACCAGACGCCGAGCGCCGCGGCTACGGACGTGGCGCGAATGAAGGCGAGCACCTCCGGCGCGCGTGCGTTCGTGAAGAGTGCACGTCCTGAAACCAGAAACATGATGAGGATGGCGAATCCCCACAGGTATACGGCGCGCTGGCTCATGACGGCGCGGAACGCGTTCTTGGCAATCAGTGCGATGCGCTTCACGAGGCCGCTCCCGCGTGCTTCAAGTAGGTTTCTTCCAGCGTCGCCGCGCGCATCGGCTGCACGGATCCGATTTCGAGCGGGACGCCCACGACCATGCGCAGCAGCGCCTGCTTTTCAGATATCTCGCAACGCAGAATGGCGGTGCCACCATTTTCATGAACGACCGTCGCCAGGCCTGCAATCAAGTCCCGGTGGGCAGCCGTCCAGCCGAACACCTCCACGTCCCATTGCTGTCCGGCCGCGCCGAACGACGACAGGCGATCCGCCATGACGACCTGTCCCTGGCGCACCATCACGACTTCGTCGCACGTGCGTTCGACGTCTGACAGGATGTGGCTGCTCAGGAACACCGTCCGTCCGCGCGACTTCTCCTCGACGATGATGTCGAGCACGAGCCGGCGTCCCTCGGGATCGAGTCCGCTCGTCGGCTCGTCGAGGATCAGCAGTTCCGGATCGTGGATGAGCGCCTGCGCGAGACCGAGGCGCTGCGCCATGCCCTTGGAATAGCTCGAGATCGGCCGCTTGCCGGCGTCGGTGAGCCCCATCCGATCGAGCAGGGGCGGGATGGCCGTCTCGAGCGCAGACGAGGTCATCCCTGCCAGTTGTCCGTAGAACCGCAGAGCCTCGCGCGCTGAGTAGAACGAGTAGGTGTAGAAGATTTCCGGCTGATAGCCGATGCGCCGCGCCACAGCCGGACCGGGTGATTCGCCAAAGACGCGGACGCGTCCGGCCGTCGGTTTCAGAAAACCGAGCAGCGTGTGAATCGTCGTCGTCTTGCCGGCGCCGTTCGGGCCGACGAAGGCGACGATGCTGCCGCGCGGCACCGACAGCGACAGCCCGCGCACCGCCTGGACGATGTTGCGCCGAACGCCCGCCCGGTAGTTCTTGACGAGGTTGGCGACGGCGATCACGGGCTGTGACACGGGGCCCTCTCAGTTGGTAGTTGGATAGTTGGATAGTTGGTAGTTGGTAGTCCCAGTGCGACTCTCCCTCCGTGTCCTCAACTACGAACTACCAACTATCCAACTACCAACTATCCAACCAGCGGCCAGCTAGACCCCAGCGGCCTTCAGTGCTGCCAGTACGCGGGCATTTCTGAACGGCACGCGGCGCAGCCGCACTCCCGTCGCGTCATAAATCGCGTTGCCGACCGCGGCAATCAGCGACTTGCAGACTGTCTCGCCGGCGCCGTAGTGCGGCAGATCGGGCCGCTTCGGGTTCGGATCGCCGTTGACGATCACGACCTCGATCGATTCGGGCGTGTCGGCGTGCGTCAGCGTCGGGTAACTTGACCAGTCCACGCTCGTCACCTTCTCGGTGTCGAACGTCACTTCCTCATGCAGCGTGCGGCTGAGCGCGTGCAGCGTCCCTCCCTCGATCGTTCGCTTCAGCGCCTCCGGATTGATGACCAGGCCGCAGTCGTGGGCGCAGACGATGCGCTTCACCCACACACGGCCCGTCCGGCGATTGACCTCGACTTCGGCGATCTGCGCGACGACGGTCTGGCTGCGGAACGTATACGAGATTCCGCGCCCGACAAGGATGTCGCCCGTCGCCCGCGGCTGCGGAAAGGGACGTGGCTGCCAGCCGTACTTTTCAGCCGCCGCCTTGATGACGGCGATCGACCGTGCCCGCTTGAATCCACTGTCGTCAGTGCTGCTGGCGGTCAGCAGGCGCATGCGGAACTCGATCGGATCGGCCTTGATGGCGGCCGCCAGCTCGTCGATGAACGACTCCGATGCGAACGTTACCTGCGGCCCGTTCGGGTCGCGCAGGTTGCCGGTCCGCAGCGGCGTCTCCCACACCAGCGGCAGTCCGACCACAGCGGTCGTCATCCGGCGATTGGGAATCGCGTACATCTCGGATGGCGTCGCCGCACCACCGCGAGCGGGCGTTCCGCGCCGCATGCCGGCCAGCTGCGCGATCAGCACGGTGTCGGGCTCGTTGTAACCGAGATGGTTGTGGTCGGCCGCGCGGGCGTCGAAATCGAAGGCGACGAGATTCCCCTGCGCATCGAGCCCGCCGCGCATCTTGACGACGAACGCGGGGCCTTTCGTGTCCCACGCCGTCTCTTCCTGCCGCATCCACTGCACCCGGACCGGCCGTCCCAGTTCGTTCGCCAGAAACGCCGCTTCGAACCCGGCATCGTCCGCGGCGGTGCGGCCGTACGCCTGCGGGCCTTCCATCCACACGACGCGCACGCGGTCACGCGGCATCTTCAGGAACTCGGCGACGCCGTTGCGCAGCCCGTACGATTTCATGTCGTTCGAGTAAATCGTCAACTGATTGTTCGATGGATCCGCCATCGCGTGCGCCGGCCCGATCGAAACGTGGCCCTGAAACGGCACTTCGTACTCCGCTTCGACGACCTGCGCCGCGCCCGCCATCGCGCCGTCCAGGTTGCCGACGACGACGGGTGGGGTCGTCGACGTAGGCGTGGCGGCGCGCATGTAGCGGAACAGATCCTCAGACGCCGGGAACGGCGCCGTGGCCGGCTTGCGCCAATCCACCTTCAGTTGACGCGCCGCCTGGATCGCCTGCTCTTCGCGCTCGCACACGACCGCGACGTAGTTGCCCTTGCTGACGACCTTGACGAACCCGGGTATCGAACGGACAGACGACTCGTCGATGCTGACGAGCGTGGCGCCGGCAACGGGCGGCTTCACGTTGCGCGCGTGCAGCATCCCGGGAACCTTGGCGTCAACGGCCCACTTCAGCGAGCCGTCCACCTTCGCCGGGATGTCGTAGCGCTGCGGCGACTGGCCGACGATCTTCAGCTGCTGCACCGTCTTGATCGGTGCCGCACCCGTGGTCGTATCCGTGTTGTTGCCGCGCAGCGTGACGTTGAATTTGCGGCCGCCGATCAATTCGCCGTATGTGACTTTCCGGGACGGGTCCGCGGCAACCGAGACGACGCCGTCGCTGACGACAAGTTGTGCGACAGGTACACCGAAGCGCGCGGCCGCGAGATCGAGGAGCACGCGGCGCGCCTCGGCGGCGACACGGCGCATCGGCCAGCCATCCGTCTGCAGCGCGTCCGATCCACCGGAACCGCCCTGGTCGACGGTCACATCGGTGCTGCCCATTACGCAGCTCGTGCGCGCGTATGGCATGTCGAGCTCGTCGGCCATGATCTGGCGGAACGCCGTGCCGGTGCCCTGGCCGAGATCGGTCTTGCCGACATGAAACGTGGCGGTGTTGTCCTCGCGAATCACGATCCAGGAATCGAGCTGTCGAAAATCCGGATCGGGGTACGGTCCGGGCGCCTGCGCCTCGACGACGGCGCTGAACGGATCCGCGTTCGCAACGGCGGTGAACCCGACGACGAGATAGCCGGACTGCTTGATGAAGTCGCGTCGCGTCGTCATGCGATCACCTCACTCTCTGACCGCGAGCGGGCCGACCCGATGGCTTTGGCCGCCCGCTTGATCGCCGCCTGAATGCGGTAATACGTCATGCAGCGGCACAACGTACTCGACATACCTTGCCGAATCTGCGCGTCCGTCGGGTTGGGCGTCTTGTCGAGCAGCGCCTTCGCGGTGAGGATCTGGCCGTTCTGGCAGAAGCCGCACTGCGGAACCTGCTCGTCGATCCAAGCCTGTTGCAGGGGATGGAGGACGCCGTTCCTGGCCAGTCCTTCGAGCGTCGTAATTTCGGCGCCGGCGACCGACGAGATCGGCCGGATGCATGAGCGGACGGCCTCGCCCTTGACCAGCACGGTGCAGGCGCCGCACTGGCCCAGGCCGCAGCCGAAGCGCGGGCCGTGCAGGTCGAGGTCGTTGCGCAGCACGTACAAGAGGGGAGTTGCCGCGTCCACGTTGACGGTATGGGTCTGACCGTTGACCCTGAGGGTGAAATTAGCCATGGCAGGCGGAGTGTACAAGGCCTAAGGCCTAAGGCCCAAGGCCCAAGGCCTAAGGGACTGGGCCAGGGATAAGTGTTGAGCAAGGAGGGCACCGGCGCTGTCTTTGCGGCCTTCGCTGTCTTCGCGGGCTTCGCGGTTCAGGCATAAGATTCGTAGCCATGACAACCCGGGCATTGCTGACCTTGGCCCTCGTCATCGCCGTGGCCGGTGGCTGCTCGAAACCGAAGGACGAGGCGCCCCCCCTGCCGACCGGCGAGGACTGGGTTCAGAGCGTTCAGGCGTGGCGCACGAAGCACGAGACGGATTACCGCCGCGACTGGGCGACCATTGCCGGGCTGCACTTCCTCGAGCCGGGCAGTCATTCGCTGGGCAGCGACAGGAAGAGCGACATCGTCCTGCCGGAAGGCGTGCCCGGCACGGTCGGGCAGATCGTCGTCGCCGACGGTTGGGTCCGCTACGAGCCGGCGACCGGAGTCACGCCAGTGCAGAACGGCAAGCCGCTGACGGGAACGGTTGTGCTCAAGGAGCCGGGGAAGGAAGCGGTCGACGAGATTGCCGTCAACGACGTGAAGTTCGCCGTTCACGAGAGCGGCAAGCGTCTGTCATTACGCGTGTGGGATCCGGACGGCAAGCAGGCGCGTGAGTTCGCCGGCTTCGACTGGTTCCCGATCGATCCAAACTACCGCGTTGTCGCGACGTTCGTTCCCGACGCGAAGCCGATCGACATCCCGGTGGTCAATACCTATGGTGATGCCGACGTGATGGCCTCGGAAGGGGTCGTCGAGTTCACACTCAACGGCAAAACGGTCCGCCTGCGACCGTTCACCACCCGGCCGAAGCGCTTCTACTTTGTGTTTCGAGATGGCTCCAGCGGACACGAGACCTACGAGACGGCCCGCTTTCTCTATTCAGATCTGCGCGACGACGGAACGACGGTGCTCGATTTCAACGAGGCGTATAACCCGCCGTGCGCGTTCAACCCGTACACGACGTGCCCGATCCCGATCAAAGAAAACCGGCTGGCGGTGAAGATCCTGGCGGGAGAGAAGGCTTATGGGGGGAATCATTAGGAAATGCAAAATGCAAAATGCAAAATGCAAAA
>Ga0111538_10002730_pt1 | contig 24801 bp, 19 predicted proteins | sample SoiMethybrSBSTD1_FD_79669 | JGI IMG/M metagenome (GOLD analysis project Ga0111538, IMG submission 79669) | Bulk soil microbial communities from a Populus tree surrounding site in Tennessee, USA - Soil MetaG P. TD hybrid SBSTD1 (version 2)... | ecosystem: Environmental > Terrestrial > Soil >...
CCGCCTGCGCGTACTTCAGGCCCGCGTCCTGCTCGTCCTCGCGAAACGCGCCGCGATAGGTGTCGGGCATGGGCACGACGTGCACCCAGTCGGGCGCACCCGCGCCGCCCGGCCCGTTGAACTTGTACGGACTGACGTCCACGAGGGTCGTGGTGTTGCCATGGTAGCCGACATCAACGACGATCATGTCGCGCTCGCCCGAATACGCGCGCGCCATGCGGATCGCCAGCTCGTTCGCTTCGCTGCCCGAGTTGACGAAGTAGCACATCCTGAGCGGTTCGGGCAACGTACTCGTCAGGCGCTCGGCAAACTCCAGCATCGCTTCGTGCAGGTAGCGCGTGTTGGTGTTGAGCGCGGCCATCTGCCGCTGTCCCGCGCGCACGACGTCCGGATGCGCGTGACCCACGTGCGCGACATTGTTCACGCAATCGAGATAGCGGCGCCCGTCGGCCTCGATCAGGTACTGCATGACGCCGCGCACGATGTGGAGCGGCTTGCGATATGAAACGCTCAGCGATGGCCCGATGGCCTGCGCGCGCCGCGCCACAAGACTGCTCGTATCGGGCGCGCGTGGAGCGCGCGCCGATGCGTCGAGGCCAAGGAACGGCGCGGGGTCGGGACACACGCTCAGCATGACTTCGCGCTCGTCAGGCCTGGCGACGCCCTGAAAATCGCCGAACCGGTCGAGCATGTCGCACATCAGCTGCACATGGACGTGCGGCCACCATCCTCCGTTCTCGGAAACGTCGCCTAACCATCCGATCCGGTCACCAGCGGCCACGACCTGACCGACCTCGAGTCCATCGAGTGACGTTCGTGCCAGGTGACCGTAGAGCGTCCAGAAGGTGGGCCGATCATCCATGGCCGGATGTTCGAGCACGATGGTCGGTCCGTAATCGCCGGCGGCATTGTTGTCGCGGAAGCTGTGAATGGTGCCGGCAAACGGTGCATGAATCGCCGTACCTGGCGCCGCACCGACGTCGATGCCGAGGTGCACCGTCCGCCATTCAGGGCCGTCGTTTCCTTCGACGCGGAACAGGTCAGTGGTGTAGATGGCCCGCACTTCGTCGTATCGGCCGATCCCGACGCGCGCGCCCGACGCTGCGAGTTCATCGTCCACGAGCTTCGAAAAGCGACGCTGGTCTCGCCAGTCATCGATCGAACCGATCGTTCCACTGGTGACACTGAAGTCGTGGACGTGCACTTCGCCGGCGGCCAACGGCGCACCGAGCAGCGGCGCGAAGCTACGCGCGTTCTTCGTCAGCCATTCAGCAACCGAAATCGATGAGGGGCAGGGCACGAGGCCACAAGCTTCGCGAAAGCGATACTCCGCGAATCGATCGTGAACCGGGGCGAGGAGATCGAGCAACCGGACCACCGCTTCGGCGCTGATCTGCAGGTAACCATTGTCCGGCGTGAGGTCGGCCTGAAGCGCCGAATTCACGAGGCTCACCGCCAGCCGAACCTTGGCCAGCGGGAACAGCAGTCCGATTTCGCGCTCAGTGAGCGGAAAGGCGTCGTGATAGCCGGCCACGACGTGCGCCGCGGCGCCGACGGGGTCCGGCTTGTCCATCATCGCGTAGGCGATTGCGATGGCGAGGTCGCAGGCCGGGTGAGACTGAAGCAAGTCGCCAAAGTCTATCAACCCTGACGGGGCGCCAACCCCGTCAGGATCAACGCGGATCAGGACGTTGTAATCGTTGGCGTCGTTGTGGACGACGCTCGACCGCGTCTCTCGAAGCGACGGACGCACCACGCGCACGAAATTGTCCAGAATTCGCTCGACCTGCTGCCTGCGGGAGGCGTCCGCGATGCGGTGAACGTGCTCACCCACCCAATCGGGTGCGGCCAGGTCCCACTTGAGCCCACGCCTCGCCGCCGGGTGGTTAAAGGACGACAACCCCTGCGCCACGGAGCCTAACGTCTTGCCGATCCCCCGCAGGAGCGCGGGGCTGTGCGGCGAGACTTCAGCTAGCGGACGCCCGGGAAGCCACGTCAGGAGCCGCGCCGAGTGAGGTTCTCCGCCGACGTCCAGGCTCACCATCCGGCTGCCATCGACCGCCGGAACGACGCGAGGCACCGGCGTCTCAGGCGCCGCGGACGCGATGTGGGCCAGTGCCAGCACCTGGAGCTCGATCGCTGCCGCGTCCTCGAAGGGAGACGCCACTTTGAGCACGAACTCGCGGCTATCGGCCGTGTACACGTGAAAATTGCGTTCCCGCTCCCCGGGGAGCGGGCGCGCCGATCCCACGAGCTGCCAATGCGTGGCGAGGATTTGTTCGGCGTCGGCCGCCGACACGTCGGGGAGGCGGTGGGTCAGGACTGGCATGGAGAAAAGTTACCGGACCGCGTCATGTCAGGCAGCGGCGCGCTTGCGCGACGCTCGCTTTGTCGAAATCATCACCGGCGCTCAAGGAGCGCCCTTTCACGGAGAAAGCGATGCATCGACGGACGCGGTTTGCGCTGTTCGCCCTGATACTCGGCCAGTCGGCCTGCGTGCGGTGGACGCAGGTGCCGGTACCGACGCCGCCGGCGCCGCCCAACGTGATCTCGAACGTTTCACGAGTCCACCTCACCACCGGTGGGTCGGTCGAATTCCTCACGCTAGTCGTCGCGACCGATTCGCTTTTCGGAGTGAGGAACAACGACTCGCGAATGCGCATGACCGTGTCGCTGGACCAGGTCAAGCGGATAGAGGTGCGTCAGAAGGATGCCCTGAGGACGCTCGGTATGCTTGGCCTGATCGTGGGCGGAGTCTATTACTCCGGCGCCGCCGGGTTGGGCCCGAATCGTTAGCCGATCGCGTCGACTGAAGTCGGCGTAGTCCTCGGGCGAATCTTCCCGACGACCGCGGTGACGTTGTCGGTGCCGCCACGTTCGAGCGCCAGGTCGACCAGCGCGCGAACGTTCTCCTCGGCACTTTCGTCGCGCGCCAGCCGCTCGCGGATTTCGGCATCGGTCACGTGTTTCGTCAGGCCGTCGCTGCAGACCAGCGTCACGTCGCGGCGGGTGATGTCGGTCAGCGTGATCTGGGGCACGACTTCGTCGTTGCCGACGGCGCTCCAGAGCACGTGCTTGAGCCGCGCCGCTTCCGGGCTCCCCGGCTTGATCGCGCCCGATTCCAGCATGAGCTGCTCGTACGTCTGGTCCGACGTGAACCTCGTCAACTCACCGTCGCGATACCGGTACATCCTGCTGTCGCCCACGTGAACCACGAACGCCCTGGGCCAGAAACCGGCGAACATCGTTAGGGTGGTCGCCGGCTTCCCGCCGGTTTCCTTCTGCATCGCGACCAGTGCGTGGTGCGCCTCGAGCACGGCCTGGCGCAGCTCGTCGGATGATTTCTCCGTTTGCGTCAGGACAAGCTCCGAGCAGATCTCGGTGGCATGCAGCAGGTGATGCGCCAGCGTCGATAGCGCGAGGCCTGCGCCTTCGCCGGCGCTGGTGAGGCCGCCGACGCCGTCAGCAACAAGGAAAAGGAAGCCGCGAGACTCGGTCTCCGAGTGGCCGATGCCGCCCGGGATCGACGTGTGGTGGACACGAAGGTTCCGGTGGAAACTGGCGATCAGGAAATGATCGTTGTTGGTCGGACGCACCTTGCCCCGGTGCGTCAAACCGAACGTGTCGATCTCGGACATCGCCGGCCGTGGCACGGCGGTTATCTCCTCGACGGTGTTCACGTTCCCACCCCTGGCGGCTTTCATCCTTATTGGAACGCTGGAGGCGTGGCGAAGCAAGAGGGATAGGCCCTCGGATCCACGGAATTGAACGGACCAGCCTCGGTTTCTCGCCTCCCGCCCCCGGTCCCGAGCGCCAACAACCTTTCGCCCGCATATGTTGTCACACCACATATGGCCAAGCCTACGCTCACGTCCGAGATGAAGAAGGGGAGTGCCGAGCTCCTCATCCTCGCCATCCTCGAGGATGGCCAGCGCCACGGATATGAAATCGCCCGGCAGATCGAGCGACGCTCTCGCGGGGCGATCTCATTCCATGTGGCCTCGCTCTACCCGATGCTCTATCGGCTCGAAGCGCGCAGCCTCATCGAGGGGCGCTGGGTCGAGAAGGCGGGACAACGCCGCCGCCGATACTACCGCCTCACGACAGAAGGCACCGAGGTCCTCGCGGCACAGCGCAGCCTGTGGCAGGAGTTCTTCGTCGGCATCAACCGCGTCGCCAGGCTGCGGACAACTTCCACATGAAAGCTCCAGACTGGCGCGGGATCGTCCGCGCCTCGCTCCGCCAGATCACCGGGGACCCGGCCCACGACGAGGAGATCGCCGAAGAGTTGGCGCAGGACCTGGCCGAGCGATTCGACGATTACGTCGCACGCGGCATGTCGAAGGACCGGGCACTCGAGCTCGCCATCGCAGAGCTCGCTGAACCAGGAACACTCGCGCGATCGCTGCGCGATTCGGCACGACCGAGGCGAATGGCGCCGGTGCCGCCGACCATGGGAGGAAAGCCATCGATGTGGAGCGACCTGGTCATGGACCTCAAGTACGGCGCGAGAGTGCTCCTGCGCTCGCGGGGGTTCGCGATGGCCGCGATCCTCACGCTCGCGATCGGGATCGGTGCGACGACATCGATCTTCAGCGTCGTCAACGCGGTACTGCTCCGGCCCGTGCCGTTCACGGACATGGATCGGCTGGCGATGGTCTGGGAGACGGACCGCAATACCGGCACCTACCGTGAGCCGGCGTCATTGCCGGATGTGCTCGACCTGCAGCAACGCAGCAGGCAATTCTCGTCGTTTGCGACCTTTGCGCCTGCCGAACGCACCATAACGCCACCCGGCGGCGAACCGATGCGAGTGCCGATCCTGTTCGGGTCGCGCGAGCTGCTGCCGTTGTTAGGCATCCGTCCGTCTCCGGGCCACGTGTTCACGAACGCCGAGGATTCACCAGGCGGACCACGCGTGGCGCTCATCAGCGATCGCCTGTGGGCGCGCCAGTTCCAGCGCGCGCCGGACGTTGTTGGCAGGACGATAAGGTTGAATGACATCGAGACCACGATCGTCGGCGTCGTTCCCGCTGAAGCCGACTTCGGGACCATGCAGATCCTGCGATCGGCAGCGTACGGCCGTGGTTTTGCCGACCGCGACCTTCGTTCACGGGTGGACGTCTGGTTGCCGCTGCAGGGCGACCCCCGCACGCTCGTCAGGGATACGCATCCATTGCTGGTGCTGGGACGCCTTGCCCCGGGCGCCACGGTGGCGTCGGCCCAGGAAGAGCTGACGAAGATCATGGCGGAGCTCGAGGCCGCGTATCCCTCGAACGCCGCGCGCGGCGCATTCATTGAAAGTCTGTCGGATGTTGTCTTCTCCAGGGTGCGCGGCACGTTGTGGGTGCTGCTGGCGGCCGTTGGCTTCGTGCTCCTGATCGCGTGCGTGAACGTGGCGAACCTGCTGCTCGCTCGCGGTGCCGGCCGGCTGCGTGAAGTCGCCGTGCGCACGGCGATGGGCGCGCCCCTGCCGCGACTCGTCAGGCAGTTCGCCGCCGAGAACCTCGTGCTCGCCGCGGTATCCGCGGTGCTTGGCGTCGTGCTGGCGATACTCTCGCTTCGACTGCTCGTGTCGCTTGCGCCGGCCGACATCCCCAGGATCGCCGACGTTCGCGTGGACGGGATCGTGCTCTCGGTGGCGATGGGCCTCGCGCTGGTGACGGGACTTGCCTTCGGGGTCGTGCCGGCGGTCCAGGCGCGACGCGCTGATCTTCAAGGCGCCCTCAAGGCAGACGATTCCCGCGGTGCCACCGCGGGTCGCGAACGGAGCCTGCTGAGATCGACGCTGGTGATCTCCGAGGTGGCGCTGGCGGTGGTGTTGCTGGTCGGCGCCGGACTCCTGGTGAAGAGCGCGTGGCGACTTTCGCAGGTCGACACGGGTTATCGCGCCGATCATGTGATGAAGGCCGAGTTCCAGTTGCCCGGCAGTCGTTACCCCGCCGTCGGCGCGCAGTGGCCGAATTTCGTGGAGATCCATCGATTCAACGACGACCTGCTTCGCAAGGTGACGGCACTACCTGGCGTGGAAGGGGCAGCCATCGTTGGAAATCATCCGGTTGATCCGGGATCGCAGAACTCGTGGCGTGTCGTCGGCCGTGAGGCCGAAGGCCAGAACTGGCCCGAGGTGTCGATCCGACGGGTGAGTTCGGGCTATTTCGAGACGGTGCAACTTCCGGTGCGCGCCGGAAGAGCGTTCGAAGAACGCGATGGTCCAACCGATCCAACGGTGTCGATCATCAACGAGGCACTCGCGAAGCGATTCTTCGAGGGTCACGAGCCGTTAGGCCAGCAGATCCGTCTCTGGGGTTCGGCCCGGACGATCGTCGGCGTCGTGAAGGATGAGCGCATTCTGGGGCTCTCGCACGAAGCACCGCCCCTGATCTACCTGCCGTTCCGCCAGGCGCCTTCGTTCAACGGCGCCGAAGCGCTGCTGGTGCGCGCCTCGGCCGGCACATCGACTCTTGGCGCGTCGCTTCGCGGCGCCGTCGTGCAGCTGGATCCGCGACTGGCGGTGTTCGGCGTTCAGCCGCTTTCCGCCACCGTCGGTGATTCCGTGGCACAGCAGCGGTTCGTCATGCTGCTGCTCATCGCGTTCGCCGGCGTGGCCATCGTCCTCGCCGCGATCGGAATTCACGGCGTCCTGAGCTATACGGTCGCCCAACGCCGCCACGAGCTCGGCATTCGCGTCGCGTTAGGCGCAACACCGGAACGCGTCACCGGTCTCGTCCTCGGTCAGGGGGCTCGCCTCACAGTCGCGGGTTTGGCGATCGGGGTCCTGGCGGCGCTCGCGCTCACGCGGGTGCTGGCTACGCAACTCTACGGCGTTTCGACCACCGACCTGACCGCTTTTGCGGCGGTGATTCCGGTGCTGGGGGCGGTGGCGCTGCTTGCCACCTGGCTTCCGGCGAGGCGTGCGGTCCGGCTGGATCCGTTGGAGGCGATGCGGGATTAACCAGTTCAAGTTCAAGTTCAAGTCCAAGTCCAAGGAGCTGCAGCGCTTGGACTTGAACTTGAACTCGAACTTGGCCCGCCGATTACGAAACAGCGGGTGCGTGACTAGCGTAGTCCCCTCACCGTGCGTCTCTACGAAGCCGTTCGCCTGGCATTGAGCCAGATCCGCGTTCAGAAGCTCAAGAGCTTCTTCACGCTCATCGGTGTGACCATCGGCGTCATGTTCCTCATCGCCGTGGTGTCGATCGTCGAGGGCATGGGGCGCTACATGGAAGAGGATCTCGTCGGCAAGATCATCGCCAAGGGGAGCTTCGAGGTCCGTTACCGTCCGAACATCCAGCTTGGTGACGTCGACGAGGCGGAGTGGCGGTCGTGGCGAAACAGGCCGCGAATCACCGAAGACGACGTCCAGCCGGTGGTCGACGTGATCTCGCCGACGAGCCGGTGGTCCATGCTCGGATACGACCAGCTGACCGCCGAGTCCCGCTATGCGAGGCCGAAGCGCGTCGAGGTCAACTGCGTGACGGAGCAGTGGTGGGCGATCAAGAACATGGGACTGCAGTCGGGGCGACTTCCGACGGCACAGGAGTATGAGCTCGGGACGCCGGTCGTCGTGATCGGCGAGGACGTCAAGAACCACTACTTCGCCGACCTTGACCCGGTCGGTCGCGAGCTGCGCATTGGCGGCCTGCCGTACCAGGTCATCGGCGTCGCGGAAAAGCAGGGCAGCATCTTCGGCATCTCCGCCGACAAGTTCGTCGTCGTGCCTTACGAGTCGCCGGCGCACCGGCTGGTCAATCGCTTCAAGGTGATCGATGCGATCATCGTGAAGTCCGAGAACGAGACGGCGATGCAGGCGGACATGGAGGAAGTGCGCGAGCTGATGCGGTCGCGTCACAAGCTGCGCCCGTCGCAGCGCGACGACTTCACGCTCGAGACCTCCGAGTCGGCCCTCGCGTTCTGGAAGAAGATCCAGGGCTACCTCGTGATCGCCGGCATCGCCCTTCCCGCGATCGGCCTCGTGGTGGGCGCGATCGTGATCATGAACATCATGCTCGTGGCGGTGGCGGAGCGCACGCACGAGATCGGGATCCGGAAGGCGTTAGGCGCCCGGCGCATGGACATCCTCAGGCAATTCCTCGTCGAGTCCACGACGCTGAGCGTGGTCGGGGCCGGCTTCGGGATCCTGAGCGGCATCGGCCTGGCCAAGCTGGTGGCGGCTGTTTCGCCGTTGCCGGCGGCGGTGGCTCTCTGGTCCGTCGTGGTCGCGGTTGGCGTCGGCATGACGGTAGGCATCGTCGCCGGCGTCTATCCGGCCAGCCGCGCGTCGCGGCTCGATCCGGTGGTCGCGTTACGGAAGGAGACCTGATGCTCGCCCGTCTCAAGCCACTCGGCGAGGGCGTCATGATCGCGCTCGATGCGCTGCGCGCCAACAAGGTGCGCGCGGCGCTCACGATTCTCGGCATCGCGATCGGCGTCTTCGTAGTCGTCATCATCTCGGCGGCGATCCACGGCGTGAACCGGAGCATCGCCTACGAGTTCGAGAAGGCTGGTCCCACGACGTTCTTTGTGAATCGCTACCCGATCACGCTCGAGGCATGCGACGATTCCGAGGATACGTGCAAGTGGCGCAACAATCCTCCGCTGCGGCTGTCCGAGGCCGCGGCCATCAAGCGCCTGCCGACGATCCATGGCCTGACGATCCGCACGGGTTTGAATGCGTCGATGAAGTACCGTGACCGGCAGCTCTCGGGCACGTCGGTGAACGCGCAGAGCGCGAACTGGCTGGAGGTCGCGGGCGGCGACATCACCGAAGGTCGAAACTTCACGGAGCCCGAAGAAGCCAACGCGAGCCGCGTCGTCGTGATCAACAAGACGATGCGCGAACGACTGTTCGGCGACAGCGATCCGCTCGGGAAGATGATCACGATCCGCGAGACGCCGTTCGAGGTGATCGGGATCTACGAGAGCGGGAGTTCGTTCATGGGCGAGGGTGAGCGGCCGCAGGCGTGGGTCTCGCTGATCGCGGCCCATCGGTACCTGAACGCGTGGATGGACTGGATCGACTTCACCGTGAAGCCGAAGGAGGGTGTGGACCGCGACATGGCGATTGACGATGTCGTCGCGGTCATCCGCAGCCAGCGCGGGCTGCGTCCGGCCCAGGAAAACGATTTCGCGGTCATCACGCAGGACAAGCTGTTCGAGACGTGGAACAAGATGACGGGCATCTTCTTCCTGGTGATGTTCACGCTCTCTGCGGTCGGCCTGATCGTCGGCGGCGTGGGCGTCGTCGCGATCATGATGATCTCGGTCACCGAGCGCACCCGCGAAATCGGCGTCCGCAAGGCGATGGGCGCGACTCGCCGCGTCATCCTCTGGCAGTTCCTGGTGGAGGCCGCCACGCTCACCGCGATCGGCGCTGTCACGGGCCTCGTGTTCGGCTGGCTGATCTCGGTACTGATCCGGAGCACCACGCCGGTCCAGACGTCGGTGCCCGCCGGCGCGATCATCGCCGCGTTAGGTGCGTCGTGCCTGACAGGGATCATGTTCGGCATGCTCCCGGCGACGAAGGCAGCGGGGCTCGATCCGGTCGAAGCGCTGCGTTACGAGTAGGCTCTTCGCTTCATCCGGCCCCGTAGAAGCTGCTCACACGGAGACGCGGAGACGCGGAGTCGCGGAGGACTCGTCCTTGAGTCAGAACCTACGCAGCTACGGTTTGTTTGCTGCTGTTTTTCTTTGTTTGCTTTCTTCCCGGTTTTCTTCCCGTTGGACTGGTACCGAGCGTACCTGATCCCGGCATTCAAAGGCTCCGCGGCTCCGCGTCTCCGCGTGACAAGGTCTTTGCGGGACTCTGCCGCAGGCCAGGACCCTATCTAATGAAGTAGTCCTGCGGCGTGACGTTTTGTGTCTTTTCAACGGGTACTGTCGCGCGAAGGCTTGTTAGGCCGGGTTTGCCTCCGTAACCCCGTGTTTCAATGTCTTACGGATTCTCCCAGGGCACGGGGCCATGTCGGAGCGAGCAAGAGTGTAGCGGAAGCTCGGCACCGGTGTAGCGACCAGGCCAGTCGGGGACGAGCGGTGCGTTAGGCGTCAGTTCCGGCATACCTACCGGAACCCACCATGAACCCCGCACGATTCTCCCGCGCAGTCGTCGTACTCCTCGTCACCGCCTGCGGCACGAACGGCAGCGCGCCGACGGCGCCCGAGGATCCGCACGACATTCCACCGGTCGATTCGCCGGTGGTGCCGTCACCGACGTACGAGTACGAGTTCGGCGCGAAGTTCGAGCCGCCGATCGGGCGAGTCGTTCATGGCATGGGCCAGTGGGTGCAGGGGAATCCCCAGTACCTGGCCATGCTGCCGGCGTCGAACCAGCCGGCGTCCGAGCTGACGTTCACGGAGCTGGCGGACACGCTGCGCCCATGGAATCCGCCGCAGATCCTGGCTCACATCACGGCGATCAGCAATGCCGGCCGCATTCCGTCGATGGACCTGGCGCTGCGCGGACTGCAGCCGCTGCCGGCGGTCCTGCAGCAGATGGCCGACAAAACTTACGGCATCGACAGCCTCATAGCGTACACGACGCAATACGATGCGCGCATCCAGAGCTACATCGATGTCGTCCGCGCGCTCGGCAAGCCGGTCATGCTCCGCATTGGCGGAGAGTTCAGCGGCTGGTGGAACGGCTACCATCCGTACGTCTATCCACTCGCTTTCCGGAAGATCGTGAACATGTTCCGCGCCAGCGGCGCCACGAACGTGGCATTCGTCTGGTGCTACGAACCGGCGGCCGCCGACGATTTCGACGCGCTCGACGCCGCCGGGAAGCCGAAGTGGTATCCGGGCGATGATTACGTCGACTGGTTCTCGATCGACCTCTTCGCCACCAACGACATCAGTGGGGCCTCGAGCGGTCACGGCAACCCAACCGCATTCGGCCGCACGTTGAGGTTCCTGGACATGGCGGTGGCGCACCGGCGCCCGGTCATCATTGCCGAGAGCTCGCCAAGCCAGTTCGACCTGGGCAACGCGACCGACGCCGCGAACTCGTGGTCGCAGTGGTTCGATCCGTATTTCGCCCTGATCCAGTCGCGCAGCGAGATCAAGTGGTTCCATTACATCAACTACGACTGGACGAAGGCCGGGTATTACGTCGCGTCAGGCTGGAAGAACAACGACATGACGCTGAGCTCGTCGCTCTCCGCGAAGTACAAGGCGGAGCTGGCGAAGCCGAAGTACCTCCATGCCGGGGAGTTGCATCTGCTGCACAAGTGACTCGGGTAAACGGGTAAACGGGTAAACGGGTAAAACGAAACGCGGACACGATTCACTATTCACGATTCACCGGTTGCCGTATACTGGAGGTCGTGAAAGGCGCGATCCTCTGCCTGCTGCTTGGCATCGCCACACCATTGTCGGCGCAACGCAGCCTGCACTGGCGTGACGTGGCCATCGACGCGCGGCTCACCGAAGATGGGACGCTTCGCGTTGTCGAGACGCAGACCATCGTTTTTACCGGCCCATGGAACGGCGGTGAGCGCCGGTTCGATGTTCGCCCCAGGCAACACTTCCGCTTCGAGGGCATTCGGCGCGTCGACTCCACCGGACGCGCGCGCGTCATGCACGAGGGCAACCTCGGCGTGATGGATGGATACGCGCTCATGGACGGCAACACGCTGCGTTGGCGGAGCAGGCTTCCCACGGATCCGCCGTTCAACGAGACGCCGATCACCTACTTGCTCGAGTACTCGTACCGGAACGTCCTCGTCCCCGACGGCAAGAACTGGGTTCTCGACCACGACTTCGGCTTCGGCGATCGGAGCGGAGTCATCGAAAACTTCTCAGTGACGCTGCACGACCTGGAACCGAACTGGCAGCCGACCATGGCGTTCAATGGAAAGTGGCAGGGCAGCAACCTGCCGCCCGGCGAGGGTTTCGTCGTTCGTGTGCCGCTGCGCTACGTCGGCGATAGCGAGCTTGCTGTCAGCACCGGAGCTGATCCTGTAGAACGCACGCTCCTCGCCATAGTCACCCTCTTGTTGATCGCCAGCATCGGCAATCGCCTCTACACGCGCGAAAAAAGCCTTGGTCGGCTCGAACCGCTTCCGTCGCCGGATGTAGACGAGAAGTGGCTCGAGGACCACGTGTTCGTGCACTTGCCCGAGGTCGTTGGTGCCGCCTGGGACAACTCCACCAGCGCCGCCGAAGTTGCGGCAGTCCTCGCCAGGCTGGTTGCCGACGGGCGCATGAAGAGCGACGTACGCGACGGTGGGCTCTTCGGCGGTCCCGTGCTGCACCTCGAGCTGCTCGCGGACCGCAGCCGGTTTCACGGTTACGAGCTGAAGCTCATCGATGCGCTGTTCGAGCGTGGTGAGACCTCGACGGACACGGGGCGCATTCGCGCGCGATACAAGCGGTCGGGGTTCGACCCCTCGGAAAAGATCAGGAAGCCGCTGCAGGAGCTGGTCGATGCGATGGTGCGTGCAAACGATCCCCATCGCGTATCCCGGCTGCCGAGCCTCTTTGCGTTCCTGCTTTCCATCCCGCTGCTCGCCGCGGCGGTAGGCAGGGAGCCCGCGGATGCGCCGCTCGTCGTTGGCGGAGCCGCCGTGATGATCGTCTGCTACTTCATTGCGTTAGGCGGCGCCGCGGCCTGGCGGAACAGGATCTACGGTGTTGGCCGAGCCACCCTCTGGTTCCTGGTTCCGATCGGGGTTCCGCTGGTAGTGCTCCTGGCGTTTCTGGCGTCAGGGGTGACGCTCGCCAGCGTGCCCGCCCTGGCCGGTCTGTGCTGCCTCTGGCTGGCGCTCGCCAACAGCGTCTTCAACCATGCTCGCTCGCGCGAGAGCCTGGATCGCATCGCACTTCGCCGGCGATTGGCCATCGCGCGGGCGTATTTCATCAGTGAGCTTCGCCGCGACAACCCGCGCCTCAAGGATGCCTGGTTCCCATACCTCATTGCATTCGGCCTCGGCAAGCACATGGACCGCTGGTTTGCGGCATTCGGCGGCGAGTCGGAGCCGATGATCTCGACCGTGGGGCACTCGTCAGGCAGCGGCGGCCAAAGTGGCCACGGCCATTCCGGCGGTGGCTGGACTGGTTTCGGTGGTGGCGCGGGATTCAGCGGCGGCGGGTCGAGTGGGAGCTGGACCACCGCCGTCGGTGTGATGGCCGCCGGCGTCTCCGCCCCCAGCTCGAGCGGCGGTGGAGGAGGAGGGGGCGGAGGCGGAGGTGGGGGTGGGGGTGGAAGCTCAGGTGGAGGTGGTGGCGGAGGGTGGTGAAACCCCGTGAACGCTCCCGGAAAAGCATTTGAACCCAGAGGCCGCGTTCTCCGCGTTCGAAATGTTTTGACGTACAGCGTCTATCCGCTTGGTTCGCTCGAACGGATGCGCTAGGGGACCGAAGTCCCGAGCGCGCGCGCGAAGTAATACGTCGCGCCGTCAGCCGGGGCCGTGATTCCAGTCAATGCGCCGGTCCACTGCGAGCGTGTGCTGTTGAACAGGTAGCGGGCATCGAACCAGTCGAGCGTCGGGCCGCCGCCGCTCACCCACCAGTTGGTCGCAATTCCCGCCCGGATCGCGAACTGCGTGTCCCAGCCGATCGCGCCCGTCAGGTCCGGCATCTGGAGATCGTACGCGTTGCCGGCGCCGAGGAATCCGCGCGTGGCGTGAATGGTGTAGAACCGCGCCGTCGACGTCTGCGTCACATCGAACGTCACGCCCGAGTTGTATTCCGTGGGCAGCGTGCCCTGCGCCCGCAGCCGCCCGAGGGGCGCGGTGGCGATGGGTGACACCGCGGGAGCCGGCAGGGCGGGCCCGAAGCTGAGGTTACGGCTGCCTAACGTGCGCGCGTAGGCAACGATCTGCCGCGTGGCGCGCGTTGGGCCGCCCGGCACTGGGCCGACCGTCGCGACGGTCGCCACGACCTGGTGCAGGTCGCCCGCAATCGTCTGCGCCTGTGGAACGCTGTAGATGGTGCGCGCCGAGTCCGGGGCGTCTACACCGGGAATCGAAGTGAAGATTCCCGTGCTCCCGCCGGCTGTCGTGAATGTCTGGCTGATGCTGAAAGACTCGCCGTTTCTGTTGCCGAAGCCCCAGGTCACCGACACGGGTGCGAACGATTCCGTGCCGTTGAAGTCGAGTACGGGCATCGTCGACCCCGACGCGGGATTGATGCCGCGCCGAATGATCATCCGGTCCACAGGAATCTGGGATGGAACGGTAATGTCGCCGTTCCGGACGGCAATGAGATCGAGCGGTCCGGCCGGAAGGTTCAGGAGCGAGAAGGTGCCGTTGCCGTTTGCGGAACCGAACCACCACCCCATGCCGACTTCCGAGGTCCGGAATCCCGTAACGCCGCCGAAGCTGCCGTTGGCCGTGCGCGTGGACACGTTCTTTACGAGCGCGCACTGCGCCGTCCCGCGCGCGGTCATCTCCTGCGTCGTGAAGTTGTACACCGTCGTCCGGTATCCTCCCGAATCGACGGTCACCTCGGCAAGTGATCCGGTGCCGGAGCTCAGGCTGAACGAATACGTGCTGTCGTTGGCCGGCATGATGCGCGTCCACGGGCCAGTGCCGTCGCGAACGGCGACGAAGTACCGGGGCAACGAGCCAGAACACCACTTCCACTTGATGTTGCCGGTGGTCGCCGATTGCACGTGGACCTGAAGCGTCACGGTCTGGTCTCCCTGCGATGACGAACCGCGAATGGTGGCGGTGTAGACGCCGTTAGGCGCACCAAGGCCAAGGGGAATGACGGTTGTGGTGTTTCCGCTGGTCGAACTCGGCGTGAATCCGATGAACAGCGTGGGCGGCAGTCCCGTGACCGAGAACGAGACGGCCCCGGTGAACCCCGCGTTTCTCGTGAGCGTGATGATCGGGCTGGCGGCGACGTGGTTGTTCGGCAGCACGAGAAACGACGTCGCGCTGATGGACATCGTAAACGGGCCGGTCTGCGCCGGTGGCGTGGTGATCGTGAGCTGCACGTCCAGCGTTCGCGTCGTCTGCCCCGGACTCGTCGCCTGCACGGTGAACGTCGTGGTGCCCGCCGGCGAGGCGGCGCCCACCGTCACGGTCATGGTGCTCAGGACGGTCGTCGCGTCGACCTGCGATGGGCTGAAACCCACCGTGGCGCCCGTGGGCAGCCCGGTTGCCGTCAGCGAAACCGCGCCGGTGAAGCCGCCCGTTCTCGTTATGCTGATGGAGAGGCTGCCAGTCGCGCTGCGGGCGATGGACAGCGACGCGCCCGACGCCGCGATGACAAACCCTCCACCCGCCGGTGGTGGAGGTGCGGTCGTGCCGCCGGAGTCGTTACCGCCACCGCCGCAGCCGAGGGCAATGGCGAGGACGGTCAGCACGAAACGCCGGCTGAACGAAGTGGGGATGTTCTCGAGGCTCGGGCACATGCGCATGCTGCTCCTGGTGTTGGCCGCCGGACTCGATGCCCGGCATCGCCATACTTGCAGTGCGCAAAACGGGGCGCGGAACCGTCATGGCTGCCGCGCCGGGTTCGCAAAGGGGACCGAGTTCACCTCGGAGTCCTCCGTGCATCCTCCGTGCGCTCCGTGTTCAAGTTGTTTTGCCGGTGGCCACGGCGACGAACCATCCAAACGCACGGTCGCCTGACACGGCGTGTCCGAACGTCCCGTCAACCGCCCACACGGCTCGTCGCAGGCTGGTTGCTTTGCAGACCTGAAGCTCGCTTCGTCATCGCATGAAAACCGCCATCCTCCTGCTTGGCGCCGCGCTCGTCACCGTTACCGGCGCGCCCCACCGCCAATCCTCCCCGACGGCAGCGGTCGACGAGCTGCTCACCGTCGATCGCGAGCACGCAAGGAAGGCCCTCAAGCTCAACGTCGTCGACGCGATCGCCGGGATGATCGACGACAACGTCACAATGTCGGCAGCCGGCGTGTTTCGACATGGACGCAGCGATGCACTCGCGCAGCTCCGTTCGGCGCCCGAAAACCTCACCGGCCACCTCGAATGGTCGCCGGTGCGTGGCGGAATCTCGGCGGACGGCCAGCACGGCTTCACGTACGGTTTCATGACGCTCGTGCGCGCCGACTCCACGCGTACGCCGCTCAAGTACCTCGCCTATTGGGTGAAGAAGGGTCCCGAGTGGAAGGTCGCCGTCTATCGCCGCGTTAGGCGGCCGGAGGGCGAGGCGCCCACGGCGATGCGTGAGCCCTCGGTTCCTTCGCGCGCGGTCGCGCCCACCCATGACGCATCCGTAATCGCGCGTCATACCCGTGAACTGGGCGACGCCGAGCGAAACTTCTCTGCGTTGGCCGCAAAGATTGGACTGGGTCCGGCCTTCAAACAAAATGCAGCGCCTGACGCGATGAACATGGGCGGCCAGCAGAGTGTGGACTTCCTGTTCGGACCCGAGGCAATCGGCGCCGGCGTCGGTGCGGGTCAAACCGGTCCGTCGACGCTGACCTGGGGGCCGGACACGGTGCTCGTAGCCTCGAGTGGCGACCTCGGAGTGACCATCGGGCACATCGTGGCGCCCGGGCGGGAGGGGGGACCGCCGCAGCGTATTCCGTTCTTCACCGTGTGGAAGAAAGTTGGAGCGGTGTGGAAGTTTGTCGCTGAATGAGCTCTGACCTATCTATTCATGCCGAAACTGCTGCACGACCCTGGTCGCGGTGAGGAACTGAAGCGTCGGGTCCACACGCTCACCGGAGACATGACGCCGCGCTGGGGAAGGATGAGCATCGACCAGATGCTGCATCACGTGAACCTCGTGCTGCTGGAATCACTGGGCGAATACGCGCCGCCGCCTAGCGTGCGAGGCTTGCCGCCGGCAGTGGTGCGCTGGGCGATCCTCAACCTGCCCTGGGGCAAGGGGGCGCCGACGCGGCCCGACATGCGGATCCCGAAAGGAGAGCGATACGACTTTCAGCAGGAGAAGGTGCGCTGCCTGTCGATGATCGACCGCTTCCTGACTCATCCGCTGGACGCCGCGTGGCCGCGATCGGCGAATTTCTCCATGACTGGGCGCCACTGGAGCCAGCTCCAGTACAAGCACCTCAATCACCACCTTACCCAGTTCGGCGTTTGAGCCTGAATCCTCCAGGTGCCGGGTCCGTAGTGTAGGCATGCCGTATTCGCGGCACAGGAGGAGAAGGACATGAAGGTGCTCTGGACGCTGGTGAAAATCGTGGTCGCTCTCGCGATCTTCATTCCCGTCTCGTTGATCGTCCTTGGGACGGTCGTCGGCCTCGCGGCACTCGCGTTCCGTCTTGCCCTGCTGGCCCTCGTGGCGTACGGCGCGTTGAAGATCGTGGGCAGGCTGCTGCGTGGCCCCAAGCCGAGCCCGACGCTGAAGGAAATCCCGTCAGTCGGGCGTGTGGACCCGTACTACTCGGAAGCGATGAAGGAGCTGGACCGCGACCTTGGCGAGACTGTGCGGAGATAGCTCTCTACTGAGGCAGTCCAAGTCCAAGTTCAAGTTCAAGTCCAGGTTCAAGTCGAAGCAATTCATTCGTCTTTGATCTCGAACTCGAACTCTCGAACTTGGACTACTTCATTCTGGCCAGCTCTACCTCGGCAGCGATAAAGCCGAACGACGCCCACTGTCCACCGCCCATAATGCGTCGGTACACGGCTTCGGCTTCCGCCGGGCGACCATTGTACTGGTGCCAGTTGCCAACGCCGTATGCGACCGCGGCTGCGCCTGACGAGTTGACGGCTGCTGTGGGCGACAGCACCGAATCGACGGGCAACTCGCCCTTGTAGAGCATCATGAGCTGGTGGTAGGACTGGTTCTCGACGACGTCCATGTCCTTCCGGTACTGCGCGAGCAGTTTCTTCGCTTCGGCATCCCGCTTCAGCCGGCGCAGGCTCATGTACAGCCAATGGCCGGTGGAAACGCGGCGATCGTCGTTCGTCGCTTCCTTGAGGTCACGCTCGTAGATCGGGATCGCCTTCTCGAAATCGCCCTTCAGGTAGTACGCCAGCGCGAGGTGATAGGCGATGTTCGAGTGCAGCGTGCCGATCGGACGGTTCTGCGCGTTAGGCTGTCCGTCGGGCTCGACCTCGTCAGGCTTTCCGGCGACGAGCTTCGTCGCCTTCTCCAGGTCGTTGATCGCATTATCGAGCTCGCGCACCGAGATGTAGCGGTGTCCGCGATGACGATAGAACCACGGGTTATCAGGGTACCTGGCAATGCCGATGGTGTAGACCGCAATGGCCTCGCGGAACTTGCCGAGGTAGCCGAGTCGGCGACCAAGCCAGATGATGGAATCCGCGTTGTCGGGCGCCCTGTCGAACCCCCTTCGCGCTTCCGCGAGCTGCGCCTCCCAGGCACGCCTGGTCGAGTCATTCAGCGGGATCTCTCGCAGGGAGTCGCCGAGGAAAGAAACGGCCTGCACAACGAAGGCTGGAACTTCCGACGAATCGGATTTCTTCTCGCTCTCTTGTGGCTTACAGGCGGACAGGGCGGTGAGCAGCAGAAATAGTCGGCGCATGGGAGTCGTCAGAGTGGGGCGACCGGATGCGTTAACGCTGTCTCCCTGAACCGTTATCCGCCATCCGCCCTCCGCCATTCGACGGTTTGTCCCAACCCGGTTGACGAGTCAGCTCTCCAGAGGAAGGATCAAGGTCCACTCAACGACCTTCCCCATGCGTACATCTCGTCGACGCGTAACGACATTCGCAGTTGTCGCGCTGGGCACCGCGCTCGTCGCGGGCGCCTGCGCCGGCACCGAAACCGCGGTTACGCCGACCAAGCTGACGGTCAACACCGACTACTACACGCTCCCGAACGGGCTGAAAGTGGTCCTGTCACGGGACACGACCGTGCCGACCGTCGGCGTGGGCGTGTACTACCACGTCGGGTTCCGCAACGAACCGAAAGGCCGGACCGGATTCGCCCACCTCTTCGAGCACCTGATGTTCCAGGGCTCGGGCAACCTCGGCAAAATGGAGTTCATCAAGCTGATCGAGGGCAACGGCGGACTGCTGAACGGTTCCACGCGGTTCGACTTCACCAACTATTACCAGGTCGTCCCGTCGCACACGCTCGAGACCGTATTGTGGGCGGAGGCCGATCGCATGAAGGGACTCGCGATCGATACCGCGAACCTGAAAAACCAGCAGGACGTGGTGAAGAACGAAGTCCGCGTGAACGTCCTCAACCAGCCGTACGGCACGTTCCCGTGGATCGACCTGCCGATGACGGCGAACGAAAACTGGTACAACGCGCACAACTTCTACGGCGACCTGAAGGAGCTCGAGGCGGCGACGCTGCAGGATGCCTCGTCCTTCTTCAAGACGTTCTACGCGCCTAACAACGCGGTGCTCGCGATCGTCGGGGACTTCGAGCCGGCACAGGCGAAGTCATGGGCCGAGAAGTATTTCGGATCGATTCCGAAGGTCGACCAGCCGGCGGCGCCGGACCTGGCCGAGCCGCGCCAGGAGAAGGAGAAGCGCGCCAGCCGCGTCGACAAGCTCGCCAACAGGCCCGCGTTAGGCCTTGCCTACCACACGCCGCCGAGATGGTCCGCCGACTGGTACGCGATGGGTCTCATCGACCAGATCCTGGCCCAGGGGCGCGACTCGAAGCTGTACGACGCGCTGGTCCAGCGCACGGGCCTGACGAGCGACGTCTCGGCGGGCATCAACTGGGGCCTCGGCAACATGTTCGACTACGAAGGCCCGATGTTGTGGATGGTGGCCGTGTACCACGACCGCGACAAGACGGCGGACTCGCTGCTGAAGGTCATGGATACCGAGATCGAATCGCTGCGCACGACGCCCGTTGATTCCGCGACGATCGAACGTGCGCGGACGAAGATGCGGTCGGCCCTGTACAGCATGGTCGAGGAGTTCTCCGGCCTGGGCAAGCTCAACCTGCTCGCGTCGTTTGCGTTATTCGACAACGATCCGTCGAAGATCAACGCGCTCGAAGATGGCTTCGCGGCGGTTACACCGGACCAGATCATGAAGACGGCCAACGAATGGCTGCGCCGGGAGAATCGCACCGTGTACGTGGTGTTGCCTGGGGCGGCGGATCGGACGGCTGCGGGAGGGACTCCGTAAGAGACTTCAGACTTCAGGCTCCAGGGCAGGTGAACGACTTCAGGTTGAAAGGTTCCCGATTCCCGATTCCAGATTCCCAATGACGAAACCATTTCGATCGTTCCTCTTGCTCGCGTTCATGGCGGGCTCACTGAGCGCACAAGACTCAACGGCCAGGCGCAAGGAAACCCCGCCGGCGCCGGGTACTCCCAAGAACTTCCGCGTCCCGCCGCGCACGAGCTTCACGCTGCCTAACGGACTCCAGGTCACGCTCGTCCCCTTCGGCCGCGTGCCGAAGGCGGCGATCGAGCTGGAAGTGCGGACCGGGATCATCGACCAGGGCGCCAACGACATCTCGCTGTCCGCCGTCATGAGCGACATGCTCCTCGAGGGCACCGCGACCCGTTCGGCGCAGGATATCTCTCGTCAGGCGGCCGAAATGGGCGGATCGGTGTCGGTGACGCCGGGCTCCGAAGTAGTGGCGATCGCCGGCGAAGTGCTGAGCGACAAGGCGGCCGCCTTCGTGCCGCTCCTCGCCGATGTCGTGATGAACCCGAAGTTCGACGAGGCGGACCTCAAGCGCACAATTGACAAGCATGCGCGCGACAACGCGATTGCCTTGTCGTCCCCGGGCACGCTCGCGCAGAAGCGCTTCCGCGAGATCATGTACGGAAGTCATCCGTTCGCCAACGTGTTCCCGCCGGAAGCCATGCTCCGCGGCTTCACGGTCGCCCGCGTGAAGGACTTCCACACGAAGAACTTCGGCGCGAAGCGTTCGCGCCTCTACGTGAGTGGCGTCTTCAACTCCGCCGAGGTCGAGAAGGCGATCCGCGATGCGTTCGGCGCGTGGGCCGAGGGTCCGGCGGCGACCGAGAACCCGCCCGTGATCACGGCGAAACGCCAGGTGGACGTGATCGATCGCCCGAATTCCGTGCAGAGCAGCATCTGGATGGGAACGCCGGTCGCGAATCCATCCAACGATGACTGGGTCAGGATGGAAGTGACCGATGCGCTCCTCGGCGGCAACTTCGGGTCCCGCATCACGACGAACATCCGCGAGGACAAGGGCTACACGTATTCGCCCGGTTCATTCATCTGGACGCGCAAGAAGGCTTCCATGTGGGTGGAAACAGCGGACGTCACGAGTAACGTGACGGGAGCGTCTCTCACAGAAATCTTCAAGGAGATCGATCGACTGCGCACCGAGGCGCCGCCCAAGGCGGAGCTCGACGGAATCAAGAACACGCTTGCCGGCGTGTTCACGGTGCAGAACAGCTCGCGTTTCGGGTTGATCAACCAGCTGGAGTTCGTCGACCTGCACGGGCTGGGCGACGCGTACGTGACGAACTACGTGAAGAACATCATCGCCGTCTCGCCGGAGGACGTCCGGGCGACGGCGGAGAAGCACCTGGATCCGCAGAAGTTCTCGATCGCGATCGTCGGCACGAAGAAGGACATCGAGAAGCAGCTCGGCGAAGTGAAGACGATCCGGCCGTAATGGACTGCAAGAGCAGTTCACCACAGAGAACACAGAGGTCTCGTGGCTTTTCTGTGTTCTCTGTGGTAAATGTATTTTCAGGGCCTGATCGGTGCACCGCGCTGACAACGCGCGCTGCGGCGCTGGCACTCGCAGCTATGGTGGCGTGCCACCCTTCAACGGAAGCGCAGGGTTCCGTTGAGCAACTCCCGCGCGATGGAGCCACCTACTGGCCCGCGGCGGAGTGGCGCACCGCGCAACCCGAACAGGTCGGTCTCGATGGACCGCGGCTCCGCGCGCTCGTGGGACGCATCGAGGCGAACGCGATTCCCGGGCTGCATTCCCTGGTCATCGTCAGGCACGGATATGCCGCCATCGAGGAGTACTTCAACGGCTCGGCGCCGTCCCAGGTGCACACGATGCAGTCGGTCAGCAAGAGCGTGACGTCGCTCGTGGCTGGGATCGCGATCGGGGAAGGGAAGCTCTCGACGTCCACCCGGATCTTCGACCTGCTCCCGCAATACGACACGCTTATCCGCGGCGACGAGCGCAAGCGGCAGATCACCATCGGGCACCTGCTCGAGATGCGGTCGGGCATCAACTATTACGAAACTCCGTACTCAGGGTCGCCACACGAGCGGCTCAACACGTCGCGGAGCGACTGGGCGGCAATCGCGTTAGGCGAGTCGATGAACGCTGTGCCGGGCGAGTTGTGGCAATACAACAGTGGCGGCGTGATTGCGCTGGCGGCGGCGCTCCAGAAGGCGACGGCCGCCCGATTCTACGCCTATGCGAGGGAGAAGCTCTTCCAGCCGCTGGGCATCACGACCCAGTACTGGATCGTTTCGCCGTATGACTCCCTGCCGCACACTGGCGGTGGGCTCAACATGCGCGCGACGGACCTGGCGCGCATCGGCTACCTGGTCTTGCGTCGCGGCAACTGGAACGGCACGCAGGTGGTGCCGGCCCAGTGGATCGAGGAGTCGACCCGCGAGCGCGTGCAGCCTCCATGGCGGCTCGGGAATTATCCGACCGGTTATGGCTACCTGTGGTGGCTGATGCCGGAGGGCGCAAGCGCAACGGCCGTCACGATGATCACCGCGTCAGGCAACCTGAATAACTGGCTGTTCGTAGTGCCGCGGCACGACCTCGTCGTCGTGGTCACCGGCGGATCGAACGAGGCGAACGTGCCCGACTTCGTGATTCGCGAAATTCTCCCATCCGTAATCCGCGATTGATTACGCGGTTTTGATCATGCACGCGGAGACGCGGAGCCTGCGGAGGAAAGCGCATGAACTCTTGCGATCATCACCGCGTCTCCGCGCCTCCGCGTGAGATTGATGTGGTAGTCAGCAGTGAATAATACTTATCGAGAAACTTTCTGATGTGCGGCCGGCGGTACTGCATGATGAACCGCGGATGCTCTACGCACTCCAGCTTCTCGAAGAACCGCTGCTCCTCATTCAGCCGGCTGAGGAAATCGAAGTTCTTGCCGGTGCCTAACACGATCGCGACGTCGCGGCGCGCACCAAACGCGAGTTGCTCGCGAAATGTCCTGATGATGAACGGCTTCACCGCGGCCAGTAACTTCGGGCTGTCGTAGTAGTTGTAGTTCTTGCCGTCCTTCGTGAATCCCACCGGCGACACCGCACCGATGAAGTACCGGCGGTAGAATTCGCGCGGCCCGCCGAAGCGATCGATCAACGCTTCGATGAACTCCGCCGAGAGCTCGCGTCGCCTGGGGAACGGATTGGCTATTCCGCAGTGGTTCTCCAGCGATACCGGATCGGTAAAGGGGACCCCGGTCGTGCCACCGCCGAACCGTCCTGGATTGATCCCGATCAGGAAGACTCGTGGCGCGCTATCGTCGAAGAACTTTCGATAAAAAGCGGTCGTGCACTGCCTGACGACCCTATCGCGATACGGGAAGAGCACGTCGACGCCAAGTCCCGGCAGGCGCGGCGCCTTGAGGTGCTCGTAGAACTCGATAACGCGCGAACCGAACGTCCGAGTCACTTCCTGGACTTGGACTTGGACTTGGGCTTGGACTTGGATTTGGCCCTCTCGGCTTTGGCCACTGCCTTCTCGCCGCCTATTGCCTTCCACCCGTCAGCCAACAGCTCCGCGAGTTCCTTCCAGTCGGGAGACTTGTCGAGGTACACACCGATCCATCCACTGGGTCCGGCATAGGGTGGGCTGAAGAAGCGATCCGGATCCGCGCGGATCATCAGTTCCTGGTTGTCCTTGGTCGCCTTGATCCAGACCGAGTTTCGTCCCGCGCCATGATGATTCGATGCGTGGGCGTACATCGCGAAGATCTTGCCCTTCTTGATGCGGAAGGTCGGCTCGCCCCACGCCTCGACCTCGTGCGTCTCTGGCAGCGACAGGCAAAGCTTGCGAAGGCGAGGGAGCGGTGATGGCATCTACGGCAAGACGGGCAAACGGACAGACTGGCAGGCGTCGTTAGGTGCGGTCGCTTGCCGCGGAACTCTCGCGGGCGGCCATCTGCTTCCGCAGGATCTGGAATGTCACCACGATGAGCGCGCCCGTCACGCCACCGCGTACTCCGGCCGGAAGTCCGAGGAGGCCCCCGACGACACCCATCACCAGGCCAATGACGACCCCAACCGCGATGCCAATCAGGGTGAGTCGCTGCGTGCTGGTGAGTGCCATTGGGAACTCCGCGTGGGCGTTGGGCGTTTGGGAAATCCGCGAGTCCCGATACGCTACCGGTTACTCGATCTCGCGCAACCCTGAACGCCCAACGCCCAACGCCCTAGCGCACCTTCGCCCTCTCCAGGCGGACGTTACCGTCGGTGTCGCGCAGCGCCATGAACACTTCGCCGCTCTTTCCGAAGCCGACCAGCTGCCGGCTTTCGGGAAGTTGTACACGATCGATCACTTCGCCCTTCGTGTTGAGGATGAAGTAGATCGGGCCGGCATTGCCGACCGGACTGGTCGTGCGCACCCACAGGTTGCCCTCGTGATCGCCGCGCGCCGAGCCGGCGGTAAACGCCGGACGATAGTCGGGCAGTTCATCGGCATTGACCATGTTGATTGGAGGCAGCTCCATGCGGGGGCCGCCTGGCCCCGCGCCGCGTCCGTCACCACCACGACCGTCACCGCCGCGACCCGCGTCGCCACCGCGCGCCGGCGGAGCTCCTCCTCCGCCGCCCGCTGCCACGCGCGTCCCGACTTCAAAAGAGGCTCCCCCGCCGCCCCCTGCCATCACGGTGACCGGACCGCCGGCAGCCATTTGCGCCTGCATCCGTTCGCGCGCGGCTTCTACTTCCTTGCGCGCCGAGTCGAGGAGCGCCGCCTTGCCCTCGTCGTCCAGCCGCTGCC
>Ga0111538_10002731_pt1 | contig 24800 bp, 19 predicted proteins | sample SoiMethybrSBSTD1_FD_79669 | JGI IMG/M metagenome (GOLD analysis project Ga0111538, IMG submission 79669) | Bulk soil microbial communities from a Populus tree surrounding site in Tennessee, USA - Soil MetaG P. TD hybrid SBSTD1 (version 2)... | ecosystem: Environmental > Terrestrial > Soil >...
ATGGGCAAGCCGCGCGTGATCGCCGAGACCGGCGCCGGCATGCACGGCGTCGCGACCGCGACGATGTGCGCCAAGTTCGGGCTCGAATGCGTGGTGTTCATGGGCGAGGTCGACGTCGGCCGCCAGCAGCCCAATGTGCTGCGCATGCGGGCGCTCGGCGCCGAGGTGCGGCCGGTGACCTCGGGCGCCCGGACCCTGAAGGATGCAATGAACGAAGCGCTGCGCGACTGGGTCACCAATGTCGCCAACACGTTCTACTGCATCGGCACGGTGGCGGGTCCGCATCCCTATCCGGCGATGGTGCGCGATTTCCAGTCGGTGATCGGCAACGAGACCCGCGAGCAGATGCAGCAGGCGGAAGGCCGTCTGCCGGATTCGCTGATCGCCTGCATTGGCGGCGGCTCCAACGCGATGGGCCTGTTCCATCCCTTCCTCGACGAGCGCCAGATCGAGATCTACGGCGTCGAGGCGGCCGGCCACGGCCTCGACAAGAAGCACGCCGCCTCGGTCGCGGGCGGCCGGCCTGGCGTGCTGCACGGCAACCGCACCTATCTCCTGATGGACCGCGATGGTCAGATCGAGGAGGCGCATTCGATCTCGGCCGGGCTCGACTATCCCGGCATCGGGCCGGAGCACGCTTGGCTCGCCGACGTCGGCCGCATCAAGTTTCTGTCGGCGACCGACAAGGAGGCGCTGGCGGCGTTCCAGCTCTGCTGCCGGCTCGAGGGCATCATCCCGGCGCTGGAAACCTGCCACGCGCTGGCGCGCCTTTCCGACATCGCGCCGAACAAGCCGAAGGATCACCTGCTGGTGGTCAACCTGTCGGGTCGCGGCGACAAGGACCTCGACAGCGTCGCGCACCATCTCGGGGGCAAGCTTTGATCCGCGTCTACGCGTGGTGGAGCGGTCTCAGCCGGCAGGGGCGGACCGGCTGGACGCTTGTTGTCGTCGGGGTCTGCTACATCCTCTATTTCCTGAAGACGCGCCTGTTCGCGGCCGGCGCGCCGATCAGCAACCGGGAATGGTTCTATGTCGGCGCGATGATCGTGCTGATCATGCTCGGCACCATCAATATCCGCATGGCCGAGATGCGCGCGCGCCGTCAGGGAACGCTGCCTTTGGTCGATCCCAGCCAGATCAAGAAACAATGACCGATCGCCTCTCTCAACGCCCCGGCGCCTCTCCTCACCTCTCCCCAGCGGCGGAAAGGCATACGCGCGGTGCCACTGTATGACTATCAGCCGCATCGAAACTCGTTTCACGAAGTTGAAACAAGACGGCCGCGCCGGACTCGTGACCTTCACGATGGCCGGCGATCCCGACACCAGGACGGCGATGGCGATCCTCAAGGCGCTGCCCAGGGCCGGCGCCGACGTGATCGAGCTCGGCATGCCGTTCACCGATCCGATGGCGGACGGACCGTCGATCCAGGCGGCCGGACAGCGCGCGCTCGCGGCCGGCCAAACTATGATGAAGACGCTCGCGATGGTGCGCGACTTCCGCAAGGGCGACCGCGACACGCCGATCGTGCTGATGGGCTATTACAATCCGATCTACATCTACGGCGTCGCGCGCTTCCTCGAGGACGCCAAGGCGGCCGGCATCGACGGCCTGATCGTGGTCGATCTGCCGCCCGAGGAGGTCGAGGAGCTCTGCCTGCCAGCGCTCAAGGCCGGCCTCAACTTCATCCGCCTCGCGACGCCGACCACCGACGACAAGCGGCTGCCGGCGGTGCTCGCGAACACCTCGGGCTTCGTCTACTACGTCTCGATCACCGGCATCACCGGCGCGGCCGCGCCCGACTCCAGGCTGGTGCGCGACGCGGTGGCCCGCATCAAGCGCCACACCCAGCTGCCGGTCGCCGTCGGCTTCGGGGTGCGCAAAGCCAGCCAGGCGCGCGCCATCGCGGCGAGCGCCGAGGCCGTGGTGGTCGGCTCGGCGCTGGTCGATGCCGTAAAGGCAAGCCTCGACAAGAAGGGCAAGGCCACATCGCGCACCGTCAAGGCGGTGGTGGGGCTGGTCGGCGAACTGGCGAAGGGCGTGAGTGCCGCCCGCAAGGGGCATGGTTAATCTGCGCGGTGCGGCGGGGTACACAGCCGGCGCCGTCATGCTTAAATATCGGCGCGATCGAGTCGCGGAGACGTCTGAATGAACTGGATCTCCAACGTCGTCCGGCCGAAGCTGCGCAGCTTCCTCAATCGCCGCGAGTCGCCGGAAAATCTCTGGATCAAGTGCCCGGAGACCGGCCAGCTGGTGTTCTACAAGGACGTCGAGGCCAACCAGTTCGTCATCCCGGGCTCGAACTACCACATGCGCATGAGCGCGGTGGCCCGCCTGAAGTCGATCTTCGACAACGAAACCTGGCTGGACATCGCGGTGCCCGAGGTCGCGGCCGACCCGCTGAAATTCCGCGACGAGCGCCGCTATGCCGACCGGCTCAAAGACGCGCGCGCCAAGACCGGCCTCGCCGATGCGATCAAGCTCGGGCTCGGCAAGCTCGAAGGCACGCCGGTCACGATCGGCGTCCAGGACTTCGATTTCATGGGCGGCTCGCTCGGCATGGCGGCCGGCGAAGCGGTGATCGCCGGGCTGGAAACCGCGGTCGACCGCGGCACGCCTTTCATCATGTTCGCGGCGTCGGGCGGCGCGCGCATGCAGGAGGGCATTCTGTCGCTGATGCAATTGCCGCGCACCACGGTCGCGGTGCAGATGCTGCGCGACGCCCGCAAGCCCTACATCGTGGTGCTGACCAATCCGACCACCGGCGGCGTCACCGCGTCCTATGCGATGCTGGGTGACGTACACATCGCCGAGCCCGGCGCGCTGGTCGGCTTCGCGGGGCCGCGGGTGATCGAACAGACCATCCGCGAGAAATTGCCCGACGGTTTCCAGAAGGCCGAATACCTGCGCGACCACGGCATGGTCGACATGGTGGTGCATCGCCACCAGCTGCGCGGCACGCTCGCCGGGCTGTGCCGCATCCTGACCAAGACGCCGGCGCAATCGAATCGCGTCGTGCCGCCGGCAACGGATGCGCCCGCGCTGCCGGCGCCGGCCTGACGTTCCAGGGCGTTTCTACGCGGCGTGGTTCCGGTTGGATTGTGACTGGCCGTCGGCGCGTTGTTGGGCGCGCTGGGCAAGGCACTCATAGTCGTCTGCGATGCTGAGCATTGCCGCCTTGGCTTGAAGGTCCTTCATGTCATCGGCGAGCGACCGCATTTTTTCGGCGCGCTGTCGCCAGTGGCTGGGATCGTTGATGGCGTATCCGGCCATTGCAGCACTGCAAGGTGGCGCTGAACATTCTTTTTCCGACGTCGCTAGGTGCAGCCATCAGCGGGCAGCGTCAAATGCGCAATGGTTTAGTCGGATAGACAGAAGGCGCTGCATCCAAATGCGATAATTTGCGGAGCGAGCGCGCGGCGTGGTTCCGGATGGTCCCGATTGCCCCTTGGTTCAATATCAGTCCCCGATTGGGTGTGAGATTCTGCTGAAGTCCCCAACCCGCCCAACCTGTCTCAGTCTGCTCCTGTGGATTGAATTGACAGGTTCACTTGCCGCCATGGCGTCCCCGCCCCTCCACCCGACGCTGTGGCGGCTTTTTATCCCTGACTTGCGGTAAGCGGCCTTATCGTTGCTGCCGCAGGCGGTCGGCAACCCGGCGGGCGATCTCGACTGGGGCCTCGTCGGGGATCGGAAACACCGAGCTGACGTTGATCTCGCCGAGCACGTAGCTGTCGGTCCCGTCAACGCCGTGCGGACCGAGCATGAAGTCCGCGTCCCAGATCATCGGCAGGTCGCGCCGCGGGATCCCCAGCAGGGAGGTCAGCTGCGGCGTCCACTCGTCTTCCATCAAACGGCGCAGGCGCTGGAAACGCGGCTCGGCCTTGGAGACGTAGAGCCGTCGTCTGGCTTCGGCGCGTGCGGCCGGAGCGTCGACCAAAGCCTTAACCTTCTGGTGGCCGAAGCCGGCGCAGCAATCGCCGGCCATGTAGCAGCGCGCCACACCTTCGGCGAGACGCGCCTGGAACGGCTGGTCGATCACGCAGCCGTCCTCGAAATACTCGGCGCACCGCTCGAGAAACGCGTCGAGCGCCAGATCCTCGGCGACGTCTTGGGTGGCGTCCAGCACGCGCACCATCGGCCGTGGACCTGCCAGCGCCTCGACCTTCCAGACGCCCTGGCCGCCATTGCCGCGGTTGCGCTTGATCACGCGCGGACCTAAGGCGAGCCGCGCCGGCAGTTCGGCACGCATCGCCTCGGTGGTTCGATAGAGCGCCGTGTCGCAGCCCCAGCCCATCGTGCGGGTGGAATGCAGCACCTCCTTGGTGCCCATCTTGAGGATCACATCGGGATGGGCGCTGACCCAGACGCCGCGCGCCGCGACCTCGCGCAGCAGCGCGTCAAGCTTGGCGCGGTTGCGCCCCTCGTGAATCGGATTGACCCAGACCAGCACGCCATCGAGCGTTAAGAGCTGGGCGCGGACGGCATCTAGCACATCGTCTTCGTAGACCACCGGCTCCGCACCGACACCGGCATCGGCGAGCGCCGCGAATACGGCCTTGAACCGGCTGGTCTCCGGGGCGGCGCCACGGCGCGCCGCTTCATCGCCCCGCCACAGGATGGCAACACGGCCGAGGCGCGCTGCCGACTCGGACATGGAAATGGAAAACGGCTCCGCGTTCATGATCGTGCTCCCGTCCGCGCGAGCACGCGGACCGCGAGCAGGACTTGGACGGGAACCGTCTTTGCGATGCCGGGAGCCTGCGACGCCCCGACGCTCGATAGATAGACCCGACCTGCCGTGGGATCAAGATTCAGCCCCGCTTTGGTCCCGCGGACATGGCGAATCCACGAGGTTGCGCCCTAATATAGGGAAGGCTTGAGCCATCCATGTCTTCGCCGCGATTTGCGTTGTTACGACGTGGATGCCCGGTACCATAGGCGAGCGAAGCGACGCCGTCCTTCGGACGGCTATGGCCGGGCGGGACCTGGAAACGATACGCCATAGAACACCGGCAGCGATGTCCAGCTACGACTCCATTGTCGCGCGGCTTTTGACGCTGCATCCCAAGCGGATCGATCTGTCGCTCGACCGCATGTGGCGCATGCTCGAGGCGCTCGGCCATCCGGAGCGCCACGTGCCGCCGGTGATCCATGTCGCCGGCACCAACGGCAAGGGTTCGACCATCGCGTTCATGCGCGCGATCCTCGAGGCCGGCGGGCGCAGCGTCCACGTCTACACCTCGCCGCATCTGGTGCGCTTCAACGAGCGCTTCCGGCTTGGCGCGCCGGGCGGCGGCCGGCTGGTGTCCGACGACGAACTGGCGGCGGCGCTGATGGAATGCGAGCGGGCCAATGGCGGCGCGCCGATCACGGTGTTCGAGATCGAGACCGCGGCCGGCTTCCTCATGTTCTCGCGGCATCCGGCGGACGTGCTGCTGCTCGAGGTCGGGCTGGGCGGCCGGCTCGACGCCACCAATGTGATCCCGCAGCCGATCGCCAGCGCGATCACCCCGGTGTCGATGGATCACCTGGAATTCCTCGGCGATACGCTGGAGAAGGTCGCCGCCGAGAAGGCTGCGATCCTCAAGCGTGACGTGCCGGCCGTGATCGCGCGGCAAGCCGATGCGGTGATCACCGTGATCGAGCAGCAGGCGCGCCGTGTGCGCGCGCCGCTCAAGGTCGAGGGCGAACATTGGAGCGTGCATCAGGAGCACGGCCGGCTGGTCTATCAGGACGACGACGGGTTGATCGACTTGCCGACGCCCAAGCTCAACGGTCGCCATCAGCTGCACAATGCCGGGACCGCGATCGCAACGCTGCGCGCCTGCGGCGCGGCGCTGCCGCTATCGGCGTTCGAGACCGGCATCGCTAAGGCCGACTGGCCGGCGCGGCTGCAGCTGCTCTCGCACGGCAACCTCAGGGCCTTCGCGCCGCTCGACAGCGAAATCTGGCTCGACGGCGGCCACAATGCCGATGGCGCCCGCGCGCTGGCGGCTGCGCTAGGCGATCTCGAGGAGCGCGTGCCGCGGCCGCTGGTGCTGGTGGTCGGCATGCTGGCGACCAAGGACAGCGCCGGGTTCTTGCGCAATTTCGCGGGGCTCGCCCGCCGCGTCATCGCGGTGCCGATCCCGCAGCAGGACAAAAGCCTGACCGCCGACGCGGTGGCCGACGCGGCGCGAGCGGCGGGCATCCCGGCCGAGAGCCGCGATACCGTCGAGGCGGCGCTCGCCGCGGTCGGCAAGCTCGCGCTGGAGCCGGCGCCTCGCATCCTGATTACCGGGTCGCTTTATCTGGCGGGTTCCGTGCTGGAGCGGAACGGCACCCTGCCGGAGTGAATTAACGACGTCGGTTCAATGCGTTAGACGCATACCAGTTTAGAGTTATTGTACTTTACAAGCGTCCCCGCTGGGCACATTTCAGCGGTGGGGACGAAGGGACCTAAGGCCGTCGTCATGTCGGGTGCGTTTGTTCAAGCCGCGGGAATTCTGCTGCGCGAAGGCCTCGAAGCACTGCTCGTGCTCGCGGCGCTCGCGGCCTATCTCGATAAGGCGGGCGCGCGCTCGCGGCTGCCGGCGTTCTGGACCGGCGCCGGCTTCGCGGTGCTGGCGAGTCTCATCGCGGCGTGGCTGTTCGCGATGTTCAACAACGGCGCGCACAGTGACATCCTGGAAGGTTTCATCATTCTGGCCGCTGCCGCGCTGATGCTCTACGTCAGCGGCTGGCTGCTGCTGCGGCAGGATCCGCGGGCCTGGCAGGCCTTTCTCAAGGCCCAGGCCGACGAGGCGCTGGCGAAACGGACCGGCATCGCGGTCGCGACGCTCGCCTTCCTGGCGGTGTTCCGCGAAGGCGCCGAGACCGTGCTTTTTATCCACGCTTTGGCGTCCACCTCGGGCGGCTGGACCGCGGGCCTGTTCGGCGGCCTGCTGGCCGGTGCCGCGGGGCTGGTGGTGCTGTTCGTGCTGATCAACGTCATCGCCAAGCGCATCCCGCTGAGGCCGCTGTTCCTGGTGACGTCGGCATTTCTGTTCTTCATGGCGATCAAGTTCATCGGCGAAGGGCTGCAGGAATTCCAGGAGCAGGCGCTGGTGTCCTATACCGCGATCCTCAAGGCCGAGGGCTTGCTGACCGCGATTGGCTTCAACCCGACCTGGGAGGCGGTGTCGGCGCAGCTCGTCGTGGTCGCGCTGGCGATCGGCACCTATTTCATCCTGAGCCGGCGCGCCCGCGAGGCGGCGGCAGACGTCGGCCAGCCGCGCGCCTCCTGACCGACACCGCATGGACAAAATGAAACGGCCGGCGCAAGCCGGCCGTCGTCGTTTCGCTCAGGACGTTGTCAGACCGAGGTGGTGATCCACTGCTCAAGCTTCTGCTTCGGCGCGGCGCCGACCTGGCGCGCGGCCAGTTCGCCGTTCTTGAAGATCATCAGCGTCGGGATCGACATGATGCCGTATTTCGAGGCGACGCCCGGGTTCTCGTCGACGTTGAGCTTGACGATCTTCACCTTGTCGCCCATGGCGCCCGCGATCTCCTCCAGCGCCGGCGCGATCATGCGGCAGGGGCCGCACCATTCGGCCCAGAAATCGACCACGACCGGGCTCGCCGATTTGAGCACTTCGGCGTCAAACGTCGCATCGGAGACCTTGCCAACGGCCATGGGATTACCTCTTCGAATCGGGATGGTTCATGTGGAGGCCCGGAACCTATGAATGCCCCGGCGGAGCGTCAAGGCTGGATCACGCGGCGGTGAGGGTGTCGAGGGCGGCATCCAGCACTTCCGGCGGTATTTCCATCAGCGCCGGCACAGCCGTCCACACCAAAGCCGTGCGGACTGGCCGGTCCGGATAGAGCCGCGCCAGAACGGCCCGATAGAGTGCGAGCTGCCGGACGTAGCCGCCATAGCGCGTCTGCGCTTCGGCCGCATCCTTCGGCACCGCGCGGTTGGTCTTGTAGTCGGCGATCAGCACCGCATCGGCGGTGACCACCAGGCGGTCCACCACGCCGTTGATGATGCGGCCGCTCACTCGTCCGACGATCGGCACCTCGGCCCGGCTACCCGGAGCGAACAGTGCGGCGAAGCGGGCGTCTCCGAGCAGCGCCAGCGCCGAGGCGGCGAGGGCGTTTTGCTCGGCCTCGCTGAAGTCGGTGTCCTGCCGCGCGATGTGCTGCCGTGCGGCTTCGGCGCGCGCCGTCTGCGGCAGGTCCGGCAGCGACTGCATCAGCCGGTGCAGGATATTGCCGCGCAGGATCGCGCGCCGCCGCGCTTCGCGCTGGCCGAGCAGGTCTTGCGCCTCGCGGTCGTCGACAAAGCCGGAGGGACGGATCGGCGCACTCGCCGCCGTCTCGGTGACGGTCTGCGTCAGCCAGGGCGGCAGCAGCGCAAGCTCCGGCGCCTGCGCCTTTGTAGGCTTTGCCGGCGGCCGCTCGGCGACCTTGCGGAAGCGCAGCACCTCGCCGTCTCCATCGTCGGCCGGCTCGCGGACGCAGTGCATCTCAAGCGCGTTGCGCGCGAGATCGTACCAGCAGCCTTCCGGCCGCTTGATGAGGCCGTCAACGCCGCAGACGATCAGCCGCTCGATGGCGCGCGTCATCGCCACATAGAGCAAGCGACGGTATTCATCGCGCGCCTCGCCGAGCGCGAGATTGCGTGCCGCCTCCATCGGGCCGACGTCGTTCGTTTTGGCGGTGGCCCAGATCAACGGCGGCGGGCCGTCCTTGTGCGCCAGTTGCAGCAGGCGCGGCGGATGGAAGCCTTGAGGCGGCGTGACGGTGTCGGCCACGATCACAATCGGCGCCTCCAGACCCTTGGCGCCGTGCACCGTCATCACCCGCACCTCGTCGCGCGCCATTTCCATGTCGCGCTTCACCTCGGCTTGCGCCGAGCGCAGCCAGGCGACGAAGCCTTGCAGCGACGGCGTCTCGATCCGCTCGTAATCCAGCGCCAGGTTGAGGAATTCGTCGAGCGCATCGGCCGCCTCGTGGCCGAGTCGCGCCAGCAGCCGCTGCCGGCCTTTCTGCGCGCCGAGCAGGTCGGCGTAGAAGGCGAACGGCGTCATGGTTCGCGACTTCTCGCGCAACGCGTCGAACCGCGCCGAGAGGTCGCGCCGCTGCGCGCTGAGCACGCGGTGCAGGCTCGCCTTGCGCTCATGGGCAAGCTTGAACAGCTCGTCCTCGCTGATGCCGAACAGCGGGCTCTTCAGCACCGTCGCCAGCGCCAGATCGTCCTGCGGCAGCAGCAGCGCGTCGGCCAGCGCCATCAGGTCCATCACCGCGATGTGCTCGGTCAACGTCAGCCGGTCGGCGCCGGCGACCGGAACGCCCCGGCTTTTCAAAGCCCGGATGATGGACTCGAACAGCACGCCGCGCCGCCGCACCAGGATCACCACGTCCTTGGCGAGCCGGCCCTGGCTGCGCCACAGCGCCACGTGGCTGGCGATCCGCCGGGCGAGCTTCACCACCCCGCTGGTGCTGCGCTCGGTATCGAACGGTGCATCCCAGGCGGTCTTGTCCTTGCGTTCATCGGTCCTGGTCGTGTCCCAGATTTCGACCACGCCGGGCGCGGCCTGCGGCAGCGCCTCGTGCACCGGCGCCTCCATGACCGCGGTCAGTCCGGCATGCGCCTCGGGTGGCTTGAACACCGTATCGACGGCGCCGAGCACATTCTCGCCTGATCGAAACGAGTGTCTGAACCTTTGCGCCGCAAAGGGGAGCTGCGCCTGCCGGTGCAATTGCTCGAAATGCTGGCGCATTTCGTCGAACTCGCGCGGCGCCGCGCCCTGGAACGAGAAGATGGACTGTTTCTCGTCGCCGACCGCGAAGATCGTGCGTTTGCGGTCATGCGCGCCAACACCAGCGAAGAACTCGCCGACCAGCGCCTTGACGATCGCCCATTGCTTGGGGCTCGTGTCCTGCGCCTCGTCGATCAGCACGTGATGGATGCCGCGGTCGAGCTTGTAGTGCACCCAGGCGGCGGACACGTTGGTGAGGAGCGCGAGTGTCTTGTCGATCAGGTCCTCGTAGTCGAGCAGCCCGCGACGGTCCTTTTCCGCGTGGAACCGCTCGATCACCGCATGCGCGATGGTGAACAGCGCCACGCTGCGGTCGCGGGCTTCGACGGCGCGCTTGCGCTGGAGCAGCGCCCAGACGCGATCTCGCTCCTCATCGAGACGTCGGCACAATTCTGAATGCGCTTTCTGAACCTTGCCAGTTGCGAGCCGTTCACGGACTTTGTCACGCGCGCTGGTGCAGTAGATGTCGAGATAGGTGTCGAGCAGCTCGGTGTCGTTCAACGTCGCAAGGGCCTTGAAGCGCGCAGCTTGGTCCTTGTCGCCCTTCGCGTCGCTCGTGAGAAATGCGCTGGACACCGCCGCCCATTCTGACGACGGGATGAGGCTGCCCTGAAGGATGTCCTTTTCGATCTGTGCCACCGTATCGCCCGGGCCGACGCCCAGCGTCTGCGAAAGCTGCGTCATCGCTTGCGGCACGCCGCCAGCCGCTTCCACCCAGCGCACCAGCTTGTCGCGTTGCCGGATCACCTCGCGCACCAGGTCGCGGAACGTCACGTCGGCGGCGGCGAGCACCGCCTGGGCCAGCGCCTTGCCGAGGGCTGAATCGGGCGCGTCGGCGGCCTTCATCATCACGTCGAGGCTGAGCTGTTCGAGAAGCTGGTTCTCCTTGGTCTCGTCCAGCACCTCGAAGCGCGCGGCGACGTTGGCCTCGAACGGGAACAGGTGCAGGAGCTGGGTGCAGAAGGCGTGGATGGTGTGAACCTTCAGCCCGCCTGGCGTCTCCAGCGCCAGCGCGAAAAGCTGACGCGCCCGCAGCCGCCGCGCGGCGTCGATCCGCTTTTCGCCGGCCTTGCGCATGGCCTCGTCAAGCGCTGTGTCGTTCAGCACGGTCCAGGAGCGCAGCTCGTTGAACACGCGGTTCGCCATGTTGGCGGCGGCGGCCTTGGTGAAGGTGATGCATAGAATCCGCGCCGGCTCGACGCCCGAGAGCAGCAGGCGGATCACGCGCTGCGCCAGCACGTGGGTCTTGCCCGAGCCGGCATTGGCCGCCACCCAGGCCGAGCTGTCCGGATCCGACGCCGCGGTCTGCAGGTCGGTGACGGCCGGCGGGATTTCGGGCACCGCGCTCATTCGAAGATCGGGTCCTCGTTGGTGGCCCCGGTGAGCGACCATTCCTGCACGCGGGCGAGATGGTCGTAGGTGCCGTAGTGGTTGCTCCACATCGGATGCAGCAGCGAGTAGTAGGGATTGTTCGGATCGGCGAACTTGGCCAGCACCTCGGTGAGCTTGGCCAGTGCGATCTCGGCGTGCGCGTCGGGCGGCCCGCCTTCCGTGAATTTGACCGGCTTCTCCTCGCCGGCCACCGCGCCGCCGCGCAGCCGCACATACATCAGCTCGGCCACGCTGCCGCCTGCCGGAATGCTTTCAAAGCCGCCGCGGCGCAGGATCGCGGCCTCCAGCGTGAGCTGCGGCGACAGCCCGGTGCGCACCTGCTTTTCGCTCGGCGGCGCGCCGGTCTTGTAGTCGAGCACCGCGTAGCGCCCGTCCTTGAGATGCTCGATGCGGTCGGCCCGCACGGTGAGCTTGAACTGCTCGTCGCCGAACGGGATTTCGATGCTGCCGCCGATTTCGGCGTCGAGCTTTGCGAGCTTCGCGCGGCGCGCGGTCTCGAACCGCGCCAGCCATTCGGCGATGCGCAGGAAGCGCGGCCACCAGAATGCCTTGGCCTCCGGAAACTCGGCCAGCGGCTTGAAGTGCCGTTCGCCGATTGCCCGCAACACGGCGGCGGCATCGTCGGGCATGGCATCGGCGTAGGTCTTGGCGAACTCGCCGATGCTGTCATGGATCAGCGTGCCGCGGTCGGCCGCGCCCGGCGGCGTATCGATGGCGTCGAGCGGCTGCAGGCTGAGCACGTGCTTGGCGTAGATCGTGTAAGGATCGCGCAGCAGGTCCTCGATCTCGGTGACGCTGAGGCGCCGGGGTCGCGCCGCGAGCGGCGGTCGCGGCTCGGGGCGCGGCCAGGGATTGGTCGCCGCCGGCTCGTCCAGCCGCCGCGCCAGCTCAGCGTAGCGCCCGCCGCGCGCCAGCACCGCCTTCCAGCGATCTTCGCCGGCGACCGCGGCAAGCCGCTGCACGAAGCGCGAGGCCACCGTCGGCGTGCCGCCGAGCTTGGCGGCGCGGGTGAGGATGACCTCCTTCGCGCCGAGCGCCTGCGCGAAATCGTGTGCCGACAGGCCAATGCGCCGCTCCGGCAGGTCGAGACCGAGCGTCTGCCGCATCGGCCGGTTGAGCCAGGGATCGGCGCGCGTCTCCGGCGGCCACACGCCCTCGACCAGCCCGCCCAGCACTAGGCGGTCGACCGATTGCAGCCGTGCCTCGATCGCGCCGTAGATGCGCACGCGCACGTCGGCCTCGGGCCGCCGCACCTTGCGGTCGGCGAGGGCGGCTTGGAACAGCTCGGCGTAGTCGCTCGCCTCGACCGCGAGCGAGCCGGTCTCGATAATCTCCTCGAACGCCGCCGCCAGGTCCTCCGGGATGCCGCCCAGCGCGACCAGCACCCGCGCGTGGCGTTCGGCCAGGTCGCGAAAGGCGTGCGCGCCGCGCGATAGGACTTCCAGCGGGGCGAGGGCGATCTTTAGCTTGGCCACCAGCGCCGCCGCGACATCGATCTGCCCCTCGTTGAGGAACCGCCGCGGGTCGGTGCGGTGCAACTTCGACCGCTCGGCGCGGAACGTATCGAGCGCCGCAGCGAGCCCGGCTGTGCCGGACTTCGGCCGCGGTCCGCGCAGCACCGCGCGCTCCAGCGTCGACACCGCGCCCGCATCCGCCATGGTGCACAGCGGATGCTTGAGGAGCGCCAGCAGGGTCACCGGCTCCACGCCTTCCAGCGCGACCTCCGCCGCAAGCCGCGCGAACACGCCGCCCGGCGTATCGGGCAGCGCGTCGCCGCCAGAGTCATCGACCGGCACATTCCAGCGCGCCAGCGCCGCCAGCACACGTCGCGCCAGCGCCCGGTCCGGCGTCACAAGCGCCGCGGTCTTGCCAGACTCGTTCATCGCCTCGCGCAACGCGACGGCGATCGCCAGCGCCTCCTCCTCGGCGCTGCCAGCCTCGATTGCCGCAACGTCGGCGAGCGCGCGGTCGGCGTCGGCGGTGAAGCCTTTGTCGGTCAGGCGGTCGCGCCACAGCGCACTCGCCTCGGCGGGCCGCAGCGCCTCCGACGCAAGCCGTTCGCGGCCATGCGCCGCCGGCGCGCCGAGCGTGCGCACCGCCTCGCGGACGACGCCGATTCGCGCGAGCAGCGCCGCCATGGCGAACTGCGGATGGCCATGCGCCGCCTCGCCGCTGGTCTCGGCAATGCTGTTCCAGGTCGCGGCGTCGAGATCGGTGTCGAGACCGGGCAGCACCACCGCGCCGTGCGGCAGCCCGGCGATGGTGGCGAGCAATGTCGCGGTCGACGGAATCGAGCCGGTGGAGCCCGCGGCGATCACCGGCGCCTTGGTGCCTGCGAGCCGCCTCGCCTCGGCGGCGAGCAATTTGTCGCGGCGCTCGGCCGGCTCGATCTGGCCGCGCTCGTTCAGCATCGCCGGCCAGTATTCGCGGGCGATCTTGAGGAACCGCAGCGTCTTCTGCCAGAACTCGTCAAACTCCTGCGGCACCAGCTCGTCGAGCCGGTCCCACGGCACCTGCCGCATGATCATGTCGTCCATCAGCCGCGCCAGCTCGCCGGCGAGCGACAGCGCCGCCGCCGGACTGTTGGCGACCAGCGAGAAGTTGCCGTCACCGTGCAGCTCCGGGCTGGCTGCCCATTTCCGGACCAGCTCGGCCAGCAACATCTTGCGTTCCAGGCCGCCGAGCGCCGGCGGCAGATCGAGCACCGCACCGGCATTCTCACCGCCCGCGGCCTCGGCGAAAGCCAGTTCGTCCTCGTCGACGTCGCCGATCGGCACGATGCGCGGCAGGATCGCCGCGTCGGTCTTCAGCACATCGAGGAATATGCGCTGCGCCTGCCGGCAGGCGCGCCGCGTCGGCAGGTAGATCGTGACATCGGCAAGCGCGAGCGGATCGCCCCCGGGTCGCAAGCTGAGCCCGAGCCGGTCGTTCAGCAGCGCCCCGATCAGCGTCGGCAGGAACGGCACCGACGCCGGGATCGTGAACACACGCGGTGAGGGAGAAGCCATATCGAATCATACCTGCTTCGTGCGCCAACCTGTCATCGACTCGCATCAAGGTGCGACGATTTCAACGCCTGTCATTGTGGCGCTTTGCTTGCAGCCTGGGATTCGGGCGCGCACACTCGATGTCGGCGGGGGCTCAATTTGGAGGAACTCATGCGCAAATGGATGAGCGGGCTGGCCATCTTGATGACGCTTGCGCTCGCCGGCTGCTTTGAAGGGCCGAAGGGCGACAAGGGCGATCCGGGCCCGGTCGGCGTAAAAGGTGATCCGGGGCCGAAGGGCGATGTCGGAGCCAAGGGCGATACCGGATCGAAAGGTGACAAGGGCGATACCGGCGAGCGCGGCGTTGCCGGCGCGCCGGGGCCCAAGGGCGACAAAGGTGACCGCGGTGACAAGGGCGATCGCGGCGATGCGGGTCCGCCGGGCGCCGCGCTACGCTTCGTGCGCTCGGACGGCGTGCGCGCGCAATGCAATGCCGACGAAGTGCTGGTGAGCGCATATTGCGTTGGTGCGCCGTCGCCGTTGCGGACCACCGAGAACGGCGCGCAATGCGGCGAGGATGCCGCCAGCGCGTCGGTCAAGGCGGTCGCGGTCTGCACCAAGAAATAGCGATTGCAGGAACGCGGGGCTCAGGTCACGGCGGCGATCGCCGCCTCGGCCTGCGGGATGGCGTCGGGCGTGCCGACATGCATCCAGGTGCCTTCAAGCTGCAGGCCATGCAGCCGGCCGGCCGCGGCGGCGCGGTCGAACAGCCGCGTCAGGGAAAACGCGCCGGACGGCGCGCCGGTGAACAGCGCCGGCGTCAGCACCGCCGCGCCGGCATAGACATGCGGGACGACCTCGCCTTGGGGCCGGCGGTGCAGCCGCCGGTCGGCGGTCATCGCGAAATCGCCCTGGCCCGAATAGCCGGTGCTGCCCGCGGTCGGCGCCAGCAGCAGCAGCGCATCCATGTTGGCCGGATCGAAAGTCTCGGCCAGGCGCCGGAGATTCGGGGTCGGCCCGTCGATCCAGATGGTGTTGGAGTTGAGATGGAAGAACGGATCGCGGCCGAGCGCCGGCAATGCCTTGACGACACCGCCGCCGGTGTCGAGCAGTTGGTCGCGCTCGTCCGAGATGGTGATCCTGGGCTTGCTGCGTGAGACGACGTGGCGCTCGATCTGATCGGCGAGGTAATGCACGTTGACCACCGCGCGTTCGACGCCCGCCGCGGCAAGCCGGTCGAGCACGTGGTCGATCAGCGGCCGGCCGGCGACCGGGATCATCGGCTTTGGCATGCGATCGGTCAGCGGCCGCATCCGCTCGCCACGCCCAGCTGCGAGCACCATGGCGGCACGCGGTGCTGTGCTCACGGCTTGAGCTCCACCACGTGCGCGCCGTACCAGGCGTTGAGCTGGGCCAATGCGGGATGCGCCAGCGCGCGCTGCAGATAGCCCCAGACCCGCGGGATGTGGCGCAGGTACTGCGTCTTGCCGTCGCGCACCGCGAGCCGGACGAAGATGCCGAGAATCTTGGAGGCACGCTGCGCGGCGAGCGTCGAGTAGGTCTTGATGAAGGCCGGCGGGTCGAAGGTCGGGTCGTCGGTGCGACGGCCGCGGGCGTAGCGGCTGAGCAGCGTCACCTCCATCAGCTCGGGCACGTCGACGCGGGCGTCCTGCAGCAGCGAGGCGAGATCGTAGGCGGCGGGCCCGAGCATGGCGTCCTGGAAGTCGAGCAGGCCGACGCGTTGCACGCCCTGGCGCTGCGGCAGCCAGAGCAGGTTCGGCGAATGGAAGTCGCGCAGCACCCAGCTCGGAAACGTGTCGAGAACCGGCGTCAGCGCCTCGCGCCAGAGTTCGATAAAGACGGTGCGCGTCGCCTCCGAGACCGCGATGCCGAGCCGCGGCATGTACCAGTCAAGCAGCAGTTCGACCTCGATCAATTGAGCGTCGATGTCGTAGCGCGGGATCTGGTAGGTGACGTGGGGCGCGAGCGGCAGTGTCTCGGGCAACACGTGAGCGTGCAGTTCGACCAGAACGTCCACCGCCGCGGCGTAGCGCTCCTCGACCGGTCCCGGCGGATCGCCGGCGACCACCGGCTCGCTGCCGAGGTCTTCGATGATCAGCAGGCCCTCCTCGAGATCGGCCTCCAGAATTTGCGGCGCCGACAGGCCGTACTGGCGCAGCCCGTTCGCCATCGCGACGAAGGGTTTCACGTCCTCGGCCAGATGCGCGATCGCGCTGTAGGGTCTGCCGTTGCGCACCGGCGGGCCATCTGGGCGGCGCGGCGCGTTCATCAGGATGGCGCGCTGCTCGCCGAGCCGCAGCCGCTCGTAACTCCGCGTCGAGGCGTCCCCCTGGACCCGCGTGCGCTCGGCCTCGACGTATCCGGCGGCGTCGAGGAAGCGGCGGATGGCATGCATGCGCTCGGCCCGCGGCGCGAAGCTGCCATAGCCGGTGACGCGCACGTTGCGGTGCTCGGCGCCGTGCTGCGGCGCCAGCGTGAAGGCGATGTCCAGCCGGTCGGGCGGCAGAAAGCCGGCGGCACGGTCCGGCCATTCCAGTAGCACCACCGCGCCCTTGGGCAGATCGTCAAAGCCAAGCTCGGCGAGCTCGCCCGGCCCGTCCAGCCGGTAGAGGTCGGCATGCACCAGCGGGAACTGCGGCAGATCGTAGATCTGCATCAGCGTGAAGGTCGGGCTCGGCACCGGGATCGTGGGATCGCCCGCGAGATGGCGGATCAGGGCGCGTGCGAAAGTGGTCTTGCCGGCGCCGAGATCGCCCGACAGCGTGACGAGGTCGCCGGGCTCGAGCGCCACCGCGATATCGACGATCAGGCGATGCAGCGCCTGCTCGTTGGCGAGCGTCACCGCAAAGCTGGAGCCGCCGGATGTGGTCGGAAGCATCCGCGGTTCCTTTACGCGGCTGCGCGCTCAGCCTGCTGTTCGATCGGGAAGGTGCAGATCACGGTGGTGCCGCGGCCGACCGTGGAATCCAACGTGACCTTACCGCCGTGGAGCTCGACAAAAGAGCGCACGATCGACAGCCCCAGGCCCGGGCCGCGATGGCGCGAGCCGTGCGAATGGGATTCGAACCAGTCGAACACCCGGTCCTGCAGCTCCGGCGCGATGCCCGGCCCGCTGTCGCTGACCGAGAACACGATGGCGTCGGGCTGCCGGTCGCAGGCCAGGATCACGGTGCCGCCCGGCGGCGAGAAGCCGACCGCGTTGGCGACCAGGTTGAACAGGATCTGCCGGATGCGGCGTTCATCGGCGACGAAGCCGCCGATGTCGGGCGCCGCCCGCAGGTCGAGATTGAGCCCATCCTTGAGCCGGTCCTTGATGCCTTCGACCGCCGCTTCCATGGTCCTGCGGATGTCGACCGGCCCGAGGTTGAGCGTCATGGCGCCGGCGTCGATGGTGGCGAGGTCGAGGATGTCGTTGATGATCGCGAGCAGCGCGTTGGTCGATGACGTGATGTAGCCGAGATACTCGTGTTGCTTCTGGTTCAGCGGGCCAAGCCCCGGCTCGCTGAGCAAATGCGCGAAGCCGATGATCGTGGTCAGCGGCGAGCGCAATTCGTACGACACGTGGTGCACGAAATCGACCTTGAGCCGGTCGGCGGCCTCGAGTGCGTCATTGCGCTCGCGCAGCGCGCGCTCGACATTCACGGTGTCGGTGACGTCCTGGAAGGTGAGCAGCGTGGCGCCGTCGGGCAGCGGCACGGTGGCGAGATCGACCACGCTGCCGTCGCGGCGTTCCAGCCGGCCCTTGACCGGCTCGCGGCCTTCGATCGCGGTGGCGGTCTTGCGCAGTCGCTTCCACAGCTCGTCGTCGCCATAAAGCGCGCGGCACCAGTCGATCACGATCTCGATGTGCGGTCGCAGCGCGAGCGCCGCCGGTTCGAGCTTCCACATCGCCGCGAACACCGGATTGTGCAGGCGGATGCGGCCGTCGCTGCCGAACACCGCGACCGCCTCGGCGAGGTTGTCGAGGGTCTCGCCCTGGACGCGGATCAGCGCGTCGTAGCGGCGCACCATGTCGAGCCGCTCGGTGGTGTCCTCGAACAGGTAGGTCACGCCGCCCTGCGGGTCCGGATTGGTGACGACGCGGATGGTGCGGCCGTCGGGCAGGTGCCAGAGCTGCTCCCTGGCCTCGGGCGCGCGATAGGCCTCGTGCAGCAATGCCTTCCATTCGCGGAAGTCGCGCTCCTCCGGCAGCTTGCGGGCGGTGCGCAGATGCTCCAGCACCGCGGAATCGGTCGGGCCCTGATCGAGGAAGGCGGCATCGAGGTCCCACAGCGAGCGATAGGCGGTGTTGTAGAACGCGAGCTTGTGGTCCGGCCCGAAGATCGCGACCCCGGTGGCGAGCTGATCCAGCGTGCGGCGATGGGCGTCGCCGAGCCGCTTGAGCTCGCCGCGCAGCGCCTCGATGTCGGTCGAATCGATACCGATGCCGGCGCTGCCGTGGCGGGTCGGGACGTCGAGCACGTCGAAGGTCCGGCGGTTGCCGGCGACGATGGCGCGCGCCCGCGCCGCATAAGCGCGCCCTGTGCCGCGCGCCCGGCTGGCCTCCTCCCGCGCCGCGCGATCGAGCAGCTCGGTACCGCGGGCGACTGCGTCGGCGGCGTCCTTGGCCTCGACGGCGCGAACATAGGCGGCGTTCACGAACACCAGCGCGCCGGCGATATCGCGGACCCAGACCGGCGAAGGCAGCGCGTCGATCAACATGCGCAGCGATTCGATGTCGGCCAGGAGCTTGTCGTGGCGGGTGCCAAGCTCGGCAAGCTCGCGCTTGACGCCGCTGACGTCGCGCAGCCGCAGCACCGCGCGGCCGCCGATGGCGCGGCCCTCGGCCTCGATGGTGCGGCCGGCCAGCGTCATGAATTGCATGCTGAAGGCCTCGCCGCGGCCGCGCAAAGCATCGACGCTCCGCTCCATCACCTGCGCATTGGCGGGCTCGAGCCAGCTGCCGAAGGCCAGCACCCGCTGCGGCGAGGCGGCGGGCGTCAAGAGCGTGGTGTCGCCGATGATCTCCGGCACGTCATCGGCCGCCGCCCAGGACACCAGGATCTGCGGCTCGGAGAGCAGCAACGCGTTGAAGCGGTCGGCCTCAGCCTTGAGCACACCGACTTGGTCGCGGTAGCGCGCCTCCAGTCCTGCGGCGCGGCCCCGGGTGCGCACCAGCATGATCGCGGTGACCACCGCGAAGCACAGCACGCCGAGGATGAGCGTCAGCGCCGCGATTTCGTGGCGGTCGAGGTTCGCCAGCGCCACGATAATGTCGCTCTGCAAGGCGGAGGGCTCGTCCGGTGTTGCTTGAGCCGCGGCCCTGCCGGCCAGCGTCATCGCGCCGCTCAGCGCCAAGCCCAATCGACGCAAGGCGCCGTGCGCCACGCCCGGTGTCTGGGTCGTTTCGGCCATGCCTGAGTGCCCCTGGGTCACAGGACCCGCCGTAACGCCCACGAATCATTGGGACTTTAACCCCAAGCAGAATCCCACCGGTAGAGTCCAGACCGTGAACGTGCCGAGGCGATTAGGGGACGCCGGCGGCGCTCTTCAGCGGTTCCGCCTTGCGCACCAGTTCTTCGATGGTGATGCGGCCGAGCGCAGCCGAAAAGGCGCGCTGCGCATGCTCCATCGCGGGCACCACCACGTCGCTGAGCACCGCCGAATCCGCCGAACTCGCCCCGTCCTGCTGCTCGATGGTGCCGGCAGCCCGCAGAATATCATCCGCGCTGATGCGACGGCGCTCGCGCCCCAGCTCATAGCCGCCGTGGGGGCCGCGCACGCCCTTGAGAATACCGTCACGGACCAGGGCCTGGAGCACCGGCTCAAGGTGCCGCGCCGGCAAGGCATGACGGGTGGCCAGCGCTTTGGCTGAGACCGGACGTCCGCGGCCGTGAAGCGCGATATCGATGACGGCTGCGATTGCCAGGAGCCCCTTGCGCGGCAGTATCATACCAGCCAGCCATTTTTATGTTTTATAACTGGCCGATATTACGTACGGGCCTAATTTTGCTTGTCAATTGCGGTTTATCCCGTAGAGCCGAAGCCTCCCCCGCCACGCCCGGTTTCATCGAGGTTTTTCGCTTCGGAAAGTTGTGCATGCGTAATGGGCGCGATGACTAATTGGGCAATCCGCAGCCCGCGTCTGACCTCAAATGATTCGCGGCCGAAATTCACAAGCAGGACCTGGATTTCGCCGCGGTAGTCGGCATCGATGGTACCGGGTGCGTTGAGCACCGTGATGCCATGGCGTGCCGCCAGCCCGGAGCGCGGACGCACCTGGCCCTCGGTGCCTGGCGGCAAAGCGAGCGCGATCCCGGTCGGGACCGATGACCATTGTCCCGGCGCGATCATGAGCGGCGCATCGACCGGCACCGCCGCCATCAGGTCGAGCCCGGCGGCAAGCGCACTCTGATAGGCCGGCAGCGGCAGATCGGCGCCATGCGGCAGCCGCATCACCTTCACGTCGAGCCCGCTCACTTGGACGCTCCGAGCGCGGCCGCGATCCGCGCCACCAGTGTTGCCGCGACCTCGTCCTTCGACTGTTCGGGCCAGGATTCCACCCCGTCGGCGCTGACCAGATGGATGGTGTTGCGCTCGCCGCCCATCACGCCCGACTCCGCCGACACATCATTGGCGAGAATCCAGTCACAGCCCTTGCGGGCGAGCTTGGCTTTGGCGTTGGCGATCAGGTTCTCGGTCTCGGCCGCGAAGCCGATCACCAGCCGCGGCCGCTTCGACTTGCGATGCGCCACCGTCGACAGGATGTCCGGGTTCTCGACCAGCGTGAGCTCCGGCACGCGCTGCGCGGTCTTCTTGAGCTTCTGCGCGCCGGCCTCGGCGACGCGCCAGTCTGCCACCGCGGCAGCAAAGATCCCGACGTCGGCCGGCAGCGCCTGCTCGACGGCGCGCAACATGTCCTGCGCGGATTCGACCTTGATCACTTCGACGCTCGGCGGATCGGGCACGTTCACGGGCCCCGAGACCAATGTCACCTGGGCTCCCGCGGCTGCGGCCGCGGCCGCGATGGCGTGGCCTTGGCGGCCCGACGAACGATTGGCGATGTAGCGCACCGGGTCGATCGGCTCGTGCGTCGGCCCTGACGTGACGACGATGCGCCGGCCCGCGAGGTCTCCCGAGCCGCGAACGAGCAAGGCCTCGATTGCGGCCGCGATCTCCGGCGGCTCCGCCATGCGGCCGACGCCGGCTTCGCCGCGCTCCGCCATCTCGCCGGCGCCCGGCCCGACGACGGCGACGCCGTCGGCCTGGAGCTGCGCCAGATTGCGGCGCGTCGCGGCGTGCCGCCACATCGCCGGGTTCATCGCCGGCGCCAGCAGGATCTTGCGGGTGGTGGCGAGCAGCACCGTCGAGGCGAGATCGTTGGCAAGCCCCGACGCCATCTTGGCCATCAGGTCGGCGGTCGCGGGCGCCACCACGACCAGGTCGCAGTCGCGCGCCAACCGGATGTGGCCGACGTCGAACTCGCTCGCCGGGTCGAACAGGTCGGTGAAGGCCTTGCCGCCGGTCAGGGCGCCAGCCGCCAGCGGCGTGATGAATTGCTGCGCCGCCTCCGTCAGGATCGCACGCACCGCACAGCCGCGATCCTGCAGGCGGCGGATCAGATCGAGCGATTTGTAGGCCGCGATGCCGCCGCCGATGATGAGGAGCACGCGCGCCGTTGTGGACGGCGCAGGACTGGGTACGCGGTCCGCGGCATCGACACGCGCCGGTTCAGTCGGCGCCGGGGCCTGGAAGGCTTCGCCATCCGCCGCGGCGGCGCGCAGGATGTTGCGCACCTCGTCCTCGACCGAGCGGTTGTTCCGGGCCGCGCGCAGCCGCAGCCGCTGCTTCAATTTGGCGTCGAGCTGGCGAACGGTAAGCGACGGCATCACCGGACTATACCACTGATTGCAATGAAATCAATGCAATCAAACTCGAAAACGCAGGTATTGCGGGGCTATTCGCCGACCTCCAGCGCCCAGTAGGTCTTGCCCGACGCGGACTTGGCCGAGGCCAGTCCGTACCTCGTCACGTCGGCGCGCAACATGTTGGAGCGGTGGCCGGACGAGTTGGCCCACATCCGGATCGCGCAGGCCGAATCCGTGCAGCCATAGGCGACATTCTCGGCGCGGGCGCCGCGCGGCCCGCGCTGCTCCATGAAGCCCGCGTGATCGAGCGCGTCGCGCCGCGCCATGTCAGCTGCGTGGGACTGTGCCAGCGCGGTGAGCTTGGCGTCGATCTGCAAAGGCGTGCGGCCGTTGGCGGCGCGGAATTCGTTCAACGTGCGCGCGGTCTCGGGCGTGCCGGTCAGACCGAGGCCGCCACAGCCCACGAGAGCAAGCGCGAGCGCCGCGACCAGCGCCGGTGCGAACTTCGCAGTCGTCATCCGACCACCATCCACACCAGCCAGGCCAACAATATGGCGATCACCCACAGCGCCACCGCGGTCCAGCGGTTGCGTCGTGCCTCGGCGGCGCCGATCGCGGCCACCGTCTCGGGCGCCAGCACCAGGCCGTCGCGGGTGATGCTGTCGATATGCTCCATCATGGCGGCGCCGCGCGACATCAGGCCGGGCACCCCGGACAGGAACTTGCCGACCTCGCCGGCGCCTTCGACCGCGTCCTCGATCCGCCCGGCCGGGCCGAGATGGCGCTCGACCCATTCGCGCACCACCGGCTCGGACACCTTCCACATGTCGAGCTTGGGATCGAGCGCGCGGGCGACGCCCTCCACCACCACCATGGTCTTCTGCAGCAGCAGCAGTTCGGGCCTCGTGCGCATGTCGAACAGGCCGGTGACTTCGAACAGCAGCATCAGGAGCTTCGCCATCGAGATTTCGTCGGCCGGGCGGTTGTGGATTGGCTCGCCGATCGCCCGGATCGCCTGCGCGAAGTTCTCGACCGAGTGGTGCATCGGCACGTAGCCGGCCTCGAAATGCACCTCGGCGGTGCGGCGATAGTTGCGGGTGATGAAGCCGTAGAGGATTTCGGCGAGGAAGCGCCGCTCCTTCGGCCCGAGCCGCCCCATGATGCCGAAATCGACCGCGACCAGGCGGCCCTCGGCGTCGACGAACAGGTTGCCGGGGTGCATGTCGGCGTGGAAGAAGCCGTCGCGCAGCGCGTGGCGCAGGAAGGTCTGAATCACGGCGCGGCCGAGCGTCTTGAGATCGAAGCCCTTGGCCTCGAGCGCGGCGCGGTCGTGCAGCGAGGTGCCGTCGACCCATTCCAGCGTCAGTACGTCCTTCGCGGTGCGATCCCAGTCGACCGAGGGAACGCGGAAATCCGGGTCGGCCTTGGTGTTCTCGGCCATCTCGGACAGCGCGGCGGCCTCGAGCCGCAGGTCCATCTCGATCGCGACCGAGCGGCGCAGTGTCGCCACGGTCTCGATCAGGCGCAGCCGCCGCGCCTCGGCCGAGAGGGCTTCGCCGCGCCGCGCCACGAACGTGAAGGCGTCGAGGTCGACGGCGAAGCGGCGCTCGATGCCGGGCCGCAGCACCTTGACGGCGACCGGCCGAAATCCTTCGGCGCTGGCGGGATCGATGCGGACTTCGGCGCGGTGGACCTGGGCGATCGAAGCCGCGGCAACCGGCTGGCCGAAGGTCGTGTAAAGCTCGTCGAGCGGCTTGCCGAGCGCGGCCTCCACGATTGCCTCGGCCTGGCGCTGCGGAAACGGCGCCATCTTGTCCTGCAGTCTCTCGAGGTCGCTCGCGAGCTGCACACCGACCACATCGGGCCGGGTCGCCAGGAACTGGCCAAGCTTGACATAGGTTGGGCCGAGCCGTGTCAGCGCCGCGGAGAGGCGGTGCTCGGCGCTGCCGACATTGCGCCGCTCGATCATCCGTGCCAGCCGCAACGCGACGCGTGGAGCAAACGGCAGCGGCTTGGGATCGACGATCGCAAACACGCCCTCGCGCGCCAGCACGAAACCGGCGCGCGCGAGGCGAGCGAGGTGCGCGAGGGCAGAGATCACAGCCGCCAGCCGGAGTGCAGCGCCACCACGCCGCCGGTCAGCCGCTGGAACGCGACGCGACGGAAACCGGCGGCGCGGATCATGTCGGCGAATCGGTCAGGCGGTGGAAACTTGCGGATCGATTCGACCAGATAGCGATAGGCGTCGGCGTCACCCGCCACGGCGCGGCCAAGCACCGGGATCACGTTGAACGAATAGAGCTCGTAGAGGCGGTCAAGCCCCGGCACGTCGACCGAGGAGAATTCCAGACAGAGGAAACGGCCGCCATGGCGCAGCACGCGATGGGCCTCGGCGAGCGCCGCCTCGATCCGCGGCACGTTGCGGATGCCGAACGCGATGGTGACAGCGTCGAACGCGCGATCGGGCAGCGGCAGCGCTTCGGCATTGGCCTCCACGAACTCGACGACGTCGTCATAGCCGGCGTCGCGCGCCCGCTCGCGGCCGACTTCGAGCATTTGCGGGTTGATGTCCGCGACCGTGACGCGGGCGCCGGGCCCCCCGGCCTTGGCGATGCGCAGCGCGATGTCGCCGGTGCCGCCGGCCAGGTCGAGCACCGCGAAGGCGCGCTCGCTCCTGGGCGGATTGACCGCGGCGACCAGCGCCTCCTTCCAGGCGCGGTGCAGCCCGCCCGACATCAGGTCGTTCATCAGGTCGTAGCGCGGCG
>Ga0111538_10002732_pt1 | contig 24799 bp, 29 predicted proteins | sample SoiMethybrSBSTD1_FD_79669 | JGI IMG/M metagenome (GOLD analysis project Ga0111538, IMG submission 79669) | Bulk soil microbial communities from a Populus tree surrounding site in Tennessee, USA - Soil MetaG P. TD hybrid SBSTD1 (version 2)... | ecosystem: Environmental > Terrestrial > Soil >...
CGGTTGACGATGAAGCCGGCCTTGTCCTTCGTCTCGACCGTCAGCTTGCCGAGGCTCTTGCCCCACTCGACGCCCGCCTGGAACGCGTCGTCGGAGGATGCAACCGAGCGGATCACCTCGAGCAGCTTCATCATCTGGACCGGATTGAAGAAGTGGAGCCCGATGAAGCTCTCGGGCCGCTGCGTCGCGGTGGCCTGCGCGATCACGGGCAGCGACGACGTGTTGGTCGCGAGCACCGCGCCGTCCTTGACGATCCCGTCCACTTCGCGCCACATCTCGAGCTTCTGGTCAAGGTCCTCGGTGATCGCCTCGACCACCAGGTCGCAGTCGGCGAGATCGGAGTAGTCGAGGGTGCCGGTGATGCGGCCGCGGGTCTCGTCGGCGTCGGACTGCTCGAGCTTGCCCTTCTCGACAGCGCGCGCGAGCTGCTTCTCGATCTTGCCGAGGCCCTTGTCGAGTGCGCCCTGGTCGGCCTCGCGGACGACGACGTCGTAGCCGGACTGGGCGGATACCTGCGCGATCCCGTGCCCCATCAGCCCGCAGCCGACGACGCCCACCTTCTTGATGTTCATTAGCCTCCGATCCTCAAAGAGCGGAGGAGCCTACATGGGCCTGGTCCTTACAGAAGACCGCGATGCGGTCCGGCACATCGTCCTCAACCGTCCCGAGAAGCGGAATGCACTCGGGGCCGACGTGATCGCAGAGCTCGGGGCCGCGATCCAGGAGGCCGCATACGACGACGCTGTGCGCGTGGTCGTGCTCCGTGGCGAGGGGCCGATGTTCTCCTCGGGCATGGACGTCGGCGACCTGAAGAACCTGTCCGACGACCCGTCCGACCTGCGCCGGTATCGCACGCCGATCCTCCAGATCTGGAACCTGCTCGAGGAGATGCTGAAGCCGACGATCTGCCAGATCCACGGCGCGGCACTCGGCGGTGCCTTCGAGCTCGCCACGGCGTGCGACATGCGCACGATGGCCGAGGACGCGGTCGCGGGGATCATGGAGGTGCGTGTCGGCCTGTTGCCCGACGTCGGCGGCTGCTCGCGGCTGCCGGCAATCGTCGGGCTCGGCAACGCGAAGGAGCTGATCATGACCGGCAAGGTGATCGACGGGCGCGAGGCGCACCGGATCGGCTTCGCCAACCGGATCGCGCCCGCCGACCAGCTCGACGAGGTGACCGAGGCATTCGCGAACGAGTTCCTCGCGTGCGCCCCGAAGGCCGTCGGGCTCGCGAAGCGCGTACTCGACGCCGCCGCGAAGCCGGCCCTGGCCGTAACGCTCGAGCAGGAGGTTCAGGCGCAGCAGCGGCTCGCCGAGACCGAGGACTTCAAGGAGGGCGCGCGCGCGTTCTTCGAGAAACGCCAGCCGGACTTCGCCGGCCGATGAAGCTCGACATCGAACTGCCGCCCGCACCACCCGCCGCCGGCAACTACCAGCTCGCGAAGCGTCATCGCGACCTCGTCTTCCTCTCGGGCCACGGGCCGATCGAGGACGGCAATCTGATCACCGGCAAGGTCGGCGCGGACCTGACGGTCGAAGAGGCAGCTCATGCCGCGCGGGTGACCGGGCTCAACCTGCTCGCAACGCTCAAGGCGGAGCTCGACGACCTCGAGAACGTGACCTCGGTGCTGAAGCTGCTCGGGATGGTGAACGCTGCGCCGGGCTTCGATCAGCTGCCGGCCGTCATCAACGGCTGCTCCGACCTCTTCGTCGAGGTCTTCGGCGAGAAGATCGGCAAGCACGCGCGCTCGGCGGTCGGGATGGCCGAGCTGCCGTTCGGGATGGCGGTCGAGATCGAGGCGATCGTCGCCGTGCGTTAGGAATCCCGCACAGTTGGGTAGTGTGCTAGCACAGTTGGCACACAGTGCGGGAGGAGCAGGTGATGCGGAAGACCTTGGGAGGTGTCGCGGCCATGGCCGTGATGCTGGCCGTCGTGGCGACCGTGCAGGGCGGCGAGACGGATCGGGCGACCTATGACTTCAAGCTCTCGGCAAAGCGCCCCAGCGCGCCGTCCGGGATGAGCGTCCACGTCGTGTTCAAGGACCCGGAGGATCCGGAGGCCAAGCCGCCGGCCCTCGACGGGGCCGTTCTCGGCCTGCCCCGCGGCATGCAGATCGACGACACGGCGGTCCCGAGCTGCGACGCGACCGACGACGACTTCCAGATGCAGGGCCGCGACGCATGCCCGGCCGAGACGCAGATCGGAAGCGGCGCGGTCACCGTGATGCTGGGGATCCCGCCGGCCGATCCGCAGAAGCTCGACCTGGTCGCGTTCAACGGGGACGGCGAGATCGTCGAGGTGGTCTTCTTCGCCGACTCGAACGTCGTCGCGGGGATCGACCGCGTGACGATCGAAGAGGGCAGCCTCGTCGCGCATCCCCCCTCCCCTCCCGGCGGGCCGCCCGACGGACGCACCGCGATTCGCGAGCTCGAGCTGAACGTGCCACGCCGCATCGGGCCGGAAGGCGACTCCTACGTCACGACGCCGCCCCGGTGCCCCAGGCGTCGCAGCTGGCGATCGCGTGGCGAGTTCGAGTTCGCCGACGGTGGCGCCACGGCCGTCCGCGACAGGACGCGATGCCGCCGGCCTAGGCCTCGTGCCCAGGATCGATAGAGCGGGCGCGCGCGAACCGCATCGGCTTCGCCGCGCCCTCCTCGATCTCCACGTCTAGCAAGAACGCCACGTGGTCGCCGGCGTCGAAGCGGTCCAGCACCGGCCCGGCGACGTACGGGCACCCCGCCACCAACGGAACGCCGCCCGGACCCGGCTTCACGTCGACCTGCTCGAGCTTGTCCACGTCGTCGGCCGTCTCCCCTCCGAAGAGCTCGGCCAGGTCCTTCCGCTCCTCCGGCACCACGTGCAGCGCCATGTGTGTCGCGTCGCGCGCCAGCCGGTACGTCTTGTTCTTGTTCGACAGGCAGACGAGGAAGCGCACCGGATCGATCGAGCATTGGGTGGCGAAGCCGACCAGGCACCCATCGCCTGGAACGGTCGCGATGAACATCGGGTAGTCCAGCTCGTCGAGCACGCGACGACGTTAGCCTGCGTTCATGCCTACGGCTGACGGCCTGTATTACGAAGAGGCGGGCGAGGGCGAGCCGCTGCTGATGGTCCAGGGACTCGGGACGGACCACCTCGGCTGGATCCTCCAGGTGCCGGAGCTCTCGAAGCACTACCGCGTCATCACCTTCGACAACCGGGACGTCGGCCAGTCGAAGCAGGCGGACGGGCCGTACGAGATCGTGGACATGGCACGCGACGGCCTGGCGCTCGCCGACCACCTCGAGCTCGACGACTTCCACCTTGTCGGAATGTCGATGGGCGGCGCGATCGCGCAGGAGATGGCGCTGCAGGCGCAGGAGCGGTTGCACACGCTGACGCTCGTCGTGACCTTCGCGGGCGGCGGCAACTGGGCGACCGAGCGCTCACGGCTGTGGTCTGAGATCCGTGGCCTGATCGACAGGGAGACCCATCTCGACTGGCTCCTGCTCTTCGGCATGTCGGAGCAGTTCTACGAGGACCCCGAGCGCATCGCGTACGCGAAGCAGCTGATGCGCGCGAACCCGCACCCGCAGTCAACAGAGGCGTTCCAGCGCCAGGTCGAGGCGAGCGGCCGGCACGAGACGCGCGACCGCCTGAGCCAGATCTCGGTGCCCACCCACGTGATCGGCGCGGAGCACGACACGCTCGTCCCTGTCTGGAAGTCGCAGGAGATCGCGGACCTGATCCCCGGCGCGGACTACTCGGTCATGCCGGGCGCGCCACACGCGCTCAACATGGAGCGCGCGCAGGAGTTCAACGAGCTGGTGCTGGGCTGGCTCCGCTCAGCGGGGGCCGGGGTCCCAGTCGACGGGGCCGGCGAGCAGCACGTGGCTGCCGAGGGTCCGGCCTAACACCGTCTGCGCGGAGCGCGCGGCCTCGACGAGCTTCTCCAGGTCGATACCGGTCGCATAGCCCATCTCGTGCAGCATCGAGACGAGGTCCTCGGTGGCGATGTTCCCTGTCGCGCCGCGCGGCACCGGGCAGCCGCCGAGCTCGCCGAACGACGACTCGAACGAGCGCACGCCGGTCTCCAGTGCGGCGAGAACGTTCGCGAGCCCCTGCCCGCGCGTGTTATGGAAGTGGGCCGTGAGCTGCGTGCCGGCGAGGCGTGCGTGCGCCGCCTCGAAGAATTCCGTCACCTGCCGCGGGTTCGCCATCCCGGTCGTGTCGCCGAACGCGATCTCCGCGCACCCCGCGGCGATCAGCCGCTCGGCGATCTCGAACACGCGCTCCGGCGGCACCTCGCCCTCATAGGGGCATCCGAAGCTGACCGAGATCACGCCCTCGCACCGCAACCCCTCCTTCAGCGCGCGCTCGATCACCCGCTCCAGCCCGGCCAGCGAGTCCTCGACGCTCCGGTTGACGTTCTTCAGGTTGTGCGTCTCGCTGGCGGACAGGAAGAGGTTGACCTCGTCGAACCTGTCGCGCTGCGCGAGCGCGTTGTCGAGCCCCTTCTCGTTCGGGATCAGGACGGTCACCGCGACGTCGCCCGGGATGTCCGCCTTGGCGAGCACCTCCGGCCCGTCCGCGAGCTGCGGGATCACCTCCGGCTTGACGAAGCTCGTCACCTCGAGCCGCTTGACGCCGGTTCGCGCGAGCAGCTCGACCAGGCGCACCTTCTCGGCCGTGGGGATGACCTCGGGCTCGTTCTGGAACCCGTCCCGCGGCCCGACCTCTCGGATGTCGACGCGATCGCTCACGCCTACATCATGCCGAGGCCGCCGCTCACTCCGATCGTCTCGCCTGTGACGTATGACGCGTCGTCCGACGCGAGGTATGCGACGGCGGCCGCGACCTCATCCGGCCGGCCGATGCGGCCGAGTGCCGTCTTGGACACCATGCCCTTCACCAGCCGCTCCCCGAGCTCGCCGAGATGCTCCGGCGCCGCCATCAGGAGTGGCGTCTCGATCGGACCGGGAGCGATCGCGTTGCAGCGCACCTTGTAGCGCGCGCTCTCCTGCGCGATCGCCTTCGTGAACCCGATCACTCCCGCCTTCGCGCCCGAGTAGGTCGCCGACCCGGGTGAGCCGACACGGCCGGCCTCGGAGGCGATGTTGACGATCGTCCCTCCCCCGCGCTCCTGCATTCCGGGCAGCACGGCGTGCGTCACGGCCAGGACGCCGATCAGGTTGACGCCGACCACGACGTCCCACATCTCGGGAGTCGAGTGGATGAAGAAGCCGAACGCGTCCGTGCCGGCGTTGTTCACGAGGATGTCGATCTCTCCCACCTGGTCGACCGCGGCCTTGATCGACTCTGTCGAACGGACGTCGAGCTCGTAGGCATCGCCCGAGATCTCGCTCGCAACCTCCCGCGCGGAGTCGAGGTTGATGTCGGTCACCGCTACCCGAGCGCCCTCGGCCGCGAGCCGCCTGCAAGTCGCCGCGCCGATGCCGCTGCCACCACCGGTGACCAGCGCGGTCTTCCCTTCGAGCCTCATCCGAAGCGGACCCTATAGCGTGGCTCAGCATGGAACCCGTGCCGATAGTGGGCGCCACCGGCGCACTCGGATTCGGCCTCGCGCTGCGGTTCGCGAAGGCGGACGTTCCCGTCGTGATCGGGTCGCGCCGCCCCGACGCCGCTGCCGAGAGCGCCGAGAAACTGCGCGAGCGCGTGCCGGGCGCGCAGGTCGAGGGGCTCGAGAACACCGAGGCGGTCACGCGCGGCCCGATCGTCGTGCTGTCCGTCCCGTTCCGCGCGCAGTCGGAGAACCTCACGAACCTGAAGACGGCGCTCCAGCCGAAGCAGATCCTCGTGGACGCGACGGTGCCGCTCGCGGCGGCGGTGTCGGGCAAGGCGACGCGGCTGCTCGGTGTACCGCAGGGATCGGCCGCCCAGCAGGCGCAGGAGATGGTGCCGGACGGCGTCGAGGTCGTGAGCGCGCTCCACACGGTGAGCGCGCCCGTGCTCAACGATCTGGACCACGAGCTCGACGAGGACGTTCTGATCGCGGGCGATCGCAGGGCGACGAAGGCGCGGGTGGCGCAGCTGATCGCGCGCATACCCGGGCTGCGGCCGGTGAACGCCGGCACGCTCGAGACGGCACGCCTGATCGAGGGTCTGACCCCGCTCTTGATCTCGGTCAACGTCCGCTACAAGACGCACGCGGGCGTGAAGCTCACCGGGCTGCCGGACGAGCTGTGGTAGCCGTCCTCGCCGGTGGCACCGGCGGGGCGAAGCTCGCGGCCGGGCTCGCCGCGCTCACCGACGTCGCGGTGATCGCGAACACCGGCGACGACATCGAGATCTACGGGGTGCACGTCTCTCCCGACCCCGACCTCGTGACGTGGTGGCTCGCGGGCATCATCGACGAGCGCGGGTGGGGCATCGCCGGTGACACGTTCGAGCAAATGGAGCGCGAGGAGAACCCGTGGTTCCGGCTGGGCGACCGCGACCTCGAACTTTGCCGCCTGCGCACCGACGCGCTGCGGACGTCGCGGCTCACGGAGGCGCACGCGAAGGTCGTCGAGGCGGTCGGCGTGCGGCATCGCGTACTACCCATGTCCGACGAGCCGGTGCGGACCCACGTGCGCACGCCGAAGGGTCTCCGTTCCCTGCAGGAGTTCCTGATCGTCGACGGCGCCGGGGGCCCGATCGAGGAGGTCGCGCTCGAGGGGATCGACACGGCACGCCCCACGCCGGAGGTCGCCGAGGCGATCGCGACCGCCGACGCGATCGTGATCGGGCCGTCGAACCCGGTGATCTCCATCGGACCGATCCTCGCGGTCCCCGGCATCCGCGCGGCGCTGCGCGAGGCACCCGCGCCGGTGATCGCGGTGAGCCCATTCGTGGGCGGTCACGCGATCAAGGGCCCGACCGAGGACTTCTGCCTCAGCGCCGGCATCGAGCTGTCCGCCGCGGGGATCGCCGACCACTACCGCGACGTGATCGATGCCGTCGTCGCAGACGAACCGGTGGAGGGCGTTCCGGCGCTCGTGACGGACACGCTGATGGCCGATGCGGCCGGACGGGAGAAGCTCGCCCGGAAGATCCTGGATTTTGCGGAATCCGGACGGTCGCTTGGCGCCGGATGACCGGCTAATGTCGCCCGAGGCCCATGCGAACACTCGCGATCCTGCCGGTGAAGAGCTTTGGGGCCGCCAAGCAGCGGCTCTCGCACCTGCTCGGCCAGGGCTCGCGTGAGGCGCTCGCGCAGGCGATGTTCTCGGATGTGCTCGCTTCGCTGCGGCGGGTGAAGGGCCTCGACACGATCGCCGTCGTCACCGACGACCCACACGCCGAGTCTGCCGCGCGCGGAGGCCGCGTGATCGTGATCCGCGACCGCGACGAGACCGGCCAGTCGGACGCGACCCGGCTCGGCATCCACCACGCGCTCGAATGCGCGTTCGAGCGCGTCCTGCTCGTCCCCGGCGACACCCCGCTGCTCGACCCGCTCGAGATCGACGGCATGCTCACGCGCGCGAGCGCGGAGCAGTTGGATGCCGTCATCGTGCCGGACCGCGCCGGGACCGGCACGAACGGACTGCTGCTGCGGCCGCCGACCGCCTTCGCGCCGAGCTTCGGTCCCGGCAGCCTCGAGCGGCACATCGAGGCGGCGTCCCGCGCCGGAATCAAATTCCGCGTGGAGCGGGTCCGCTCGCTCATGCACGACGTCGACACGCCCGACGACCTGGCCGACCTGGGCGTGCTCCTCGACGAGCGGCGCAACGTCGCGCCGCGCACTCGGGGCGCGCTCCACCAGCTCGACCATGCGCAGGCGCGTGCGGCGACCGGTCGCCGGCGCCTGGTCATCCAGAGCGCCGCCTGATCTCGCTACGCGCAGTCCCCGGGCTGCCCGAGGTCCGGCCCGGCGACGACCTCGCGGCGCTCCTCCCTCCGCTTGCGTCCGACGAGATCGTCGTCATCTCCCACAAGGTGGTCTCGAAGGCCGAGGGCCGCATCGTCGACCTCAGCTCGGTCGAGCCCTCCGACGAGGCGCGCGCGCTCGGCAAGGACGACGCCCGGCTCGCGCAAGTGATCCTGGACGAGTCGGCGGCGATCGTCGCCGCGCGCGACGGCGTCGTCATCTGCGAGACGCGGCACGGGTTCGTGTGCGCGAACGCCGGCGTGGATCAGTCGAACGTTCCGGGCGACGACACGGCCGTGGTGCTTCCGCTCGACCCCGACGCCTCCGCGCGCGAGCTGCGCGCGCGCCTGCCCGAGCGGCCCGGCGTGATCATCTCGGACACCTTCGGCCGCGCGTGGCGGATCGGACAGGTCGAGGTCGCGATCGGCATCGCGGGAGTCCAGCCACTCGACGACTGGCGCGGCCGTCAGGACGCGGAGGGCCACGAGCTCGCGGCGACGCAGCTTGCCGTGGCCGATGCGATCGCGGCCGCCTCCGAGCTCGCGCGCGCGAAGGACAGCCGCGAGCCGGCAGTGGTCGTCAGCGGCCTGGGCCGCTTCGTCATCGAGGACGACGGGCCGGGCGCTGCGGCGCTCGTGCGTGCGCGCGACGACGATCTGTTTCGCTAGTTAGCGTGTTCCAACCGTTGTGGCACTAGCAATCGCCATCGTCGTCGCGGTGCTCGCGATCGGCGCGCCGAGCGCGCAGGCCGCCCTCGACCCGCCGAAGCTCGGAAAGACGGTCAACGTCCGGCCCGTGAGCGGGCAGGTCTTCGTCGATGGCGATCGCCTCACCGAGCCGCGGCAAATCCCTGTTGGCTCGGTCGTCAACACCAAAGCCGGCGCCGTCAGGCTCACCTCCGCCCGCGCCGACTCCGACGAGACCCAGTCCGGCCGATTCTCCCGCGGCCGCTTCCGTGTCCGCCAGCTCGACAACGGGCTGACCGTCGCGCGGCTGATCGGCTCGCGCAAGACGTTCGCGACGTGCAGCGGCGGCCGCACGATCCGGCAACTGCGCGCGAGTGTGCACGGAGACTTCCGCACGCGCGGCCGCTATTCGTCGACGACGGCTGACGGCACCGTCTGGCTGACCAAGGACACCTGCACCACCACGACCACTGTCGTCAGTCGCGGCCAGGTCGAGGTGGACGATTTCGGCCGCGACAAGACCACGACGGTCTCGGCGGGCGAGCGCTACAAAGCCGGCGCGAGCTCGTAGCGCCGACGGATGCCGTAGAGCGTCGTCCGCTCCGCCGCCGGGCGGCCCGCCGCGTGCGCGGCGCCGATCAGGTCGTCCGGCTCGAGCTTGACGCCGTGGTACGAGCCGGCGAGGCGCGAGATGTTCTCCTCCATCAGCGTCCCGCCGAGGTCGTTGACACCCCAGTCGAGCGCCTCGGTCGCCGCGTCGAGCCCCATCTTCACCCAGCTCGCCTGCAGTGAACGCACGCTCTTCCCAAGCGCGAGCCGGAAGACGGCCGTGTGCTTCAGGTTCTCCTCGCGCGAGATCTCCTCGATGCCGTGCGTCCGCCCGAGCAACGTGTGGAACGGGATGAACGAGAGCGGCACGAACTCGTTGAACGCCCCCGTCCGCTCCTGCAGCGCGCGGACCACGCGCATGTGCTCGGCCAGCTCCCAGGGCTCCTCGATATGGCCGAACATGACCGTCACGCTCGTCGATAGGCCGGCACGTGACGACGCCTCCATCACCTCGATCCAGCGCCGCGCGGGCAGCTTGTTCGGGGAGATCCGCTCGCGCACGCCGTCGTCGAGCACCTCCGCGGCCGTGCCGGGCGTCGAGCCGAGCCCCGCGTCCTTCAGCCGGGCGAACGCCTCGTCGAGCGGCAGATCACCGGCGAGGTGGTCGACCTCCATGGGCGAGTACGCGTGCAGATGGATATCCGGCGCGATCTCCTTGGCGAGCCGCAGCCAGCTCTCGTAGTCCTCGATCGTCCAATCGGGATGGATGCCCGACTGCATGCAGATCTCGGTCGCGCCGAAGTCGACCGCTTCGCGCACACGCCGCGCGAACTCGTCACGACCGTGCTCGTACGCATCGGGGGAACGCCTCCCCTGGCCGAAGCCGCAGAACGCGCATCCGACGACACAGATGTTCGAGACGTTGATGTTGCGGTTGACGACGAACGTCACCTCGTCGCCCGCGAGCTCGCACCGCAGCTCGTCGGCGGCCTGCCGCATGTCCTCGATGGCCTCGGGACGTGTCTCGGCGAACATCGCCGTGAGCTCCTCGGAGTCGAGCCACGCGCCGTCGCGCGCCTTGTCGATGGCAGACGCCACGAGTTCGCGCCTGATCACGCGGTCCGACCGGCGGCCCGATCCCCGCCGAGGGATGAAGCTCCAGTACTTCAGCTTGATCACGTCGAGCACGCCCTGTTCCAGCCACTCGGCGTCCATGTACTGCGGGTACACGCAGAGCCGCTCGGTCAGCGCGTGGCCCTTCGGCTGGAGCAGCTTGCGCATCCGGTGCGGTGACGGGAATGGATGCTCCGGCGAGATGTGGTCGCCGTTCGCGGACAGCCCGCCGAGGTCGGTCGCTCCCTCCTCGACGAGCGGCAGCCACCAGTCCGAGAGGTTCGGGGGGATCTGGATGCCGACGTCGGGCATGAGGCGGCGCGCTTCATGGACCAGCAGCTTCATGTCGTCGAGCGTGATCGGTGAGGCCCAGCCGGGCATGTCCACCGCTGGTCGCTCGTCGCTGGTCGCTGGTCGGGTCTGGGCTTCGTCCGCGATCTCCGCTGGCTCGGCGCCGTAGTAGCGCGGGTGCGGGACGAAGTTCTGGAGGATCACCTCCTGGAGGTGGCCGTATTCGGCGTGGACCGCGGCGAGAGCCTCGAGCGCCTCTATGCGCTCTTCCGGGGTCTCGCCGATGCCGACCAGGATGCCGCTCGTGAACGGGATCCTCAACTCGCCCGCGGCGCGGATCGTGTCCAGCCGCACGGCGGGGTGCTTGGTCGGCGACCCTTGGTGAACCACCAGGTCGGGATTCACCGACTCGAGCATCAGGCCCTGCGACGCCGTGACCTCCCGCAGGCGCGCGAGGTCGTCCTTTTCGATCGCGCCGATGTTCGTGTGGGGCAACAGCCCACGCTCGAGCGCCCGCTCGCATGCCCAGGCCACGTACGAGGTGAAGTCAGCGTGGCCGTAGCTGTCGAGCCGTGCGGCGACCTCGGCGTTCACCTCCGGCCGCTCTCCCGTGAGGATCAGGAGCTCCTTGGCGTTGCGGCGAATCGCGTCGTCGAGCAGGCGCTCGACCTCGTCAGGCGCGTACAGATGAGCGCGGTGCGTCGCGAACGCGCAGTACTTGCAGTAGCACCGGCACGTCCGCGACAGCGACAGCGTGAAGTTGCGCGAGAAGGTGACTCGCCGGCGGCTCAAGGCCGCCGAGATTACTCCTGGAGGCCGAGCGTCAGCCGACCGGCTCCATTCCGCCCGGGCCCTTCTTCCCAGGGACGATCACCATCCGGAAGTAGACAAGCGCAGCGAGGACACCACCGATGACCGGTGCGACCACGTACGTGACGATGAAGTCGTCAGCGCCGCCCCATTCGCCGGAGACGAGCGCGGGCCCAAATGCACGGGCCGGGTTGAAGCCGGCGCCCGTGAGCGGGCCCGCCACCATGACGAGCAGGCCAAGTGTCCCGCCGATGACCAGCGCGGCCCAGCCGCGGTCGCTCCGGGGGTTCACGGCGACGCCTACGACGGCCCAAACGAGGAAGAACGTCCCGAGCAGCTCGACCGAAAGCCCGCCCCAGAACACCTCGCCGCCGATCCGGTCACTCAGGCCGACGGCGCCGAAGTTGACCGAATCTGCGTTCGGATAGTCGTCCAGCAGGAGCTTCGTGCACAACGCGCCCAGCGTGCCGCCGGCGAGCTGGCAGACGATGTAGATAGCCGAGTCGATCGGCTTGATCTCGCGGATGACAGTGAGCGCCGCGGTGATCGCAGGGTTGAAGTGCGCGCCGGATACGAGCGCGAGCGTCTGGATCAGCATGAACAGCACGAACACGTGCACGAGCCCGATCACCGACCAGTCGATGAAGGGCTGCGGCAGTCCCTCCGCCGCGGGCGGCGAATTGAACTGCGAGACCGCCATCGTGATGAATAGGACGAGCGCGAACGTGCCGATGAACTCGGCGATGTAGGCGGACGTCCCGCGGTCGGGGGGCACGGGCACTGTCGATGCGGCCACTTGATCCTCCTGCTAGGTCGTTGGCGCGCGGCAGTGTAACCGCGGCCGATCGGGTTACGGTTCGGCGCCGATGCGGCGAATCCTCGTACTGGTCGTGCTCGCGGCCGCCCTTGGCGGCTGTGGGGGCGGTGACGACGAAAGCGGCGCGCCCCCCACCGTCACCGTCGGCCTCGACTTCACGCCCAATGCCGCGCACGCCGGCATCTACGCGGCGGTCAGGACCGGCCGTGACGAGGAGAACGGCGTCGACATCCGGATTCGCCCGCCCGCCGGCGGCAGCCCCGACTCGCTGAAGCTGCTCGCCACCCGGCGGGCCGATATCGCGGTGCTCGACATCCACGATCTCGGACTCGCGATCCAGCAGGGCACGGACGTGGTCGGGGTCGGAGCGCTCGTGCAGCGACCCCTCGCCGCGGTGATCGCGCGCGCCGACCGGGACATTCAGCGCCCGCGCGAGCTGGAGGGCCACGACGTCGGTGTCGCCGGGCTGCCCTCGGACGACGCCGTGCTGCGTGCGGTCGTCGAGGACGACGGCGGCGACTTCGATCAGGTCCACCGGGTCACGATCGGCTTCGGCGCGGTGGCGAATCTGCTCGCCGGGAAGGTCGACGCCGCGACGGCATTCTGGAACGCCGAAGGCGTTGTGCTGCGCGAGCGCGGCCTGAAGACGCGCGAGTTCCGCGTCGACGACTTCGGCGCCCCGCGCTACCCAGAGGTGGTGCTGGTCGTGCGCCGCGACACGCTCGAGGACCGGCGTGACGACGTGGCCGCAGCAGTCCAGGCGATCGCGGAGGGCACGGAGGACGCGCTCGCCGACCGCGACGCGACGGTCGCAGAGATCGCGGCCGCATCGGAGTCCGACGAGGACCTGGTCCGCGCACAGCTCGACGCGGTCGCACCGGCCATGACCCCGCCGCTCGTCCTGCGGCGCAGCGCGCTCGAGGGCTGGGCGGAGTTCGACGCCGAGTTCGGGATCCTCGACGAACCGGTCGACGTCGACCGCGCATTCGTGTTCGACCTCCTCTCATAGCGGCCTCATCGGGCGGCCGTAGCGTCGCCGCCATGATCACTCCAGGAAGGACCGCAACGCTTTTCCTGATCCTCGGCGCGATGGGTATCGCCGCGTGCGGCGAGGACAAGGCGGACAGCAGCAGTACGAGTGCGACCGAGCTCGACCCGGCCGACTTCACCACCGAAATCGACAACCCGTGGTGGCCGATGAGACCCGGCAGCCGCTGGGTGTACCGCGAGACCGACACCGAGGGCGCGAGCCAGAAGGTCGTCGTGACGGTGACGAGCCGGACCAAGACGATCGCCAACGGCGTCGAAGCGCGTGTCTTACACGACGCCGTCACCGAGGACGGTACGCCCGTCGAGATCACGGACGACTGGTACGCGCAGGACGGCGACGGGAACATCTGGTACCTCGGCGAGGACACGACCGAGTACCAGAACGGCAAGCCCGTGTCCACCTCGGGCTCGTTCGAGGCCGGCGTCGACGGCGCCGAGCCGGGCATCATCATCCCCGCGAATCCCGAACCCGGCATGACGTACCGCCAGGAGTACTACAAGGGCGAGGCGGAGGACCGGGGCGCGATCATGTCGCTCGCCCAGCAGGCCGAGGTGCCCGCCGGGTACTTCGAGCGCACTCTCATGACGCGCGACACGAACCCGCTCGAGCCGAAGGTCAACGAGTTCAAGTTCTACGCGCGCGGGGTCGGCCCCGTGCTCGCGGTCGCCGTGTCAGGTGGCAGCGACCGCGAGGAGCTCCTCAGCTACCGCGCCGGCTAGCCGGCCAGTTTCTCGACCAGTGCCGCGGCTTCGCGGTTCATCCGCGACCGCGGCACGACGAGGTCGAAGCCGGCCTGCTCGGCTCGCCGTCGCGTCTCCTGGTCGACGTGCGCGTAGAAGCCGAGACGTGGGACGCCGGCCTCCTCAGGCCATGCGACGTCGGGGTCGGTCAAGTCGACGACCACGACATCCGCACCTTCGATCTCGCGCGAGACGTCATGCCCAGCGGCGCGCAGCGCACCCTCGACCTTCGAGCCGAAGAGCAGATCGCGGCAGTGAAGCTCGACGCGCGCCACTACTGCGCGCGGCGCCGGCGGAACTCCTGTCGCACCGACTCCGGGCGGCCCCACATCTGCGTCACCTCGACGCGGCCGGAGCGGATCTCGCGGACGGCGATCTCACCGCTGATGCCGAGCTCGTCGAGCACCTTCAGCGTCCCGTGGACCGTCTCCGCCGCGGCCGCGTGGCCGAACTCGTGCGCTACCAGGATCCGCCAGTGCCAGTCGTGCTTGCTGTAGCCCTGCGCGTTGACCTGCACGACGATCGTGGCGGCCTCGATGTAGCGGTCCTCGTCGGCGATCCGCAGGTCGAACTGGAGATGGCTCCAGTCCGGCGGCAGGGAATCGACGACCTGCTGGAAATCGTCTGCCAGGGGCACGGTTGCAGCGTACTCGCACAAGCGTCCAGCCCGGACGCAGATCCTGAAGCCCGATCAGGTCCTGCCGATGACGGAACCATGCAGTTCCTCGTCATGAACCGTCGCACCCGCGTCGCGATGAACGCCAGCGGTCTCCTCTTCGCGTTCTCGCTGATCGCGCTGGTCTCGCACAGCGCCTAGGCGCTAGCTGACGACTCTCATTGCCCGGGCCAGCCCGAGCCCGAGCGGCAGCTCGCGCCTGCCGACGCGGACGTTGAGCGGGCCGCCGAACGGCTCGCGCCCCACGACCTCCATGCGTGTCCCGGGCTCGATCCCGCGGTCGCCCAGATAGCGCAGCATCTCCGGGTCGGAGTCCGAGACCCTGGTCAGTACAACGCGATCCCCGGGCTGGCTCTCGGCTAGCGACCGGGTCGGCCTCTCCTCGATGTGGCCGTCGCGCGTCGGGATCGGGTCGCCGTGCGGATCGATCGTCGGGTCGCCGAGCTTCGCCGCGATCAGGTCGGACAGCTCTCCCGAGATCGCGTGCTCGAGCACCTCGGCCTCGTCGTGCACGCGGTCCCACGGCATCCCGAGCGCCTCGGACAGGTACAGCTCGATCAGCCGGTGGTGGCGGATCACCTCCAACGCGAGCTTTTCGCCCGACTCCGTCAGCTGCACGCCCTTGTACGGCTCGTGGCTCACGAGGCCGAGCTCGGCGAGCCGCTTCGCCATGGCCGATGCCGACGCGGGCGACACGTGCAGCCGCTCGGCGAGCGCCGACGTGGCGACCGCCTTCTCGCCGCGCCGCGAGAGCGAGTAGATCGCCTTCGCGTAGTCCTGAACCGCGTGTGAGGTCTCGGTCTCCATCGTCATACCGAGATCAGGAGGCTCGTGGCGTACATGAGCACGAGGCCCGCCGCGAGGCCCGCCGCGGCGAGCGGGTGGAGCAGCCGGCCCGCGCTGTCGCGTACCTGAGGCGCGATCTGCACGATGACGCGCGCGATCGCGCCCACCCCGACGCCGAACATGAACGCGGCCAGGCTGGGATCGAATGCGGATGCCCCGATCCAGGCTCCGAGGACCGCGGGCGCGCCGGCGATCAGACCGAGCACGGCGAGTCGTCCGACGCGCGGCGGCCGGTCCGCCACCGGCGCGACGATCGCCAGGCCCTCGGTCGTGTTGTGGATCGCGAAGCCGACGACGAGCGCCGCGCCCAGAGCGAGGGAGCCGATCGCATAGGCCGAGCCGATCACGAGGCCCTCGCCGAGGTTGTGCAGGCCGATCCCGGCCGCGACGAGCAACGCCACGCGCTCGCCGCCACTGCCCCGCCGCGAGAGCCACCCGTCCACACCCGCGAGCACCAGGTACGCGAGCGCCGCCCCGAGCCACATCAGCGCACCGCCTCCGAGCGACTCGGCCCCGGATGCGCCCAGGTCGAGGCCCTCCAGCGCCGCGTCGATGCCGAGGAATACGAGCAGGCCGATCGTCAGTGCGAGCAGGAAGCGGAGCCAGCGCCTGTCGAGCTGCCGCATCCACGGCAGCCAGAGCATCCCCACCGCGATCGGGATGATGCCCACGTAGAGCCCGATCAGTCCCATGAGCCCGTAGAAGCCGGCGTCGGCCTCGGGCGTCTCGGCCGCCACGTCGATCGATTTGTCCACCGTCCCGCCGGTCGAGGTCAGGAGCTTGACCTCGTACGCCTCGCCCTCGATCCACGGATACGCGACCGTCACCTGCGAGCGGTCGAGCCGCCCGAGCTCGTCGTCGTCCTGCGTGAACGAAGCGAACCCGTCGTTGACGATCGCCTGCACGATCCGGACGGCGTCAGGGCCGTCGTTCTGGAGCGTCAGCTGGATCTCGCCGGGATGCAGCTCCGTGCGCTCGATTGCGACGTCCTCGACCGGGATCCCGTTGCGCTCGAGCCCCGGCGCGTCGAACGCGATGAACACGCCGATCAGCGCGCCGAGCAGCACCAGCGGCAGCAGCGCGGCGAGCCACGCGGGCGGTCGGCGGACGGCAGCGGCCTCCATCAGACGACCTCGAAGAAGCCCATCCAGCCCAACTCCGCGAATTCCGAGACGTGGGCGTGGAACATGTACCTGCCCTCGTAGGGGAAGCGCAGCTCGAGGATCCCTCGCTGCCCCTGCCCCTGGATCACCGTGTCGGTCAATTCGGTCGGCTCGAGCGAGGTGCCGGTCGGGAAGTAGTGGAAGAAGTTCGCGTGGACGTGGAACGAGTTGATGAGGTCGAACTCGAGGGCGTTCACGAGGTAGATGCGGACCAGCTGGTCGCGCTTCACGCGCACCGGCTCGTGCTGGTAGGCGAACGCGACGGTGTTGACCGCGTAGACCTCGTTCGAGCGGTCGAAGTTGGTGTCGAATCCGTTCATCACCATCACGAGCTCGTCCGCGTCCGGCCTGCCCTCCTTGGGATCGATCACGAACGCGCCGTACAGCCCCTTGGCGATGTGGTCCGCTAGCGGGATCGAATGGCAGTGGTAGAGGTGGAGCCCGAACGGCTCGGCCGTGAACTCGTACGTGGTGTCCCCGCCCGGCTCGATGTTGCCCGCGCCCACGTCCGGGACTCCGTCCATCCGCGCCGTATGGATCCCGTGGAAGTGGATCGTGTGCGGATGGTCCGCCGCGTTTACGAACCGGATCCGGAGCCGCTCACCCTCGCGAGCGCGCAGCGTCGGCCCGGGCACGCGCCCGTTGTAGGCCCACGCGGCGTACTTCACGCCGGGCGCTACCTCGATCTCCTTCTCGTCCGCGACGAGCTCCCACTCGCGCACCCCGCCGCGGACCACGCCCTCGTCGAAGTCGCGCAGGATCGCCTGCGGGTCGAAGCCGTTCGAGGCGGGATCGACCATGCCGACCGTCCCGAGGTGCGCCGCGGCGCCCATGTGGCCCGCGTGCGGCTCGGCGGCCAGCGCCTGGGCGGCCGGCAGCGCTCCGGCGACGAGCGGAATCCGGCAGAGAAAGTTTCGGCGTGACAACATCAGGTTTAGACGGGCCTAAATCTACACTACGTCCATGATCGTCGATCGCAGCTCCCGTGGGAAGGTCCGCCTCCGCGGCTCAGAGGCGGCCGAATTCCTGCAGGGCCAGGTGACGAACGACGTCGAGTCGCTCGCGCCGGGCCAGGGCTGCTACGCCGCGCTCCTCAACCACAAGGGGAAGATGCGGCTCGACATGCGGATCCTGCGCGGGCCGGACTGGATCTGGATCGACACCGAGCCGGGCGCCGACGGGGTGCTGCTGAAGACGATCGAGACCTACAGCCTCGGCCGCGACGTCACCTGGGAGTCCCCCGACGAGCGGATCGTGGCGGTCTTGGGCGACGTGGAGCTCGATGCCGAGCCACCCGCGGAGGAGCACGCCTGGGTCGAGGGCGACCGCGGCATTTACGTGCGCACGTACGCGGGCGTCGACATCATCGGGCACGACCTGCCCGCCGCCGATGCGTCCGAGGAGGAGGCCGAACGAGTCCGGATCGAGGCCGGCATCCCCCGCTTCGGCCTCGACATGGACGGCGACACGATTCCGCAGGAGGCCGGCATCAACGACCGCGCGGTCTCCTTCACGAAGGGCTGCTACGTCGGCCAGGAAACCGTCGCGCGGCTCCATTACAAGGGAAAGCCGAACCGGCATCTGCGCGGTCTGAAGCTGAGCCGCCCGGTGGTCCACGGCGAGCCGATCGTCCTCGGCGAGCGCGAGGTCGGCAGGGTCGGATCGGCCTGCGTGTCCCCCACCCATGGGCCGATCGCCCTCGCGCTGGTCAGGCGCGAGGCCTCGCCGGGGGACACGGTCGCCGTCGACGGCGCCACCGCCGAGGTCGTCGAGCTCCCGTTCGGCTAAAGCCTCTCCGTCCAGACGCCGAGGAAGTAGGTGGGACGTGGCCGCGTGCTCAGACGAACCCTGCCTACAACCCTCCTGGTCCTCCTGGCGTGCGCCCCGGTCGCGGCGGCATCGCCGCGCGCCCACTCGGCCGCCCAGCAGCGTGCCGAGGCGTCTCTGAACCAGGCCGAGCAGCTCCTCGACGGGCACGGGGTCCGCACCGGCCGCGAGGTCTCCCCCGCCCTCCTGGAGCTGACCAGGCGGATCCGGCGCCTGCGCGGCGACGAGCGCCGGGAGGCGGTCGCGCTCCTGTCGCGGCCGACCGACGACGACGCTCCGGCTGACGAGCGCTACACGGTCGCCGAGGAGCCGCCGGTCTGCGACGCGAACTTCTGCGTCCACTGGGTCGCGAGCACTGCGGACGTCGCGACCTTGCTCCAGGCGAGTCGCGCCCTCGAGGTGGCGAACACGGTCCGCAGCTTCGAGAACGGAACGCTCGGCTGGCGCGACGCGCCCGACGACGGCGACGGGCGGATCGACATCTACCTCAAGGAGCTCGGTGAGCAGCGCCTGTTCGGCTTCGCGGCCACGGATGCCGGACAGGACCTGCTCACCCAGCACTCCTATCTCGTGCTCGACAACGACTTCGACCCGCTTCAGTACGGCGGCGCGGACGAGCTCGAGTCGCTCCAGGTCACGCTCGCTCACGAGTATGCGCACGTGCTCCAGTACGGCTACGACGTCCTCGCCGACCCCTGGCACTTCGAGGCGAGCGCCGTCTGGATGGAGCAGCAGGCGTACCCCGAGATCACCGACTGGCTGCGCTTCATCAACGACCGCGCCACGGGAGAGGGCTGGCGTTCGCTGACGGATGTGTCACTGACGTACTTCGAGCCGGATCCCGAGGGCGACGGCGCGCTCGACCCGCGCACGGCGAAGCCCTACGGAGATGCCGTGCTGAATGACTTCCTGAGCTCTGAGTACGGCGACGCGCTGCAACGCGCGGCGTGGGAGAACTCGAACGGCTTCGAGTCGCCGAGTACCGAGGCGTACGACGCCGTGATCCGCGACGCCGGCGGGGCAGGCCTCTCGCAGGACTTCGCCGACTTCTCCGCAGCTGTCGCCGAGTGGCAGGTGCCGGCCTCGCCGTTCCCGGCGGCGACCTTGCTGCCTGACGTGGAGCGCCGCGGCGAGCTCGCCCAGGACGGCAGGCCCGCCTCGCTCACGATGGACCACCTCACCTTCGCGCTCTACGACGTCCCGGAGGCCGACGGGCCGCTCCGGCTCGCCGCGTCGTTCCCGCAGGGCACCGCTGGGGCGATTGCCCTCGTCGCGCGATCGGGGACTGCGGCGGACGGCGAGGTCACGAGCGAGCTCCGCCAGCTCACGGACGGCGGCCTCGGGGCGGTGACGGTCGACGAGCCGAGCTCCTTCTACGAGTCGGGCGGCCGAGTGACCGCCGTGCTCGTCAACTCGGACGCCTCGCACGGCCTCATCTGGCGCGACGACCTCGGTGACTGGCGCTGGAAGCGCGACAACCAGCACGTCACCGCGCGCGTCACATCTGACACGCGCGCGCCGCGCGCGTCCCTGCGCCGCTTCCGGCTGCGCTCGCGCGACACCGACACGCTCACCTACGTCGCAACTCTCAGCCGTGGCGACCGGACGATCGGCCGCCGCAAGGGCCGCATCCGCCCCGACACCACGCGCCGGCTCCGGTTCGGCGGCGACCGCGGCCGTCGCGGGCGGCTCGTGGTCAAGCTGGCGGACCCGAGCGCGAACACCGCGCGCCTCACCCGCGCACTCCGGCTGGCGCGCTAAATACGATCCGCCGCGTGGCCGACGGCTCACGCAGCCCGTTTGAGCGCAGGGGAAGGCTGAGCGCGGACAGCCCCCTCGTCGGCGGCATGCGCGAGGCCGACGGCGGCTTCGACCCGCGAGCTGACGTGCTGGACCTGCCGGAGGCGCCGCCCGAGCCGGAGCGGGAACGCGATCCGCGCGCCCTCAGCCAGCTGATCCCCGCGGACGAGCCAACCCGCCAGATCGACGACTGGGGCCGCTCGGAGGCGGCGTTCCAGCTCGCCGATCCGGTCCTGAACTTCTACTACCGGTACTGGTTCCGGGTCGAGCTGCAAAACGTCGAGAACGTGCCCGACGAGGGCGGCGCGCTGCTCGTCGCCAACCACTCGGGCGCACTCCCTCCGGACGCGCCGATGATCATGCACGGGATCCGCACCGAGCACCCGCAGCCACGACCGGTCTACATGCTCGGCGAGCACTGGTTCAAGGGCTACCCCGGCGTCGGCATGATCACGAACAAGATCGGGCTCGTGCCCGCCCATCCGGCGAACGCCCAGCGCCTGCTCTGCGACGAGGGCCGGCTCGCGCTCGTGTTCCCGGAGGGCCAGAAGGGCTCACGCAAGCTCTACTGGCAGCGCTACAAGCTGCGCCGTTTCGGTCGCGGCGGGTTCGTGCGCACCGCGATGAGAGCCGGGGTGCCGATCGTCCCGATCGCCGTGGTGGGCGCCGAGGAGGCGATGCCGATCTTCGCCCACGTCCCGCTGCTCCAGCGGCTGACCGGCCTGATCTATTTCCCCGTCAACCACGCCTTCCCCCATTTCGGGCTGGCTGCCGGTTTGATGTACCTCCCGGCGAAGTTCAAGATTCGCTTCCTGGATCCGGTCGATTTGAGCGCCTACGGCCCCGAGGATGCGGACGATGTCGCCCTGGTCCAGTCGATCTCGGAGGACATCCGGGCCACGATTCAGCGCGAGGTCGACGACCTCGTAGCCTCGCGCGAATCAGTGTGGTTCGGTTAGGGTTCGCGCCCGAGGGATGGAGGGCACTTGATGACGCGACGGATACGCGCTGGGACCTTGCTCGTCCTGTGCGCCACCGGGATGGCGCTCGCTGCGTGCGGTGAGGACGACTTCGAGAACGACCCGCGCCCGCCCGTGCCCGTCGAGCTGACGGGAGTCATCACCGCGCAGAAAGTCACGGTCTCCCCGCACGAAGTGGGCGCAGGACCGGTGATCATCACGGTGTCGAACCAGGACGACGCGGCACACACCGTCACGCTCGAGAGCGCCGACGGGGACGGCACGATCCGCGAGCAGGTCGGCCCGATCAACCCGCTCGACACGGCGACGCTGCAGCGCACGCTCACCACCGGCAGCTACACGGTCTCCGCCGGGTCGGAGGCCGCGGTCGCTCGCGAGATCAAGCCCGCGACGCTGACCATCGGCAAGGACCGCAAGTCCGGCTCCGGCGACCTGCTGCTTCCGTAGGCGAAACTCATGGGCACCATGCGCGTTACCTGCGTCATGGCCATACGTACGATCGCGCTCGCGCTGCTCCTGTTCGTGGCGGTGCCGGCGCTGCCCGCCGCCGCCGACGAGACCGCGGGTCAGAAGCTCTTTCGCAAGCGGCTCCTCAACGATCGCGCCGTAAAGCCTGAGGTCAAGCGGGTTCTGCGCAACGGCGGGTTCGTCGACCGCGACATCCGGTTCGGCGACATCACCGGCGACGGCAAGTCCGACGCACTGGTGCTCGTCAACGAGGGCGGGTCCGCCGGCCGGATCGCTCTGTACGTCTACAGCTCGCATCCGCCGCGCAACAGCGACGGCGGCGGTGGCAGCGAGCTGCGGATCCGGTATAAGGACCAGAACCTGTACCGGGCCCGCGCGAGGCTCAAGCAGCCGAGCGCGAAGCGCCCCCATGGCGCGGTCGTGTACCGCACTCCGGTGTACGACCCCGGCGACGCGCTCAACGACCCGGGAGCGAACGAGGTCGTAGAGGTCCGCTGGCGGCCGCGCAAGTCGCGCTTCGGCGTCGAGAGCCGCCGCACCGTCGACCGCGTGCGCTCGCACTTCTGTGCGAACGACGGCGAGTTCTGCACCAAGACCATCAAGTCGGCGAACGGCCGCACCTTCCTGCAGATCCGCTCGGTCACGCTCAGCGGCCGGTACACCCTCTGCGTCACCGCGCCCGACGGCACCGAGGAGTGCCGCTTCTTCACCCTCCGCCGCATCGGCAACGAGTACCTGTCCCGGGTTGGATGGAAGGCCAACTTCCCGGACGGCGGACCCGGCCGCTACCAGGTTGTATGGCGGCTGGGCGCACAGCAGCTCGGCCCGGCGCTCGGCTTCCGCCGCGACTGACTGTGACCTGAATCACACGCGGTCGCTTGCGCCGGTGCAACACTTGTGCGGATGCAAGCAACTGCGGATACGGCCCGCTGTCTCGGTGAGTTCCTTCGCTTCCTCACCCAGTCGGCGGGCAACGGGTTCGTCCAGGCAGTCGAGGACGCCGGCCTTTCGCTGACCCAGCTGAAGGCGATGCACGTCATGGGCAGCTCGGAAGAGGAGCTGTCGCTGAACGGGCTCGCCGAGCGGCTCGGCGGGCTCTCCCTCCCCACCCTCAGCCGCTCGGTCGATGCACTGGTCCAGCGGGGCTACGTCCGCCGCGCCGAGGACAGCGCGGACAGGCGCGTGAAGCGCCTCAGCCTGACCGCCAAGGGCCGCCGGACGATCGAGCGCCTGGTGGAGATCCGCGCGCGTGACTTCGAGGCCGCCCTCGAGACGCTCACCGACGACGAGCGCGAGCGCCTCGCGCGTGCTCTCGAACCCATCCTGGAGCGCCGCTCATGACCGATCGCATCCGCCTGACCGAGGCCAACCGCCGGTGGTGGACGCTCGCCGCGATGTGTTTCGCGCTGTTCATGATCATGCTCGACAACACCGTCGTGAACGTTGCCCTGCCGTCGATCCAGGCGGATCTCGATACGACGATCGCGAGCCTGGAGTGGACGGTGAACGCGTACACGCTGACCTTCGCCGTCCTCCTCGTCACGGGTGGCCGGCTGGGCGACATCTTCGGCCGCCGACGCATGTTCCTCTTCGGCGTCACCGCGTTCGCGGCCTCGAGCGCCGCGATCGGGCTCGCGCCCGATCAGTCGTGGCTCGTCGCCGGCCGCGCGGTTCAGGGCGTCGGCGCCGCGTTCATGATGCCGGCGACGCTGTCGATCATCACGAACGCGTTCCCGCCTGAGATGCGCGGAAAGGCGATCGGGACATGGGCGGGCGTGTCCGGCCTCGCGCTTGCGATCGGTCCGGTCGTGGGCGGGTTCCTCACGGAACACGTCTCGTGGCGCGCGATCTTCTTCCTGAACCTGCCCGTGGCCGCCGGTGCCGTCGCTGTCACGCTGTTCGCGACGCGCGAGTCACGCGACGACACCGTCGAACGGCGGATCGACGTGCCGGGCATCGCGACGCTGTCGATCGGCCTCACCGCCCTCGTGCTCGCCCTGATCGAGGGCAACTCGTGGGGCTGGGGGTCCCCGGAGATCGTCGCGCTGCTCGTCGCCGCCGTCGTTGGAATCGCGGGGTTCGCGGTCACCGAGTCGCGCTCGCGCGTGCCGATGGTCGACTTCTCCTTCTTCCGCTCCCACAGCTTCCTCGGCGCGAACGCTGTCGGCTTCGTCATCTCGTTCGCGATGCTCGCGGTCTTCTTCTTCGTCGCGCTCTACATGCAGAACATCCTCGGCTACAGCGCGCTCGAGGCCGGCGTCCGCTTCCTCCCCTCCACCGTGCTGATCATCATCACGGCGCCGATCGCGGGCCGGCTGGCCGACCGCTTCGGGCCGCAGCGGCTGATCGTCACCGGCCTTTCGCTGATCGCGATATCGCTCTTCATACAGACGCACATCGACGTCCACTCGGGCTACGAGCTGCTGCTCGCCGCCTTCATGGTCATGGGCGTCGGCATCGGGCTGACGATGTCGCCCATGTCTACGGCTGCGATGAACGCCGTCGACGCCACCAAGGCCGGCGTCGCGTCGGGAATGCTGTCGATGTCGCGCATGGTCGGCGGCACGTTCGGCGTCGCGGCCATCGGCGCGCTCTTCCAGGCGATCACCCGCCACGACATCGACTCGAAGCTGGCGGGCCTCGGCATCGCCGACGGCCAGCGGGAGAAGCTGGTCGAAGCCGCCGGGTCGAGCGGGATCGGCGACGTCGCGCAGCAGATGGACCCCGAAGCTGCACGCCAGATCGTGACTGTCGTCGACGAGTCGTTCATCCACGCCCTCTCGACCGCCATGTGGCTCTCGTTTGCCGTCACCGTGATCGGCGCCGTCGTCGCCGCCCTGCTCATCGAGCGGCGGCCGGTGCAGGCGCCCGATCAGTCCGCCGGGTTGGCGGAAGTCGCGGCCTGACGCACCTGCATCGATACGATCCTCGCCGCTTCAAGGACCGAGGAGGAATCGAGAGCAGATGGCCGTTGACACGTCGAACGTCGCACAGGTGAGCACGGAGCCGGGCGAGCTCCCCGAGACGATGGCCGCGTGGGTCATCCGCGAGGAGCGCGAGGGCGAACCCGTCGACGCGTTCCAGATCGAGGAGATCGAGGTGCCGGACCCCGGTGCCTTCGAGGTGATCGTC
>Ga0111538_10002734_pt1 | contig 24787 bp, 23 predicted proteins | sample SoiMethybrSBSTD1_FD_79669 | JGI IMG/M metagenome (GOLD analysis project Ga0111538, IMG submission 79669) | Bulk soil microbial communities from a Populus tree surrounding site in Tennessee, USA - Soil MetaG P. TD hybrid SBSTD1 (version 2)... | ecosystem: Environmental > Terrestrial > Soil >...
AGCCGCACCGGCGCCGCCGAGTAGCTCGACGCGGCCCTTGTCCGCAAGCTCTTTCAGCTTCGCCGTGACCATCTTCCCGGTGATGATCGGCGGCCCCTTGTCGGGGTAGCCCATGGCCGTTTGGAGGCGCCGCCCTAGCTCTTGGGGGGTCAGCCCCGCCCCGTACTCCTTGATGAGGAGGTCCTCGATGGGCGGGTGGTTAAGCCGCATCTGCGCGCCCTCCCGCTTATCATAGGCCTCCTTGCGGTACTCGGCCGAGCGCTTCTTGGGGTCGAACCGGCCGGGCGTCTCGGGGATGATCTCCTTCCGGGGGTCCTTCCCGCCGTGGGTGCCCTCGATGATGGGGACCTCGCCCTCAGCGGGCTTCGCACCCTTCTTCTTTGGCACCGCGCCGAAGACCCCGACCTCCTTCTCGCCAGCGTTGTGCTTCATCCACAGCCGCCACGCCGCCGCGCTGTCGGCCGCCTCCATCATCTGGGGGCTGTCCGCCACCTTGGCAAGGCGATCCACTGCGGGGTGGGAGCCCGCCTCTTTCGCGCCCTTCGCTGCCGCCCGGGCCCCGCCCTGGATGCCCTGCATCTCCGCGACGACCGCCTCTAGCTCTGCCTTGAACTCGGCCGGGGCCGCCTGCTTCATCTGCGCGACGTGCTCGGGCGCGCTCGGGGCGGGCTTCCCTCGGAAGGCCGCGCCCTCGCCCGCGAAGCCGCCCTTGGCCGCGCGGAAGGTCGAGCCGCCGATGACGGGGAGGATGGCGGTGAGGGCGTCGCCTGGATTGTGCTCGCCCGGGGGTGCGTTGGCCACGCGGGAGGCCGCTTCGACGGGGAGCCGCACCGCCTGCTCGGCCAGCTGCGACGCCCCCACGAAGGGGTTCGGCGCCTCCTCGTTCGGGAAGGGCGTGTTGGGGATGGTCGGGCGCGAGTAGATGGTGCTCTGCTGCCCCGGGTCCCCCGAGTAGGTCTTCCCCAGCCAGTCGAAGAGGGCCTTGAAACCTCGCACGGAGGCGAGGGAGCCGGGGTCCTTCACCATCCGCTCCATCGTCTCGATGCGCGGGTTCTGACGCAGCTGGGCCATCGTCTCCTCCGCCACGGTGGGCGGGGCAGGCTCGGCGGTGATCGCGTCGAAGGGGTTGGCCATCAGCGTGACTGCGGGACCTGCGGCCCCTCCTCCTGCTCGCGCTTGTACCGGAGCATGTAGTCCTTCATGCTCTTATTGTAGGTCATCTCCTGGAGGGTGTTGAAGGCCCTGATCTTCTTGAGGAACTGGTAGGACTCGGTGATGTTCTCCGGGAGCCGCGTCATCAGGATGGACTCGGCAGCCGGGTCATAGACGGCGGCCGACATCAGCGCCATCGGGTTGGACACTTGGTAGATCGACTCCAGGATCGCGTTCGCCTTGCGGCCGAAGACGGCCGGGTAACGCAGCTGTCCGTACCCACCGCCCGGGGAGGCGGCGGCGGCGAGATGGCCGCCCCAGTTGGCGAGGACGCCCGAGATGGCGCCCAGGACGCTCCTCACCGGCCCCTTGGCGATCTCTAGGTCCTGCTGCTTGGCGGCGGCAGCTGCGGTCAGGATGCGCTCGACCCGGGCGAGGCCGTCCTCACCCCAGGCCGCCTCATAGGCGCCCCTCATGCGGGTGTTCGCCAGCTTCGTCATCGCGTTCTCGGGCGAGGTGGAGTTGGCGATGAGGTGGTCCATCATCGCGCGGCCGAGGCCCTTCACGGCGTCCTCGTCGCGGGTCCCGTCCTTCAGCTTCATCCCGACGATGAGGCGGCGGACCTCCTCGGTGGGCTTGGGGTTGGCGAGGAGGTTCGCAACCGCCTCGTCGGGGTTCTTCCGGTCGTGGTACTGCGCGAAGGTGCCGCGCTCCCACTCCCGCTTCTGCGTGATGATCTTCTCGTTCTTCGAGACGGTGTCCTTGATGTCCGAGTAGGCGCGGGTCCACAGCTCGATGTCGCGCTTGACCCGGTTGAACCACGCGGCCCCACCCTTGGCGGCAGCCTCCTGCGCCTTCTCGGGGGTGCCATACTGCGCGAGGGCGGCCTGCTCGGCGGCGCCGAGGAACTCAGAGCGGATCGCTTGGTCCGCCGCCGTCAGCATATCCTTCGTCCCCTCGGGCTGATTGGAGCCCACGAAGCGGCCCGTCTTGGGGTCGTAGTAGCCCGGCCTGACGGTGGTGGCGCTGCTCTTGCCGAACTCGTCGATGTGGTAGTCCGTCCCCGCTTTCGGGAGCGGGCCGCCAGCCTCAACGACGGCGGGCATCCCACCCGGCTTGGAGAGGAGGAAACGCGCGGCGTCCTCGGGGCGGACTCGCTCGGTGGACTGGTGGTCCAGCCCCAGTAGCTGCCCGATGGGGCCCCGGGTGAAGCGGTCGTTCAGCTGCTTGGTGAGGTTGGAGGCGAAGCGCCAGCCATCGACGTGGTCGCCGAGCGAGTTCTCCATATCCTTGAAGATGGCGTCCTCTAGGACCTGGAGGCGCTCACCTAGGTGCTGGTTCGCGGGGGTGCCCGTGACCGGGTTCGCCTTCGTCCCCCAGCGCAGGTCCTGAATGGTGCGGCGAAACTCGTTCAGCTGCTTGAAGGTGGGCTTATTGACGTGGAGGTTGCCGCTATCGAAGGCCTCCATCCCGAGCAGGTTCCGCAGGTCGTTGAGGATGGCGATGGGCTTATTTTGAAGAGGAATTTTGGTGTCGTTCAGCATCGCCTCGACGGCGTTCGCCGTCTCGTTCGGGACGATAGGGAGGTTGGGGACGCGGTCGTAGGCCTCCTTCTGGATCGCGCGGGCCTGGTCCTTCACGATGGAGATGCGGTGCTGCAGCTCGGCCCCGTACTTCGCCGGGTCGTCGCCCGCCCGCAGTTTCGCCCCGACTGCGGCGACGTTCTCCGTCAGCTCGCGGTCCATAGCGGTGAGGGTGCGCTGGAGCATCTCGCCCGCGCGGGCGCGTGCGATCTCGGGGTCTGCGAGGGGGGAGATGACCGGCTCGCTGCGGGGCCTGATGGAGGGGCGCTCGGCGCGGGGGATGACCCGCATCTTCGTGCCCGCGTAGGTGGATGCGATGGCCCCCGCCATGCCACCCTTGAACTCACCCAGCGTCTTGCCCGTCTCGGCGATGACGCCCTGCGTGGTGGGGTCGTCGGTCAGCATGGGGCCGAGGATGTTGCCGCCCGTCTCGCCCAGGTTGCCGCCGACCGGGATACCGACCGAGGCGCCACCGGCGCCGACCGCCGTCGTCATGGGCTTCTCGATAGCGGCGCGGCCCATCTGCGTGCCCATCTCGGCGATGGGGGCCATGAAGGGGCCGCCCTCAGCGACGGGGGCGATGGGGCCGGGGCCACGGTTGAAGCCCGGCTGCATGATGGGCTCGCCGATGGTGGCCTGCGTGGGGGCTACGCGGGAGGGGGCCGCCATGGTGGGCGCGGCAGCGCGAAGGGCGCCGAAGAAGAGCGCCTGGCGGAAGCCCTCCTCGCCGATCTTCTGCAGGAGTCCCTCGGCCTCGCCCGAGTAGGTCTTCACCCCGAAGGCCTTGAAGGCCTTCCGCACGGAGTCCATCGCGTTCCCGGGGTTGTCCAGGAAGTCCATCTTCGCGTAGGACATCGCCTCGTTCACCATCTCGACGGGGAGCCCCATCGTGTTGGCGAACTGGGTGTTGAACCCCTCCAGGACGGGGGAGAAGGTGCTCTTGATGGCGCGGTAGGGCGGGAGCTGGCTGAGGAGCTGATCGGGCGCGTGGGTGACCTTCCCGATCAGCTCCATCGCGCGGGTGCCTGCAGTCGGGCGCGCAGCCTCCGTCTCCTGGCGGACGATGTCCTCCAGGGTCGGGCGGTTCTCCTCGATGATCTCTTCTAGGGTCTTGGCCATTACTGCGGGGGCCCCTGCGGGTTCTTCTTCAGGTCCTTCGCCTTAGCCTCTTCGATGGCGAGCAGCTCCTTAGCGCGGGCGAGGATCGCGTCGTGGACGGCGCGATCCTTCATCTTCGTCCCGCCCGCCTCCGAGTAGAACTTCTCAAGGGCCTGGCGATCCATCTTCTGGATCGCTTCCAGCTGCGGCGCGGCCGCCTTGTCCTCTGGGGTGAGGGTCCCCGGCGGGGCCACGCTGCGGGTCGGCGGCGGGGTCGGGGTGATCCTATCCTGGAACTCCTTCGCGCTCTTCCGTCCGCCCTCGATGATGTCCCTCATGGGCGGGAGCGACTTGAAGATGTTGGGGACGCCATTGTCGTAGTAGTCCTTCGCCTGGGCCCGCATGTTGTCCATGTCGGGGAGGGTGGCGAGGTACTGGTCGATCTCCTCCACCTTCTGCTCCAGCTTCGCGCGACGGGGGCTGTTCGCGGGCAGGCGGGGCAGGTTGTCGCTGTTCTTCTGGTTCAGGATGGTGTTGAGACGGTTGCGCTCCTGCATGAAGATGTCGTGCGCAGCCATCGCGCGGTTGAGCGCGGACGAGGGGTTGTCGTCCAGGCGCAGCCGGGAGGCGAGCATGGCGCTGCGGAGTTTCGCGTCCTCCTTCAGCTCGCGGCCGTCCTTCAGGAGGTCGGTGATGGCGTGGTCCATCACCACCAGGGCGTCCTGCTTGGCGCTCATATCCGCGTTGTAGCGGGAGAGGTGGCCGAACTGCCCGAGGGCTCGGCCGATGGCGGTCACGCCACCAGCGCCAAAGCCAGCCGCGTCGAACATGCCAGAGGGGTTCTGGAGGAGCTTCTTCCTCGCGTCCCACGGCTCGACGGGGTTCCGCGCGTTCGGGGGCGGGAGGGGGTTCTGCGGCGTGCCCTGGGGCGGCCCGCCGAAGGGGAGGGGGGCGGGCGGCTGGACGATGGGGGTGCCCTGGGGCGTGGTCGGCCCAGGCGGGGGCGTCGCCCCGGGCGGCAGCGAGGACCCAGGCTGGGTGAAAGCGGGCCTCGGCGGGATGCCCGGGACAGTGGGACCCGGCCCAGGCGGTGGAGTGGGCGCAGGCGTCCCAGGGACGGGCGCTGGCGGGGGAACGGGCGCCGGGGGCGGGGTGGGTGCGGGCGGCGCAGGAGGCGCGCCAGGGACCGGCCCAGGCGGCGGAGGCGTGGCGCCAGGGACGCCCATCGAGGGCGGGCCGGGGAGGGGGGTGATGCCACCCGCCTCAGCGACGCCTTTCCAGAGAATTTCCGGCTTCCCGGGGTCCGTGTAGTCCAGGATCATGGCCACGGTGGTGCCGTTCCCGAGGGGGATATTAACCTCCTTCAGGGAGCCCGCGATCATCTTATCGCGCGTCTCCGGGGTGGCCTTCCCTGCCTGGATGAGGCGCTGCCAGGCCTGCTCCTTATCGGAGTCGGTCTTCGGCGCCCGAACGGCACCCTGGGCGAGGGCCAGCCTCGCGAGGTCCGCGTCCGTCCGCTTCATGAGCCACTCATAGGTCTGGATGTGAGCCTCGGGGTTGGCGATGCCCCTCCCGATCTGCTGGCCGGTCTGCGGGTCCTCCGTGACGGCCCTGCCGCCAGCCGGGATGATGACCGACTTGGACGGACGCTGGGTGGCCTCCGACATCGACTTGACGAGGGTCTGCATCACGTCGGGCGGGACGCGGTGCATCTCGCCCAGGATGGCGGGGTCCGAGAAGGCCCTCTTGAACGTCTGATAGGGCTGCTCGTCCTCGTTCTCGTCGCGCAGCTGGTTGACCCGCTTGATGATGCGGTTCTGCGCGTCCATGTTGAGGCGGCGCTCCCCCTCGGCCATGTTCTTGTTCTCACCGATGTACTTCGCCCCGATCTGGTCGGCGGTCGGGGTGCCCATGATCTTGTCGAAGAGGCCGATCAGGCCGCTGTCATAGGCTTGCCGCTCGATGGGATAGCCGCTGCCCGTGGACATTCCAGGCAGCGGGGTCGGGACAGCCATCGGCTGCTCCGGCTCCGGGGTCGTAATTCCCATCATATCGGTGATGTAGGAGAAGGGGTTGGCCATGGCTTACGCGATCCCAGGCACCTTCGGCATGGAGCCGAGGCCCTTTCCGAGGTTACCAATCGCGTTCAGGACGCCCGTCTCGGAGGTGCCCGAGCTGGTCGAACGCTGCTGGTTGGCGATGTTCGGGGAGGTGATCCCGGCCATCATCTGCAGAGCCGCCATGAGCGACTCGATGCGCTTGTTGTGCGTCCCGAGGCCCAGCTCTACGTTCGAGTTGTCAATGGCGCGCGGGAGCGACTGGGCGGTGAGGTTCTTCACCATCCCATCCAGGTCTGCCTGGGAGAGCTGGACAGCGTTCTGCTGCAGCTGTCTTCCTTGGGTGAACTGCTCGTTCCCCATCTTCGTGGCGATGTCGCCGATCATGTTCTGGGCGCCCTCAATGGCGATGTTTCCCGCGCGGTCGAACGCGGAGCTTCCCCGGGGGCCCGTGGAGTGGCCGCCCATGAGGAACTGCGAGGGGACGCCTCGGGAGAGGGTGCGCTGGAGGCCCTGGAGGGTGGGCCGCTGGGCCGCTTCGACGGCGGCCGTGAAGAAGGGGTTACCCCCCGGTTGGCCCGGGAGATACTTCCCCTCCATGCTATCCTGTAGGTACTGGCGCCGGGTCGGGTCGAACGCCCCCTGTTCCATCCCCGCTAGGGCTCGGTTCTCCGCCGCGCCGGCTGGTCCGAACCGGCCGCTGAACTCCGGTGCGCCACCGCTCCTGTATAGCTCTTGCAGTGTGGCGCCGAACTCCGGTCGGAGGCTCGCGAACGGGTTGAGGTCTACCGGGTTGCTGACTGACTCGGACTTCTGCTCGCTGCCGCCGAACATCGTCCTGCTGATCTTGTCCACGCTTGGGCTCCACATTGAACTCGAAGAGGGAGACTTTCCGGGTTACGGGGCCCACGGACTGGTAGGCCCTGAGCCAGACTGCGTCATCCCGGCCAGTGTCATTCCCGGCCACGACCCTAGTATAGCCCCTCTCTTGGAGGAAGGCTACCATGGCTGAAATGAGGGCATTTCGGGCCTCCGTACCCCTATGGGGCAGGCCGACCACCTGGGCGCGGTCAGTCAGGCCAATCTCTGGGAGGGCCAGGATCAGCAGGCCATCCAGGGCCGACTTCGTCCGTCCCGCCGCCCAAACGACGGCCTTGCCCTCTTGAACGTCCGCCACCAGACGAAGCCACTTCCCGGCGTCTGGCGTCCACTTCTCCAGCCACCGCACTACCTCCGGTAGCCCGAAGGCCAGGGGGTTCTCGATCTTTCCCGTCACCATGTCCCATCTCCTAGTGGGGGCGAGGTCTCCCTCGCCCCTCTCGGTTACGCCTTCTGCTTCGCCATCAGGTTCGGCAGCTCCTTCATTACCTCGTTCGCAGCCGCCATGAGGACAGCCATGAGGAGGTTCTTGAGGAAGCGGTCCATCGTGCCATCCGAGGGCGGCTGGGGCACCGGCACGACGGGCACCGGGATGATGGGCGGCTGCACTACCGGGGGCGGTAGGGGCTGGCCGGGCTGCTGCTGGGCGACGCTCGTCATGACAGCCTGGAGGACCTGAGCGATCAGGGGCAGGAAGAGTGCGAAGTTCATGCTAGGTTCCTTCTCGGTTACTACTGGTACTGGGGGTGGAGGTGCCGGACGGGGGGTCTCAGGATCGGCGCCACTCGGCACATAGCGTCCATCCTTATAGGCGGTTACGAGCATATTGTCGAGCTTGTTGGCCAGCCACCAGATGATGGCGGCCATCCCCACCATGGCGATAGCGGCCCCGATGTTGAAGAGGGTCTGCGTATCGGTGGCTGCGGTGCCTCCAGCCCAGGCGGCGACGCCGGCAATGGTGCCCTTTGCGGCCAGCCTGACCCGGTCCAGGAGGACCAGCTGGGTGCTCTCCTCCCTGACCTTCGTCTCGCCAGCCAGCTCCATGAGGCGGAGGTAGATGGGGACGCAGCCAACCTGCTGGTCCACCGCCTGGGGGTCATAGACGCCATCGCTGACGTACTTCCCCTGGACGTAGATGTTGGTCCCGGACCAGACATAGGGGGAGGGCCGCCCCATATTGGCGTAGCCGAACCCGTTGAAGGTCTCCCACTTGTAGCACATCATCTCGAAGGTCCAGTTGACCTTCGACCAGCCCATGATGGCGATGGCGTCCAGGGCGGACTCTTCCCAGGTCGCGAAGGGGCCCCGGCCAGCTGGGACGATGGTGGTCCGTTGGCCCGTCCCGACGATGCGCTGCCCGTTGTGGAGGACGCCCTTGAAATCGCCGTTACACTCACGGTAGTGGGCTACCGCGATCCAGCCCCAGGGGACGCCCGTCTGCCGCTCAATCGCCTGGTAGCGCTCCTTCCCCGCCAGGAGGGTCCTGGCGGCGCGGTCAATCGCGCCCTGCCACTCGGGCTTTACCTGGGCGATCTTGAGCCAACTCGCGTAGCGAGGGCCCATGTACTCGAAAGTAGCCATATCACGTCTCCGTCTTAGCTATAGCGTCCTTTAGTTCGGCGAGGGTCAGGCCGATAGAGGCCAGCTTCTCATCGAGCGTCTTCTCCTTCTCGACCGGCTTCGCGTCGGGCTCGGCCACTTCGCCCTTGGCGAGGGCTTCCGCAACCACCTCGACCGTGACTAGATGCGACTCCTGCGCGCCCGAGCTGTGCTCTCGGACCGCCACTCGGCGGGTTTCGTCCGTGTACTTCCAAGGTCCCCAGGTCATAGCTCAGCTCCCGTTGCGACAAGGAAGGCGTTAGCGTTCTCTCCGTAGATGGCCGCGTGGTGCCCTGCGGTGAGGGAGGACGCGCCGCTGCCGTTGAGCTGCACGAGCAGCCCCGTGGCGGTGTTGAAGGACAGGCCGGTGTAGGCCCGCAGGGTAGAGGTGGCGTCAAGCACGGAGAAGTCGGTCGCGGCGCTCACGGTGGCGCCGGTGGGTACGATACGCGGCGGGCAGTAGAACATGAAGTAGTGCCCGGCCGAGGAGCTGGAGGTGGCCTGGCCGCCGCCCGACCAGCCGTTCATGTTGCCAGCCGGCCATGCCGGGAGGAAGCGCTGGCAGAGGACCGACTCGTGCGCGTATGGGCGGTGCTCGAAGGGGGTCGCGGAGACGCCCGGCTCCAGCTGGCACTCCGTAATGTAGAGGAAGTCGCCGAGCGTCGTGTCCGTCACGTCCGACCAGATCATGACCATGATGTTCTTGGTCGAGGCCGTGTCGATGGTCGCCGTGACGGAGTAGGTGGCGAACGAGGTAGTCAGGTTGAGGTTGGCGGGCGTGTTCTCGTAGGTGTAGTTCGACTTGAGGGTCGGGTTCGTGCCCTCCACGTTCCATGCCGAGATGGGGTCGGTCTGCGTCCCATCCGCCGTGGAAGACCAGGAGACAATCGCGGCCTTGACGTTGTCCAGCTTCGTCGTGGAGGAAACCTTCGCCTTAAAGCTGAAGGTAACCTGCTGGGTGCCACTCAGGAGGGCCGGGCAGTCCCGCGACTCGATGACCTGGACGATGCCGAACTTGAGGTTGACCGTTTCGACATCGAGCGCGAGGGAGTACTTCCCACCAGTCGGAACGGTGGCGGTGTTCTGCGAGACGTCCACCACGTCGTTGCCGTCCGAGATGATGCGCCAGCGGTCCAGCAGGATCGCCGCGTCGTTGTTCGGGAACACCGAAGTGGACTCGAAGGGGCCCGCGCCGCGCCCGGCAACGGCCATGGCGCCGTTGTGGAGGAAGTTGCGGTAGCCAGCCAGCTGCCCCAGGTTCAGGTTCGTGAAGGCGCCGGTCGAGGGCGAGGTGTTGCCGATGGCTCCGGGCGTGCTGAAGCGGGCCGCCTTGACGATAGCAGAGAGGGCCGAGGAGCCATCGGTGTAGGTCCAATCGAGGTCGCCCGTGGCCTCCGTAGCGACAAGGATAGCGCCCACTGCGTCCTCCACCGCCTCGGTGAAGTCGGAGACATCCGCCGCGACGATGGCCAGATAAGACTTCGCGTTGGCGGCCGAGAGCTGCTTGACGAGGTTGCCCGTCACGCCGTCCCACCCGACGATGGTGTTGTTCGTCACCGCCGCGCTGGGGCCGCGCACTGCGTCGTCCGTCCCGGCGACGGTGCCGGGCCAGGTCGTCCCGGCATCCTCCTTATAGGCGTCGGAGATGAGGAAGCGCTGGCCAGTGATGCCCGTGCCTGCGCCTGCGCCGTCGAAGGTGATCGCGACGCCACCGGTGGAGACTACGGCGCCCTTCTGGATGTTCAGGTAGTAGTCCATCGCCAGCCCACCGGCGATGTAGTGCGTGGAGAAGAGGTTGACGCGGCTGTTCTTGAAGGCCTGCACGCCCTGCGAGAAGGAGCCGATGGTGTAGTTCTTGGCCGCTTCGTTGATGCCGCCGCCGTTGTCGGTCGCCTGGCGCTGGATCGAGAGCGGCCCGTAGGTGATCTCGCGCGGGTCGATGATCCCACCCTGGCTGATCTTGATGCCGATGCAGCCCGCGAAGCCCCCGTTGTAGAGGTAGACGTTGCGGAGGTCGATGATGTTATTGTCCGTCGCGAAGACGCAGGTCTGCGAGGCGCCCGTCGCGGCGATGATGGTGGTGACGATCTTCCCGTTGCTCACCCAGGCGTTGGTGAAGGTCGAGCCCTGGAGGTCAATCGCCGAGTTGGAGATGACCGTGATGGTCCAGACGGGGTTCGCGTCGGTGTTGTTCGCCTCGGTCGTGCCGACCGTCTCGCGGATACACACCTTGAAGCCCGTCGCGAGGCCAGCCGCGATGGCGGCGGTGAAGTCGCCCGAGACGCGGATCAGGCCCGAGCCGTTGTTGGCCATCCCCGTGGCGGAGATGGTCGGGAAGCCCTGGAAGTTGACGTAGGAGGTTCCCACCCAGGGGTGAGCGACCGTGAATGGCGCGTAGGTCCCCGGCTGGATATTGACGGTCGGCTTGATATTCCCCACGTCGAAGTAGGTTGCGAGCCAGGAGAAAGCGCCCGCAGGGGTGAGCCAGGCGCCGCCTGCCGTGTCCGCCTGTCCGTTGTTCGAGTTGTTCCCGTCCACCCTCACGTAGAAGGGGGTGAGGGAAACTTGCCGCTGGCGATACGCGGTGCTGGTGATGGACAGCTTCTCGGAGTCCACCTCGGCGATGGCCGCCTGCACGTCGGTCGCAGCGATGCCGCCCGTGGGGGAGAAGGAGATCGCGCTCGCGTCGTGGGCATCCACGAGGTCGGCGAGGTGGGCCGTGATGTCGCCATCCAGTTCCGTGATTGCGGCCTGGACGGTGGTGGCGGAGATGGTCCCAGCGGGGGTGTTGGAGATGGCGCTGGCGGCGTGGGCCGCGACGGTGTCAACGATATGCGCAGTCAGGTCCGCATCGTCGGCCGGGGTGTAGCCCAGGACTTCGATGATGAGCGCCTCGGTGACGTCAATGGTCCGTAGGAAGAGATACTCGGTCACGTCTCAACTCCAAGCCCGACTTGCCAGCCCAGGGTGTCCCCCTCGTTGGTCCAACCGCCCCGGGTCATCTCCAGGGAGTAGGCGGTAGTTCCACGTCGGGTCATAACCCGGGCGTTATCCCGGTCAGTCGTAGCCAGCCCATAGTCTACCATCTCGTAGCCAATCCGGCCACCCCGGATGAGAAGGCGGATAGTCCCGTGCCCCCAGTCCACCGTGGGCCCGTCATACGGCCCCCAGCGCTGGACTTCGCCCCGGATGGCGAAGGGCAGGGTGACGTCGCTTACCGCCCAGCGGTTGTCCGACTGGCGGTGGGTCAGGGTCCACCACGTCCCGTCCGCGCGGTCCTGCATCTGGATCACGGGTGGGAGGGGCGGAACTCTCAGTGTGCGGGGCATCACTTCCACCCATACACGCGGTAGAAGCCCGAGGCGATGTTGCCCGAGCTGAAAGCAAGGCGGATGCCCGTACAGTCCTGGGCCGTCTCGTTCGAGCCGCCGCCGAAGGTAGACATCCCCGTAGGCGTGGCCGCGTTGGAGATGTAGTAGCCCTGGTGACTGATCCTGGGCCAGACGCCCGTCTTCTGGAACCCGAGCAGGAGGATTTTCGAGTTGATCCCCTCAGCCGCGCCGTTGCCGATCATGGCGCCGCCCGTGGTGGAGCTGATGGGGATGGCCGTGTCCGAGCCGCTGAAGGCACCGAAGCCCGAGCCGGTCGCGTCATCGTTGGCGAAGCTGATGTGGTTGTAGCCGGTCGCGATCCAGGTCGAGCCGTTGTCCGTGGAGAACTGGACGCGGAGGTTCACGCCGTCCGTCGCGGGGAGGAAGGAGTACAGGTGAATTTCAATCGACTCCGAGCCGGTGAAGGCGCCCAGGGCGATGTCCAGCGTGGCCGCGTTCGAGACGGAGCCAGAGGCGAGCAGCGCGACGCCGGGGTTGTCGCCCGAGGCGGCACCGGTGATACGCCCATCCGCGTCTACAACGACTGAGGAGGGGTTCGTGTAGGTGCCCGGGGTGACGGAGGTGGCGGCCAGCTCACTGGTGCCAATCGCGTTCGCCTTGATGTGGACGGCGTCGATGGAGTCGTCCTTCACGACGGCTGTGATGGAGGGGACCGAGTCGTCGTAGGTGAAGTCAATCGTGGATGAGTCGACTAGGATGGTCCCCACTGCGTCCTGGGCCTGCTCGGTGACCTCGCTGGGGGTCGGCGCAGGGACCCACGCGGCGCCGTTCGAGTAGACCATCCGCTGGAGGGTCTCGTCGTAGAGGGTCTCGCCCTCGTGCTCGGAGGCGGGCGGGAGGTCGGCCGTGGGGACGGGCTGGAGGGGGAGAGGGGCCTGCATCGGCTCGGTCCCGTCGAGCATGAAGGAGTTGTTCAGCCGAGTGGCGTGCTCGGTCTGCGTGCGGAGGTTGGCGAGCGCCTGGCCCGCCATCGTCTTGGCGATCTCCTCCCCGGCCCGTCCCTGGTTCGGGGAGATGAGGACTTTATTGGCCACTCGGCTCCTCACATACGTGGTTGCGCAGCTTCGAGGGGGTGCCCTTCACCGTCTTCTTGCACTTCCGGCAGTGCCCGACCCAAGTGAGCCGGGAGTTCTCCTCAATCATTCGGGCTCGCGCCTGGGGGCTGGCGCCGTAGCGGCGGCCCACGGCGATAGCGGCGCGCTTCATCTCTCTCGTCATCGCATCCCTCCCTGTCTGATGTCATTGTCCCACCCCGAGATGGTCCACGGCTCACCGTCCGTCCCAAACTGGTTCTCGAAGAAGCGCCCGCGCCGGTAGTGGACGGTGAAGTGCCGCCCTTCGGGCAGGGTGGTGTCGAACTCCTGCGTGTCCACGATGGTGGCGGGCCCTGCGGCGTGGTCCATCATCCTGACCGTCACGTCCAGGGTCTGGTTCAGCTGCTCGGCGAAGGGGTAGGTGCGGGTCAGGAGGTTGCGTTCGCGCCCGGAGCCGGTCGCGCGCCGCCCACTGCGCACGTAGCTGGGCAGGAAGTCCCCGTCGCCGGTCTGGATGGTGTTGATCTTCCACAGCGTCCCGTCCGCGTCGCCCATGAGGTTGAGGGGGAAGGCGGTGAAGAGCTGCGAGTCGTTCCACCGGATCACCATTTGGTCCCACGTCTCGGTGATGTCGTCCCAGGTCAGGGCGCCCTGAACCGTGCCGGTCCCCGGCGTCAGGAAGGGGAAGTCACGGCGGGAGAAGGGGGTCGGGGTCTTGTCGCCCACCTCCTCCAGGTAGTGCTCGGTGAAGGCCTGTTCGGGCGGGGCATCCTCGTCGCCCACCCCGGCGTCCGAGGTGAGGGGGATGGCCCAGATCAGCTCGCCGTTCTCCTCGTCGAAGTGGTGGAAGCCGAAGTGCTGCCGCGCGGCGTCGCGGGTGCGGAGCACCTCGCGCCAGACCTGCTGGTTGACCGTCGAGAGGGTCACGCCGTCGAAGAGGTACTGCGCGTCGGCGCCGATGAACTCGTGGTAGTCGCCGAAGTCGGCCACCAGTCGGCCCGCCAGGGGGCCCACGCCCTCGCCTGCCTCGCGGAAGATGAAGATGAGCGGGTCGCCCACGAACTGGCAGAGGGTGACGTGGTCGCGGGAGTAGAAGACGAGGTTGTCCCCCATGTCTTCGACCTCCAGGATTTCAAACACGCCATCGTTCACGCGGAACTGCTCGCTGAGGCCCGTCCCGTCGTCGCCCGCGTTGAGGGGCTGGCCCGCATCCGAGTTAATCATCCCGGTCGGCAGCGACTCACCCCCATAGGTGAGGTTCGCGTAGATCATCATGTTCTTGTAGACGAACAGCTGCTTGCAGAGGAAGTTCATCCCACTCTGCTCGACTAGCTGGGTGGCGCTGCCGTCCCAGGTATGGACGAACTCGGCCCCGTTGGTGAGGAAGAAGAGGTCATCACCCACTCCGCCGAGCCCGTCGTCGGGGGCGGTGAAGGTCGCGCTGTCCCAGAAGTCGGTGATGTCGCCCGTGAAGGTGCGGCGGATGGTGTACACGGCGCCCGCGCCCAGGGCCGCACCCGCGTCAGCGGTGAGGGTGAGATGGGTGTTGTCCGTGACGGTGTCGATCTCCCACCAGACGGCGGAGAGGGAGCGCTGTGAGGCGTTCCCGAAGTGGATCATGTCCCCCGCCTTGATACCGGCCGTGGTCCAGGCCGTGCCCGTCCCAGTCACGACGGTCGGGTTCGCGCCGTCATGCGCGACGGTCCCGGTCGAGTAGCGGCGGTTCAGGTAGAGGGCGGTGTCGTTCTCCGGGTCGTACTCATAGACGTTCTTGGTGGTGGCGATGACCTGCTTCTGGGCGGCGGACCTAATGTAGAACGTGTCGATCAGCATGATGGGGTCCACGAAGTCAATCGCGGAGTGCTCCTGCCACCCCAGGTTGACGTTCCCAACCTTCCCCTGCTTGATGCGGAAGTTGCGGCCGTCCTGCAGGCCCCGCGAGGGGACCATCAGGGCGTCCAGGCCGTAGTAGAGGCCCAGGTTCGGGTTAATTACTGCGCTGCTCTTGGCCATCTTCACAGGTCACTCGGTAAGGGGGCAGCATCGGGTCGCCCGTGCCCTCCCCGATCAGCTTCATCGGTTCGGGTGGGGGCAGCGCGCGGTTCCTCGCCGCTGCGAGCTGGACGATCAGCTGCCCCATCGCCTCCTTCATCGCGTTGAACTCGTTCCGCATCTCCTGCGTCGAGACGGTCAGGGCGTCAAGCCGGGCGTTCGCCACGCCGCCGATCATAATGGGCCACGCCATGGCGCAGTCCCACTCGATCTTCGTCTTCCCGGCGCGGGTGACCTCCATCTCCCGCCAGAAGACGCACGATTGGCACGCCTTGGGATGGGAGCAGTCCCGCTTCGCGAGTTGGCAGTATTGGCCCTTGGGGCCCGCTGGTTTTCCCGTCATTGTCACGCCTTCGTTGCTAGCACCACGTCTACGAACTTCACGTCAAAGTCCATCGCCGTCGAGGACCCGCCCAGGGCGGCGGTGACGGCCGTCTCATTCCCCACGACCGAGGCGGTGGAGAGGACGCAGACCGGGCCACCACCCGAGCCTGACGCCGTACCCTGCGAGGGCAGGGAGACGGACAGAGAGGTGACGACGGTCTCGGAGAGGGCGAGGGCGGCGGCGGGTAGGTTGGCCTGGACGATGGTCCGCGCTGCGAAGGCGGTCTCGAAGGCGGCCGTGCCGCCCGTGGGGCCCACGCTGCCGGTAGTGCAGCGGATGGCCGCGTCCTGGTAGGCTGCGTCGGTGACCTTGGTCCAGCCTGCGGGCGGAGTGGTCTGGCCGAAGAGCATCTTGGTCCCGGATGGGAACTCCGGGCCGATGGACAGCCACGTTACGGGGCCGATGCCGGTGACGAAGCGGAACTTCCCCAGCGTCGTGTCATACGCGACAGACCCCACGACCCAGGTGGAGTCGCCGTCGATGTTCACGGTGGTGTCCGCGACGAACTCGTGGTGGCCCGTGTTCGAGTGCTCGAAGAGCAGCCACGACTCGATGATCTCGCGGAAGGTGCGTTCTTGGTTGGGGAAGATGGAGACGACCCCGGTGTCTTCCGGGAGCGTCTCATTCGGGGTAAAGGGCGGGCTGCTCATGCTGGGGGTCCTCTAGTGGGCCCCCAGTCTAGCACGAACTCATCGGGTGAAGAAAGGGTCCCTGCGATGGGTGTGCCGGGCCGCAAAAGCGTCGGTATGGGGGATAAGCGTCTGTACGCGGCTGATCTGGAGCCGCTTGTCCCGCCCGATGACCTCGTTGAGCTTCTCGGCCGCCCGCTGGGTCCAGACGGTGGCCCGCTCCTCGTCCTCGTTCGTGAAGAACCCATATGCGGTCGCCTGCATGATGAGCCACTCCTCGGCGTTGACCGTGAACCAGTTCGTGTCGCCGCTGGCCGAGAGGGCGGTTAGGTACTTCCAGTAGGGGATCACGATGCGGTACTCGCCCGCATCTGAGTTGGCATAGAGGGAGAGGCCGTCCGAGAGGGGCCACACCTCGAAGTTCGAGGAGCCCGCCTCGTCGGAGGGTTCGCTGCGGAGGATGATCTGGGGCGGCCCGATGACGGTCTCGTCCTCGTTCTCGCCACCGGCATCGGTCGGGATGTCCGCCTCGACGGAGGCGCGGCCGTAGCCCACCTGCAGCTCCTGGGTGTCCCCAGAGGCGTGGATCATATATGGACCCACGCCGTTGACGGGGTCCAGCCTGAACTCCTTAAAGTTCGATGGGACGGCGGCCAGCACCCGGGTGTCCGGCTGCGTGATGAGCACGTCCGTCTTCGCCTTCATAACCTCGAAGTTATGCCGCGTCTGCAGCGTCTTCAGCGCCCGGTTGAGATAGGTCCCAATCAGCGCCTGGACGGCAGTCGGCACGTCGATGAGGTTGGTGGCTACTTCCGTCTGTAGCTCAGAGTAGGTGGCCATGGGCTATCCGCCTGCCTCAGTTGGTCCGAAGAGGGGTAGCTCCTCCAGCTCGAAGTCCTCCTCGAACTCCAGCTCCAGCAGGAGTCTCCGGCTTCGCCCGGGCCTGGGCCTGCTGCGTCTCCGACAGGATAATCGAGTCGAGTACCTTCTCGGCCATTTCGAGTGTGAGAACGACGCCCTGGGTAAGAACATTGCCGTCCGGGTCCTTCACCTGATGCCGACCAGAGGTCAGCGCCACGATCTGATACCCGCCCTTCTCCTTGACGACGGTCATCTTGTCCATCGTCTCAGTGGCCAGGAGTTCGGCATCCACTGCCCTGGCTGCGGCCGACAGCGCCTCCTTACGGCGCCGTTGAATGGCGAAGCGGACGACATCGAAGCCGGCCATCTTCGCAATTTCCTCACCCACCTCGTGCCCGTGGGCGTTGAGGTAGACGCCGGGGGTGTCCCGGTACATGAAGACGTCCATACCCAGGGCCGGTGCGGTCCTGATGAAGACGCCTCTGTCGTAGTCGATCTTTCGGTCTGCCATGGTTCCCGTCTCCTTCGTTACTCGGTAGCGCGGCCCTTCCGGCGCTTGCGCGGGGAGCGGGTCACAACCGCCACCGCGTCGTCCAGGACCTCGCCGACAGTCGAGCCCGAGCCCGGCTTCATCTCGGCGATGACCTCAGCCACGGTCGGGGGCTCCTCGGCGCCGTGGTAGATGTAGCCCTTATCAAGGTCCACCTGCTTCGAGTCCCAGCCACACTTTCCGCACACCCACGGGGCAGTGCGAACTCGGCTGTCGCCCGAGAGGAGCACGAAGGGAGCCTCACAGCCACCGAGGCGGCAGTTGGGGCAGTCCTTATAGGCATACGCGGTCATCATTAGGTGATCTTTCTCCAGCGGAAGGTGATGGTCCCAGTGAAGAGGAGCGGCGCCACCGCAGTGACGTCATCCCAGGCATCGGCCGCGTTAAGGAAGAGATCGTGCGATAGGCCGCCGGAAGCCTTGATCCAGTTGCCGCCGTGGATGGTCTCCAGCATCCCCTTCGCCACTACGGTGGTGCCGAGCAGGTCGGGGATGACTGCGGTGCCACCAATCATACCGCCAGCAGCGCCACCGTCGATGTAGTCTTCCATCGTGGTGGAGAGGGTGGCGACCGCGCCGGTGCCGATGGTGGAGCCGACGCCGTACTCCGGGGTCTGCGAGGTATCGTCAACGGCGGCGGAGAAGACACCCGCGATGACCATGTCGTTCACGAAGATGTCACCGGCCGGGAAGGTGTAGAACTTGGCGCCAATCGCGAGAGAGGCGTTGTCGGCGATGTCCCCCAGCGAGAAGTTGGTCATCACCAGCTTGGTGTTGTGGAAGTCGTCCGAGCCGCTCTCCGTCGCGACCGTGGTCGAGGAGGTGGTGACGGTGCCGACGCCGCTGTCCACGACGAGGGACGGGGCGTTCGGGATGACTAGGCCGGTGCTGCCGAAGAGGTTGTTCAGCATCAGCTGGCGCCGCTGGGCGGGGGTCAGGTTCCCGCCTGCGGTCTGCAGGTTCTCGGCCAGCTCATCGAGGTGGCGGTGCTTTGCAAAACTGCCGTAGAGAGCCATTCGTGTTCTCCTAAGTGGAGGGGGCTTCCGCCCCCTCACTCAGATCAGGTCGCATCGTTCGAGGTGTCGCGGGTGTAGTTCACCAGACGCGCGGTTCCTGCGAAGCCAGCGTGGATGTACTCCACCCAGCTGATGACCGCGCCGCTGTCCGCCTCGGCGTTCGTGTCGAGGGTCATCGCGAAGGACTGGCCCGGCAGGATGAGCCAAGCGTAGTCGTTCGTGATGGGCGGGGTGATGTTCGAGTTCGGGGCCTCGAACCGGCGAGCACGACCCTGCGTGGCAGAGTAGTCCTCGGCCGTCTCACCGTCGCTATCGACGATGGCGCACACCTTGTAGACACCAGTTCCGGCCGCGAGGTTGGAGGCGTTAGCCGCCAGCATCGTAAACACACCCAGGGTCACAGCGTTTGAAGAGCTGCCCAGAACGGGACGCCGGCTCAGAGTTGCAGTGAGCGCGACGCTGTTGTCAGGGTTGACGGCGGTCGTGGCGATGATGCCGACCTTGGTGATGATGACCGGCTGCGCGAAGACGAACTCGGCTACCGCGCCTGCGGAGTCGATGTTCGGCGTGTCGGCGGCGGACACCTGGAAGTACTGCTGGATCAGATCGTGGCTCATTTCAATTTCTCCTTAACGACCGGATCAGGTCGAGGCCAGGTGGACGACGCGGGCCATCGTCGGGCGCTCCCAGACGAGGAAGGCCTCGATGGTGCCGACCCAACCAACCTCACGGAAGGTGCCCAGCTCCTCGGGCATGCCCGTGCGGATTTCCGGGTCCATGATCTTCACCAGACCACCCGCGTCGGCGCCGAAGAAGACGCCATCGCCAGTCGTGGTCGAGGAGCCGATCAGGTCCGCGAGAGCGTCAGTGTGGTTGCTCTCGTAGAGGTCGAACCCTTCGAGGTTGGAGGCCAGCTTGCCCGTGACGAGGGGGTCCTTCGTGGACGGGGCGAACCAGTCCTTGTAGGTCTCGTCGTTCTTCAGTCCGCGAGCAGCGCGGGTGGACAGGATGCCCACGTAGCGGCCGTTCTTGAACTTCGGGCACTTCAGGTCGCCGTGCAGACGGTCGTGGATGCGCCGAAGGTCTTGTACCTCCAGGTTGCGGTTCGAGAGGGAGTCGGCGGTGCCGTCCGTCACGAACTCACCACCGGTGGACAGTGGGGTGTACTTCAGCGGGGTCAGCTTGAGGGCCGAGGCGCACATCGCGTCCATGGTCAGAGTGATCTGATCGCGGAGGGTCTGCTGGATCGGGTCCATCAGATTGAAGTGCGTCAGGTGGGTCTCGAACTCGGTCACAGGGACCTTGTAGCCCCACTGGCTCACGGAGACCTGCTTGGTCTCGATGGCCGGGCGACCACTGGGCAGCCTCTCCGTCTCGGAGACGCGACCGGCGAGCGGCAGCTTGAGGACACGAGTGATGGTGACGGTGTCACCCTTCTTCTTACCGAAGCCGGGTTCCGCGCGCATGAACTTCATGAACTGCGTGTCCGCAATGGCTTCACGCCGAATGTCCGAGGACAGAGCGTGGTTGCGGTAGGTGCCGGTCGGGGCGTCGAAAGTCCAGGACATTGAGAGTCGCTCCTAGTTACCAGTTCCCGCCGGTTCAGTCACAATCGCACCACTTCACGTAGCTTGTCAAGCACCCCGGCGCGGAGAGGGGGCACTGACGCCAAACTGATGAGCCGCACCATTCAGCGGCTCGTAGCGGTAAAGGGTCCGTTCCCCCTTGACGGTGAGGATGGTCCCCACTGCGAGGATACGGACGGCCATCGGCCGGGCGAGCATCCCGCAGCCCGGGTAGGCTGAGACGGCTTCGGCCCGGTCCCCTTGGTCGGCGAGGTCAGTGAAGCCCGCCGCCTCGTCCAGGGTATCGCAAACTAGACCGGCCCGGAGGATGGCCTGCTCGGCGAAGACCGTCTCCTCGGCCCGGGCGGAGAAGGCTGAGATGGCCCAGAGTAGGGCGCCGAGTGCGAGGGCGATAGCCTTCATTGCGGTCTCCAAATTATGGAGGGGGCGGCGACGGGGAACCGCCCCCTCCGAGGTCAGCCCGGATTGACGCCGGGCATCCCTCATCTCGTGGGGCGGTTAGAAGATGCCCATTTTCCTCTGGATGGCGTGGAGGTCCTCGATCATGCCGGGGCCCTCGTTCTCTGCCGATCTGCGTTGACTGTAGCGGCCGCCAGACTCCTGGCCGCCGAAGGTGGCGACGGCGCGGCCGTCGTCCTCATTGGGGTCGGTCTGGCGCTGGCCACGGCGCTCGCCCGGCTCTCGCCGGTCGCCGTCAACCACGGCGCCGTAGCGGTCATTCAGCTGCTTCGCTACGTCCGCGTAGAAGGCCTCGGTGTTCTGGAACATGTACTTCTGCGGGTCGATCCCCTTGGCGATGGCGTCTTGTGTAACACGAACTGCTACAGTCTCGACCAGCTCGGGATACTCGGCCCATTCTGAGTGCTGCTTGGTGAAGCCCTGCCAGAGCCGCTCCGAGGCGCCTTCGCCCTGGAACTTCTGGGTCACCTCTTGGCGCACTGCCTCGGCCTGAGCCTGCATCGCCGCGTTGATGCGGATGGCCAGCTCAGTGTTGTACTTGTCTTTGTCTTCGAGGGGGTCGGGGAGGCCGGTGGGGTCGAACTTGACGTCTTTCGCCGCTACTCGGGTCTGGGTTTGCGCCGGCGCAGCCGGCGCCGCATAGGGGCCCCTGGCGCGGGCCTCCTCAAGGGAGCCCTCCAGGCGGGAAATACGCTCGATGAGGGCTGCGTTGTCCACTTCCGTCTTCTGGGCTGGAGTGGCGGGGGTTCCGTCGTTGAGGGAGCGTCCGTGACGCTCGAAATGGGCGAAGATGTCCCCGCCCGACTCGGTTTCGGCCGCTGGTTGGCGGCGCCTGGTCGTCACTCGTGCCATTATCTCGTCTCTCCGTCAGTTTGGGCCTACCCGAGGGCCGCCGTGCGCGGGGCGCAGGCAGAGGAAAGGGCCCCCGGGCAGGAATTGGACCTTACGACGCGCCAGGGGGTGGCGTCAATAGGGGTGCGAGCCTTGCAGCGGTCCCCTGGGCGGCCCTTTCCCGGCTCCCCAGGCGGGAAAGCAGCTTCTCATTGGCCAGATACTCCATCCAAAGGGCCAGGGCGAGGTCCCCGGTGAGGGTCCCGTTGGTCTGGTGGGACTTGGCGCGGGCCACTACGGCCTGCTGCATCTTCCCAATGGCGTCTTCGATATAGGGGAGCATCCCCTGGAAGCGCGCCAAGTGGGCGACTTCCCCAATTTCCCGTGCTTCTTGGGTCATTCCCGTCCGATCCCTAGTGACTGCACCACCTGTTGCATCTCCGGGGCGGCCCCGCCAGGGGCCTCCGGGGCGCCTTCGCCCGGGGGAACCCCCTGGGCACCGAGGGCCTGCTGCTGGGCGGCCTGGAAGGCCTGCGCCGTCTGCTGCATCATCGCCTCGCGCTGGGACATCGTCACCTTGGTGATGTCGATGTCGGACAGTTTGAAGAGCAGTTTGATGAACTTCCCGAGGTCTACCTGCTTCATGAACTCCCCGAGCAGCTCGGGCGACTGGGAGAGGAAGCTCATCAGCTGCAGGAGGGACTTGAGCATGCGCGACTTCTGGATCATCGAGCTGATGCCATGCGCCTGGAAGGTCATCGGGCGGCTGGCCAGCTCCCTCCGACGCGACATCAGCACCCCGAACAGGTCCTCCCCGCACGCCGCCTTGAGCATCGGGTCATTCGGGCTCATGTGCTGGAGGCCCGTCTTCCAAACCAGGTCGAGTTGCGGGTTGAGCACCCTGGCCTCGACGGTCTGCGCGATGCTGCGGATGACGGCGCTGCTCGACTCCTGCGTCTGGCTGATCTCCGTCGCGCTCGTCCGACCCTTCGGGGCGAAGCCACCCAGCCCGATCTCATTCTGGTTGGCTGCCTCGGTCAGCTCCTTCTTGATGGTCTGCCAGACCGCCATCGCATCGGGGCCCATCGTGCCCAGGTCGATGCTCTTCATAAAGTCCTCGGGACGGTTGCCGTCCTCCAGGTGGAAAAGCTTGTTCGGCGTCATGCCGCCCGCGAGCTGGGTGGGGTCCGAGAGCATCGCCGGGACCACCGCGTAGGCCTTCATCGTGCTCATCTGGACGGCGTCCAGGATGAGGTTGGTCAGCATGTTCAGGGTCTGGGCCAGGGAGCCGAAGTCCTCCATGTAGGTTCGGCCGTAGACGGAGAGGGGCGTGATGATGAGGGGCGAGTAGGTCAGCCAATCGCGCCCGTGCCAATTGGGGTTCTTCTCCGGCCCACGGATGAGGTACTGGCCGTTCCCCACCACCATCAAAGCGTCCTTCGCGAGCACTTTCCCCGAGGAGTCCACGACGGTCGCGAGGTACTCGTCCATCGTGATGGGCGTTCGGGTGCTGGTCTGGCCCGCGCCGTGGCCGGTCAGGTCCTGCTTCTGCCGCTCGCTGTCAAGCTCGATGTGGGAAACCATCTGGTCGATGGCTTCCATGTTGTAGATGGGGTCGCCCTTCTTGTCCTTCTGCAGGGCCATCGACCGCAGCTCGTGCTTGTCCAGCTCGATACGGCGAATTCTGTACAGGTTCCGATAAGTGGGGTCGAGCCAGACGTTGCGCGGGTCCACCGTCTCGATAGCGACCCGCCCGTACTTGCCATAACTGGCGTCCCAGCGGGTGACCGACGAGCACGCCATCAGCGCGCCCATCTTGATCTGCTCCTCGAAGACGGCCGGGAAGCCCAGACAGGTGCCCATCTGGTTGCGGCCCGTCATGGAGAGCCAGCAGTCATTCATGCGCTTGACGGCTTGGGTCAGGTCCCCCTCAACATCGGCCGGATCGTCGATGGAGTAGAAGCCGTCTGGGCCCGTGACCAGCGCCTCCTTCAGCGCGGCCGCGAAGCGGTCCACGAAAGCAGGCACTTCCGGGAGGACCTCCTTCGCCTGCCACGAGGCCTTCTTCGAGTTGTCGAAGCGGCTCCAGTAGAGGTGGAGGTTCTGGGTCCATTTATCGTCCCTGGGGTTCAGGCCGCCCTTCCGGGCGTTGTCCGCCTCTTGGAAGTACCCCTTCAGGACCGGGACGATCTTGTCCTGGTTCTCAATAGTAGGCCCCTGGAGGGGCTTCTCGTCCGCCATTGGGGGACCCCTTAGTCGCGCATCGCGACGAGTAGCATGGTGACGGCGGAGTTAGTGCCGCCAGAGGTGCTCATGCGGTAGAAGCGGAAAGCGTCATCGAGCACCTTCCCGGCCCCTGCGGCCGTGAACGAGGCGGCGTCGGGCGTACCCGCAATTGCGATGGCTGCGGCCATCCTGCAGGTGACGAAGTTGGTCCCGTCGTTGCTGCCCTGGAGGACGGCGGTGGCCGAGCCGAAGGTGCCCCCCACCTGGAGCGACATCGAGCCCGGCTTGATGCGGGACATACAGACCTGGCCGCCCGTGGCGACACCGTTGAGGGCGCCGGCCCAGCTAGCGACGAGGTAACCGTCGTCCGTCTTGGTGAGGGTCGGCTTGGGGGTGGTAGCTGCGTCGGCCATTAGAGTGGTGCTCCGTGTGCGGGTGGCGTCCAGAGGGCCGGAACGCGCTTTCCTATGATGGGCTGAGGGGCCTCTCGGTCAAAGTAACCTCCCGCCGCGCCTTTGTCCAGCCCCAAGGCGCCTTTGGCGCCTTGGGAGCGGCCCATTGGGTAGAGGATGGCAGCGCCGTAGCCGCAGGCGTCGCCAGGATGCGAGTGGATGTTCTTCACCGGCTCGCCCGAGGTGATGCCGCCCCGGCTCACATGGAAGTAGTAGCCGCCCCTCAGCGCGTGCCAGACGGAGGCGCAGCGCTCGCGGTCCACCTGGATCATCCCTCGGCCGCCCACAGTGCGGGTCAGGGCGGCCTGGAGTGGGTCCAGCCGCTCCCTCAGCTTGACTGGGCCGCTGCGCCAGGTTCCGCCGAGCAGCTGCTTGACGGCCCGCACCGCACTACGGCTCGTGCTCGTTTGCTCGCGGGTGAGCCCTGCGGGGTCTCCGATATGCTTAAGCTCACAGCGGAGTCCCTTGTATCGCTCCGTCCAGAGGGGCTTGACCCAGTTGAGAATGAGTTCCTCGACGCCAACGCCATCTCCAACCATGGCGTCCAGAAAGTTCCAATGGCCCAGCGGCGTCCTCTGCGTAAGTATGCAGGTCGGGTTGTGTCCGAAGTCCCATAGTGCGTAAACATCCAGACGCGGGAGTGGAGTGAGTCCCAACGATAGATGGAGTTTGTCGGACCATTGCGGCGTACACGCCTTGCCAATCTGCTGGAAGCCGAACTCGCCTTCGACGAAACGGCGGACGAGGTCGGGTCGGTGGGCCCAGAGCTTCCGAAGCTCGGCGTAGTAGGAGGCGGGGAGGTGGAGGGAGTTCTCAGGAAGCTGAGGCTGCCAAACTTTGAACTGAGGATCGCCAGGGGCGACAAAGCGTCGATAAGTCCAATGAGCTTCATCTGGGTTGTTCTCCGCTAGTTTCGCGCTGTACCACTTCATGTGGGGCTGCCGCAG
>Ga0111538_10002735_pt1 | contig 24783 bp, 19 predicted proteins | sample SoiMethybrSBSTD1_FD_79669 | JGI IMG/M metagenome (GOLD analysis project Ga0111538, IMG submission 79669) | Bulk soil microbial communities from a Populus tree surrounding site in Tennessee, USA - Soil MetaG P. TD hybrid SBSTD1 (version 2)... | ecosystem: Environmental > Terrestrial > Soil >...
ACCCGTCGTTCACGAGTACTTCATCGGCGAGTTGTTCCACCTGCGCGAGATTCTGAGAGTTGACGTCTCCAGAGGCCTCGCGGTTCTCAAGCGAGACGAAGTCTTCGAACACTATCGGGTCGCTCTCGCGACGTCGCGCGACCGTGCGCTCGAAGCGCACCTGAACGGGTGCATCAACCTTGATGAGCCGGAAATGACCGTTGGCTTTTCGGAATGCGGCGACTTCCGCAGGATTCCGGATGGAATCGATGACGTAGTTCCGGTCGGGCTCGAGAAGTTGGAGAATGCGATCCGCCAGAACGGAAGGTCCAAACGCCAGGCGCAATTCATTGCCTGTCCGGATAAGCGCCTCGCGATTCACTTCCAACTTGCGGCTGCGCAGCTCATCGCGTATCGCATCGGAAAGCGAATAGTAATAAAAGCTTTTCGTTTGGAGGTATTTGGCGACTTCGCCCTTGCCTGCGGCGTTGCGGCCGGTAAGTCCTATGACCATTGGAGGCCGTACGATACTATGTTTCGTCCACACTGGAAAGGGACTGCATGATTGCGAAGACGAAGATTGCCGTAATTGGAGCGGGAAAACTTGGTGAAGCGTTGATCGGCGGGATGCTTGATGCCCGCATTGTAAAGAAAGATCAGTTCACCGCCACCGCCGCGCACCGAGAGCGCATTGATGCGATTCAGAAAAAGTTCGGCATAAAGGTGACCCTGTCCAATGGCGAGGCCGTTCGGAAGTCCCGGATTGTCCTGCTCTGTGTAAAGCCCCAGGCCGTGGAAGAAGTGTTGAGGCAAATCGTCGACGACCTCACGCCTGCTCACGTGCTGATCTCGGTCGCCGCCAGCGTGAGCACGCGTTTCATGGAAAACATTCTCGGCAAACCTGTTCCAGTGATCCGGGTGATGCCAAATACACCATGCTTGATCCGCGAAGGCATGGCGGCTGTTGCTGCTGGCACACACGCGACAGAAGCTCAAGTCCAGGCCGCCCAGAAAATGTTCGAGGCGATGGGGCGATGCATCGTTGTCGACGAGAAACATATGGATGCGGTGACAGCATTGAGTGCAAGCGGACCTGCTTTCGTCTACACCATCATCGAGTCTCTCGTGGAAGGCGGAGTAAGAGTCGGATTACCCCGAGACATTGCCACGCTCATGGCTTCGCAAATGGTTCACGGGGCTGCGAGCATGGTTCTGCAGACAGGTGAACATCCTGCAAAGCTGAAAGATATCGTGACGACTCCGGCGGGATGCACTGTAGACGGCCTGCTCGAACTTGAAGAGGGAGGCCTGCGCGTCACCCTGATCAAGGCTGTGGATCGTGCAACTCGTCGCGCGCGTGAACTCGTGAACGGCTGAAAATGGCAAGCGCCGGCGCTCGCATCGTGATGCTTGCCGGCGAATGTGTGCCGTTCGCAAAAGTTGGGGGCCTCGCCGACGTTCTAGGCGCGCTCCCGCGTGAGCTCGAGAAACTCGGTTACCACGTCACCATCATCATTCCGAAATACGGATCAATCGACCTCGAACGTTTCGGATTCCAACGGTTGTCGGAATTCGATTCCGGGTCCTTTGAAGTCTATCGCTCCACACTTCCCGGCAGCTCTGTACCAGTGTTCCTCGTGGGGAACGATCATTACTTCGGACGGCGCGGCATCTACACCGATCCCGAAACCGGTTGGGACTTTCCAGACCAGGCAGACCGCTGGATCCATTTTCAAAGGTCGGCGATGGACTTCATCAGCGCGTCTCTCGGCCCCGTCGATGTCTTGCATTGCCACGATCATCAGGCAGGTTTGGTGCCGGCATACCTGGAGAGGCTTTATCGCAGCCATCCCGCCTTCACGAGCACAGGCACTGTCTTCACGATTCACAACATGGGATACCAGGGGGTTTTTCCAGGCGACACGATGTCGCGCACTGGCTTCAACACGGCCGAGTTCTTTCCGCTGAGTCCGTTTGAGTTTTACGGAATGTTGAACTTCATGAAGGTTGGTGCGGTCTTCGCAGACAGCGTGACAACGGTGAGTGAGACCTATGCCTGGGAGATCCAGCAAGGTCCTGAGTTCGGCTATGGGCTCGAAGGTGTGGTTCGAAGCCGTGTTGAACCGCCGATCGGGATTCTTAATGGCATCGACTACGGCGTCTGGAATCCCGCAACCGATCCGACGCTCTTTGCGAATTACTCTGTCGCGGATCTCACTGGCAAACGGATAAACAAGGAAGGCTTGTTCCGCGACCTTGGCCTGGATTTGTCGCGAATCGATCGTCCTCTGCTCACGATGATTTCCCGCATCGACGTGCAGAAGGGATTCGATCTCGTCGTCGCGATTCTGGATGACTTGCTATCGCAGGAGATTTCGTTTGTCCTGCTGGGTTCTGGAAACAAGGAAACCGAGCGGCAACTCGCTTCTGTTATCGACGGGCATCCGGGAAAAGCTGTATTCACGTCTGGTTACGATGACAGGCTGGCTCACCGAATCGAGGCGGCCGCCGATATCTTTCTCATGCCTTCGAAGTACGAGCCCTGCGGTTTGAATCAGATGTACAGCATGCGTTACGGTGCTGTTCCTGTGGTTCGCGCGACAGGCGGGCTCGCCGACACGGTTCGCGAATTCAATGCTGAAACTCGAGAGGGAACCGGATTTCGCTTTCTTCCTTACGATTCATTTCACTTCAGTGAAGCCATCGCGCGCGCGCTGCGTTATTGGGAAAACGCGGAACAGTGGCGATGCATCGTCTCCAATGGCATGCAATTGGATTTCAGCTGGGCACGCTCGGCGACGCGTTACGCCGAGGTCTATCAGAGCGTTCAAAAGCGTCGCCAGTTTTAGGGAAATCTGTAGCCATCCTTCAGTTTTTGGAATTTTCCAGTGTGGTCACAGAGGCGAAGTCATTGAAAGCAAATAGGTGAAGACATTGGTCATGATCGTGCAATAAACATTGCGACTCTGGTTTCGGAGTGGCAACTTTCCGGCCGACAACTCGCGATTGCGAGGTGGAGGGGGAGAGAGACGGGGGGAGCCTCTTCGAACAGTCGCTGAACAGATGCCGGCGTTTTCGGGGGGAAGCGCCGGCATTTTCTTTTGGCATTCCTTTAACATTCCATTCGTAAAAATCCTCGGAATTCCGTGCCAACCCTGGCGCTCTTTTTCCTTTTGCGCGACAATTCGGCAAGTTTCCCAGTCGCATTAACCTGCACGATTTGCTAAGCTAAGGCGTCTTTCTGAGTTTCTTATACTTCATAGGAGGCAGTATGAGCACGACTGTGAATGGCCCCCATTCTTCCCAGGCAGTTTCGGATAAGGGGACAGAGCAAAAGATACCCTATCCAGGCATTCCGACGACTGCTGACGGGGCAGGCATGGTTGTTTGGGTCGAGACCCATATTACTCAAGGCGCATGCGCCTATCCCATTACCTCTTCGACAACGATGGGAGGCGGGTACCAAGCGGAAGTCGCCAATGGAAAACGCAATCTTTGGAACGAAGAAATGGCGTTTATTGAGCCGGAATCCGAGCATAGCGCGGCCAGTACCTGTGAGGGTTTTGCTGTATCTGGCGGTCGCGTGACGAACTTCACTTCCGGTCAGGGTCTGGTCCTGATGAAGGAAGTGCTCTTCACGATTTCCGGAAAACGATTGCCTGTCGTCTTTCACATCGGAGCACGCGCTCTGACGTCGCATTCCTTGAATGTGCATACGGGACACGATGACGTTTATGCGGTTTCAGACTGCGGCTGGGGTGTGCTTTATGCGCGCAATGCGCAGGAAGCGGGCGATCTGGCTTTGATTTCCCGCCGCACGGCAGAAGATTCAGAAACTCCTTTCCTTAATGTCCAGGACGGTTTTCTTACCACTCATACGATCGAGAATGTGCGGCTGCCTGAGCCTGAATTGATGAAACTCTTCGTGGGGCATCCGTCCGCGAAGTTGCGGAACCTGATGGATCCTCGTGTGCCGCTGATGTCGGGCGTCGTGCAAAACCAGGACAGCTACATGAAGGGCAAGATTGCTCAGCGCAAGTATTACGATCCCGTGCTGTCGACCTTGAAGTCCGTGATGGACGAATATGGGCGCTTGACGGGTCGCAAATACGACGTCGTGATGCCTTATCGCCTGGAGGACGCGGATTACGCGATTATCGGATCGGGCAGCATGATCGAGACCGGAGAGGCCGCGGTGGATTACATTCGCGAGCACATGGGTATAAAAGTCGGTCTTCTGCACATCACGTGCTTCCGTCCATTCCCCTCGATCGAAATCGTCGAAGCTCTTCGTCACGTGAAGGCCATCTCGGTTCTCGAACGACTGGATATTCCCATGATGCAGTCGAATCCGCAGTTGGCCGAGATCAAGGCAGCTTTTGCCGACGCCGCATCCGGCACGCCGGGTTATCCGGAACTCGCATCCATGCCGCGGTTTTTCGGAGGATCTGCAGGTCTTGGTAGCCGCGATGTTCGTGCCGGCGACTTTATCGCCGTTGTTGAAAACATGGTGAGCAAGAGTCCGAGAACGTACTTCACCGTGGGCATCAAACACGAGACGGCTCTTCAAGTCACGAACGATCCGGATGTGCGTGGAGCGGGTTCGTTCTCGATGCGTGGTCATTCCGTAGGAGGGTATGGTTCGGTTACCACGAACAAGGTCATCGCCACCATTGCAGGCGAAGTGTTCGGTATGGACGTGCAGGCCTATCCCAAGTATGGATCTGAGAAAAAGGGTTTGCCCACGACCTACTACTTGACGATCGCGAAGGAGCACATCCGGGTTCACTCCGAATTGGAACATGTGGAATTCATTCCGCTGAACGATGTGAACGCATTCAACCTGGAAAATCCGCTGGCGGGACTTTCGCAGGGCGGCATGGTATTCGTGCAGAGCCAGAGCACGGATCCGGCAGAGATCTGGGCCGCTATCCCGCTTTGGGCTCGCAAGGAACTCATTGGAAAGAATGCTCGACTGTTTGCGCTCGACACGGTCGCGATCGCGCGTGAAGTGTCTTCGCTGGCCGACCTTCAACAGCGCATGCAGGGCATCGTGCTGCTCGGGGTTTTCCTGCGAGTCACTCCTTTTCAGACGGAACATTCCATCAGTGATGAAGTGCTGTTCAAGGGCATTGAGAAATCGCTACGCAAATACTTCGGCAAGCGTGGCGAGCAGGTCGTGCAGGATAACCTGAAGGCGGTTTCCCGCGGGTTCCGCGAATCGATTGAAGTTCCGCGAGAGATCATGACTGTCGCTGCCAGCGCAAAGACGAACTAACGGAGGACTGAATAGAAGTGGAACCATTGGAATTGACTGTCGATCAGATTAAAGAAGACATTCGATTGAATGTTGTCGACATCGAGGATTTTAATTCTCGGGTCGTTGGCGCCTACAACGATGGCAGCGCAGAGAAAGGTCTCGTTGCCGACGATCAGGTTGCGCGCAGCGTCATTCCCGGCGGCACGGGAGCCCTCCGAGATTTCAGCTACATTGCTCCAGACATTCCGGCGTTCATCACCGAGAACTGCGTCGGCTGCATGGAGTGCGTGACCCAGTGCCCCGATACGGCAATTCTCGGAAAAGTCGTCGAGCCCAGCGTTCTTGAACAGAACCTGGCGCAGATCGGCGATTCCGCAGAGCGCGAGACTATGGCTGCGCAGTGGGCCACCACCAACAAATACTTCAATGTCCTGGAGAAGAAGGGCGTCGGTGGCGGAAAGTTCGGTATCTTCATCGATCCCAGCAAGTGCAAAGGCTGCGCGGAATGCGTCGATGCCTGCGGTGATCACGATGCGCTGAAGATGATCCGCAAGAACACCGAGAATCTTGGGTGGTATCAGCGTGCCTGGACGCACTACAAGACCGTTCCCGAAACCCCCGGCAAATACATTAACGAAAAAGCCCTCGCCGATATGATGCTCGCCGAGCGTGCGCTGCTCTACGTCGGCGGCGCAGGTTCCTGCATGGGTTGCGGTGAAGCGACGGCGTTGCGCATGATGCTTGCGGCGACGGGTTTTGTTTATGGTCGCGAAAACATCGGCATGGTTGCGGCTACCGGCTGCAACACGGTGTACACGTCGACCTATCCCTACAATCCGTATGTCATTTCCTGGACGAACTCGCTCTTCGAGAACGCGCCCGCTGACGCAATGGGCGTACGCGCGCGGTGGGATCAACTGGGATGGCACAAGAAGCGCCTCTGGATTGTCGGCGGCGATGGCGCGATGCTTGACATCGGCTTCCAATCGCTGTCGCGTATGTTCGCGTCGGGAATGGACATCAAAGTCATCGTTCTCGACACCCAGGTCTACTCGAACACCGGTGGTCAGACTTCCACCGGCTCTTTTAAGGGCCAGGACGCGAAGATGAGTTTCCACGGGAAAGTCATCCAGGGAAAGAAAGAGAACCGCAAGGAAATCGCGAACATCGCCCTCATGCACAAAGATGTGTATGTGGCGCAAACGACCTGCGCCCACATCAACCACTTCTACAAGGCGGTCATGGACGCCAACGAGTATCCCGGTCCGGCCATCGTCAATGTCTTCACGACCTGCCAGCCGGAGCACGGTGTGGCCGACAATATGGCCGAGCACCAGGCGAAACTTGCTGCGGATTCACGCTCGTTCCCGCTGTTTATCTACGATCCACGCAAAGGGAAGCGCATCAAGGAACGGATGAGCCTGGCCGGAAACCCCAACATGAAGGAAGACTGGTACGTGAATCCAAAGACCGGCGAGCCCGTCGACTTCGTCACGTTTGCCCGGTCCGAAGGACGTTTCGCCAAGCACTTCGACAAAGACGGGAATCCGTCCGCCGTCCTGCTGTCCGCCAAAGAAGACCGCCTTGAGAACTGGCGGTTGCTCCAGGAACTCGCCGGCGTGAAGTAGCTCTGGGGTGTTGGTCGTAACACCGACCAACACCACTCCTCCCTCCTGCTTAATTTCTCCCGAATGCGTCTTATGACGGTGGTCATGTTGGGTTCATGACTTTTGTCATATCTATTTGAATCCAGAGGGTTTGGTGTTGCTCCGCGACCGTCGTATTCGTCGGGATTCCTTACATCAACCATATGAGTCGCTACCTATCTGAAAATTAGCAAATCGTAGGGGGTCTCCAGAATTCACTGAAGGACTGTTTCGCCAAGCACTTCGACAAAGATGGGAATCTGTCCGCCGTCCTGCTGTCCGCCGAAGAAGACCGCTTGAGAACTGGCGGTTGCTCCAGGAACTCGCCGGAGTGAAGTAGCTCTGGGGTGTTGGTCGTAACACCGACCAACGCCACTCCTCCCTCCCGCTCAATTTCTCCTGAATGCGTCTTGTGACGGTTGTCATGTTGGGCTCATGACTTTGGTCATATCTATTTGAATCCAGAGGGTTTGGTGTTGCTCCACGACCGTCGTATTCGTCGGGATTCCTTACATCAACGATATGAGCCGCTACCTCTCTGAAAATTAGCAAATCGTAGGGGGTCTCCAGAGTTCACTGTCGGAAACCTTGACAGAAACGAATAGCACCTTTGGGCAAGGTGCCAAACCCCGCATCACACCAAAGTGCTTCAGTTTGTGTCGGATGGTCCGATTCGCACTCACTCACACCCGTTGGCACTGCACCTGCTTTCTCAAGGCCCTGTCGCGGGGCCACGGACTGGTCTCGGGTCAGATCGAGATCCTCTTCGATTGCAGTCTGGGAGAAAGGAAGCTGAGACAATGAGAGCAGGCAGTATAGGAAGATATTTAACAACAGCCGTCTTCGTAGGGATTTTTACGCTGATGGTTGGCACGGCTCCGGCGCATGCGGACATCGTCATCGCCATAGATCAGGTATTCAGTGGCGATGTACCAAGCAGCACGGCGCCTTTCGGCACAGCAAGGTTTCATCAAAATGCTGTGGGCAATGTGACGTTGACTTTGACGGCGAGTCTCGAAAGCGCTACTGAATTCATCACCGAGTGGGGTTTCAATAGCAGCAACCTGAACATCGCTGTTTCGTTGGTCAGTTGCACGACCTGCGACCTCGCCAACAACGGCATCGGCCTGCCGGGCGGTGTTGCAGACCAGTATCAGGCGGATGGCGATGGAAAGTACGACTTTCAGATCCTGTTTACTTCGGCAGGTAATGACGGTGGTGTTCATCGTTTCCAGGGTACGGATGTCGCGATCTTTACGATCACCGGCACCGGTATTACTGAAGCTACGTTTAGTGGATTGAGCGCTCCTGGTGGAAACGCAGGCGGTCCGTTTCACAGTGCTCTGCATATTCAGGGCATCGATGGCAGCTGCAGCGGCTGGGCCGGAGACAGCGCAGCCGGGTCACCCAGCAACGATGTTGGCGGGCCTTGCACTCCGTCGGTTCCTGAGCCGTCGTCTCTGCTCCTTCTTGGATCGGGGCTGGCGACTCTGGGAAGCCTGAGTCTTTTGCGACGCAGACGCGGATAACCTGGGACTTCAACATCCCATAAAACCAATCTAAAGGGCGAAGCGGTAACGCTTCGCCCTTTTGGTCTTTCAGAGATACCGCGTTTCCCGACCAGTTGTCTATTGTCTGTCTGAAGCGCCGTGGTATAGGCTCGCTGGATTATGAAGAAATTTCTCTACCCTGCCATTTTGGTGCTGACGCTCGGAATCGGCGTTTTCCTCATGTATAACATCTGGGCTGCCGTTGCCCCACGCTCCACTGCACAATTCGTGGAAAGCGGAAAGCAATACTTTGACCAGGGCAAGTATCCGGAAGCCATCGTCGAGTTTCAGAACGCGCTCCAGAAAGACGAAACCGACAAGCAAGCGCGCCTCTTGCTTGCCCGGAGTTTGCTGGTACAGAACGACCTGAGCGGCGCGGTGAAGCAGCTGAAAACCCTGCTGGAACACCACCCGGGTGACCCGGACGCCAGTCTGCAGTTGGGTAACATCTATCTTCAGGGCGGAGGGAACGATCCCCAATTCTTCCGAGAGGCGAAAAGCATTGCGGAAAAGATTATTGCGGCAGAACCAAAGAATGTTCTCGCGATGATTCTCCTCGGAAATGCTCAGGCGGGACTGCGAGACTACACGTCTTCGATATCGCAGTTCGAGCAGGCGCTGAAACTGGACCCCCAAAACGCGGCTATTCTGGTCAGCATGGGCGCCACTCAAGCTGTTCAGAAGAACTACCCGGAAGCGGAGCAAGCCTTTTTGAAGGCCCGTGAGATCGATCCCAAGAATCTCAGCGCGCTGATTTCTCTGGCGTCGTACTACCAGGTTTCTGGCAAAAATGCGGAAGCTGAAAGCATGTTCAAGGAAGCTCTCAAAGAGCATTCCGGAAACCGGCAGGTCTATTTGCCTGCTGTAGCCTTTTACTTGCAGACGAAGCGACAGGACCAGGCCGTACAAGTCCTGAAAGCTGCACAGGCTTCGAGTCCGACGGATCCGTCTCCCTCGATGATGTTGGCCTCACTGTACCGGTCTCAAAAGAACATTGCGGAGGCAAAGAACGTACTCGCCGAGACCAAGGCAAAGTTTCCTCAGGATTCCAATGTAGCGGTTGCCTACGCAGAAATTCTCATCGCTTCGGATCTTCCTGCGGCGAACAAAGAATTGGATGCGATTCTTGCGAAGGATCCCTCCAATACTGCCGCCCAGGTTCTGCAAGGTGAGATTCAGTACTTGTCCCGGGACTTCGACAAGGCATTAGCTACACTGGACACGGCTTCGATTATGAATGGCCGTTATCCGCAGGCCCATTTCCTGGTCGGACAAATCCTTGCCAACAAGGGCCAAAGAGAGAAGGCGCTCGATCATTACCAGAAGAGTCTGGAAATCGAGCCTCGGTATAGCGCCGGTAGACTGGCCCTGGCCGAACTCCTGCTGAACATGCGCCGGTTCGCGGATGCCGATATTGAGCTCAGAAAAGTCCTCGAGGCCGACCCGAATTCTGTGGTTGGTCGTCTTTTGAAGGCTAACGTGGATGCATTTCAGGGAAGATTCGAAGATGCTGAAAAGATCCTGACGGCAGTGCAGAAGGAACAACCCGACAATGCACAAGTTCATCTCCAGACGGGCGTCTACTATCAGTCACGCGGCAGGAAAGCTGAAGCCGAGAAGAGCCTGTTGCAGGCGCTGAAGCTTCAGCCCGATTCTGACGACATTCTGAGACAGGTCGTTCAATACTTCGACAGCCAGAAAGCAACCGATCGGGCAGTGGAAGTGATCAACACGACGGTCCCCGATTCGAAAAAGCGCGCGTTCCACTACGAACTCGCCGGTATCGCATACGCAAGAGTGGGTCGGTTTCAGGACGCCGAACCGGCGCTCAAGAAGGCACTCGCGTTGGAGCCCGATCGCGTGGACTCTCACGCCAGCCTTGCGAATGTCTACGTCAGTCTGCGTCGTTATGATGAAGCTCTGAAACAGATTGATGAACTGCTCAAACTGGGGCCGAACAATGGGAATGCATACTCGATGAAGGGGATGATTTATCAGGCCAAGCAAGATTTGCCTTCCGCGAAGGACAGTTATGAACGCGCGTTGAAGGCAGATCCCAACTCGTTCGTCGCGTCCAACAACCTTGCGTACATTCTTGCGGAGCAAGGACAGGATCTGCAAATGGCGATGGGCTACGCGCAAACCGCGCGGCGTTTGGCGCCGAATGAACCAGCGAGCGCCGACACGTTAGGTTGGATCCAATACAAATTGGGCCGGCACCAGTCCGCTCGGGAGCAACTGCAGTTTGCGGTCTCGAAAGTGCCAAACAATCCCACGTACCAATACCATCTTGGATTGATTTACAAGGAGACGAAGCAAGTGCCGGAAGCTCGCGCAGCCCTTCAGAAAGCGGTCGGTACGAAGGAAGATTTCAAGGAAAAGGCTCTGGCGGAAGCTGCACTGAAGGAACTTCGTTAGGAGACTTAGAAAAAGGGCCCGTCTGTGCAACAGACGGGCCCTTGGTTTTTGTGTGCTTTGTCTGCCCGAAGTCTTATCGGTTCTTCCCTCCCAACCGCTTCGCGGTTGCGATCCCAGCCAAACCAATCCCGAGAAGGATCAGAGAAGCCGGTTCCGGTACGCCCGGTGGCGGCGGTGGCGGCGGAGGCGGCGGAGGCGGTTCTCCGGGCCCCGTTATTTCGCGCGCCCATTCCTCATAGCCGTCGTTGGTCTCGAAATTCCCACCAGTGTCACCAAACGCGGAATAAAGATAGATGTAATCACTGAGGTTCAATCCTGAGAACACCGATGTTGGCACCCAAAGGAACATGTCGTAGCCGTTGCCGCTTCCGTTGTTCAGATCGTAGTTCATCAAGGCGCCGTTATTCTGACCCGTCGGGCTGCTCTCACAGCTGGCACCGTCGTGAGTGTTACCGCAAGCGTATCCGGCCGTGTCCAAATCCCACAACAGCGTCGCGCCAGGAAGGCTGGTTCCGGAAAGCTCGCTGTCGATGGACGCTGTCGAGGACGCATAGATCCGAATCTTATCCAGGGATAAGAGCGGGGCATGGTTTTCCTGATTGATGTCCAACAGGAAACGATAGTAGTCCCCCCCCGGAATGCCGTTGCCCGGCGAAGTAAACACAAACAGGTCGGATAGCTGAATGTCATGAGTGAAAATACTGGCTTTCTCATCGTAGGCGGCAGTTCCACTGGTGTTGTACCCCTGCTCTGACCCATTCTTTTGAATGCGCACAAACGAATCAATGTTGCCGGTACCCACCGTTCCGACGTTCTCGCCGGCGTCGAAGTAGACCCCGCCCCCAAAAGTTCCCACGCCACCGTCTAACAAATTCAAGTAGTCCGCGAAGGCTGCGTTGTTCCACAACACCATCGCTCCTAATGCAAATCCTATAGTTTTAAATTTCATCGGATCCTTCCTCCTCAACTCCCAAGCAGACAAAGCAAATGCGCGCTGACAAGTGCAACCGTCATGCCGTGGAAATCTGGCAGATGGAGCGCGAAGTTATGTTCCTTGCTTTCAAGGAGTCGCATGACAAAAAGCATTCGTGGGCATGACACTTGTCCCACGAAATTCATGTCAGGAATTCCGACACTCGCAAAGACTCAGGATGGGCAAGTCTTATCCATTCAGTGGTCTACCTCATGCGTAAAGAACTCTGACGGTCATATAGCACGATGGTGTGTAACTAGATGTAAAAACTGACGGTTACGGGTCACACCTTTGGGGAGGGTGTTACTACCAGGGGCGCTTTATGGGGCTATTGAAGAACCCAGAACCGGTAGTACTGCAGCTTAATAAAGGCTTCCAAAACGTCTTGGATTCCGTGCCAGGTATCGGTCCAATTCCGTGGGTTAACGCTGCCGAACACGGGATCGCAACTCACACGGATTCCGATGGGATTGAAAACCGTTCTGTAGACGAGCGCAGACCGGCGGCTGCGAAAACCCGGTGAGATGACGATCAAGGATTGAATGTTTTCTTTTGCCAGCACTTCACGAATTTGATTCGCCGCATTCAGGCTGATCGGCTCAGTGAGACGGATGGGAATCTTTTCGTATTCCCGTAATCCAGCAATGCGCGCAAACAGCTCCACAGTGCCTTTTTCAACGGAACTCAATTCTCCGTTGTCATACGCACTTGCCGGAATGAATACGCGGGGCGCGATACCTGTCCGTTTGAGAAACTCCGCGCGTTCGAAGATAAGGTAATCCGTGTCGAAATTCTCCAGCAGGAGCGCGTCGCTGTGCGGCGTTTGTTGATCACACACCAGACTTTCGCCGATTTGACGTTCCCAGAAATGTCGGCCACCCACGACAGCAACAAGGACAAGAACAAAAAGAAGCAGCCGCAGCTTCCAGGTTGTCCTCCAGGATTCCTTTCGATAGAAGAAGTGCCGATACCAGGCTGGATGTTGTTTGCCCTTTGCTGCCATCACCGTGCCGCGCAAGTATAGTTGTTTTTGACGTCATGCCGTGCAATCCCCTCAACGTGTGGCATACAATTCCCGGCCATGAAAACCCGTTCAGTTTTGATTGTCCTCCTGCTTTCGTTGTCCGTGCTGCTGGGCAAACCGGCAGAGGTTCCGGAAGATCGGGGTGCGATGGGCCTGGCGCAGGCCCTCAATCGACTGGACGTCGTCGCAAGTGTGCTGCACACGGGAGCTCATCCGGACGATGAGAACAGTTCGCTATTGGCGTGGCTGTCTCGAGGCAGAGGCGCCCGGACAGCATACCTGTCCGCGACCCGGGGGGACGGCGGGCAAAACCTGCTTGGGACGGAATTGTTCGAGGCTCTCGGCGTCATCCGTACGGAAGAACTTCTCGCGGCGCGTCGTGCCGATCATGCGCAGCAGTTCTTTACGCCGGTATACGAGTTTGGATTCTCGAAGGCCTCCGACGAAGCGTTCGAGAAGTGGGGACATGAACAACTGCTCGGAGATTTCGTGCGCGTCATACGTCAGTTCAGGCCGGAGGTGATCGTCTCCCGCTTCCGCGGAACGACTGCCGACGGCCACGGTCACCATCAAGCCGCCGGCATCGTCACGCAGGAGGCTTTCAAAGCCGCCGCCGATCCAGCGCGATTTCCGCAGTATGGCCGGCCCTGGCAGGCAAAAAAGTTGTATCTCAATGCCGGAGGTGGTGGGAACGCGCAAGGCAACGCAGCCCAGACGACTCCGCAGCCTGTGACGATTTCCGTGAATACCGGCGAGTTTGACGTTGCCATGGGACGATCCTATGCCGAAATTGCCGCCGAAGGGCGCAGCCTTCATCGCTCACAAGGCCAGGGTTCCATTCAGAACCGCGGTCCAAGCGCGACCACCTTGCAGTTGGTCCAGAAGACCGTCGATGCGGCGGACGGGGCGGAAATCTTCGAGGGCGTCCTGTACAAGCTTCCCGATCTGGCTCGCCTGGAGCCTGCACTTGGAGCAGACCTGAACCAACTCGAACAGCGCGTCACGTCCATCCGACAGAAGGCAAATCTCGCAAAGCTTTCAGACCTTGTGCCCGACCTGACGGAAGCATTGAAGCAGCTTCGGCAAATTCGAACCCGCGCAGCCAACGAACATGTGACCTTCCTTCTTCAGGACAAGGAACAGGATTTCCAGGAGGCGCTTCGATTGGCCGCGGGGCTTGTTCTGGATGTCCTGGCGTCTGATGACAACGTCGTTCCCGGACAGGAATTCAATGTGACGGTAAGCATCATTAACGGTGGGCCCTATCGGTACTCTTCTGCCGCGATTGCTTTCAATCTGCCGCAGGGTTGGGAGGCGACTCTTGCGCCTCCCGAGGAAGCGGGGGCCGGGGCACGCGGTGGCCGTGGGGGTGGGCGAGGTGCAGGAGCCGGTCGAGGTAGTGTTCCAGCCACGCCAGCGCCGCCGGGGCAGGTTTCCCCTGGGCAGAAATACGACCAGGTTTACCGCATCAAAGTGCCGCTCAACGCAACGTTCACACAACCCTACTGGTTGAGACAACCGCGCAATGGTGACCGCTTCTCATGGCCGGCCGGCTCTCCCGTGAACATGCCTTTTGATCCAGCTCTGTTGATGACCCATGCCACCCTGACTTACGACGGCACGCCAATTCAGTTGGATCACGCCGCCGAGTTCCGCTCCAACGATCGCATGTATGGCGAACAGCGCACGCCGTTGAACGTGGTTCCGGCGCTTTCGGTGCATCTTGGGCCCGAGGTCGCCGTGATTCCAGTAGCCGGAAATCGACGAAAGGAATTCACCGTTGAAGTAGAAACCCAGAGCGCCACGCCGATCGATGCCACTATTCGGTTGGTGGTTCCCAATGGCTGGACCGTGACGCCGCCTACCGTGGAGATGAAGTTTGCGCGGCAGGGAGAGAAGACGTCGGCTCCCTTTATCGTCACCGCTCCTGCAGTTTCCGGCGATTTCAAAGTGCGAGCTGTTGCCAGGGTGGGAACCCAGGAATTTCAAAGCGGTTACACGGTGGTCGCTTACCCCCATATCGAGAAGCATCACCTCTATTCCCCCGCAGAGTCCCAGGTGGAAATTTTCGATGTGAAGACGGGCATTAGTTCACTCGGATATGTCGAAGGCGTAGGCGATACGGTTCCCGACGCCCTGCGACAATTAGGCATCAACGTCGTCTTCCTGACACCACAGGATCTGGCGTCGGGGGATCTCTCGAAGTTTCCCACGATCGTTCTTGGCGTGAGGGCGTATTCCGTGCGGGAAGATCTTCGGAACTACAACAAACGGCTCCTGGATTACGTCGCCAATGGTGGCAATCTGGTCGTTCAGTACAACCGCAGCGAGGACGTCGGCAACGTGCAGTTCGGCCCCTACCCGTTCACGATCAATAACAACGATCGCGTCACTAAGGAAGAAGCATCGGTGAAAATCCTGCAGCCGACCCATACTGTGTTCAATGTTCCCAACAAAATCACGGCGGCGGACTTCGACGGCTGGGTTCAGGAACGAGGTACGTATTTCCTCCGGACTTTTGATCCCAAGTACACGCCGTTACTCGAGAGCGGGGACCCAGGAGAACAAGCGCTCCGGGGCGGTCTGGTAACAGTGAAGTACGGAAAAGGGACGTACACCTATACCGGCTATGTTTTCTTCAGACAGCTGCCTGCGGGGGTTAAGGGAGCGTACCGGCTGTTTGCCAACCTGGTCAGCCTGGAGAACTAGAAGCGGCGTCGGGGGAACCCGAGGGTTGTAATCAAGGCCGCCGCAAGTCGACAAAGCGATCCCGAGGGTGGGCCCGACGCTAAATCGGATATGAGACTAAGGCTGCTCCAATATCCGGTCCCTTCCAAATCCCACCCGGTGTTAGACTGTCAACATGTTCCCGCGAGTCACAGGTTTGGTCATACTCTCGGTCGCATTTGCTATTCCCGGACGTGCCCAGCTTACGCAGGAAGCGCGGTACGAGATCCTGGCAAAAATGATCGCGGTCGAGGGTGCTGCGCGCATCCCCATGCCGCTTGGAAAGACCGGAATCGAACTTTCCGAAGCGGGTCTCCTTAATCGCGACAAACTTCAGAAAGCCATTGCGGAAGAGGGAAGCGCGATCACTCCCGGAAAGATCGTCAGCATCACGGCCATTGCGTTCAATGACAAATCCATCGAGTTTGAAATCGATGGCGGTGGGACCAAGAAGAAGAACATTCTCTCCAATATCCAGGTGGGCGTCGGAGGGGCGTCGACTTCCGATCCGAACCGCAAGCCAACTCCCGAAGCCAAGGGTTCCAAAATCACGCTGATGTTCGGAAGCAAGCTGCCCTCGAGTCTGACTGGAGAAGAACTCAAAAACCTGCTGAATCCTGTCCTCGATTTCTCGAAGCAGAGTCTTCTGCGCACGGGAATCGAAGCCCTGCCTCCGGAGTTTCAGGATGCCGTAAAAGCGAAAGAAGCCCGTGTCGGTATGGATTCCAACACCGTGCTGCTCGCGATGGGACAACCGAACAAAAGAATTCGCGACAAGAATACCCAGGGTGAGGAGATCGAAGACTGGCTCTACGTCGGCCGCGGCAAGCGCCAAACGTTTGTGACTTTCGAGAAGGACGTTGTTGTCTCCATCCGGCAATACGAATAAAGGTCGCTGGCTTTTAGTCGGAGTCTGGATTGCCGCCATTTTCTTTTTCTCGACCGATTCCTTTTCCTACTCTGAAACTTCCAGCATTATCGTTCCTTTCCTGAAGTCGATTTTCCCTTCGCTGTCGCCTGAAGGATTGCAAATCGCTCATGACATGTGCAGGAAGGGCGGTCACATTCTCGAGTTCTTTGTCCTTGGAGTCCTCACGTGGCGGGCATTTCAGGGTGAAGGCTACGATGGAAAGAGACTTTGGCTGCAGTCTCTGGCGCTTGTTCTGGCGGTTGCTATGACAGATGAGTTCCACCAGTCGTTCGTTCCATCGAGAACGAGTTCGATCGTGGATGTGGGCTACGATTTAATTGGCGGTATTACTGCTGTGGTGTTGTTGTCGAGATTTCGAAATGAAACCCGGACTCTATATTCACATTCCATTCTGTGAACAGCGCTGTTATTACTGCGCCTTCACCGTCAGCGTCAGCCCCGAAAGTACATTCGCGCCCTATGTCGAGCGACTCCTGCAGGAAGTGGAGCTGGCCGGCTTCAAAGAGGAGCCTTCAACCATTTACTTCGGAGGCGGTACACCGTCCCTGTTGTCCGCTCCACTGCTTGGACGCCTCATGAAAGCGATTCACGGCAATCCCGACGAAATCACGATTGAGGCAAATCCAGGGACTTTGAGTGAAGAGAAAGTCCGCGAGTACCGCCAACTGGGAATCCGTCGGATCAGTCTCGGAGCACAATCCCTGGAAGATGAAGATCTCAAGCGTGCGGGTCGCCTTCACAATGCAGGCGCGGTCTACTCCGATTTCGAACTGCTGCGCCGGTTCGATTTTGACAATATCAACCTGGACTTGATTGCGGGTTTGCCCGGACAAAAGATCGAGACGTGGAGTCGGAATCTCGATCGCGCATTGGATCTGCGGCCCGAGCACATTTCGATCTACATGTTGGATCACGAAGAGCGGAGCGCGTGGTCGACGCTTCCACCGGGTGTTCCGGACGAAAGCGATTTTGCGGCATTCTATACGCTGGCCGAGTCGAAGCTCGCGGCCCAGGGTTATCTTCACTACGAAATTTCAAACTGGGCTTTGCCTGGACGGGAGTGCCGACACAACATCGGCTATTGGTCTGGGGTGCCCTATCGCGGTTTTGGCGTCGGGGCGCACTCGTTCGACGGAATACGCAGATATTGGAATGCAACATCTCTCGCCGATTATGCCGAGAGCATTCGCCAGGGAAACCTGCCCCTTCTCGGAGAAGAGGTCTTGAGTCCTGCGATGCAGTTGGAGGAAGCCTTCATGTTGGGGCTACGACAGGCAATCGGTGTCGACGTCCCTGCGATTTCTTCCCGTTTTCGCTTCACTTTTCCGGACGCCTGGCACGAACGCCTCCGTCATCTGAAAGACGACGGATGGATTGTTTTTGATGGGAAGATCCTGCAACTTACTCAGAAAGGCCGCCTGGCTGCGAACTCTGTAATCGAGGAACTGATATGGCCGACGCCCGCATCGACCTACGAAGCGATACTCTGACAAAACCATCTCCCGCAATGCGCGAGCGATGGCGGAAGCCGAAGTCGGCGACGACGTGTTTCTGGAAGATCCGACGATCAATCGCCTTCAGCAACGCGCCGCGGAGACCTTCGGCCGTGAAGCCAGCCTGTTTGTGCCGTCGGGAACGATGGGAAATCTGACATCGATCATGGCGCAGACGCGACCGGGCCAGGAAGTGATTTGCGAAGAGACGGGTCATGTGTACAACTACGAGATGGCCTCGATGTGTGCCGTTGCCGGCGTCCTGCCGCGCGTCGTTACGGGCATAGACGGCATCCTCTCCTGGAAGAACATCGTGCCGGCGATCCGGCCCAAGGTGTACTATCGCCCGCAGACCGCGCTCATTGCGCTGGAAAACACCCATAACATGGCCGGGGGTACGGTCTACCCCACGGAGGCTGCTGAGGAAATCTGCGACAACGCCCACGCCCAGGGCATCCGAGTGCACCTTGATGGCGCACGCATATTCAATGCGGCAACCTACCTGAAGTCGGATGTTGCAACGATTACCCGCAAATTCGACTCCGTCCAGTTCTGTGTGAGTAAGGGACTTGGCGCGCCAGTCGGTTCGCTCATCGTGGGTTCGCAAGATTTCATCGAAAAATGCCGTCCCTTACGCAAAATGCTTGGTGGAGGCATGCGCCAGGCCGGTGTTCTTGCAGCGGCAGCGCTGGTTGCGCTTGACGAAGGCCCATCACGGCTCTGGATCGATCACGAAAACGCGGCCCTTCTGGCGCGAGGGTTGGCAGCGCTTCCTGGGATTCGACTTGATCCGGCAAAGGTGCAGACCAATATTGTGATTTTTCGCGTTGAGCAATTGTCGTCTGCGGAGTTTCTCGAGGCGCTGAAACTTCGTGGTGTTCTTGCGTTACCGGTCGACGCCTCAAGCGTTCGAATGGTGACGCATCTTCATGTGGATCGTGCGGATATTGAATCGGCTATCGGGGCTGTCTCGGAGGTATTGAAGAACAGGTGAGTGGAAAAAAGAGAATTCGCGTCGGTGTGATTTTTGGAGGTCGCTCGGGCGAGCACGAAGTTTCGTTACGGTCGGCAGAATCGATAATCCAGTCGCTGGATCCATCAAAGTATGACGTTGTGCCACTGGCGATCACGCACGAGGGACACTGGCTTTCCGCCGGCAACGCCGTTGCGATGCTGCCGGCAGGGAAAGCCATCGAGGCAGTTCTTAAAGAAGGAAAGCCAATGACGCTGGCACCGGAGCCGCGTGCGGACGGCATTGTGGATGTGTTCTTCCCTATCGTGCACGGAACCTACGGTGAAGACGGCACTCTCCAGGGATTGCTGGAGCTTGCGGGTGTACCTTATGTCGGCGCCGGAGTATTGGGTTCTGCCGTGGGCATGGACAAGGATGTGATGAAACGTCTGTTGCGCGAGGCGGGTTTACCGGTCGGCGATTATTGGGTTACCCGCGCGAAGGATATTCAGACCTTTTCCACGCAGCTTGGCGGGGAGTTGCCGTATCCGGTTTTCGTGAAACCCGCAAACCTTGGTTCATCTGTCGGCATTTCCAAGGTGCACAACGCGAGCGAACTCCCTGGCGCGCTAGCTACGGCCGCCGAGTTCGATCGAAAGATCGTTGTCGAAAAGGGAATTGATGCGCGCGAAATCGAACTCAGTGTCCTCGGCAATGACGATCTCCGCGCTTCTATTCCGGGTGAGATCGTTCCCGCTCGCGAATTCTACGACTATCAGGCGAAGTACGTGAACGACGACTCGCGGCTATTAATCCCGGCGCCGCTCACGCCCGATCAGGTTCGCGCGGCTCAGGATCTGGCGATTCGCAGCTTTCAGGCTCTGGAGTGTTCTGGCCTTGCGCGAGTGGACTTGTTCCTTGAGAAACCTACCGGAAAGTTTCTTGTGAACGAGATCAACACGCTTCCGGGTTTCACGTCGATCAGCATGTATCCGAAATTGTGGGAAGCGTCGGGGTTGTCTTACGCCGACCTGCTTGATCGGTTGATCGAACTTGCGCTCGATCGGCACGCCGAGAAGAAGAAACTCAGGACGAAGTATTCCTAAGGACCTGCGGAAAGTCCTGGGACATGGGCATTAACTCGCAGAGATGGGAAATTCGAAATCGGACGAATCCTGCACCTCAAAGCCGAAATCCGAGACACAAGATTGAACTGGCTGCGTTGACGCGTTGTAGTCCAATTCGCAATTTCGGATTTCGGCTTTGAGGTGCAGGATTCGTCCGATTTCCAATTTCCCGTCTCTGCGAATATCTCGATATATTTGGTGCCCTGACTCAGGAGGGCGTGGAGTTGCCACTTTTAGGAAGTTTCTTCGTAGCCCTCGATGCGGCCTTCGATCGTAGCCAGCGGGCGCTTGCCACTGCAGTCCGCATGAAAACCTTCGGCGGGATTTCCTTGGCGCTGAATCCAATCGCATAGGGACAGAAGATATTCGCGCGTCGCGTTTTCCCGCGGCTGTCGAGAAAGTAGGCGCCGACTCGGAAGTGGTATTGATCCACGGTGCCTGAGAGCGATCCGTCGCCGGTGTACTGCCACGGACTGCTGCGTCGCTTGTCGTTGACGACGATGATGACGGACATATTTTCCGGCGTCATGTCCGTGATGTCCGCCTGACTCGGATTTCCTACACCCTTGAGATCGCCCCAGCCTGTGTGTGAATGAAAGTCTCCAACGAGCGACAAATGCGGGATGCTATCCAGGAAGCTTTGAATGCGCCGCGATGCGCGACGGTTTTTCTCGACGCTGCCGTGCGTCCGTCTGGCTGTCTGGTGCGACAGCGCGTGCTCGATGATGTAGATATTGCTGCTATCCCGGTACCCGAGAAGAATGCCGAAACACTCTTTCTTGTAGACCTCGATAGCCGAGACCAACAGCGCCCAGAACGCGTTTGCCGAGATGTAGACATCCATGGAATTTGGGACCTCAGACGGCAAGGTGAAGCCAGATTGTAGCGTTTTAGGGACAAAAAAAGGGCTGCTTTTTAAAAGCAGCCCTTTTACTCGGTCTTCGCGCCTAGATTGTGAAGCTATTACTTCTTCTTTTTCTTTGCTGCTTTTTTCTTTGGAGCTTTCTTCATTCTTTTCCTCCTTAAGTTTTGGTGGGCAGCCTCTACATATGGAGGTCAGCCCTGACCAATGCCCACTAGTATTGTGTTGATGCCGAGGCCTGTCAACTTAAAAGTTTGAATCTTAAGGGTTTTCATGGAGTCTGGTAATAGCCCTTCCGATGCCGGACTTCCGTCCCCGGCCGGGTGACCGCCACCTTGATTTCCCGAAACACCGATCGGCCTGCCGGACGTTTGTTCGTGGAGGCGTAGCCGAGGACGTACTGGTTCCGGGCAGCTTCGGTGCTAAGCGAATAGCACAGTTCAATGGCGGCCTGCGAATCCGGAAACCAGGATTCGCCGCCCGTGCCCTTGGCGTAGTTCAGCAGCGTCGAACGCAGTCTCTGAAAAAGCGATGTATCCACTCCCAGGGCGAACACATGAACTTCATGAACCAGGAGCCGATTGAGCGCTGTTTCATAGGAATTCTGGCTGTTCTCATTGCGTCCATCAGAAGCGAGGACGATGATGCGTCTTCGATCCGTCGAACGCGTTCCCAGGTATTCTGCGGCGTCGAACATGGCATCGTGGAGAACCTTGGTTGGCAGTGCGGCACTACGCCCTGCGGCCTGCACTCCCGGGATTATCGGGCTGCCATTGATCACGGGTCCAGGTATCGAGAAGGGACCTCCACCGGAAGAAGAGGCAGAGGCCGTGGCACTCTGAAGCTTTTCGAACGTCTTCTCGAGTTGAACGTGATCGTAAGTAAAATCGAGAACTCTTTCGACGGTTCTATCGAATCGATAAATCGCGACCTCATCGTCTTCGGAGAAAGCTCCGAGCAACGCCGGGAACGAGTTCTTCACATTTTGAAGCGCCACGTCCGTAACACCCGTGTCGATGAGGAGCACCACGGAAAGAGGAGCCGGGTCGATCGAGAATTGTGTAATGGACTGTCTCTTGCCGGCCTCCGTGATGTTGAACTCCTCGCGATTCAAATCCCCAACAAGTTTTCCGCTTTTGTCCCGGACGGATACCGGAACAACAACGAGCTCCACTCGCGTTCTCAGTTGGACATCCTGGGCGGCGCCTGTGAATGACGAGAAAAGAAAGAGAGTGGCGATAAAGGTTTTAAGGCGTGCGGACATCCTGCGCTGCATAGTATCCCCGTCTTGTTCGTACTCGAATATTGGAGTCTTTCGGAAGAATTTGAATTCGACGGAACGACCCGTCTCGAAGCCGGTTGGTGGAGTGATAGCCGAGGCTGTATTGCGTCCTCAATTCGACAGCGATCTGATCAAACGCCTTCTCGAAGTCTCCCTCACGGCGTACCTCGAAAAAGGCGCCTCCGGTTTCTTCTGTCATTCTTCGCAGCGTTCTGGAGCCGCCGGAATTTGAAATCGCATACATAACGACATTGTTTCGATGCGCTGCAATCATTGCCTTACCCGCATCGTACGTACTGGTCGTGTCGTCTCCGTCGGAGATAAGCACGATCGCCTTCCTGCCGACTTCACGCGATAACTTTTCTTGTGCTGCGAGATAGACGGCATCATAGAGCGATGTTCCCGATCCCGAAAGCTTGAGATCCAGTATCGCCTTTTGCAGTGTCGGTACGTCCTCTGTGAAGTCCTGCAGCAACGTGACACCGGAGTTGAAGCTCATGACGAGTGCGAGATCCCGGGTCCCCATGACGGAACCAAGGAATCTCGAGGCTGTGTTTTTCTCCTCCTGAAGCACAGAGGCGACGCTGGGACTGATATCCACCAGCACTGCCAGCGTCAGGGGAAGTTCCCGTTCGCTCGCGAAGAGGGTGATGGTTTGCGGAGTGCCATCCTCCTCGACAACGAAATCCTGCGCCGTCAGACCTGTGGCCATCCGGCCCTTTCGATCGGTCGCAGAGAAATTGACATGGACGAGATCGACGGCCACCTCGATCCGCAACGGCTCTTGAGCTGCCGCAGGGATTAACGCGGAGAAAACCATCAAGGATACGACGATGGCGGCGGCGCGTTTCATTTGCCGCACATGGTATCATGCGCGATGCTCAAGTTAACGAACACCCTCACAGGAGCAGCGGAGCCGTTCAAGCCCGCAGATGGTGTCACCGTGCGCATGTACGCGTGTGGTCCGACGGTCTACGATTATTCCCACATTGGAAACTTTCGGACTTTCGTCTTTGTGGACATTCTGCGGCGGCACCTGAAGAGCAAGTGGAACCTCGTGCACGTGATGAACATCACGGACATCGACGACAAGATCATTCGCAATGCCACCGAGAAGGGCATCGACATTCGGGACTACACCGCTCCGTATACGGCGGCATTCTTCGAAGACAGCGCTCGACTCCGTATCGAGACACCGGATGTCATCACGGCGGCGACCGACTACATTCCGGAGATGATTCAGCTTGTAGAACGGCTGCTCGCGAATGGTCACGCTTATCGCGAAGGGAATTCCATCTACTACCGGATCGCGAGTTTCCCTTCCTATGGCCGTCTCTCCCACCTTGATCGTCGAGAGTTGAAAGTAGGCGCTCGCATCGACGCCGACGAATATGAAAAGGAACAGCCGAACGATTTTGTCTTGTGGAAGGGGCCGAAAGACGACACCGAGAAGCGATGGGACACGCCGTTTGGCGCCGGCCGACCCGGCTGGCATCTGGAATGCTCAGCGATGGCTATGAAGCATCTGGGTGAAACATTGGATATTCATTGCGGCGCGGTCGACCTGATTTTCCCGCATCACGAGAACGAGATTGCGCAGAGTGAAGGGGTCACATCGAAGCCGTTCGCGCGTGTATGGCTGCACGGAGAGCATCTGCTCGTTGAAAACGAGAAGATGTCCAAGTCCAAGGGGAACTTTTATACGCTGAGAGATCTTCTGGAAAAAGGGCACAGCGCTCACGCGCTGCGGTACCTCTTGTTATCGGTCCAGTACCGGAAGCAGTTGAATTTCACTCTCGCGGGACTGGAACAGGCACAGCGGTCGTTGGATCGCATTAAAGAGTTTCTCTTTCGTTTGCGAAACGCAACGCTGGCCGCCGGCGCGGTGCCGGAAATCTCCGATGCCGTCGCCAAAGCTCGGTCTCAGTTCGAAGCGGGGCTCGACGACGATCTTAATACGGCCCAGGCATTGGCATCCGTTTTTGATCTGATCCGGGCCTGCAACACGGCCTTGGACAAGGAACAGTTGCGGCAGGAGGATCGCACCGCGATTCTGGACTGGTTTTCTGAAGTGGATCGGCGGCTCGCGATCGTTCCCCCCGAAGACGGACTGTCGGCCGGAGACGACGAGATTGAAGCGTTGATCGCGAAGCGCAACGAAGCGCGACGCAGTCGCGACTTTGCCGCGGCGGACCAGATCCGGAAGGAACTCCTGGATCGCGGCATCCTCATTGAAGACACACGCGAGGGCACAAAGTGGCGACGCCGATGAAATTTCCGCACATCGTCACACCGTTGCCGGGACCGCGCGCAGCGGCGATCATCGCGAGCGATCAGAAGTACGTCTCGCCGTCCTACACTCGCCCTTATCCGCTCGTTGTTGCGAGGGGTTACGAATGCATGATCGAGGACGTGGACGGTAACACCTTTCTCGATTTCAATGCGGGGATCGCCGTGTGTTCTACCGGCCATTGTCACCCGGATGTTGTTCGCGCGATACAGGACCAGGCCGCGCGTCTAATCCATATGTCCGGGACAGACTTCTACTACGAGGAGATG
>Ga0111538_10002743_pt1 | contig 24761 bp, 22 predicted proteins | sample SoiMethybrSBSTD1_FD_79669 | JGI IMG/M metagenome (GOLD analysis project Ga0111538, IMG submission 79669) | Bulk soil microbial communities from a Populus tree surrounding site in Tennessee, USA - Soil MetaG P. TD hybrid SBSTD1 (version 2)... | ecosystem: Environmental > Terrestrial > Soil >...
CATCCGTTTGATGGTGAGCGGCCCGGTATTCTCGATGCTCTGCTTGCCCACCTTGCCGTAATGGACATCGACCGTTTTGCTTTCCTTCTTCGTCGCCTTGCATTTGAGCACGCCACGCGGCCCGAACTTCGCACGGAACTTGGGATCCTTCGGATAGTCCGGACTCTCGGGTTCTTCTTCCGCATTCAGGTGATAAAGGTTACCGAAGAACTCATCAAAACCATGCATGGTGGGAAGATGTTCGTTTCGATCGCCGAGATGATTCTTGCCGAACTGGCCTGTCGCGTAACCCAGCGACTTGAGCACGTCGGCAACCGTGGGATCCTCCGGGCCAAGACCGAGCTTCGCGCCAGGAAGACCAACCTTCGTCAGTCCCGTACGGATCGGTGACTGGCCCGTGATGAACGCGGCCCGTCCCGCGGTGCAGCTCTGCTGGCCATACCAGTCCGTGAAGACCGCCCCTTCCTTGCCGATGCGGTCGATGTTGGGCATGCGGTAGCCCATGATTCCCATGTTGTAGGCGCTGACATTGAACCATCCAATGTCGTCCCCCATGATGAAGAGATTGTTTGGTTTGTCTGTTTTTGCCATGTCACGCTCCTGCCGTATCTTTCACAACCAGGGAGGAGCGGTGAACTGTAAGCGCAGACAGGTTCTGTGTTCGAGGTTGACCGTTGACTGTTTGAATGCTGAATGTTGACTGTTGGATTTGTTGCACTGATTGTTGGAACGATTTAATCAACGCAACAAGTCCAATAGTCAACGCAAGAACAGTCAGCAGTCAATGGTCAGCCGCTGCCTGACTCACGAGGTGGTGGAGCGTGACGCGATTCCCGAAAAATTGCGTGCATTGGCCGGGAGAGCTGTAGTTAACTCCAGCGCAATTCATATGGCTAGAAAACACACCCTTCTTCTATTGATGTTCCTGTCCCTGGTTGGCTCCAGCTTGAGCATGCAACAGTCTTCATGGGAGCCGATAACCGAGGAGCGCCTGCGTCACCCCAAGGCGGGTGACTGGATGAGTTACAGGCGAACAGATGACGTATTTGCTTTCAGCCCCCTCACGGAGATCAATCGGACAAACGTCAAGAACCTTCGAGCCGTCTGGTCGTACCCCGTTCAGGATGACAGCCGTTGGGTGCCGACGCCGATCGTCGCGAACGGGATCATGTACGTCGCCGAAGGTAGAGGCCGTGTGATCGCGCTGGACGTCGTTTCCGGCGAGGTCAAATGGATCCACGCGCGAACATATCCCGAAGACATTCGCGCCTCTCAGGCGTATCTCCGTGCTCGCGGCGTGGCTGTTTATGACGACAAGATCTACTGGGGCACCGCAGATTCTTACCTCGTCGCGCTCGACGCTCGCACCGGCAAGCAGATCTGGGAAGTGAAAACAGCCGACTACAAAAAGGGAGTGGGCCATGCCCATCCGCCACTGATCGCCGATGGAAAGGTGATCATCGGATTCATCGGAGGCGAGCGTGAAGTGCGTGGAGCGATCGCCGCGTATGAAGCCAAGTCCGGCGACTTTCTCTGGAGGACCTACACGGTGCCCGCGAAGGGCGAACCGGGTGCTGAAAGTTGGTCTAAGAGCGACATGCCGCCGCTCGGCGGTCCGACATGGGGAACGATCAGCTATGATCCCGAGCTCGGCCTGGCCTATGTGGGCGTGGGACAGCCGGCGCCATGGGCGGCGACTTTGCGCGGAGATGGCGACGCGTTGTACACGAACTCCATTCTCGCCCTCGATATCAAATCCGGAAAGATCCGATGGCACTTCCAGGTTGTCCCGTCAGACAACTGGGATATGGATTCGCCTTACGAAAGCACGCTTGTCGATCTGTCGATCAATGGATCGACGCGCAAGGCGCTCATCCACACCAGCAAGATTGGTTGGGGCGTTGTGCTGGACCGTGTCACGGGACAATTCATTCAATCCTTTAAAACGGCATACGACAACATCGTGATGGGTTGGAGCCCGACCGGACGTCCGACCTTCAATCCGAATGTCGTCCCGACTGCAAAAGATGTCGATTCCGGAAAAGTTTTTGAGGTTTGTCCGCACTTTCACGGTGCGCGCAATCTCAATTCTCCAAGTTACAGTCCGCTCACCCGTCTGTACTATCTCGGCATCAATAACTCCTGCATGGATGTGACCTTCGTGACCCAGAAATATGAACTCGGCCAGGCCTATCAGGGAATGAACCTGACGCGTGCGAAGTTCGCCCCGGGATACAACTACATCGGAGAGTTCGTCGCGTTTGATCCTGCAACCGGAAAACGACGCTGGGAATATCACACGAAAAGTGGTGCTGCAATGACGGCGTCCGCCCTGGCTACCGCGGGCGGAATCGTGTTCGGTGGCACAGCAGACCGCTATCTGTTCGCGCTCAATAGCGACAATGGAAAACTGCTCTGGGAGACGAGATTGAACGGCGACATCTCTGGTGCGCCAATCACCTTTGAAGTGGGTGGGCACCAATATGTGGCCGTAGGTTCCGGCGGCCGTATCGCCCAGACGACATCCTACGCCCGCCTGACGAACACGGACATTCCCCTGGGTTCGGGAATGATCTGGGTGTTCGCATTGCCGCAGTAACACATCGAAGTTCAGGAGCGCCGCGCCGCAAGTGGCGGCGCTCCTATGACAAACCCCGCCTTTCTTTTCTCCTCCACGTAACTTTTGTGCTCGCAAAGCGGATGATGTTATTGGAGACGTGAACGCCTGGCGAACCAATGCCTATGAGTGACGAGGAAAGACTTCAGGTAGAAGCGGCGCGACGCGATCCCGCCCGCTTTGCCGAGCTTTACGAGCAAAACTTCTATCGCGTCTATGCCTACATCGTCGCTCGCGTCGGGGATCGCCACCAGGCCGAGGACCTGACCGCCGATGTCTTCCGCGAAGCTCTTGCGGGCATCAGAAATTTCGAATGGCGCGGGATGCCGTTCGTCGCGTGGCTCATGGGGATTGCGATGCGCATTCTGGCCGACTATTGGAAACGTTCCGGCAGGGAAAAGGGAAGTCCGCTCGAAGAGCCCGAAGCCACGGTACCGTCCGACATCGAGAACGCCACAGTGTTGTTCCAATTGGTAGGCCGGCTGCCGGAAACGCAATTTCGTGTGATTCACATGCGTTTCGTGGAACAGAAGAGCATTCGCGAAATTGCCCTGGAACTCGGACGCAGCGAGGGAGCCGTAAAGCAGCTTCAACTTCGCGCAATCGAGAGCCTGAGGGCTGAAATGGAGAGTGACCATGGCTGATCTCATGGAACAACTCGACCAGGCGATCGACAGGTTGCTGCGAGGAGATCCCTCTGCAACGCCCTTGGATCCTGATCTTTCAGGTTTAACGAAAGTGGCGATTGGCCTGCGGAACATGCCCGACGATCGATTCAAAACGCGGCTGATTCGTGAGCTCGCAGACAAGTTTCAAAGGAGACCCGACATGAATGTTGTAGAGGAAGTCACAATAGAAACGATTACCTCGTTCATTTGCGTTCCCGAGGCAACCCGGCTGATCGAGTTTATGAAGCATACCTTTGGCGCCGTGGAGACAAATCGGCATCCACACGGGCCTGACGGATTCGTCGCCAACGTGATGATCGGCGAGTCCAACGTGCTCGTCATGGGAGGGGAATCGTTGCGCGGGCAGGAAAGCTCAGCCGCGTTGCACGTGTATGTGAAGGACTGCGATGCAACGTACAAGCGCGCTCTCGAAGCAGGAGCCGTGACGATCGGCTCCGATGGCATTGGCGAGCCTGCAGACAGGCCCTACGGGGAGCGCGCCGCATTCGTGGCCGATCCGTTCGGGAACACCTGGTTCATCGCGACTCGGCTCGGTTCCGATTATGTGGGTTCAGGACTGCAACATGTCACCCCGTGCCTGCTCCCTTCAGATGTGCCGCCTGTTCTGGATTTCCTGAAGCGTGTTTTTGATGCAAAGGTCGAAGGCGTGCACGAAGCAGGCGGTCACATGGTGCATGCCTTTGTCCGCATCGGCAACGTGATGATGGAAATGGCAGAAGCTTCGGCGGAGCCGGCAAATCCCTTCGCGTTCTATCTGCGGACGAACGACGTGGATGCCCTGCATCGTCGCGCTGTGGCTGCGGGCGCTGCTTCGTTGCTGGCGCCGGCAGACCAAACCTTTGGTGAGCGACTGGCGATCTTCACAGATCCGGGAGGGAATCGCTGGCTTGCAGTAAAGAGCATCGCAGCGGGTTAACCGAGCCAGCCTGCAGCGTACTGTTTTTCGTGAGCCGTAATCGCGTTGCGCATGAACATGGCAACGGTTACAGGACCCACGCCGCCTGGAACCGGAGTAACCCAGCTTGCGACTTCCTTGACGCTGTCGGTGTCCACGTCGCCAACGATTATGGGGTCTCCATTGGGACCGGTAATCTGGTTAATGCCGATGTCGATGACCGCGGCTCCAGGCTTCACCATGTCGGCTCGCAGAAATTTCGGCTTTCCGACGGCAACAAGAACGGCATCAGCGCGCCGGGAGTGCGCGGCAACGGAGCGAGTGAGATGATGGCAAACCGTCACGGTGGCTCCTTCGGCCATGAGCATGAATGCGGCAGGTTTGCCGACGATTTCCGAGTGGCCGATCATGACGACTTCCAGGCCATGCAGGTTCAGGCCTGTTTCCTTTATGAGCTCGACGGAGGCCGCGGCGGTGCAGGGAGCCAGCGCGAGATCGTTGTACACAATATCGCCGATCGATGCGGGATTCATTCCTTCAATATCCTTGAAGGGATGGATTGCAGATGCGAGTGACCGAACATTGATGTGGCGCGGCACTGGACGTTGCAGGATGACGCCAAGAATATCGGCATCATCATTCATTGCGACCAGCCGGGCCTTGCACTCTTCCTGGCGGAGGTCGCTCGGCCAGATCTGTTCATCAAATCGGATGCCGACTTTGTTGGCCGCGCGCGCCTGACCGCGTACATAAACCGCGGCCGCTTTGTTCTCACCAATGCTTACCGACAGCAGGCGTCCAATGGGATGCTTTGCCTTGGCAATCACGACGCGTTCTGCGATTCCCGCCAGGATGCGGTCTCGCACAGCGCGTCCATTCATGAGTCGATGGTCTATCATGCTCTCGCCCAGCGGCAGAATATCATGGCAAGATTCGTAAATGAGTGATTCAGGAACCGACCTTCAGAGTTTGAAGGGGCGAGAGACAACGCTCGGATCATTGCGTATCCTTCGGGCTCTGCCTCGAAGTCAGCGGCGGACAGTGGGCGCGTGGTGCTTTCTCGATCGCTACGGACCGCTTCGTTTTTCAGAGGGAACTCCGATGGACGTTGCTCCGCATCCTCACATTGGGCTTCAGACCGTCTCCTGGCTGTTGGATGGCGAAGTCGTTCACAACGACAGCCTCGGTTGCGAGGCCTTGATGCGCGCGGGCCAGCTCAATCTCATGACTTCCGGTCATGGCATAGCGCATTCCGAAGAAACACCGAAGGGGAACTCGGGAAAGCTGGAAGGCGTGCAACTCTGGGTTGCCCTCCCACGCGGCAAACGCAACATGGCGCCCTTGTTCCACCATCACGCAACGCTTCCCGTCGTCGAGTCGTCTGCAGGAAGAGTTGTCATCTTCGCAGGCACGTTGATGGAACAAACCTCACCCGCACAGATGCTGAGCCCGATCGTCGGTGCAGAAGTTGCCCTTCATGCGAGGGACCCCTTAGTGATTCCCGTCAGGCGTAACTTTGAACATGCGGTTCTTGTGTTGCGTGGCGATCTCTCATTGAATGGGCGTCCGCTCGAAAAGGAAACATTGCACTATCTGGGTTCAAATCGAGAGGAACTGGAGTTCGCAGGATCTGCCGACTCGCGCATTCTTCTGATCGGTGGCGAGCCGTTCAAGGACCCCATCGTGATGTGGTGGAACTTCGTCGGTACGACGAACGAAGAGATCGCTGAGGCCCGCGAGGATTGGGTGCAGCATCGCCGGTTCGGAGACGTGAAGGCTTACCATGGGGATCGTTTGCCCGCCCCGGACCTTGGGCGACTGGCTCCGGCAAACCCGGCGAGCTAATACTCGACGGCCACATCATCGGGATAGCAGTACAGCCAGCGTTCACCAGGCTCTGCAGAGATAATGACGGGATGTTTGCTCGAGCGCGCATGCTTGGTGGCATGCTGGTTTGGCGAGCTGTCGCAACACCGCGTCCCGCCGCATTCCTGGCACGTCCGCAAGTGGACCCAGCGGGCGCCGATCTTCACACATTCTTCGCACTCGCGCTTTGTCGGTTGTTTAACAATGGTGATCGCCGCGATGTGACTGCACTTGTTGTCTGGCACTAGTCCTCCTGTAATGCCTCCGAATTCCGCCGGGCACTAAGACCTCCATGCTAACCTGATCCTTCACATCAGTAACAGGAGACTAATTATGGCGGTACATTACGAAGCGGAGCTTATCTTGAAGCTCTACGAGCTGCGACGCGAGGAGACAATGCGCGTTGCGCGAGACTGGTTCGCGCGCGAATTCCATCCCGAAAACCTGGCGGATTTCGAGAAAGCGTTTCTCGGCGAGCACAGCGGACATCTTCGGATGGTAACCAGCTATTGGGACATGGCGGCAGCTTTTGTGAACAATGGCGCGATCAGCGTGCAATTGTTCACCGATACAAACGGGGAACACTTCGGGGTTTTTGGAAAAATTGAGCCGTTCCTCAAGGAAATTCGCGGCGCCTATGGACCAATGTTTTGCGTTCAACTCGAGAAACTCATAGCCGCCACACCCGGTGGCAGGGAACGTGCAGGCAAGATGCGCGAGCGCCTGAAGGCCATGCGCGAGGCCCGACTTGCTTCTGCGAAGGGATAGTTCGAGCTTTCTCTTTCTGGTAGGCTCAAGGGATGCCAGCTGCCCTCCGGCTCGAAGTATTTACGGATTTCGTTTGCCCGTGGTGTTACCTCGCAACGCCCCGCGTGGAAAGGCTGAAGCAGAACTTCGATCTGGATATCCAATGGGTGTACTTCCCATTGCATCCCGACACCCCGCAGGCTGGTCTGCTGCTCACGGAATTGTTCGCTGGCCGCAATTTTGATCTGGAAGCAGCACATGCTCGTCTGAGAAGCCTGATGGAGGCTGAGGGTCTGCACTTCAACCAGCGGACGCACACCTTCAATAGCCGCCTCGCTCAGGAACTCGCGAAAGCTTTCGATGAAGTTCGAGATCCGCTCTACCGGGCGTACTTCGAACACGGCAAGAACATCGGCGATGTGGAAGTCCTGGTCGATATCGCGCGGGCGAACGGTGTCGCGGAAAGCGATGCACGGTCCGTCCTCACAGAGCGCACACATAAACACCTTGTCGATGCGGATTGGGAAAAGGCACGGCGTTATGGCATCACCGGCGTCCCGAGCTTCGTGGCGGGGAATCGGAAAGTGACCGGCGCGCAGCCCTACGAGGTGCTTGAGCAACTCGTGGTTGCGGCTGGTGCGCAGCCCCGCACAGTGGAACGCCTTACATAAACGCCTTACATAGAGGTTGCGCCGCGATTCCTGAGCAGCGCAGCCGAAACCTACAAACACCATTCTGGGATTCCAAAACTCTGCATGATTGAAGGGAGAAACACATCATGAGTGGTAACGGGAATACAGGACGATTTGTTTGGTACGAGGATCTAGCCAAAGACACGAAAGCCGCGATCGATTTCTACACAGACGTCGTTGGTTGGAAGACAGAAGCCTTTAAGGACGGTGGAAATCAGGACTATGTCATGTGGGTCGGCAGTCAGGGTCCTTTGGGTGGCGTGATGAAGCTTCCCGATGAGGCCGTGAAAATGGGAGTGCCGCCGCACTGGATGGCTCACGTCCTTGTCCGCAACGTTGACGAAACTGCAGCCCTTGCGAAAAGCCTGGGCGGTAAAGTGCACAAGGAGCCCACCGACATTCCTAAAGTTGGGCGTTTCTCGGTTCTCGAAGATCCCCAGGGGGCGTTCATTTCGATTTTTTCGCCCAACGAACAGATGACGCCGCACGATACGTCGAAGCCGGGGGAATTTTGCTGGAACGAACTCATGACAAGCGACCCCGTTGCGGCATTCCAGTTTTATTCCAGGCTTTTCGGATGGAAGGTCCTTCAGGAGATGGACATGGGACCAATCGGAACCTATCGGGTGTTCGGCATCGGAGACAAACAGTTCGGTGGAATCATGGCGACGCCGAAAGGAACGTCCATGCCGCCGATGTGGATCTACTACACCGAAACACCGGATCTGGACGCCGCTCTCACGCGCGCAAAGAAACGCGGCGCGACTGTGATGAACGGTCCAATGGATGTGCCCGGAGGCGGCCGTATCGCTCAGTTGACGGATCCTCAGGGCGCCGCATTCGCGCTACACCAGGCTCCGCATCGTTGAGCACAGAGTAAGGCAACACGGCGGAAGGTTCATTCGCTTACCCACTCGGTGGCTTGAGTAACGTCTCTGTCATCGAAAGTGATCAGAACGTGGGAGGCGTAAGGAATACGTCTCTCTCCGCCGTAATGCAGCATTCGGCCGTTGGAATTGGGATAGTCGGGATCGCCTTTTCCAAGGAGCGCTTGGACGTCCTGACGTCGCATATGACCGATCTCCGGCTCAATAATGCCCTCCACAATCTCGAGCAGCGCGTAATAGCTGTGCGTGTCACGCCACTCGCGTATCGCCGCGCTGTTTACCGGATCTGTCATGATCTCGTTGAGTTGCTGAGGAGTGAAAGCGGGCTGGTCGTGGTTGCGATTCCAGATCTCCGATTGTTCGCTTATTCGTTGCTGAGCGTCGTCAGAGACGGGTGCCGAGCAGCTGGCCGCAAGCAAGAGAAGGCAGAGGACTGTATAACGCACGTTCATACCCTCGGTATCATCGGTCATCGCCACACCACTGTCCAAATTAGCATTCGCTCTTAGGAGTCGAAGATCGCGCGAGGGGAGGTCACCAAAGCGCATCATTGCAAGGTTTGCTCGGGTGACCCCCGCCCGCGCCGCCTTCGCGGCGCTGCCGCCCTGACTACTCAGGGCGGCGTGAGAGGCTCTCTCGCGACCGCTTTTCGTATATGCTCCGAGGCGGCGTGGAGGAGGAGCATGAAGATTGTCCGGGCTGCGATTCTACTTTTCTCCCTTGCGCTGCCCGCGCTGGCGCAAGACCCGGTGCCGAAATGTTTTTTCCTCTGTGAGCCGTCGTTGAAGGTCGAGCCTACATTCACGTGGGAAAACTGGGCAAAAGCACCGCGTCTCGCCGAGGCCGATAGCCAGGGTAGCGTGACCATCGCGAAGGCCAAGGCAGAAAATGTTTTCGAAACGGTCTTTGCTTTAGAAATCCCCACGGCGGTTCCTCGTCTGCGTTTCACCCTTGAAACCATCGTCAAACCTTTCGTCAAAGGCACGTCACCCGAACTGGAAACGGAACTCAACCTGGTGTGGCTGCGTTTTGAAGACACCGGGGGATGGGTAGGCAGTCACTTTGACATTATTGATAAGTACAGCCCGGGTGCGCTCCCTCACAATCTGGATCGCTACACGCACAAACTGAATTTCGAACTCGATACTGCCGTGGCTTTCCTGAAGTGGACCAAAAAGCCATGGCTAAAGGACATCGAGATCGAAACGTCGGTGGATTATTTGGCCAACGGCTTACCTCGGGCGGGGGACCGGTTTGGCAATGTAACGTATCTCGACAATGCCAGCCGTTGGGGATTCTCACTTGTGTTCGTTCTTCCGCTGGCGCCGCTTCGCTGAGAGGATATGTTGATGCTGAAGGATCGGACGACGAGACATTTGTGGGATGGAACTCTGCTGGTCTTTTCTATCCTCGTTACGTTCTTCCTGATTCGTAGCGCCGTCGCGACGAGTCAGACTCCACAACGAGAGTCTTCTCAATTCCGCGGACAGGTCCGGAGTAGCGCATCTGCCGTCGTTGGCGCGACGGTCTATCTGGTGCCCGTCGCCGCGATGGATCTCACGTCGCGTATTACGGCGAGCTCCATTTACGCGGCGCCATTTCCTGCGGAAGCCTATGATGAGCCGCTCGAGGATGCGATTCGTCTTCGTGGAAAGGACTTTCCACAAGCGACAACGGATGCACAGGGCAACTTCGTCGTGCCCACAGTCCCCAACGGCAAATATTTCATCCACGTCACGCCCGTAGCGAGGGATACCGAACACCTGCCGGGTGGGGATCAAAGCCGAAAGAGCTTTGCCGCCGAATCGTTGCGCGGTCGGTCGATAACGATCGAGCTGTCGAGCAGTCCTTCTACCGGTGCTCGCTATACCGGCAGCTCGAGCTGTCTGAGTTGCCATAAGGATGAAGCGCACTGGCAGCAGACGGCGCACAAACTGGGATGGACCGTGCCGCAGGCGCCGGGGCGGATGCAGGATTTCTCACGACATCCGGAGTATTTCAAACCGCTCGAATCCTTCCCTGCAGTTGAGAACTATACGGAGGGCACGCGTCTCGAATTGGGGGACTACGATTCGAGCCGAGGTGATGACAAATTCAAACTGAGGACGTTTGGTGATGCCCGACTGCCCATCGACACGTTCTATGCCGACGTTTATCTCTGGAAGAACTCTCGCGACGGAAAGTACTACATCACGATGGTCAACCGGATCAATCCAAAGGATCCGAACAGTCCAGCGCATCTCGAGATCAAGCTGCTGTACGGCGGCGCGGTTCACGATCAACGGTACATCGTCTCGGTGCCGCCGGGGCTGGGTCAGCGACAGGGATGGTACACGGTTCTGCGTTACAACATGACGGGCCGCGACAACAGATTGAACCGCGAGCGGCGCGTCTGGCACGACTACAAGTTTTATATGTGGTGGGCCGCAGGCGCGGACGCGCGATACGGAACAGCGGATGATGTGCTCGCCGCGCCGCCCGTGAATACCAACACCGTGCAAACAATGTGCGCCGGATGTCATTTGACGGGCTGGGAACGCTTTCAGGACAAGACAACCGGACAGTATCTCGTGCGCGCCGTCAATGATCCGGCCGGAGATATGAACATCGACGACGATCCGGAACTCGATGAAATCAACATCGGGTGTGAAAGCTGTCATGGGCCCGGCTCGGAGCACGTCGCGACGAAGACCTCCCGGTTTATCGTGAATCCGAAGAAGCTCTCGGCGGAGCGGTCCACCGCGCTATGCGGCCGATGCCACGACCGGCGGCAAGGTTATGGCGGACCGACAGTCGGTTACACGCAGGCGCTGAGCGAGACCGGAGAAATGGCAAGGCCCGGGATCAGCCGGAATGAACTCATTACAAAATTCACCGATCCCATCAAGAAGGGACCGACCATGCGCGTCGGCGGCCGCGAAGACAATATCTGGGCTGACGACATTCACTCGAACAAGCCGCACCAGCAGTACGCCGACTTTCTGAAATCGAAAATGTACAGGAACGATCGGGTGCTGGTCGCATGCTCGGATTGCCATAACCTGCACGGCGATGCGGCGTACTTCCGTTTCCTCATTCATGATCCGAACGATTCGTCCTCGCCGCTGTGTCAGCGGTGCCATGCGGTAGACATCCTGACGCACATGGAAAAGAAGCTGAACGCCAGGATGAAGGGCGAACAGACTCGCTGCATCGACTGCCACATGCCGGGTACAGCCAATACGGGCGGTATAGCCGGCGATTTCGGCAGGATGATCAAAACTCCACCTTACGCGAATGCGCAGGAGGAAGAGAACAACGCGTATTGGGAGAGCCCCATGCGGTCACACGTGTTTGATGTGCCCCGGAAGAACAATGTCTCCGTCGATGGGGTAGCGCCAGGGCGCGCGATGCCGATTCCGTACACCGCGGCCTGCGGCACGTGTCACGTGGTGAATGAGCTGCCGTTCAAGTGATGGTGTACGAGGGAACCTTCCTGCACTGCTGTCCAAATTATCCTCGCACCCCTCCGGGGTGCGGTTGGCGTTGAACGAACAACGCCGGGGTGTGCGAGCGGTGCGAGGAGCCTGATCTCCTGCCAGCACGCCGGAGGCGTGCGAGGATGGTAGCCCGGGGTGTGCGAGCGATAGCGAGCCACCCCGGGTCGGCGACCACACTAAATCCGCACCCCGGTAGGGGTGCGAGGAGCTTGACCCGCACCGGTAGTGAGTTTCGGCCAATCAGCCAGTGCTAATTTGGACAGTTGGGCATCACTGGGGAGGTGGCCCCAGTCCCATGCAACGCAGGCTCAGGAGTTTTCCGCCTCTACTCCAAAACCTTCCTTCACTGGCCAGATAGAGCATTTCCTTTCCGTCAAACGCGATGCCTTCGCCCTGGGATTCCCGAAGCCCATCGAGGGGAATTCTTAGATACGGAACCGTCTCACCCGCCAGGAGCGCCGCTGCGTGATAGAACACGGCTTCGTGCGAGGTTCGTACGACGACGGACTGTCCGTCGGGCGACGCTTCGGCATCCGTCACAGCGGTCAACCCCAAATAACCGATCCGTTGCAGAGAGAGGTCCGCGCCGGGAACAGCCATGATGGATCGATAAATGCTACCCCGGCGATCCCGTGTGATGATGAATTGATCGTCTCCGATGACGAACGCGGCCTCTGCGTTGTGGGGGCCGTCCGTATAGATAGCATTAAAGGTTTCAGGCATCGCTGTTTCGATATCGTCGAGAGCCGGCTCTGGTACACGATAAACCTGGATTTTACGTCGCACGAGGCTGTTATCTCCGATGTCTGCAAGATAGAGGCAAGCGCCGGACGGGCACTGCCCCGCCGATATGTCTTCCCAATCCCGCATCCGAAGCGGTACGCGCACACGCCCGCGGACAGCGCCGGTGGAATCCAGAGCAAACAACACGGACATGTTTCCGGAGTCATTGTGTGACCAGAGCAGTCCGGGGTTGCGTCGGCTAACGGCCAGCCCGCTCGCCTCGGGAAGTTCTGGCAGTCTCTTTCTGCCGCCAATAATGTTGCAGGGTCCCGCGGTGCTGGCCGGCCAGAGAATCAGAATTGCGCCGATCAGAACGACGATGGCGCCGACAAGCACGAGTTTGAATTTCATCCGGCCGGGAAACATAACACGAGTCGTCTGACCCCGAAACTATTGGCGGCGGCGAATCCATTTCTCAATTTCGACGGCGACAAATACCGTCGAGCCGAGCAGAAAAGTCCAGACGAGATCGCGCAAGGGAAGGGGATGCGTGTCGAAGAGTTCATTCAGTTTCGGCAAATAGACCAGCGCGAGTTGCAGCATCACCGTGAACAGTACGGCGCCAAGGAGTGGCTTATTGGACAGCAAACCCTGTTTAAAAAGGGAATCCCGCTCTGAGCGAATCGCCATAACATGAGCCAGCTGTGAAAACGCCATCACGCAAAGGACCATCGTCTGCCATTCCGGCGATTCCGTTCGAAGTCCGATGACCTGCGTGAGAATGGCCAGTCCCGCCATGAAGCTTCCAACCCACACCACGTGCGTGCCAAGACCGCGGGCAAAGATTCCTTCGGAAGGATGGCGCGGTGGCCGCTGCATGACATTGCTCTCGGCGGGTTCCGCCGCCATCGCCAGGCCGGGGAGTCCGTCCGTGATGAGGTTGATCCACAGGATTTGGAGCGGCAATAGCGGCATCGGCAGACCAAGCAATGGGGCAACGAGCATCGTGAGGATTTCGCTGAGGTTTGTCGTGACCGCGTACCGAATGAAGCGTCGGAGATTGTCATAGATCTTACGGCCCTCGCGGACAGCGCGCACAATCGTCGCAAAATTATCATCGAGCAGAATGAGCGACCCTGCCTGCTTGGCGACGTCGGTGCCTGTGATACCCATGGCGACGCCGATCTCCGCCTGCTTCAGCGCAGGAGCGTCATTCACACCGTCACCCGTCATGGCGACCAGATGACCTCGCTTCTGAAGAGCGCGTACGATTTTCAACTTTTGATCCGGCGCGACGCGGGCGTAGACCCGGACGCTTTCGACGCGCGTCGATAGAGCAGACTCATCGAAAGATGCCAGCTCCCGGCCGGTCAAGACATGCTCGGAGTCCGTGGAAATGCCGATTTGCTTTGCGATGGCCTGCGCCGTCGCCGGATGGTCGCCCGTAATCATGACGGTGATAATCCCCGCGTGGCGGCACATTTCCACCGCATCTCGCGCTTCCTGTCGGATCGGATCTCCGATTCCGACGAGGCCGATGATCGTGAGATCTCTTTCCGCGACTTCGGCGGTCCATGTCGCAGCAGGTTTCTCCCAGCGCCGCGTTCCGAAGCCCAACACACGCAGGCCGAGCGAAGCCATTTCTTCAGCAGCCGCGGACGTCGCGTCGCGAGCCGTGTCGTTTCCAACCTGAGCGACAGATTTCGCGAGCAGAGCTTCGGTGGCCCCTTTCGTAAACCCCACTACCGTGCCATTGGGGTCTTGATGCAACGTCGTCATCAGTTTTCGATCGGAATCGAACGGCAGTTCGGCAATGCGGGGATAACGCTTTTCGACTTCAGACTTTGAAACGCCGGCTTCAAGCGCGGCATTGTAGAGAGCAACTTCCGTTGGATCTCCAAGAGCCGCGGATCCCATGTCGATGCGGACGTCGTTATTCAGCGCCATCCCCAGCAGCAGTTCGCGCCACGCCCCGTCGGAGCCCGGCGTGGTTGTAGAGGTTCCGTTACAGTGAAAACGTTCGGCAGACATGCGGTTCTGAGTCAGCGTTCCCGTTTTGTCGGAGCAGATGACGGTCACCGAGCCCAGTGCTTCGACGGCGGACAGCTTGCGAACCAGCGCTTTCTTCTGAACCATGCGACGCGCGCCCAACGCCAACGCGATTGTGACAACCGCCGGCAGAGCTTCCGGAATTGCTGCCACCGCCAGGCTGATCGCCGTCAGAAGCATCCTCACAAAGGGTTCACCACGCAAGAGGCCAAGCAGAAGAATGAATACTGCAGCCAGCAGCGCGGCGACCGCGATTCGCTTCCCGAACTGTTCCAGCCGGCGTTGGAGCGGCGTCGCGGATTCCTGTGTGGTGTGCAGCATCTTCGCGATCTTGCCAAACTCGGTTTCAATGCCCGTGGCAACAACCACCGCGCGACCACGACCGTGGACCACAACCGTGCCCATATAGGCCATGTTGACGCGGTCTCCCAACGGAAGTTCGGCGTCCGGGAGGGCGTCTGGGGATTTTTCGATCGCGTGCGCTTCTCCGGTCAACGCCGCTTCTTCGACGCGAAGCTGCGAAGTCTCGAGGATCCTCATGTCCGCGGGAACTACACCTCCGGCTTCGACAAGAACAACATCGCCCGGTACGACGTCCGCCGCGTTAACCGTGATGTTTCTACCGTCGCGAATAGTGTTCGCAGATGGAGCGGCCATCTGTTTCAGCGCTTGAAGTGCACGCTCTGCCCGATATTCCTGAATGAAGCCGATCGCGCCGTTCAGGAGGATGATCGCTCCGATAACGACGGTGTCCTTGAAATCGCCGATGATTCCCGACACCACGGCCGCAGCCATCAGAATCAGGATCATGAAATCCGTGAACTGCGCGAGCAGGATGCGAAGCCCAGCGCGACTCTCCTTCAGGTCGATCGTGTTAGCGCCGTAGGTGGATAAGCGGTGCTGCGCTTCGTGCGCCGCGAGTCCGGAAGGACCGGTTTGAAGTCGCTCCAGCACTACCCCGATTTCAAGTTGATGCCATGCGGTCTCCGGCAGGGGATCGGAGTCGGTGAGTTGGCTATTGGGGCGTGCCATTTCGATGAACACTGGCCGTCACGCCCCGCGGGCCTCGCGGAGCGTGACGGCCTGATTCTTAAGCCGCGCTCTTACCGGATCTGGGGCCGGAATCTTCCTGGATCTGAATTTGCCGTCGATTTTTAGAGGGTTGGGGAGCGTCTACACTTACTTCGAGCACACCATCCTTGAACCGTGCAGCCGCGTTTTCGGTATTCACTCCTTCCGGGAGAGGGATGTCCCGGCGGAAATGGCCATAGGATCTTTCGGAGCGATAAACGCCTCCTTCGTTTGCTTCGTGTTCGTACTTGCGTTCACCCTGGATGGAAATCGCGTTCTCGGTAATCTCAACCTTGATGTCATCTTTGTTCACTCCCGGCAGATCCGCGCGAACCACGAGCTTTCCATCCCGCTCGAACATGTCCACATCCGGGAGATATTGATTCGCCGCAGTCCAGGGGGTTAGACGACCGGGATTGGTGGGGATACCAAACCCTTCAAACACACGGTCCATGTCTTCGGCAAAGCGCCGCATCAGGCTGAACGGAGACAGCGAAGACCATTTCTCCTGAAGAGACTGGTTGCGCCGACGCGGTTCAATAGCCTGCGACTCCTGCTGACGGTCAGAGTGTTGACGTGCCATTGGATTCAAACCTCCTTCTTGTTGAGATCCTTTGAGTCTAGCAAAGTTTCTCAATGTAGAAGGAACCGGGTGCAAGCTCCGGGCGGAGGTAGGGACACACAGACTTCAGCTTGTCGTGATGGTCGTGATGGAGATAGTTCAAGGCGCCGATGATTTTCCAGGACTGGTTGGAAGTCAGGAAGGCTTCCAACAGATATTGCTCTCCCCAGAACCGGACACGCTCCGTGAGCCAGTATTGGGGATAGTCTCGTGGGCTAAAAATGTCGTGGACGTGAACGATCACGCCGGGTTTCAGGGAAGGCAGCAATTCGAGATATTCAAAGAGAACGTCTCCCTGGGGGCGGATCACATGTGAAGAGTCGATGAACAGGATGTCTCCGCTTTCCAGTTCGGAAAATGTCTTCTTGTCGGTCTCCTCGACACGCTGGCGCAACACGGATATACCGAGCTTTTCAAGCCAGGGCTGTTCATACGGCTCAATACAGACATGCTTGCACCGGTATCCTGGGTCTTCCTCCTGGTTCTTCAGGATTGCCCTGCGCGCCATCAGCGTGGAGTTGCCACTGCCGATTTCAAAGACTCGTGCCGGCTTCCTGAAGCGGATCAGCTGGTACCAGAATTCCGCATCGCCTGCCTCAAACGACCCGTTGTGGAAATGAAAAGCCAGTTCATTTTGGCGGGAGTTCGGAATGCCCTGCAGTTCGTCGGCGAAGGTGAGGTTGTTGAGCAACTCCAGTTGTCCTGAAAGATTCCAGTCGATGCCTTCCAGATGCCGCTTTTCATCCAACGGGCGGCGCAGCGATCGTGGATCAAAGAAGGGTTCGTAATAGTGATTGCGGATGGGGAAGACACCTACAGACAAAAGGACTTTCTTGGAAACTGGCAACCTCTCGGTGCCGATTCTTCGCACGGCTTTCATGATCATTGCGGCTGGGAACACGAGGGGTGTCAGGGCGATGTCGGCAGCTGGCGCAAGATGTCGTAACAGTTTCTTCATCGTGCTAGCCCGGCCAGTATCACACGGTGACAGAAATGGAGAGTGGTCTTTGCGGCCTTCACGCCGGAGGCGTGAGGGAAAATAGGGGTTAAGCGAGTGAAACGAGCGCAACCCCTGGTTCTCATTCAAGAAGTCTTGACGCACCACGGAGTGGTGCGAGGATTTTTTGCATGCCTCCGGCGTGACAAACGGCGTTTTCCCTCCCCCAAAAGCTCTGATTTCAAAGGTGTGGTTTGCTACGTGCACAACAATACCTTATGGAGGTGACAGCTATGACTTCCAAACTCTTCCTCGCGCTGAGCCTGATTGTCCTGGGAACACTACCCCTGTTGGGACATCACCCTTTCTCAGCGGAATATGACTGGAAAAAACCCGTGACCGTCACAGGCACTGTCACGAAATTCGATTGGTCCAACCCGCACGCGTACCTCTATGTCGATGCGAAGGGAACCGACGGCAGAGCACAAAACTGGACCTTCGAACTCGGTGGCATCAACGCCCTCTCCAGGGCAGGTTGGGGAAAGACTACATTGAAAACCGGAGACTCTATAACCGTTGAAGCGTGGCAGTCGAAATCCAACAGCAACGCAGGAAACGTGAAGTCCATCATGACGAGTGATGGTCGCGAGTTCTCCGGGGGCTCGTCAATCCTGGAACCTGCACCAGGCGGGCCTCTCATAACCAAGGGCTATGAGAAGTAGTAAGCCCTGGTCCGATCCGTGTAATCCGCGGCAAGACCTGCGGATTACACGGAATCGCAGGTATTTCTTTGCAGATAGCGTGCTAACTCGTTGAATGCAAGGACTGAAGGCGCCAGGCGCTCTCTCTTCCCGCGAATTCGACTTCCTCGATTAGAATCTTTAAGTGCCTCCTTCTCCTCTGATCAAACCCGAAGTCATGTCGCCGGCCGGTTACTGGCCGCAACTCCGCGCCGCCGTCGAGGCGGGGGCGGATGCGGTTTACTTTGGCCTGAAGCATTTCACGGCTCGCGCCAAAGTGGGATTTACGCTGCGGGAGTTGCCCGAAGTCATGACGAGCCTGCACCGGCGGGGGGTCCGTGGATATCTCACCTTCAACACCCTCGTTTTTGATCACGAAGTCGAAGAAGCAGCCCGTGCGGTTGCCGCCATTGCCGCGGCCGGGGTGGACGCGATTATCGTGCAGGATGTCGGAATGGCCCGTCTGGCGAAACAGATTGCGCCGGAACTTGAAATCCATGGCAGCACGCAGATGAGTATCACCAGTGCTGAAGGCGTCGAACTCGCCCGGCAGTTTGGTGTTGAGCGTGTGGTTCTCGCACGCGAGCTTTCGCTGAAGGAAATCCGGGCGATTCGTGCGCAGACCGACTGTCAGCTGGAAATGTTCGTGCACGGCGCCCTGTGTGTGTCCTATTCAGGGCAGTGTTTCTCTTCGGAGGCCTGGGGTGGACGCAGCGCCAATCGCGGTCAATGTGCTCAGGCTTGCCGCTTGCCCTACGAGCTGGTCGTGGATGATCAGATCCGTCCGCTCGGAGACGCGCGATACCTGCTGTCGCCGGAAGACCTGTACGCGTTGCGGCAGATTCCGGAAATCCTTCAGCTCGGTATTTCCTCGCTCAAGATCGAAGGGCGTTATAAGGACGAGAACTATGTTGCGCTCACGACGAGCGCCTACCGGAAGGCCGTGGACGAAGCCTGGTCCGGGCTGCTTCTGAGCGTTTCGGACAGGGAAGAACTGCAGCTCACGCAGATCTATTCGCGTGGACTGGGTCCGCACTTCCTCAGTGGGACCAACCACCAGGCTGTTGTACCCGGACGCGCGCCGCGGCATCGCGGCGTGCTGATCGGCCACGTCATGGAAGTGCGGGGTGATGCCGTTGTGATCCAGCCCGAACCCGCCCAGGCGATTGCACCATTAAAGGCCGGTGATGGTCTTGTTTTCGACGCCGCGAATTGGCGCAGCCCCGAAGAACAAGAGGAAGGCGGTCGTGTCTACGACGTCACTCCGGGCAAGAACGGTCAACTGTTACTGCGCTTCGCCAATAACGCTATCGACTTTGATCGCGTGCAGGCCGGCGACTGGGTGTGGCGCAGTCACGATCCGGAGTTGGAAAAAGTAACGCGTCCATTCACCGCTGCCACCGTACCGGTCCACAAACAGCCCGTTCGGGTGAAGGTCACGGCGTGTGTTGGAGAGCCCCTGAAACTCGAGTGGCGGATCGAGAGAGAGAAGGCCGCGGTCAGCGCGCGAGTCCAGTCGGACAATGCGCTGGTTCCATCGCAAAACCGTCCGGCGACTCTGGAATTCTTTCGGGAACAACTCGGCCGCCTCGGGAATACGCCCTACACATTGAGCGATCTCGAAGCCGATATTCAGGGTGACCCGTTTGTTCCGTCGTCCCTGGTGAACGACTTGAGGCGACAGGCTGTGGCGCAGTTGGAGAGCTTGCAAACTCAAAGTGGGAACGTCGCCGTGAATGACGTGTCGAGAGTCCTGCATGCGGCGAAGCAGCCCTTCGCTCCGCTGAGACGTTCGAAAGACATCGAGCCAGCACGTTTGCATCTGCTCGTGCGAACAACCGATCAACTCGAAGCAGCGATTGCCGTCCGTCCGGACAGCATCACGCTCGACTACCTGGATCTCTATGGCCTGCGACCCGCAGTGGAACGCGTCCAGGCTGCGGGTATCACGGCGCGGGTCGCCAGCCCTCGCGTTCTCAAACCCGAAGAGCAGCGCATTGTCACGTTTCTCATGGGACTGAATTGCGACATTCTCGTTCGGTCGTCAGGATTGTTACAGGCCTTGAGGCTTGCTGTAGAAAATACGGCCAGCCAGTCTTCATGGAGTGGCGACTTCAGTTTGAATGCTGCGAATGTGCTCACCGCCCGCGCGTATTTGGATCTGGGTGTGGAGCGTCTGACACCGACGCATGATCTCAACGCTGCCCAGATCGCCGATCTCGCCCGAGCCATCGGTGTCGAAAAAGTTGAAGTCGTTGCGTACCATCACCTTCCTGTATTCCACACCGAGCACTGCGTGTTCTGCCGCTTTCTGTCCGATGGGACCAGTTACGAGAATTGCGGCCACCCTTGCGAGACGCATCGGGTCGCGTTGCGGGATTCGGAGGGCCGGGCGCATCCCGTCATGGCCGATGTGGGTTGCCGCAATACCGTCTTCGGGGCACAGGCGCAGGTAGCGAGCCAATACCTGCAAAGCTGGCGCGATACCGGAATTGAGCACTTCCGCCTGGAGTTTGTGCACGAGACGGGGGACCAGCTGACTCAGGTCGCACAGGCTTTCGCGAAAGCGCTCGCTGGTCGGCTGGATGAAGCGGAATTGAGACGTGTCCTTCAGCGCTGTTCGCCGCAGGGAGTTACGGAAGGCAGTCTGTTTGTTTCCGAGAACTATCTGGAAGTCCCTAAAATCGGGTGAAGGAACTCCATTAGTCCTTGTGCCGCCTTTCCGCGATGCGAGATCCGATGCTTTTCCTCCGAGGCCAACTCCGCCAGATGCCGCGTGTCCCCGCTGACTCGAAATACCGGATCAAACCCGAATCCTCCCGTCCCACGTTTCTCAAAGCCGATCGCTCCCTCGCATAACCCCTCAAAGACATGCTCCTTGCCAGCGGGTTCAATAAGAACCACGACGGCACGGAAGCGAGCGGTGCGCCGGCCTTCAGAAACATCCTTCAGTGCATCGAGTAATGCGGCAGAGCCATCGCGGTTCGGCGCGTTTTTATGAAAACGTGCGGAGTGGATTCCGGGTTTGCCTCCCAGAGCATCGACCTCCAGACCGGAGTCATCCGCCATCACGTAAAGATCGGGCCGGCCCGCGACAAGTCGGTGAAACGCCCTCGCCTTAATGCGCGCGTTATCCAGATAAGTCTCGGCCGTCTCTTCAGGGTCAAGCATCAGGTTGAGGTTCTGCGGTGTCACGAGTTCGATGCCGACGGCACCGAACTGCGCGAAGATCTCTTGAAACTCTTGCACCTTGTGGGCATTGTTTGTCGCGATCAGAATGGTGAGGGCCATGACGGTTGAAGAAGGGAAGTATAAACCGGCGGAGTCTAAGAGAGACAGAAGTCGAGCTCAAGGCCTGCGGGCGAGTTGTTCGTATTCTGAAAGAGGCGCCGGACTATTGCTGGATCGGCGGAAACGTGGTCAACGGGATGACGCCAGAGCCCACGCCCGATCCCACACCGGAACCCAGCCCTGAGCCCGTTGCGGGCGTTTCCACGTAGCGGGGCGGCTGCGGCGCTCTTGTCAGAGACGGCGTGACACGTGGGGCTTTCAGGAGCTTTTCCAGCATCTGGACATCGACATCCGGCCGGTCCACCAGTTCCTGTAATGCGACCATGCGGACGGAAGAGTCTTTGTCGCTCTGTGCAGCCGCGAGAAGGAACGGGACAGACCGGGGATCGTTCAACCTGGCGACAAACCTCAGCAAGTCGGTTCGCAGCAGAACGCTGCCGCTCTGGTAGATCTTGTCCATCAACGCGAACTTTTCCGGATTAGAGCCGTTGACGATCTTGTCCAGCACTGCACGATGATCTGCAACGGTCATGCGGTAAAGGGCTTCGCTGCCAATTGCCTGCGTTTCCCGTTTAGCAAGCAGGTCCATGACAGCCTTCGCGACCTCTTCTTTATTGGGATTCATTCGGGTGAACCAGAAGAACGCGCTGCGCCGCATATTGGGACTGGACGCGACATTTCCCCAGACACTTAACAGAAAAGGCAAAACCTGAGGTGACTCGCTGACGGCAATATTGCCGAGGTTCGCATCGACCGCTGGATCTTTCGGACTCGCCTTCAGCATCTCCCTGGCCATCTCGATGCCGGCGTCGGGATTGCGATAAATAATCCCCCAGAGCGCTGTTGCTTCCATGCTTGCGTTCGAAGGGAACTCCGGTGAATAGGCCTTTTTCGCAGGTCCTTCCGGTGTGCGAGCACCTCGCAGAAAATCGGCGCGTGCCTGCGCCTCCCGCAGTTCAGCCGGACTGTTCCAGATGGTGACGTTAAACGGAGTATTCGCCTTTCCGCCCAATTCCAAGGCGGCCTCGTCAACATCTTCCATGTACCGTGAATTTCTATACGTCTTGCGGAAGTTTTCGATCTCCCTCCGGGCGTCCTGGACGCGTCCGAGTTTCACTAGCGACAAAATGAGGTGATACGCGGTTCTGTCGGCTTGATCGGCTTTCGGGTACTTTGTCAGGGCTTCGCGAAACTTTTTCTCGGACTCGACATAGTTTCCATGGGTGTGAAACTCGTAGCCTTCGGTGAACAACCTCTTGGCTTCGGTATTCTCCCGCAGAGTCTGCGCCATTCCCATTGCGGGGTGCGCAACCAGGACCGTCGCTGCGACGACAAAACCCAAAGCTAACGAATTCCACTTCATCTTTTGTTCTTCCCTAACGATGGGTTACCAGCATCACTTGCGGCTGATAAGCCTTCATGCTCGCTATGAGCCCGCTGCTGCGAATCAGCGACTGAATATCGGCGACATCATCCGCAGAATCCGAATCGAGATTCTTGATATCGCGGAGAACGCTTTCGTATTCATCCAAAGCGATTCGTACAGGAGCAAAATCCGCGGCCCGCACTTTCTGTTTTTCGATTTCCGCGAGCCCTTGTTTCGCTCGTGCCTGCGCTTCATGCAGGTCTTCCTTATACGAATACGAAGGATCGATCTTTGTGAAGTTGCGAAGGAATAATTCCGATTGTCCGAGGAAGGAGACGACGGCGGGATTCAATCCCCGAATGTGATCGTCAACGAACTGAATTTCAGGCGCCGCCGTCACAGTCTCGACAGGGGGTGTCGCCACCCGCATCCCGGCGCCCCATGCGATGACAAGCACGATCGCAGCCGCCGCGGCAACGATCGTCGACCACTTCCAATAAAATTGACGCCTGCGTGACGCATTCTCGAGGAAGAGCTGCACGCGGAGACGATCGTCGTACCGCTCCCAATACGCTTCAGCAAACTCGGGGACTGGCTGGGCTTCTGTTGCCTGGAGGATGACCGCCGCTTCTTCGCAGAAGTTTCGGCACTCCAGGCAGTCCATTACCTCCTGGTCGGCCCCTTCGGCGGCCTCCTCGGCCGAACCCGCTATCCAGTCTTCACGAAATTTCTGGCAATCGTGCATTACTCTCCTCACCTAATTTGATCGGCGGAACGGCAAACTGCTGACGAAGTTTTTCTACGACGCGAAAGAGGGTCTTCTTTACCGTACCCACGCTCGTGCCGAAGTAGACAGCGATTTCTTCGCACGTCAAACCCTGCTGGTGCTTCATCACGAACATCAGACGTTGTCTCGCCGACAGTTCTTCAAGACGTTGCAGGATCTGCTGAACCATGACGTTATTGAACGCTGTCCGGTCTGAACCGGCAATCGCAAAGCCAGGGCCTTCGGTGACGTCTGCCTGCGGTAGAACCTTCCGTCGCTTGCGGCTCAGGAACGAATTCACCATGATCCTGCGCAGCCACGTGTGAAATGACGACTCGCCTCGAAACCGGTCAATCGCCTTGTATGCATTCAGGAAAACCTCCTGAGAGAGATCTTCCGCATCATGGTGATTGCCGCAATATCGCAGAGCCAGAACGTACATCGACTTCTTGTGTCCGGACACCAGCACACAGAAGGCATCCATATCTCCTCGTTTTGCCTGTGCGATAAGTTCAGTCTCAGTTGGAGGCGTCATTTTGCGCTCGCTAACCACAGACAACAGCCCGACCATCCCGGTTGGCAGACCGTTTGACGACCAATAATAATGGAGCAATCGCTATTGGCAAATGTTCTTTTCTTTGTATCGGTTAGCGGCGGCAGACGGCGGGATTGTTTTGCCATTCCGTCAACCGATCAATGTCCATCCTCGCATGGCCTCGAACACCGCTTTCACGGACTGATGACGCGATCGAACCCGATTCACCAGTTCCCGCCATCTTGCCTCCTCCCGAAGAGGCGCCAGGTACGGGTCCCGCTCAAAAGCCGGTAAACACCAGAAGCCGGCGGCGACGGACCGTTCGACCATCCTGTAGGCATCATCCAGGTTCCCCAGTCTCGCGTAGATCTCCGCAATGTAAAACAGGCCTTCTCCATCGTTGAAAGGGAAGGAATCGAAGTGTTGAAGCGCTCCCAGGGCCTCGTCGCGGTTTCCTTCGAGTGCGGCACGGAGACCCGTCGAGAAACTTCGAAGCAGGGGGACCGTACAAAAGCGTTCCTCCTCCCGTCGGCCGGCAGCGATGGCCTCGGCGTCACGGCCCAATGCCCCAAGCAAACGCGCTTCGAAGGGGTCGCTGGTGCGGTGGGCTTCTTCCAGGGCGCGAACGTAGTCGCCTTGCATGTAGTACGTATGAAGAACGCTTGTGGACACGGTAGGATCCAGCCGAACCGCCTGATGGTGCGCGGCAACCGACTCCTCCAGCAATCCGGCGTAGCGAAGAGCATGCACGAGCGCCACGTAAATAAAAGGCTCCGCCCGACGCTCCTC
>Ga0111538_10002744_pt1 | contig 24749 bp, 17 predicted proteins | sample SoiMethybrSBSTD1_FD_79669 | JGI IMG/M metagenome (GOLD analysis project Ga0111538, IMG submission 79669) | Bulk soil microbial communities from a Populus tree surrounding site in Tennessee, USA - Soil MetaG P. TD hybrid SBSTD1 (version 2)... | ecosystem: Environmental > Terrestrial > Soil >...
ACCGCCGCGCGCAGCCGCTCGGGCGTGTAGGCCGCGAGCGCGTCGCCCAGATGGTTGGTTTTGTAATCGGCGACGTAGTAGCGGTCGCGATGGCAAAACACGAGATCGACGTAGCCCTTGAGCCAGCCGCGCAGCGGGATGAACCCCATGCGCTGAATGCGTTCGGCGTAGAGCGGCGGGAGCTCCGGGCTCGGATACTCGCTGAAGACCCTCGCCAGCGCGTCACGCGTGAGTCCCTCGGCGTCGGGGTGATCAGCGACCGGCAGGTAAAATTCGAGCTCGTTCAAGCGCTGGTTCCACGCGATCTGATCGAGCGAGAACGCGGCGTCGCCCGAGGCCAGCGGCGTGGCCAGCACCTCGCGCAGCGCCGCGCAGACCGGTTTCTGCCACTGCTCGACGGGGTAGCCGTATTCCTTGAGCTTTTGCTCGCTGAGCGTCTCGAGCGTGGGGCCGACGCTTCCCGCGAAATCCAGGTTCTCGAAAATCTCGTGGAAGAAATTGCCGGCGCGCGCCCCGCGCGGAAATCCGGCGAGCGCGAGCGGGGGACCCTCGACCATGCCGGCGCCGAGCGCGGCCAGCGCCAGGTCCGCCTCGGTCGCCTGCTGATCGTGATCGCGCTCGTCGCCGGCCGTGCGCTCCTCGTCCGCCACTTCGCCCGACGCGGCGAGCTGCGAGAAGCTCGCGGTCTGCCAGCCGAGCTCGACGCGCCGCTCGATCGCTCGCGCGCCGAGCGCCGCTTCGACCGCTTTCGGCAGCGGCGCCGGCGTGCCGCGGCTGCCGGCGTCGATCACGCGCACGCTGATCGCGCCCGCCGAGGCTTCGGCCAGCTCTTCGAGGCGCTCGAGCATCTGCAGGCTGTCGATGCGCTGGAACGGCGCGGCCAGCGCCTTGAGGTTCTGGCGAGGCAGCGCCCGGCCGCGCGGATAGAACAGCGCGTACGCCAGCGCGTTCTCGAAGAAACGCCGGAACTCGCCCCAGACCAGCGTCACTCGATGCCGCGCGCGCGTCAGCGCCACGTAGAGCAGGCGCAGGTTTTCCGCCACGCGCTCCCATTCGCTGGCGTTGAGGTGTGCCGCGAGCTCCGGTGAATACCCGTCGAGATTGAGCACCAGCTCGAAGTCGGCCGCGGCGTCGTGAAAGAGCACATTGCTCTTTTCGGCGCCGAACAGCAGCGAGTCCTTCCAAACATAAGGGCAATACACGATCGGGTATTCGAGACCCTTGCTGCGATGCACGGTGAGCAGCATCACGGCTTGCTCGTCGCGCTCGAGCCGTATCTGCGCCGCGTCGCGGGCCTCGCCGCGCGGTGCCGCACGCTGCTGGTGCAGCCAGTGCACGAGCCCCGCGGGGCCGAGGTCGTTGGTGCGCTCCGCGGCGTGGCAGAGCTCCATCAGGTGGAGCAAGTTGGTCATGCGCCGCTCGCCGTCGGCGCTGGTCAACACCCGCTTCTGCACGTCGCGCGTCGCCAGGAGCTGGCGGAACATCTGCACGAAGCCCGACTCGATCCAGACCTGGTTGAAACCCCGAAAATCGTTGACCCAGCCGTCCCAGGCCTGCGCGTCCTGCTCCAGGTCGCACAGCGCCGAGGCGGTGACACCGAGCAGCTCGCTGGTCAAAGCAGCGCGCAGCGCCTTGTTGTCGCTGGGATCGGCCACCGCGGCGAGCACGCGCTGGAGCTCGGCCGCCTCCGGCCGCTCGAACACCGAGCTGTCGCCCATCACCACGCTCGGCACACCCACCGCATTCAGCGCGCGCTGAACGTCGAAGGCTTGCTGATTGGTGCGCGTGAGCACGGCGATGTCCCCCGGGGCGACGCGGCGGCCGCCGATCGTGGCGCCCTTGCGGATCAGCCCGGCGATCTCGCCGGCGACCATCCGCGGCACGAGGCGGTCGCCCTCCTGCTTGTTGATGATGCCCTGATCCTCCCCGCGCACGAACAGGATCTCGAGCGAGGCGCGGTCGCCGCCCGGGCCCGAAAAGGCGTTGTCCGCGCGGCTCGCCGACACCGCGGGCAGCCCGATGCCCTCGAGCAAGAACGGCGCTGTCAGACCCAGAAACAAGCGGTTCACCGCGGAAACCAGGCCGGGATCGGAGCGCCAGTTGACGTCCATGGTCAGGCGCCGCTCTTCCGGAACGCGCCGCGCCGCGGTCATGTACGCGAACACGTCCGCGCCACGAAACGAGTAAATCGCCTGTTTCGGATCGCCGATCAGAAACAGCGTGGCCGGGCGTTGGTCCGCGGGGCGCGGCCTCGGGCCGTAGATCGACTCGAAAATAGCGTACTGGATCGGATCGGTGTCCTGGAATTCGTCGATCAACGCCGCCGGGTAGCGGCTCTCGACTGCCCGGGCGAGTACACCGCCTCCTGGACCGCGCAGGGCGTCGTGCAAGCGCTGCAATAGGTCGTCGAAGCTGATCAGGCCGGCCGCGCTTTTTCGCCGAGCGAGCTCACTTTTCGCGTAGTCGATCAGGCGCCGCCGGAACTGCGCCACCGCCTGCTTCGGGTTCTGGCCCTCGAACCAGCGCCGCGCGCCCGGGGTAAGCTCCGGGAGCACGCGGATCTCGGGGTGGCGAACCGCGAGGTCGGCCAGGCTGCGGCAGCTCTGCGGCGTGCAGCGCGCCTCGTGTAGCGCGCGCACGAAGTCCTCCGGCGCGTCGGCTACCTCGCGCGCCCAGAAGTCGTGGACGATCTCGTCGCGCAGCGCGCTGATGTCGGTGACGAGCTCGGTCTCGAACGCGACGCCGCTGTCGAACGCGCTGTCGCGCAGCACGCGCTGGCAAAAGCCGTGGATGGTGTGGATCGCCGCCGCGTCCATCCCGAGCAGCGCCGCGGCCAGCCGTTCGCGATCGTGCTCGGGACGGCCGCTGCGCTGGACCAACCCGAGCAGCTGCGGGTCCTGCTCCGCGCTCGGGTCGCCGAAAGCACGCACCGCGTCGCGCAGGCGGCGGCGGATCCGATCGCGCAGCTCCATCGTGGCCGCTTCCGTGAAGGTCACGACCAGGATCTCGTCGACTTCGAGGCCGCGCTCGAGCAAGAGGCGCACGAACAAGGTGGCGATGGCGTAGGTTTTGCCGGTGCCGGCGCTGGCCTCGACCAGCGTGACGCCCTCGATCGGCGCTTCGAGCAGATCGAAGCGGCTCATTGGCCCTTGCACTCCGCGTGAGTGAGAAGCGGCTGGAACACCTTGATGGCGAGCTCCTCGAAGCCGAGATCGCCGGCGACCGGGCAAGGCGGAGGCGCGCCGAGCTCGTAGTTCGAGCCCAGTGTGCGCAGGTAGTGCGGGTCATCCTTTTCACTGGGGATGCGCTCGGAATTGACCCAGACGTTACCGTTCCAGATCGAGCGCACGGTCTGCAGCGCGCGCTCCGCGTCGAAGCTGCGCAGATACTCGTGCGTGTACCTGAGGCTGCTCGAAGGAAATAGCAAAAGCGGCGCGCTCTGCCCCAGTTCGAACAGCTCGGTGAGCTCGACCAGGAGCGGCAGCGGATCTTTGGGAGGCCGGAAGCGCCAGGTCAAAAGGCCGTCGCCGGTCTCGGGCCGTCCGATCAAGGCGGTGTTTTTGGAGGTTCCGGCGGGCAGGGCGGCGCACGCCGCGAGGTGACGGATCCACGCCCCGATCACGTGCTTGCCGCGCACGCGCGTGTATTGGCCGATCACGGTGCCGCCGCTGTAGAGACCGGTGAGCTCGCCGCTCAGGCGGCTGCCTCCCGGCAAGTGCAGATCGAGGCTCACGTTCGGCGCGCGCGCGGGCCCGCGCTGCTCGCGTACGGTTTGCGCGATCGGCGCCACCTTCGCGGTGAGTTGCTCGAAAGCGAGGATGCCGGGCTGGCCCGGCGGCAAGGCGCCGGCGGCGCGCGCGATCGCGAACGCGCTCTTGCCGCGCCCGTCGAGCTCGAGCTCGAGCAGCGTGCTCGCCACCTCCCATTCTTCGAGCTTGTCGAGCTGCCACGGCTCGCGGTCAGGTACGTCGGCGTCGCCGTCCTTCAGGAACACCTGGAGCCGGCGGTTGATGAGGTAGGCGATCGGATTGTTGAAGAAACGAATCAGCTCGTGGAGCTGGTAGGCGTTGCCGCTCGCCGGAATTTCCGGCGGCGGCAGCGGCGCCCCGAACAAGAGCTCGGTTTCGACGCGCTGCGAACGGAGGCTGCGCGCTCCTTCGCAGTACGCGTCCGCGTAGCTGAACAGCCGTGGGTCCGCGCCGTCGAAGTAGCGCGGGCTGAACGCCTGCAACGGATGGCGCACGAACAACGGACGATGAAACGCCTCGAGCCGGCCGTCGTCGTCGCTGGCGGTTTTCGGCGCAGGGGGCCCGAAGCGTTCGACCAGATGATCGAGGAGCTCGCTCAGCACCACGCTCGGGGGCTTCTTCGAATTGTCGCGGACGCTCTGGCCGACGTAGCTCACTATCAAGCGCTGGCGCGCGGCGAGCAGCGCCTCGAGAAACAGGTAGCGATCGTCGTCGCGGCGCAGCCGGTCACCCGCGCGCGGCGCGCGGGCCGACATCAGATCGAAGTCGACGCCGCGGGATTCCCGCGGAAACTGCCCGTCGCTCATCCCGAGCAACGCCACCACTTTGAACGGGATGCTGCGCATCGGAACCATGGCGCAGAAGGTGACACCGTGCGCCAAAAAGCCGCGCGCCTGGTGCGAGTCATCGAGTGCCTCGTCGAGCAGGCGGCGCACCACCGGCAGGCTGACTGCGGCGTCGAAGCTCGCCCCCTCCGCAGCCGCCACTAGCTCGGCCAGGGCGCTGCGGATGCGCTGGTGCTCGGCGCCGTTGTGGGCATCCTGGTGCAGCATGCGCTCGCAGAGCGCCGTCAGATCGTCGCGCCAGGCCGCGAGCGGACGCGCCGCACCGAGCCCGCGCAGCGCGTCGAACAGCCGCTCGCAGAACTCGGCTAGCTGGCCGATCAGCGCGGCATTCTGGCCTTCGATCTCGTCGTAGGGCAAAACGCCCTCGTAGATCCGGTGACCGTCGCTCGGCAGCGCGTAGCCTAGCAAGAGCCGCGTCAGCCCGAAGCGCCAGGTGTTCTCGTTGAACGGCGGCTGTTCGTGCTCGGCGCGATGATCGGCGTCGATCGCCCAGCGCGTAGCACTCGCCACCACCCACTGCGTGAGCTGCTCGATCTCGTCGGGAGCGATGTCGAAGCGGCGGCGCACGGCGTCGAGCGTCAAAAGATCGAGCACTTCGGAAGCGGTGGCGCGGCCGCCGACCAGTGCGAGCAGCCGCAGGAACGCCTCGATCACCGGCGCGTCGCTCCGGATCGAGCGATCGGCGATCCGGAAGGGGATGTGACTCGGATCGCTCGGATCGCGGCGGAACACGGCGTCGATCAGCGGCGCGTAGACGTCGATGTCCGGCGTCATCACCACCACGTCGTGCGGCAAGAGCTCGGGATCGCGCTGGAACGCGTCGAGCAGCTGATCGTGCAGCACCTCCACCTCGCGCATCGCGCTGTGGCAGGCATGGATCGTGATCGAACGGTCGTCGGCGGCGAGCCGAGCGTCGGCCGCAGGTTTCGGCAAAAGCTCGAACAGGTCGACGTGCAGGCGCTGCAGCAGCGTCGGGCCTTCTGGCGGCTGGTACAGGTCGTGCTCGCGCAGCGGAACGCCGAGTGCCTCGAGCTCGCCCAGCAGCACGCGCTGGAAATCGGCCCCGAGCCTGCCGAGCGACGCCAGGAGCGGGTTTCCCACGTCCAGGTTCAGCTCGCGGGCGCTCTTGCCGCGCGAAAGCGCGCGCTCGACCTCACGCCGCGTGGCCAGGTCGGCCCAGAAATGCGGGGAGGGCGAGCTCACGAACAGGTGAACCTGAATGTGTCGTGCGAGCGCGCCGAGCACTCGCACGTAAAGCGGAGGCAGCCCTGAAATCCCGAACACGACCACGCGCGCGGGCAGGCCGGCGAGCGTGCTGCCCGGATGCGTCTCGAGCAGCGTGTGCTGAAACGCGCGCTCGAGCCGGGCCAGATGATCGCCGCTCAGGCGCTCGACCAGCGCGCGCCACAGGATCGGCTGCCAGCTCTGACCCGGTGGCACGGGCTTGTGCTCTTCGCGTTCCCACCCGAGCACGAGCTCCGGCCGGTAGGTGACGTACTGATCGAATACGCGCGCGATCTGCTGCGCCAGCTGGAACGTGCGATCCCCATTCGGGTCGTTTTCGACGTAGCGGCGAAGCTTCTCGAACTCGGGGCGCTTGAGGTGCGCGGGCAGCTCCGACAACACGAGCCAGCGCAGCCGCTCCGGCGCCGTCGCTTCGGGCGCGATCGCATCGCTCTTCAACACTGCCGAAAATGCGCGTTCGATGAAACGGCGCGGAAATGGAAACTCGGTGTTGGCGCAGATGCCGTGGCGGCGCGACAGCTCGAGCATGAGCCAGAGCGCCATGCCGCGGCCTTGCACGACCACGCAGTCCGGGGTGAGCGGATGATCGAGCGGCTCGTCGAGCAAGCCGGCGAGCGCTTGCGCCAAAAGCTCGGTGCGGTTGCTCCGGTAGACGTGCAGCGCGGGCTCGAAAGGCATGGGCCAAGAGCTCCGGAGCTAGGGCCGAACGCGGGGCGCAAACCCCGGCCTGTTACGCGCTGTTACGCGTACTCGTGACGGCGATTTACGCCCTAAAGTTACGAAACCTTCCCCCTGCTCGGGCTTGGGCCTTTGCCCCCCGTCCGGTGCTTCGATCGCGTAAGAGCGCGAAACGATTCTTCCGGACCACGGGGTCGTGGCCGGGCCGACACGCAGCACCCCCCGCGCTCTGTAAGTGTTCGCCGCTTTGCACGTTGGCCTGACGCTTGCTGAGAACAACTCGCAACGGCGGTTGTCACAAAGCAACCCACGCCGCCGATTGACTAACCAGGCATCGGCTTCACGCACCAAGAAAGAGGATCTCATGGCCACACAGAAACGTACCGCTCTCACCCTTCTCCTCAGTGCCAGCATGCTGGCAAGCGTCGTCGGTTTCGCCGGCGATGCCGGTGCGTGTGGCGGAGCGTACATGGAGTACATCGAGATCGATCACCGCATCCAGGGTGTTGCTCAAGCCGAGAAGCTCTTCAACAAGGGCCAGGTGAATGCGGCGGCGGCGAGTGTAGTTCGGATGATGCCCCACGTCGCCACGCTGAAGCCGAAGAGTAGCAAGCTCGTCGAGCGCGGCCAACGGATCCTTGCGGTCGCGATCGCGCGCGGCGACGGTGCATTGCCTGTGGACAAAGAGGTCCCTTCCTACGCTCAGGGCACCTGGATCGGCAAGACCGAAAAGGACCGCGCTCAGAACCTCGATTGGGCAGTCTCCACGCTGCGCTCGGTGAACGACCTCAAGAAGGACGACCCGTCCGCGCAGACCGATCTGGCGGAAGCGATGAGCAAGGTCCAGAAGCATCAGGGCGAGGCGCTCCAACTCCTGGAGAAGCTCGCGAAGAAAGACTTGATTGCCACGCCGGAAGGCTATGCCGCGCTCGCCAAGCTGCGCAGCAAGGCCGGCGACGCCAAGGGGCAGAAAGTCGCGATGCAGCGCTGCGAGGCGATGGCGAAGAGCGCCAGCGTCTGCCGCGTCGCGAGCTGAGGTCCTGGTTCCACTCTCCCTGCGGTCGCGCTTGTGGCGAGCGCGGCCGCAGGGTTTTTTCTTGAACCGGCAGACGAGGCCGCAGGCCGAAGTGAAGGTCGAAGGCATGACTCGGGCGGGAGCGGAGCGACCGCACGAGGCAGGACTTGAAGGCCACGGATAGACAGAGCAGGGGATGAAGGGGGAAGATATCGGGAACCTCGGCCGGACTTTCCGATCAGTTGCTGAAAATCACGATGACCTCGCGCTATTCGATGTTCCTGGGGGTCACACTGGCCCTCACGCTGTTCGGCTGCGACAAGGGGAAGGAAGAGAAGAAGCCCAGCGCGCCCGCGCCGACTGCGGCACCGGTCCAGAGCGCCGCGCCGAACGCCAGGACGGCGGGCGGCTTCACGCCGGGCAACGCCGAGCACGGAAAACAGCTGGTGGAGCAGTTCGAGTGCAGCCGCTGCCACGAGGGGACCGGCGTAGCCGCGGCCCCGATGAACAAGCACTGCAACCACTGCCATCAGGACATCCTGGCCGGCAAGTTCAAGGCACCGGCGGCCGTCCTTGCCAAGTGGAAGCCGAACGTCGAGAAGTATCGCGAGGTCCCTGCGCTGACCTCGATCGGCAAGCGGCTGAAGCCGGAATGGATCGAGAGCTACCTGCTCGAGCCCAAGGACCTGCGGCCCAACCTGGTGCAGAACATGCCGCGCCTCAAGCTCACCCAGGAGCAGGCGCACGACATCGTCACCTACCTCGTCAAGGACGAGCTCGGCAAACCGAGCGCGCCCGCGGGACCCGAGGGCGACTCCACGCTCGGCCGCGAGCTTTTCGAATCGAAGGGTTGCGGCAGCTGCCACACCTTCAGCGGCGTTCCCCCCGTGGCGACGCAGCCGAAGCCCGGCGAAGGCACCGAAGAGCAGCGCCGCGCCATCCCGCTTGCCCCCGATCTTCGCAACGCGCGCGACCGGCTGCGCCCCGAAACCGTCGTTTCGTGGATCATGGATCCCAAGGCGATCAAGCCCGACACGTTGATGACGCCGTCGCCGCTCACGCCGCCCGAAGCGCGCAACATCGCGGCGTACGTGCTCACCACGTCGCTCGAGCCCGCAGAACCGAAGCCGATTCCACCGCGGCTGCCGGTGCTCACGCGCAAAGTCTCGTTCGAGGAAGTCAACACCAAGATCCTGATGCGCACCTGCCGCCACTGCCACGGTGACCCCGACTCGCAGCTCGGCGACGGAGGCCCCGGCAACACCGGCGGCTTCGGCTTCAAGCCGCGCGGGCTCAACCTCTCGCACCACCGCGGCGCGATGTCCGGCCTCATCGATGATCACGGCGAGCGCCAGAGCGTGTTTCAACCGCTCAAGAACGGCACGCCGCGCATCATCGGCGCGCTGCTCGCGCGCCACGCCGAAGAGGCCGGCAAACCCGATCCCGAGGTGCGCGGCATGCCGTTCGGGCTCCCGGCGCTACCGCCGGAAGACATCCAGCTCTTCGAGACCTGGGTCGCGCAGGGCAGAGCGCCGTAGTTTTTTCTGGTGAGCCCTGGCCGGCGAAGCGCGTCGGCGGGACGGCGCCGAGCGCCGAGCAGCGTGGCGAATCGCGGCAGCGTGATGAATCGAGGAAGCGGCGCTCGGCCGCTTGCCGAAAGTCGACGCGCTCCACGGGGTCTCTGCGTCATTGGGCAGACGGAACCTCGGGGAGCCCAGCATGTCTTTCGCCCGTATGCGCTGGACAGTCATGGCCCTTCTGCTGATTGGAACGAACGCATGCATCCGCAGCGCAGAGCGTGCCGTTTCGAACTCGGGACGAACGGTCGCTCCGAAAGACTCGACAATCCGCGCGCCGGGGCTCGACATTGGTACGACACCGACGGCCGCGGGGAATCGCCAACTGCCGTCCGCGCCCGTCAACCCGAAAGAGGCTCACTCGTGGCTCGTCAACACCGGGGCCTGCCTTGAGCCGCTCGAACCTATCTATCAACTCAGCGACGATTGGACGAATGTTCGGCGCGCTCTAAACGTAGACGGTGATGCCTTGGTGGTTTTGGTCACGGCTCCGGCCGTCCGACAACCCCATGCTCTGTCCCTCCACCGCCGTTCCAGCGGTGTCTACTTCTTGAAGGTCACGCGTCTCAGTCCCAGCGAGCCTCTAGCGCGTACTCGCGAACGCGCAATTGACCCCAAGACGGCGAAGCTGTTGTTGAAACTGTGGACAGCACTCACGTCGCGGATCCAGTTGGTGGAGTCGGAAGAAGCTTCGTTCGATGGTGAGGCGTACTTCTTCTCCACCGGGCGCATCACCGGTTACACGGCGAATCCACGGAGGGGGAGTGTTTTACAGCGCACCATCTTCGCTATGGACTGGCTGACCGAACTGGTCGAGGAGCCCACTCGTGAGGAGGCTTCCGATCGGAACGTCATCCAGGAGGAGCTTCGACAAGCCTTGGCTAGGACGATCGCCGATGAGACCTGTACCCGCCGGATCGTCGAATGACCCGCACGTCGTCCGCGAGCCGTTCGTCCTGCACGCGCGGTTCCGCGCCGGACCGACAACAAAAAGCCGCCCCGCTTACCCCAGGGTCGTGATCAACGGGAGCGAGCGGGGATAACGAATCCACAGCTGTGGCCTCAAAGTCCACGCGTTCCTCCCCCAAAAAATCGAGAAAGAGCGGCTCTTAAGTGCCGGCTTGGTATTTGCGTTAGAGCCGTGAGAATGCGCATTTCTCTCGCTTGTGGCGTGGTTGGTCTGTTGATCGTGGGGTGCGTGGGCGGATGTGGGAGCGACGGCGAGAGCAGCGCCGGCGCTCCGGGAGGTGCCGGGGGAGCCAGCGGCGGCACCGGAGGCAGCGGCGGTTCCGCGGGTTCTGCCGGTGGCGGCACCGGCGGCAGCTCGGGTTCGAGCGGCGCGGCGGGCTCGGGCGGAACGAGCGGGAGCTCGGGCACCGCGGGCAGTGGTGCCACGGGCGGGAGCAGCGGCGCGGGCACGGGGGGCACGGGCGGGAGCGCCGGTACGAGCACCGACGGTGGCGCCGGAACGAGCGGAACCGGTGGCACCGGTGGGCAGGCGCCGTGTCATCTGGCGTCGAAGTGGACGGTCGTCGACGACTACGTGCGTTCGCCGGGGGAGCCGTCGAATGTGAGCGGCATCGCCGCCGCCAGCGACGGCGCCGTGTACGCCGTCGGGCCGGCGAAACAAGGAACCTTCGCGGGCTTCGTGAGAAAGAGCGTCGACGGTGGCAAGAACTGGACGTTCGCCAACTGGACGACCGGGGTACCGAACGACGTGGCGGCGGACGACGCGGGCAACGTCTACGTGATCGCCGGCTTCAACGGCCGCGTGCTGCGGAAGAGCGACGACGGCGGACAATCGTGGGACGATCTCGACACGATCCCGATGAACGGTGGACCGAGCGACCCTTGCAACACCGGGTTCGTCGCTACGGGAGGCCAGGGCATCGTGGTGATCGGGGCCAGCTGTGACAGCACGGGCTGGGTGGTGCGGCGCAGCGCCAATTCCGGCATGACGTGGCAGCCCGCGTTCACCTTCCAGCTCGCGTCGAGCAAGGCGTCCCGCCTGTCCGATGTTGCGGTGATCGATGGCGACGCTTACGGGATCGGGACGGGCATCGACACCAGCGACGCGTCCCACTGGGTGGCCGTGCGCGGCAACGGCGCGATTGCCGATCAGTTCGCGCTCACGAGCGGTCAGCCCGCTTCGGGCTACGGGTTCGGCGGCAAGGCGGTGGCGTTCAGTGCGGGCTTCGCCACCGAAAGCGGGACCGGCACCGGCGTCGTGCGCCGGAGGGCCGCCGGCGGAACGTGGTCGACCGTCGATCGCTTTGGCTCACGCGCGAACGACGTGGTGGTCGTCGAAAACCAGGTGATCGCGGTGGGAGGGACTGACAGCGCCTCCGGCGAAAGCGTCACCACGCGGCGCAGCGACGACGGCGGCACCACCTGGCGCCCGCTCGACGACTACAAGTACATGAACGGCACCGGTTCGTCGTCCGGGCAGCTGACCGCGGATCCGCGCGGCAACGTGTATGCCGCGATCAGCGCCCGCGACTCCGGTGGCGCTAACCATTGGGTGGTGCGGAAGCTCGCCTGCGAGTAGCCCGGCGCCAGAACGCGAAGCCGAGCGCGCCGGCAATCACGAACAGCGAGAGCGAACCCGGGAACGGCGCGCCAACCGTGCGGCAGCTGCAGCCCTCGTCTTCGTCGCCTGGAGGCGACCCGCCGGGAGCGCCACCGGCACCGCCACCAGGACGTGCGCCCGCTCCGGCGCTTCCGCCGCTTCCGCCGCTTCCGCCGCCGGCTCCTCCGCTCGTTCCTCCGTCACCGCCGCTTCCCGAGCCGGAATTGCCTCCGGTGTTCCCGCCATCGGGCGGTTCGGCCGCGTCGCTGCCCGCATCGGCGGCGTCGTCGGTTCCGGCGTCGCCCGCGTCCGGAACGGCGGAGTCGGGGTTGCCGCCGTCGCCACTGCCGCAGCGTTCGTCGATGTCGTTGTTGCAGTTGTCGTCCTTGCCGTTGCCGCAGACCTCGGGGACCGGGCTGCCGGCCATGCAGGTCTTGGGGGTGCCGTGGTCGCAAAGGTTCACGGTGCGCGCGCATTCGCCGACGCCGCAGGATTGCGTACCGAAGCCTTCGTCGGTGTTGGTGTCGCAGTCGTTGTCCTTCCCGTCGCAGGCCTCGCTGGCCGAGGGATGGATCGCGGCGTCGCCGTCGTTGCAGTCGTCGTTGCGCGAGACGTATCCGCTGGGCGGCGCGCACGCCTGAGCCGTGCCGCTGGCGGCCGCGCCGTAACCGTCGCCGTCCGCGTCGCGATAGAAGGTGCTGTTCGCCGTCGCGTCGGTGTCGACGATGTTGTTGCAGTTGTCGTCCTTCTGGTTCGAGCAGATCTCGGGTGCGCCGGGATAGATGTTGCGATCCGCGTCGTTGCAGTCGGTGCCGTTCGACACGTAGCCGTCGCCGGCAACAGCGAGGCTGCACGCAGCCTTGGTCACTGCCGCGTTGCCGTAGGTATCGCCATCGGCGTCACGGAAGAAGGTCGTCGTGGCGAGGCCGTCGTCGGCGCCGCCCGCGCAGTTCTCGTCGACGCCGTTGCAAACCTCCGTCGCTCCGGGATGAATCGCGCCGCTCGAGTCGTTGCAATCGGTGTTGTTTGCGACGTAGCCGGCGCCCGCTTGAGCGAGATTGCAAGCGCTCTTGCTGACGGAAGGGTTGCCGTAGGTGTCGGAGTCCGCGTCGCGATAGAACGTGGACGTGGGGAGGCCGTTGTCGATGCCGCCGGCGCAGTCGTCGTCGACGCCGTTACAAACTTCGGCGGCGCCGGGGTGGATCGCGCCGTTCGCGTCGTTGCAATCGGTGTTGTTGGTGACGTAGCCGGCGCCGGCCTGAGCGAGGTTGCACGCGGCCTTGGTGACCGACGGGTTGCCGTAGGTGTCTGCGTCGGCGTCGCGATAGAAGGTGGAAGTGGGGAGTCCGTTGTCGATGCCGCCCGCGCAGTTGTCGTCGATGCCGTTGCAAACTTCGGCGGCGCCGGGATGGATCGCGCCGTTTCCGTCGTTGCAGTCCGTGTTGTTCTCCACGTACCCGCTTGGAGCCGTGCAACCCATTTGGGTCCCCGACAGAGTAGCGCCGTAGCCGTCTCCATCGAGGTCGCGGTAGAACGTGGTGGTACAGATCGTCGACTCGATGGTGACGGTCGTGGTGTCGCTGGCGGCTTGGTCACCCTGGTTGGTGCCGTTCGCGTTGACGGCGTTGCCCCAGGCCGTGAAAGTGACCATGCCGCTGGTCGTCGCGGTCGGCGTCCAGAGCACCGTGAAAGTCGCTGGTTCTCCGGCTTTGCGCGCGGTGTGCGTCGCTTCCGACCAGCCGTTGGTGCCGGCCAAAATCCGGGTGTTCGCGGACGAGGGCCCGCCCACCGCGAAAGTGCCTTGTTGGCTCGAGCGCAAATTGAATCCGGCCGCGCCGGGATTGCCGTTCACGGTGGCGACCGTGAACGTCAGAGTGATCTGAGTGCCCGGCTGAATCGTGGCCGCGCTGGCGCTGAGATTGACCGTGGGCGCGGTGCCGCCGCCGTGACAGCTGTTGCAGCTCGGCGGGTTACGCCCGAGAAACAGCGTGCTGGCGACGCCGGCAGAGCGCGCGTCGGCATCGGGTGCGAACAACGCGCAAGAGACGGCCGCACAGAGGACCACCAGAACCCGAAGAAAGGAATGCATCGAACTTCTCCCTCTCTCGCGCCGCTGTTACTCCCGAATCGACGCGCAGCAACTGCGATCGAATTCATCGCGCTGCGGTTTCATCACCGAAAGAAATCGACAGTGTCGACGCCCGAGCACGTTGTTCTGGGCGACCGAAATGTAACGGCTTTTTTTCGGAATCTTCGTCACGGGAATCGTGTCGACGACAGTCGAAGAACGCGCCCGCGCGAAAAAAGTTTCTGACCGCGACAAGACGCTACGATTCGGAGCGCATCAGTCGTTCGGCGCGCCTTGAAGCACCCACGCGGCGACGATGTCGAAGCGCTCCTGGCCCTCAGCCTGCAAGCAGAGCGTGTCGTTGGGCGGCATCTCGGTGCCGCAGCCCTCTACCGTGGGCTCCTGTGGCGTGCACGCGTAGCCCTTCGTGTTCTGGACGTCGGCCATCTTGTCGAGCACGAAGCTTTCGGCAGGCTTCATCGGAGCGACGCGTTTCACGGCGGGAGCGGTCCGGCTCGCCTCGAGCAGATTGGCGTAGATGGCGCCGATCGCCGCTTCACTCAGCGGCGCGCACGTTCCTGCGTCGTTGCGCTGGCAGGGGTCGCCGAGGACGAGCCCCGCCTCGGGGCCCTTCGAGTCGTGACAGGAGCCCGAGAGCCCGCACGAGCCGTTCAGAATCGGCATCACGTCCGCGCGGAACGCCACTTTGCGATGGCTGGTCAGGCGCGCGTAGTCGACATTGCACCCTCCGCTCGGGCCACCATCGGCCGGCGCATCCGCTTCGGAGTTGCACGCCGTCAATGCGCCGGCAGCGAGAACGAGACCGATCATTCCCGTCGACTTGATCATGTTTCCCCTTGGCCTCCCTCCGCTCAAGGTAAGCCACCCGAGCGCGGTCTGAGAAGGCCAAAGGTCCCGTCGTGGTCTCGTTCAACGGCCTTTGAAGCGCGGCGGGCGCTTCTCGCCGAAGGCCGCCAGCGCTTCGCCGAGATCTTCCGAAGCCAGGAACGCGGCGTTCCAGGCGGCGACGTAGTGCAGGCCGTCGGCGATCGGCTTGCCTTCTCCGAAGTCGAGCACGCGCTTGACTCCGCGCACGGTCAACGGCGGATTGTCGGCGATCTCCTTCGCCATCGCCGCCGCGGCGGCGCCGAGCGCGGCGACGTCGTCGACGACCTGGTTGACGAGGCCAATCTCCTTCGCGCGCGCGGCGTCGATGTCCTTGCCGGTGAACGCGAGCTCGCGCGTGTTCGCCTGACCGATCAAGCGCGGCAGCCGCTGCAGGCTGCCGAGATCGGCGACGATCGCGATCCGAGTCTCGCGCACGCTGAACTTGCTGTCACGCGTGGCGATCCTGAGATCGCATGCGCTGGCCAGATCGACACCGCCGCCGATGCACCAGCCGTGGATCGCGGCGATCACCGGTACCGGACACGCCGCCACCGCGTCGAACTCGGCCTGCAGCTCCAGGATGTGACGGTGCAGATCGAGCCGCGAGCTTGCGCTGCCGGAACCCATGGCGCCGCCGAGCTCCTGCAGCGAGGCACTCAGGTCGAGGCCGTAGCTGAAGTGTTTGGCCTTGGATCGCAGGACCACAGCGCGCACCTCGCGGTCGGCGGCGATCGCGCGAAAGGCCGCGCCGATCTCGCTGAAGAACTTGGGCGGCATGGTCGGGATCTCGAGCGTGATGGTGGTGACGTGTTCGGTTTTTTCGATGCTCAAGGTATCGGCCATGACTGACTCCTGTTGGCTGCGCGAGCTTAGCGCGCGATCGGTGCGATCACCCGTCGTGATCGTCGCGATCGCGCTAGCAATGCTTTCACGCGTCGCCTAGGAGAAATCGAACATGGAGTATCGATCGCTCGGACGGACGGGATTTCGCGTGTCGCGCGTCAGCTTCGGCGCCTGGGCGATCGGCGGCACCTGGGGGCCTGTCGACGACGCGGAGTCGCTGGCCGCGCTTAAACGCGCGCTCGACTGCGGCGTGAACTTTTTCGACACCGCCGACGTCTACGGCGACGGCAGGAGCGAGCGTTTGCTGGCGCGCCTCAAGCGCGAGACTACGCAGCGCTTCTACGTCGCGACCAAGGCCGGGCGTCGTCTGCCCGAACAATCCGTGGCCGGCTACAACCGCGAGAATCTGAACGCGTGGATCGAGCGCAGCCTGAAGAACCTGGAGGCCGACGCGATCGATCTCCTGCAGCTGCACTGCCCGCCGACCGATCTCTACTACGCACCGGAGGTGTTCGGCGCGCTCGACGACCTGGTGGCGGCCGGCAAGCTGCGCTTCTACGGCGTGAGCGTCGAACGCGTCGAGGAAGCGCTGAAGGCGATCGAGTATCCCGGCGTGCAATCGGTGCAGATCATCTTCAACGCGTTCCGGCAGCGGCCAGCGGAGCTTTTTCTCCCCGAGGCGGCACGGCGCCAGGTCGGAGTGCTCGCGCGCCTACCGCTGGCGTCGGGGCTCTTGGCCGGCAAACTGACGGCCGAGACTGCGTTCGCGGCCGACGATCATCGGCATTTCAATCGCCGCGGCGACGCATTCGACCGCGGCGAAACCTTTTCCGGAGTCGACTACACGCTCGGGCTCGAGCTCGTGGAGGCGCTGCGTCCACTGGTACCAAAAGGGGTCGCGATGGCGAGCTGGGCGCTGCGCTGGATCCTGATGAACGACGCGGTCACCTGCGTGATTCCAGGCGCAAAACGCCCCGATCAGGTGGAGGAGAACGCCCGCGCGGCGGACCTACCCGGGCTGACGAGCGCCGACATGGAGAAGGTGGCCGAGCTTTACGCGCGCCGCCTGAAGCCGCTCGTGGCACAGTACTGGTGAAACGGGATGGTGCGCGCGAGCTTTCCGGCCGGGTTCGTCTGGGGCGTCGCCACGTCGTCGTATCAGATCGAGGGCGCTGCCAGTGAGGATGGGCGCGGCGAATCGGTCTGGGACACCTTCACGCGCGTGCCCGGCAAGATCGCCGACGGTAGCAACGGTGACGCCGCCTGCGAGCACTACCACCGCTACCGAGACGACGTCGCGCTCATGAAGCGCCTCGGTATGAAGGCGTATCGCTTCTCGATCGCCTGGCCCCGGGTTCTGCCGGCGGGCCGCGGGGCGGTCGAGCCGCGCGGCCTCGACTTCTATTCACGGCTCGTGGACGCGCTGCTCGAAGCGGGGATCGAGCCTTACGCGACCCTTTATCACTGGGATCTGCCGCAGCCGCTGCAGAACGAGGGCGGCTGGGGCGTACGAACCACCGCCGAGGCGTTCCTCGAGTACGCCGAGGTCGTAACGCGCCGGCTCGGAGATCGCGTCAAGCGCTGGATCACTCACAACGAGCCCTGGTGCGTGAGCATCCTCGGCTACCAGCGCGGCCTCCACGCGCCTGGGGTCGAGGATTTTCCGACGGCGCTCGCGGCGAGCCATCATCTGCTGCTCTCACACGGCTGGGCGGTGCCGGTGGTGCGTGCCAACGTTCCAGGAGCCCAGGTCGGGATCGCGCTCAACCTGAACCCGGGAACGCCGGCGTCACCGAGCGAAGCCGATCGCGACGCGTGCCGGCGCTTCGACGGTTTTTTCAACCGCTGGTACCTCGATCCGCTGTACGGGCGCGGCTATCCCGAGGACGTCGTGGCGGACTACGCGGCCGACGGCCATCTGCCGCCGAGCGGCCTGCCGGTGATCCAGGGCGGCGATTTGTCGGCGATTGCCGTGCCCTGCGATTTTCTCGGCATCAACTATTACATGCGCACGGTGGTCAGAAGTGATCGCGTGTCCGAGACCGAGAACGCGCCGCGCACGGTCCACCTCGCGCCGAGGAGCGAATGGACCGAGATGGGCTGGGAAGTGTGGCCCGACGGGCTGTCGGACATCCTGCAGCGCGTGCACCGCGACTACGCACCGGGCCCGTTGTTCGTCACCGAGAACGGCGCCAGCTACTCGACCGGCCCGGACGCGACCGGTAGCGTGCCCGACGTCGCCCGTATCGCGTACCTGAAGGGTCATCTGGCGGCCGCGAGCCGCGCGCTACAGCTCGGGGTCCCTCTGGCGGGGTACTTCGTCTGGTCGCTGCTCGACAATTTCGAGTGGGAGCGCGGGTACACGCAGCGTTTCGGCATTACCTGGGTCGATTACGCGACTCAAGCGCGGACCGCGAAGGACAGCGCCCTCTGGTACGCCGGGGTGATCGCCGAAAACGGCTTCGAGCTCGGCTGAAGGCGTGCGTAGTATCCGCGGCGTGCCCGTCGCGGGTGGGAAGCAGCTCGATTCTCTGCTGGTGGCGCTCGCGGCGTTCGGCATCGCGCTTCCGGCGCCGGCGAGCTCGAAGGTCTCGTTCGCGCTCGATTACGACGCTCCGGCGAGCTGCCCTGATGCGGCCGCCTTCGCCGCCAGTATCTCGGCGCGTGCGCCCGGCTCCGAGCGCATCTCCGATCCGAGCGCGGCGCAGGTAGTCTTCGAGGCGCACATCAGCGAGCAGGCGGGGATCGCTCGCGGGTATCTGTTGGTGCGCCCGGCCTCGGGTGCCGTTTCGCGCCGCGACGTGCCGGACGCGTCGTGCCCGGAGATCGTCGCGTCGATGGCGGTGATCGCGGCGCTGGTGATCGAGGGCGTCACCGGCGAAAACCAAACGCCGCCGACTCCGGTCCTGCCCGAGAGTAAGCCGGAAGCACCGCCGACAGCACCGACAGCGCCGACAGCTCCGACGGCTCTGCCGCCTGCGACGGCAGCTCCACCGCGTCCGCCACCCGCACCTGGCCCGCCGCCACCGCGTCCTCCGCCTGCGTCGCGCCCGCCGCCACCGTTGCCCGCGCCTCCCCGACTGCAGGCGGTGCGCTCCGACGGCTGGCGCTGGCGCCCCGGCCTCGCTGTCGGCGCAGCGATCGAAAGCTCCGCTGCACCGGCGTTGGCGCCGGGATTTGCGGTCGGAGCCGATCTGGCGGCTGAAACGGGCGCGGCACTGGCTCCGAGCGCACGCCTGACAGGTCTTTACATGGCGAGTCAGCGAGGCACGCCCGCGGGTACGGCCAAGTTCAGGTGGCTGGCGGCGCGCCTCGCGATTTCTCCGCTGCGCTGGTCCTGGGGGGCTGTTGCGGTGCGTCCCTGTGTCGAGCTCGATCTCGGCCAGCTCCAGGGCAAAGGCGACAATACGGTGAACTCGAGAACCCAGTCCGTCTTCTGGGCGGGCGTCGGGCCCTCGGCACACCTCGAGGTGGAGCTCGGCTCGGTCCTGAGCATCGAGGGTCAGCTGGGTGCGCGAATCCTCGCCGACGCCGACGACTTTCTCTTCTTGCCCGACACAGAAGTGCACGACATGTCACGAGTTTCTTACGGCGCATTGCTGGGCCTGGTCGCCCGCTTGCCCTGAGCGCAAAAAGGGATCGATTGGCTCACCCGACGACATTGGGGGGAGGTTGACCCGCGCCCTCGAGCAGTACGCACCGACGGCCGACGAGTCTGGGGCTGCCGGAGCCTATTACGGCGTGCCGGATCAGGTCGCTCGGTTACGTTCGGCGTTCGAGCAGCACTTTTCTCTGGTGTGGCGCTCGCTGCGCCGGTTCGGGGTGGCGGAGCACAAAGTGGACGACGCGCTTCAAAATGTCTTTCTTACCTTTTCTGCCCGGCTCGCCGAGATCGCGCCGGGAGCCGAGCGCTCGTTCCTGCTCGCGACGTCGGTGCGCGTCGCCGCCAACGCGCGGCGGCTCGACGCTCGATCGCGCGAGGTGCCGACCGACACCCTCGACGCACGGCAGTCGACGACCCACACGCCCGAAGAGCTGCTCGACTGGAAGCAGCGGCGTGAAGCGCTCGATCGCGCGCTCGACACGCTGCCGCTCGAGCAACGCGCGGTGTTCGTCTTGTACGAGCTCGAGGGCTTTTCGCTGCCCGAGATCGCGCAGAGTCTCGGGATCCGGCTGGGCACCGCCACTTCGCGCTTGCGCCGTGCGCGCGGGCGCTTCGAGGCGCTGGCCGCGGAGCTCGAATCGGAAGGAGGCGCACCGTGAGTGAACCGACTCGGCTCCTCGAGGCCGGATCCGCCGCGTCGCGACTGTTGCGAGCGGGCCTGCGCGACAACCCCGACGCTCACTCGGCGCACAAAGCCGCCGTCGCGCTCGGTCTCGGCGGCGCGGTGGCCACCGCAGCCGGCGCGAGCGCGGCCACCGGCGCCTCGGCCGCGCTCGCCGCGCCAGCCGGGGCTGCGGCGACCGGGGCCGCCGCGACCTCGGTCGGCGTGGCGTCGCTGGCCGTGAAGTGGGTGCTCGTTGGGTTCGTCGGCGGCGCGCTGACGGCGGGCGGAGCGACGACGCTCGGCGAGCGGCTGAGCGCGCCGGTCGAAGTTCCGGCCGTGAGCCAGCCCGCCGCGAATGCCGCGGTCATGCCCGTCCAAGCACGCGCGCTGCGCGGCGTGCCCGCCACGCCGGCGCCAGAAGCCGCTGATCCCGAACCGGTCCCCGCCCCCTCGAAGCCCGCGGGCGAGCCGTCGGTGTTTCGAAGCTCGGCTGCCCACGCGCCCCCGCCCGCGCCAGCTGCGCCGCGCGCAGAAGTGCCGGCGGCGGCTCGGCGTGAGTCGGAAGGGCGACTGGGCCGCGATCTATCGCGCATCGACGAGACGCGGCGCGCGCTGCGCACGGGAGATCCGGCGCGGGCGCTCGCCCAGCTCGACGGCTACGAACGCGCGAGAGAAACCAGCTTCTTCGATCGCGAAGCGATGCTGCTCAGGATCGAAGCGCTGATCCAGCAAGGCCAGCGCGAGCACGCTTCCGATCTGGCGAACGACTACTTCCGGCGTTTTCCGGACGACGTTCACGCGCCGCGGCTGCGCGCGCTGCTGCACGGCGCGAAGTAGACGCGGATCGTTCGCCCAGTTCGGCGACATTGGTTCTGTCTAGGAGGCGTCAATGATCGCAAGACAATGCGTGCTGGTCTCGGCGCTCGCGCTGTGTGCAGCGTGCGCCCGCGACCAGTTACCGCTCGGGGAAAGCGATGACCATTTCGGTCCCGACGGCGGCGGAGCGGGCGGGAGCGGGAACAGCAGCGGAATCGGAGGAGCCGGAGGCGCGGGCGCAGCCGGAGGCGCGGGCGCAGCCGGAGGCGCGGGCGCAGTCGGAGGCGCGGGCGCAGTCGGAGGCGCGGGCGGGAGCGGCGGTGCGAGCGCCGGCTCTAGCGGCGTCTTCCCGTGCACGCCCACCGACCCGGTTTGCTACGGCAATCGAGAGCCGGGCGGCCCCGGTAGCGAATGTTTGGCCAACGTCGACAACACGGGCGCCGACGTCGTGCAGTTCCGCCAGACCTGGATCCGGAACACCACGCCACGCGGCAATACGACCGACGTCGTGTATGGGGTCCTGAGGGCGCGTAGCATGCTGCGGCTGCCGGAGTGCGCGATGAGTTCAGGCAACGGCGGTTACATCGAGATCGCGCGCTGGGATCGCAGCAATCCGGACGTGACGCAGCAGACGCTGACGACCGGCTACGCGACCTATTCGGAGTCCCCGCCAGGTCAGTACAATGCTCGGAACGTCGTGAGCGACGGGCTGTGCTTTGCCGACTGGCAATACCGCTACGACGGGCCGGTGACGCCGTTCCCGGTCGAGGAAATCGATCGCAGCCGTTGGCCGAAGCAAGCGCTGCCGCAGCCCTGGAGCGCTCGGCCCGTGGTGTCCAGACGCGTAGCGCAAGACTTTGTCTTGCCTGTTGTCGACCTTGGTTTTGGCACTCCGAGCGCCATGTTTTTCGTCGACGAGGCCAAGGGATACATGCATTCCTTCATCCCCTTGACGTACCTGACGCTGCTCGACAACGCGTCCAGCGGGATAGCCGTACCTTTGCACTGGGTCGAGACGAAACGGCAGTTCAACGACCTTTCCTTCAATTGTCTGGGCCGCTTCCGGGCCGACAGGATGTTCCCGGAAAACCTCTGCGATACCGGTCTCGACCAGACCAATCCCCAGTGGGGCTGTGTGGACGACGCGTCGTGCCCGCCGGCAGGAGGCTTCGGAACACCGACGTCGGGGGCGGCGGGACCGATCTACACCACCGCCTACGTGCTGATCGTCGATCTCGAAGCCGTCTGGTCGCAGACTTTGCAGTCGACGTTGTGCGTGAGCTACCCGGGTACCGCGCAGTCGGAAACCGACGGCTGGTCCAATCCGACCAGCTGGGGCAGGAACTGCCGCGGCTCGCCGAAATGGAACCCGAGCTTGCCGGACGACGTCGGGCTGCCGATGGGCGACTGGTGCTCGCGCAGCAACTCGCCGGCGACGGCCACCTGTCACGACGCGTATCGCGTCGAAACTTACAGCACGGCCCAGGCCTTCAAGGTGCGGGCCGAGAGCTGTGCGCTTCCGCCGCCCTAGTCGGGTAGGTGCTCCCGAGCGAGGCCGGGCTCACTGGGGCTCGGCCTCGAAGCGCTCGTGCAGTGCCACCGGCGCGCGCTTCTTGCGGAAGCGCATGTTCAAGAGCTCGACCGCGAGCGAGAACGCCATCGCGAAATAGATGTAGCCCTTGCCGACATGGCGCCCCGTGCCCTCGGCGACCAGCATCACGCCGATCAGCAGCAAGAAGCTCAACGCGAGGATCTTCATGCTCGGGTGCGCGTTGACGAAGTCGCCGATTTTTCCGGCGAAGACCAGCATGAAGCCGACCGCGATCACCATCGCGATCACCATCACGCTCAGGTGCTGGGCCATGCCGACCGCGGTGATCACGGAATCGAGCGAAAACACGATGTCGAGCAGCAGTATCTGAAGGATGATCAAGCCGAAAAACTTGCTGCCGGCGCGCGCGCCCGGCACCGGCTCGTGGGGCACCTCGAGCTTGTCGTAAATTTCGTGCGTCGCTTTCGCGACCAGAAACAGCCCGCCGCCGAGCAGGATCAGGTCACGGCCCGAAAAGCCGTGGTCGAGCACGCTGAACAGCGGTTGGGTGAGCCCCATCACCCACGAGATCGCGAACAGCAGGCCGAGCCGCAGCACGAGCGCGAGTGAAAGCCCGAGCGTGCGCGCCATCCCTTGCTTTTCCTTCGGCAGCTTGCCGGTCAGGATCGAGATGAAAACGATGTTGTCGATCGCGAGCACGATCTCCATCAAGGTCAGGGTCAAAAGGCTCAGGTAGGTTTCCGGCTCGGCGAAGTGGTCGAAGGTGAGGTCGTCGGCTTCCATGGTGATCAGTGGGTCAGCGCTCGCACGGCGAGGCAGCGCGGGCAACCAGCCCCTCTAGCGGTGTATTCCCGATTCGATCGCCAGCGTGGCAAACTGCGGCGAAAGCTCGCGGCAATCCGCACAAAAAGTCGCCGCTGCTCGCTCTTTCTCGCGATCCGAACGCAAAAGTGCCGTGACGAGATGGTGCGGCGGCGCGGCTCCGGGAGCGCGCGGGCTTGGCGTAGTCTTGCCAGCGCCACCTCGCTGCTTAGGTTCGGGCGGCGTGTGGTTTTTGGGGCAGTTCGTGAGGATTCAATGATCAAACCCTTCGTCAATTGGCTGATCGTGAGTGGTACCGCGGCCGCGCTGGTGAGCTGCGGCGGCGACCAGAAGAAGGAGCCGGAAACGGCGCCGCCGAGCCTTCAGGCAACGCCGACCGAGCCGCAACTGACGCCGGCGGCGCGCGCCACGCCGATGCCGACCACCGAGCCTTCGATGCAGGAGTCGACGGCGCCGGACACGTGGCCGAAGGCGAGGGAGAGCGAGGAGGAGGAGGCCGCGGCGTCGGCCAAGCAGGCGATGACCGACGAGCAGATCGCTGCGGTCACGAATACCGTGAACGACGCCGAGATCGCGCAGGCGAAGGTCGCCCAGAAAAACTCGAAGAACGTCAAGGTGAAGAAGTTTGCGGCGATGATGATCAAGGATCACACGCTAGCCTTGCAGAACCAGAAGAAGCTTTTGACCAAGCTCCACGTGACGCCTGCCGACAACACCATGTCGACGCAGCTCAAGACCGAGACGGAGCAGAAAACCGCGGATCTGAAGGAGCTCAAGGGCCCGGACTTCGATCGCGCGTACATGGACGCGCAGGTCGACGAGCACCAGAAAGTGCTCGACGCGCTGGACAATCAGCTGATCCCGAACGCGAAGGACGCCGAGTACAAGGGCCTTTTGATGGAGGTTCGCGAAAAGGTGTCGGCGCACCTCGAAATGGCGAAGGAGATCCAGCAAAACCTGCTGGATGCGCAGGCCAAGTCGACGCCGAGCGGCAAGGAGAATTCGAGCGGCAAGGAACAGTCGCCGACCGGCAAGGGCACCATGCCGAACGAGGGCCCCGACCAGAGCCAGAAACCGGGGCCGAGCGACATGAGTCCGCACCAGCACTGATCGGATCGCGAACAGAGAACGTTTGCGCGACGACCGCCGGCGCGCCCGAATCGGGTGCCGCCGGCGGGAGTCTTTTGGGGGGTCATTCGACCGGCAGTGACTTCGACACTTCCTCGATCGTCTTCGCGACCTCGGGGCTGCACGGCCGCTTGCGCGCACTCTCGAGAGTGGCGCGGGCCTCGTCGAAGTCGCCGCGCTGGATCAAGAGCTGCGCGAGCAGCATCTCGGCGAACGCCCGGTGGTTCTCGGAACGCAGCTTTTGCGAAAGAGCTGCGCGTACGTGCTGTTCGGCGGCGTCGTGCTTGCCGTGGTGGAGCGCGATCAAGGCCGAGGCCAGCTCGAAGTAGCTGCGCTGCCCCGATGCGAGCAGCGCCGGATGGCGCACCTGACGGAGCAGCTGTTCGCCGCGCTCGAAGTTCTTGCGCCGGACGTGATGAAAGGCGATGTAGACCGGACCGTAGCGGAAGTATCCGTAGATCAGGACCGCGCCGGCAAACAGGTACAGGAATCCGACCGGGTCACCGTGCTTCACGTAGTACGTGCCATAGCCGGTGCTGACGACGATCAGCATGATGCGCAGGGCTCTCGGGAACATCGTGGCCGGTTGTGGACCAAGCTCGCGGTTCGTGCGAGCTTTCGCCCAGCATGGGAGCAGAAATCCCGCCGCCCGGCATCGTGCTTTTCTTGTGCACGGGCAACTACTA
>Ga0111538_10002748_pt1 | contig 24736 bp, 18 predicted proteins | sample SoiMethybrSBSTD1_FD_79669 | JGI IMG/M metagenome (GOLD analysis project Ga0111538, IMG submission 79669) | Bulk soil microbial communities from a Populus tree surrounding site in Tennessee, USA - Soil MetaG P. TD hybrid SBSTD1 (version 2)... | ecosystem: Environmental > Terrestrial > Soil >...
GCGGTCTACTTGCGCGCGTCGTCGTCGTCATCGGCGACCGCGGTGATCGCCCATTCCGGATAGGGCACCTTGCTGCCGCGCATCGCGCGCCACAGGATGCGGTTCAACACGTCCTCGGGCGCGCGGTCCATCTGCTCGAGGTCCAGCGTCGCCGACTTCTCGGCATCCGCGCGCAGCGCCGCATCGGTGATCGCCGCGGGATCGGGGTTCATCTCGTCGAGACGCACGTTGGCCGGCAGCGCCGTGAGCGGCGTGAGGTCCGGCGTCTCGGTGAAGCAGTCGAACATCGGCGTAGCCGCGGCGTCGAACACGTTCATCGGCATGATGCCGAGGATCTGCTCGATCGTGCGCAACACGCTCGTCGTGTTGTATTGCGTCGACACGACGGCCCCGCGCTTGCAGAACGGGCTCGCGACGTAGCACGTCGTGCGATACCCGCTGACGTGATCCCAGCCCGCCTGTGGATCGTCTTCGATGCCGAGCACGACCATCTCGGGCCAGAACGGCGAATGCGACAGCGCTTCGACGATGCGTCCGAACGCGAGGTCGTTGTCGGCGACGCAGGCTGCCGGCGTCGGGCACTTCGCTTTGGTGGCGCTCGTGTGGTCGTTCGGCAGGCAAATGAGCGTGAGCTGCGGGAACTTGCCGTCCTTGGCGAACTCGGCGAGCTCGCGCAGGAAGAAGTCGGCGCGATACTGGTCGGGCACCGACATCGACCAGCCCACGTATTCGGTGGGCGAGCACTCACGCAGCGTCGGCACCACCGGTTCGCAGCCGAAGAGCACGTCGAAGCTCTTGTCGCGCCAGGCGCGGAAACACGCGGTGAAGTCGGGTGTGCCGTCCGTGCGCGGGTCGCGCCAGCGCACCTGCGGTCCGCAGAACTCGCCGTAGTTGCGCAGCGCGATGCCGCGCGCGATCGCGTGATCCCAGAGGAACCCGGCCGGCGAGTAGGACAGCGCATCGGCCCCGTCCGGGCCCATGCCGTCGGGATAACTGCGCGCCCAGCCCGCGAAGCTCTTCTCGAGGTAGTCGGTCGCGAACGCGGCGGTGCTCCACTGGTGGCCGTCGGCGGACAGGATCCCCGAGCAATACGTGTTGTCGAGCAGCACGAACTGGCGCGCGATCGCGTGCTGGTTCGGCGTCACGCGCTCGCCGAACGTGCACAGCTCGGGATCGCCGTTGCCGGGCGCCATGTCGCCGAGCACCTGGTCATAGGTCCGGTTCTCCTTGATCACGTAGACGACGTGCTTGATGCGGCTCTTCTCGCCGATGCGTTCGGGGATCACGCGAACCGGCTGGTCCGGGCGCGGCGGCAGCAGCGCCTGTTCGATCGCGGGGCGCCGCAGGTTGACCTCGACCTGTGCGGTCAGCTCTTGCAGCTGCGCGCCGTCGGGCACGGGCACGAGCGACAACGAGCCGTGATACTGGTGCGAGTTGAACTCGGGAACCAGGTTCGTCTTGCGCGGGCGGCCGAAGCCGAGGCCCTTGACGTTCGCGACCGCGAGGCGCCCGTGCTTGTTGTCGAACAACATGGCCGACGGATACCACCCGACCGGCACGAACCCGAGCAGCTTCGACTCGCCGCGCTCGGGCTCGAACTCGAACACGGCGATGGCATTCATCGTGCCGTTGCCGACGAACAGTCGTTCGCCATCGGGCGAGAAACACAGCGCGTTCGGCGAGGCCTGCAGCAGGTCGTTTGGCTTGCGGCGTGCCCAGAGCGTGTCGACGATCTCGCCGTTCGTGTCGAGCACGGACACCGTGTCGCTGCCGGCGTTCGCGCAGACGACGAAGTGCTGGTCCGGCGTGACGGCGAGGTCGCTCGCGTGCAGCCCCGTCCGCGTCTCGCGCAACAGCGTGCCGGCAGTGAGATCGATCACGCTGACCGAGCCCTCGATCGCGATATGACGGATCGGATCGACGCGCACGGTCGTGCCGCGGCCGGCCGGGCCGACGAGATCGTGTTCTTCGGGGCGGCGTCCGCCCTGGTTGCTGACGAACGCGCGGTTGCCCGCGAGCACGACGTCGAACGGTGCTGTGCCGACCGGAAACTTGCGCAACACCCTGCCGCTCCTCGCATCGAGCTCGAGCAGCTGGTTCGACAGGTTGCCACAGACGTAGAGCTTGCTGCCGTCCTGCGACAGCGCGAGCCCGCTCGGGATCTCGGCCTCGCGTCGCGGCGCGTGCGCGGGCGGCAGCGGCAGCGCGCGCGAGGGTGTCACGGCGCCATCGGTGCCCGCGGTGAACACCTTGATCGAGCCGCCCACGTTGCTGAGGTAGATCAAAGCCCCGTCGGGGGACACCACGAGGCCCGTGTAGCTGGCCTGGCCATCCTTGTCGGGGCGCAGGTCCCTGCTGTTCGGTTCGTTGGGCTGCGTTGCCTGCTTCTCGCCGGGCAGCGGCACACGCTGCACGATCGCGCCCGTCGCGGCGTCGATCGCGAGCAACTCCGGAGTCTTGCCCGCGACGTAGAGACGGCTGCCGTCGTGCGATTGCGCGATCACCTGCGGTCGCAGTCCCTTCAGCTCGATGAACTTGCCGTGCGGCGTCAACGTCTGGTTGACCGGCGTGACCTGGCGTCCGTCGACGTTCCGGCCGACCGGGTCCTGGACCGAGGGCATTGGCCCGTCAGGCGGAGCCGCGCAGGCAGCGAGGACGAACGGCAGGTTGATCAGGAACCGGTTGCGCATGGGGCTACGGTGGGGGTGGTTCGGGAGGTTGGTTGCAGCGGCGTGCGGCAGGAGAACATTGGCTCAGCGGTTGCGGAACATGCGCGCCCATTTCTCCACCCTCGTGTGCAGGGTCGTGTCGTTGACCTCGGCCGCCGCACGCAGCACGCCGAACGAGTCGACGAACAGCACCCATGGCAGACCTCGGAACGGCTCTCCGATCACGTGCTCGAGCACGGGCATCGGCGCGGGGCGGAACGCCTGCAGGCTCGCGAGCACCGCCTGGCGCTGCTCGGCGGGCATCTCGCGCGGAACGGCGAGCAGCCACGGTTGCGGATGTTCGAGTGTCGTCGTCAGCAGCTTCGACACGGCCGCCAGCGCACGCGGCAGGTCGTCGCCCGGAGCACCAGCGCCGGCGTCGACCTTCGGCAGCCACAACACGAGCGTGCCGTTCTCTGCGCGTGGGATGCCGCGCGTCGGCAGCAGCAACAGGTCTTCGAGCGGCGCGAGCGGCTGCTGGCCGAGGTCGAGACCCGCGACTTGTTCGATCGAGCTGCCGTCGAGGCGCTGCACGGTCGGTTGTTGCACGCGGATCGCGCCCATGTCGATCGCGAAGCCGACGTGGCCCTCGATCGGCGAGCCGTCGTGCACCGCGTAGCGCATCGCGGCCGTGCCGTTGATCATCACCATCACGCGCGGCCCGCGCACGTGCAGTTCGTAGTCGAACCACGGCTTCTCGTTCGAGACGTCGAACGAGCGCGGTGTGATGCACTTCATGGGCTCATCGCGCTCCCACATGCCGAGCAGACGCAGACCCAGCTTGTCGCCGCGTTCGTTGCGTTCCTGCTTGCCGACCGCGTAGCGGAAATTGCCCCAGGAAAACACCAGGCGCAGGTCGCGATCGCGGCGCGTGTGGCCGAAGACGATCGCGCCCGACACATACGACGTCGTGAAGTGCACGCGGCCGCGCAGCACGAAGCTGCCCGGAGCTTGCCAGGCGACCGTGTGCACGAACGCGTCGCGCTGGTGCGCCTCCCGGTCGATCGTGCCGGTCGAGTCGCGCGGTTGCTCGCGGCCGACGTGCAGGTCGCCTTCGGGCGTCGCATACCAGAGCCCCTGAACGCGGCGATCTTCGTAGCCCGTGAGACCGCTTTCCGTGAAGCCGTGGCCACCGAGGTGGCGCGGCAGATCGGGTGGTGCATGCGCGGCGGCGCCCGGCAGCGGCGGCCGGCCGAACAGCTGTGCGAGGTCGTCGTGGTCGCGCGCGCACGCGGCCGCGGCGATCGGCGCGTTCGCCGCGAGCGCCGAGCTGCGGGCCGCGAGCGCGTCGAGCAGCGCGCGTGTCGCTCGCAGCGTCGCGAGCAGTTGCGCGCCCTCGCTCGTCTCGATCGCGGGGAAACGGCGCTTGCAGACCGCGGCGAACGCCACCGCCGCATCGGCATTCTTCATCGTGCGCAGCGCCGCCAGCGTCGCGGACGCCGTGTCGGGCCGCCAGCCGTCGACCGTCAGCGACCACAACCCCGCGGCAACGGTTGCCTCGGCGTCGTGCACTTCGTGCAGCAGCAGCGTCGCGGCCGCCGCGTGGTCCTGGCCGAACCAGGGCTCGGCGCGGTTGCGCGCCCACGACCACGTCGGTTCGTCGAGCACGAGCGGGCCCGTTTCTCGGCCATCCATGCGTTTGTACTCATCGACCCATTCGTTGCCCTTCTGCCTGTCGTCGGTCCAGTCGTAGCAGCCACGCGCGAACGTCTGCCACTCGGCGAAGAGCGCGTCGAACGCAGCGGGACGGCCTTGCTTGCCGTCGCAGAAGCACTTCGTGAACCACCCGCGCGGGTCCTTCTGGCCCGCACGCGAGTTGCGTTCGAATCCGGCCAGCGCCTCGCGGTAGCGCGGCGCGCTCGGCGGGAACGAGCGCAGGAACGAGTAGAGCGAGTAACCCGCGAAGTAGTTGTCGCGGTAGTCGTCGACGGTCCCGTCGAGCAGCTTCTCGAACGACGCCTTGTTGCCGTAGCCCTTGTACCACGTGTGCGCGACGGTCCCGATGTCGAGATGGCCCTCGACGAACGCCGTGTCGGTCGCACTCGCGTAGTTGTCGGCAGTCCATTGCGCGTGACCCTCGCCATACCAGCTGCCGAGGAACGGATGCAGCACGCCATCGAAGCGGTGCGTCAGCTCGTGCGTGAGCGTGCGTCCGAGCTTCGGGATCTCGCTCCACGCGAACCGCACGGTCGTGCGATCGCCGGCCTGGAAACCGCCGGCCCACCAGTAGGGCGCGCCTTCGGTCTCGAGGTCGTCGGACTCGGGCACGATGCGCACGATGCCGACACGCTGTTGGAACGGATCGCTGCCGAAGTGGCTGGCCAGGCGTTGGTGATGCAGGTCGATCGTGCGCGCCGTCGCGAGCAGCGTCTCGTAGCCGCAGATCGTCTCGATGCGGTAGCGACCCGTCGTGCTCATCGCGAGACCCGGGTCGTGCCAGTTGCGGTGCGCGGCCGTGAACGACGCTCGGGCCTCGGGCGTGAACTGCTCGAGCTCCGCGATGCTCCACACCTTGCCCTTTGCCGCGGCCTGCGCGTGTTGCTCGAGCAGCTGCCGCGCTTCTTCGGCAAGGTCGCCGACGTCGTAGGGCGGCGGTCCTTTGAGATCCTTGAAGGTGCCTTGCCGCTGCAGCCCCGCGAGGATGCGCGCAGCGCGCACGGCCTGGTCCTGCACCTTGTCGGGTCCGGTCGTCGGGCCGTTCGCCGGGTTGCTCGCGTCGACGCGCGCGCGCTGCCGCATCACCTTCGCGAGGCCTTGCAACACGAGCTCGTAGTCGGGCAGGAACGCCTGCTGGATCTTGTCGACGCTGGCGCTCACGCTGCCCAGCGCGTTCGGCGCGCCGAGGCCGAGGCCGAGCAACAGCTCCGCGGTCCAACGCACGAGCACCGCGCGCTGCGCATTCTGCTTCGGCTGCGCCTTGTTCTTGTCGGCGAAGCGGCTCAGCTCGGCGATCGCCGCCGCGCGCAGCGTGGTGAGCTGCTGCGCTTGCGCGAGCAGCGCTTCGAGCTCCGGCGTGCAGCGTTTCTTCGCGGCCGCGTCGAGTTTGAGCCTGCCCTGGGCATCGGCCGCCGCGCGCACGAAGCGTTCGGCCCAGAGCGCCTGCATGTCCTTGTCGTCGCGGCACGCGAGCAGCAGGTCGAACAGGATCGGCGGCGAGGCCGGATGGAACTCGAGCGCCGCGAACAGGTGCTTGCGCGCAGCCGCGAGATCGCCGGCCGCCAACGCGTCCTTGCCGGCCTGCCAGCGAACGTGCACGGCGCCATCGCCGGGCACTGCGGTCTCGATCGCGAGATCGCGCGGCATCGGCGCGCCCGGTGGGCACTGCGCGCAGAGCGGCGCGGCGAGGCAGACGAGCAGCCAGGTTGGCGTGGGACGGACCATGCGACGAGAGCTGCGGCATGGTCTTTCAGGCGGGGTCCGATGACAACCCCGGGTCTGCGATCGCCGCACGTTTGCGCTCAGGCTGGTGCCATGGGCCCGGCGCCGAGCGACCTGAGGGTTCGCAAGACGAGCAGCGTCACGCAGGGGACGAAGCTCGCGAACATGCGGATCAGGAAGCCATACGGATGGTCGCCGTCGAGCAGCATCGGGCCGAACCACAACACGAGCCCGATCGCGAGCGCCTGCCACCAGCCGGCGCCGAAGAGCCAGCGCGAGGGCAGCAGCAGCGGCACGCCGGCGCAGACCCACACGAAGTTGTACGCGATGCGTTGCTGCAGCGGCGCGATCGCCTCGTGCGGCGTCATCGCCGCAGGCGGACTCGCGGTGATGTAGCAGGCGACCGCGATCGCGACGAGGCCCGCGACGAACAGCAGCAGGCGCAGCAAGGTCAGCACGCGTCGCGCGAGCCGCCCGAGGAACTCGATCTCGGGCTCGCGCGGCTGCCCCACGGGGGATTCGGTCATGGCCGTAGGCTACGGGAGCTCGTGCCGCGACGTCTCGATCTCAGTCGCGCTTCACGACCTCGCCAACGCGCAGCACCAGGTTGTCGAACCCCTGCGGCGGCACCTCGATGTCGTCGCTGCGGTATTCGCGGCCTTCGTCCTCGCCGACGACGACGTGCACGCGCACCCGGTATCGGCCTGGGGCGAGGTCATCGGTCGTGAAGCAACCGTCCGCGTCGAAGCCAGCGGTGTCACGCAGGTCGCCGACGCCGTCGCCACCGTCCGCCGGCATCCTGTGGAAGGCGATCCAGCCCCGATCCGGCTTCTTGTCGCCGAAGCGCGTCAGGTCGACGTGCCCCTTCACGGCGATGCCCTTCTGCATGTCGATGCGCAGCGAGTCGTGCGGCGTGCCGGCTGTGACGACGATGCCCTCGAGCCTGCCGCGGCTGGCGCGTTCGCCCATGCTGCGCACCTCGAAGCTCCACGTGCCTTCGGCAACCTGCGGGAAGTGGAACCTGCCCTGGTCGTCGGTCGACGAGGCGAGCCACACCTGGCCCTCGTCCGCCTCGGCGCCCTTCAGGCGGCCCCGCGCCGCCACGAACGCGCCGGCGGCCACGCTGCCGTCGGCCAGATGGCAGGTGCCCGAGACCGACGAGGTGGCGACCGCGATGACGAGCTCCCGCTCCTCGGCGGCCGCGAGAGTGACCTTGCCGGCCCAGAGCGAAACCCCGCCTGCGCCGAACACCGTGCTGTCGCCTGTGGCCATCACCTGGACCTGCAAGGCCTTCGCGGCGGGCACGCTGCCGAGATCGAAGCGACCGCTCTCGTCGACCTTCGCGTTGAAAACACGTTCCTCGGCATGGCAAGTGACGGCTTCGCCTGATGCCAGCCTGCCGTCGATCGTCACGGTGCCGAACAGGTGCCCCGTCGAGCCTTCGATCGGTTTGCTGCCCGCGTCGAGACGCACCTCGACGGTCTGACCCGCATGAACCGCGGCCTGTGCGCTCGGCATGTCGTCACCCATGGCCATGTTCTGGGTGAGCATCAGCAGGCTGCCGGGCGAGCGCAGGGCATCGAGCGACTTGATCACCCCGACCCGGTAGTTGCCCGGCTGCAGCGCCGTCACGCTGAACGAGCCGTCGGGTCGCGCGGTGGCCAGCATCGGCGGCTGTTCGATCGGCCCGTGCGGGCCATCGCCGCCTTCCTGCAGGATGAACAGCGTGAACTTGCCGAGCTCCGGTGGCCGCGCGTTCTCGGTGAGCACGCCGTGCAGCGAACCCGGCGGTTCCATGTGCAGCACGAGTTCCTGGCCGAGCTTCGCTTCGCCGTGCACGACGCCCCAGCGCGGGTGATCTGCGCTGATCTGCAGCGTCTCGGCCTGCACCTTGTCGACGACGAGCCGGCCATCGGCGTTCGTGCGCCCGCAGTGGATCGGCATGTCGAACAACGCCTTGCCGTCGGCTTTCGCGTAGATCGCAGCATTGCGGACCGGCTTCTCCTCGCGCGTCAACACGCAGACCGCGAAGTCCTTCTTCGTCGTCAGTTGCAGTGCGATCCTCGCGTCCTCGCTCGCGATGTCGAACGCGTGGAACCCCGTCGCGTGGCCGGGCGCGTCCGCGACGAGCGAGTACTTGCCCGAGTTGAGGTTCTCGATCCGCCACTGGCCTTCGCCGATGGGTACCAATCGATCGCGCAGGTCGACCGGCGGCACGAACCCGAACACTGCCATCTCGGCCGCGCCATCGCCTGCAGTGCCGAGCAGCAGCTTCAGGCGCGCCTGCTTGGCCGGCGTGCCGTCGGCGAGCGTCACCGTCACGGCCGCGGCATGCGTGCTGGGCAGCGTCAGCACGACTTCGCCGAGGATGGGCTGTGGTGCCGCGAGCACCCAGGCGTGCCCGCGACCACGACGTGCCGCCACCGTGACCTTGCCTGCGGCGAACCCCTGGCCTTGGAAGCGGCCGTCGCCATCCGAGCTGCCGAGCCGCCGCGCCATGTCGAACGGGACCTGCGACAGCGTCGAGCCGGCGAGCACCTCGGCTCCGGCGACGGGTTTGCCTTCGCTGTCGAGCACGCGGCCCGTGAGCTCTTCGCCGCGTTTCAGCTTCACGTTGCCGGCGTCCTTCACCTGGCCGGCCCGCACCTGGATGCTCGGCTTGACGTCCGACAAGAACTCAGGCGCAGTCGTCGCGAGCATGTTGCTGCCCGGGGTCACGCCGGCGAGCCGGAACCTGCCTGCGCTGTCCGAACGCGTGCTCGGGATCGGCAGGTGCTCGAACGCCGACATCACCCACGAGGGCATCTCGACGACCTTGGTCGGCGAACCGGACCCGCGGATCAGCAGGGCGCCCTCGGGGTCGAACCGTTCGACCGGGAAGAACGCGGCGAGCGCCCCGGGCAGGTCGGCCGCGCGCACGAGCGCGCCAGGCAGCGGGTCGCCGTTGTCGTCGAGCACGGTGCCGGTGATGACGCCCGCGTCGGGCAGCACGACGTCGCCGAGATCGACGACTTCGCCCGGCGAAGGCGTGTTCGAGAGGATCTGATGCACTGGCGCGTCGGTCCCGATGCCCGCGAACATGACGTAGAAGGCGCGCGGCCACACTCCCGAGATCGCGAACGTGCCGTCCGGTCCCGTGCGCGTCTCGCCGGCGACGTACTGCGGCACGAGCGTCGGCTCGTCGGCGAACAGGTCGACGGTCTCCGGCAGCACGCTGTCCATCGCGCCGCGGTAGATCCGCACGCCGGCGTCGGGAACCGGCTGTTTCAGGTGGCTCACGACGCGTCCCTTGAACCCGGTCAGGGCCGCCGTGATCTCGGGATCGTCGAGCAACTTCTGCGACAGCGAGGTGACTGCCTCGTGCCTCGTCGAACGCAGCGCCTCGTCGCGCGCCGCCGCCATCACCACGCTCTGCGCGGCTGCCTCTCCGGTCGCCTCGGCGCTCGCCGCACGGCCAGTGTCTGGCGGCGCCGCGACCTGACCGCGCGAGAGCCACCAGAGGGCGCCGCCGATGACTGCGAGCACGAGGACGAGTAGGGCGACGAGGGTTCGCTGCATGGGCGCGCGGGGATGGGAAGACACCCTTGTAGCCAATTCGCCCGCCCCGCTGTCCTTCTGGCCTCCGGGACCGTGCGAGAAGGCACTGTCCGAGCTTGCTTCGCCCTCCGGGGCCCGGCGGCTATGGTTCCGACCCGCATGGCCAGCAACCCTCCGTTCCGCCGCGTGCTGATCGCCAACCGCGGTGAGATCGCAGTGCGCATCGCGCGCGGCTTGCGCGAGCTCGGCATCGAGTCCGTCGCCGTGCACAGCGACAGCGATGCACGCTGCGCGCACGTCATGCAGGCCGACCACGCCGTGCCGCTCCACGGCAACACGGCGGCCGAGACCTATCTCGACGTCGCCAAGATCCTGGCCGCGGCCAAACGCAGCGGCGCCTCCGCGATCCACCCCGGCTACGGCTTCCTGAGCGAGAACAGCACGTTCGCGCGCGCCGTGATCGACGCGGGCTTCGTGTTCATCGGGCCGAGGCCCGAGGCGATGGATCGGCTCGGCGGCAAGAAGGCCGCGCGCGAGGAAGCGCTCGCGGCCTCTGTGCCCGTGATTCCGGGCACCGAGCAGGACCACGGCGACGCGAGCATGATCGAAGTCGCGCGCAAGATCGGCATGCCGGTCATGCTGAAGGCCAGCGCAGGCGGCGGCGGTCGCGGCATGCGGCTCGTCGAGCGCCCGCAAGACCTCGCGGAAGCGCTGGTCGCCGCGCGCCGCGAAGCGAAGGCGTCGTTCGGCGACGACCGCATGATCCTCGAGCGCGCCGTGTTCCCGGCGCGCCACATCGAGATCCAGATCCTCGGCGACAAGCACGGCCACGTCGTGTCGCTGCACGAGCGCGAGTGCTCGGTGCAGCGCCGCCATCAGAAGGTGCTCGAGGAGGCGCCGTCGGCGGTCGTCAGCGAGGCGCTGCGGCTCAAGATGGGGGCCGCGGCGACAGCGCTCGCGCAGCGTGTCGGCTACGACAACGCGGGGACCGTCGAGTTCCTGCTCGACGAGCAGGGCAACTTCTACTTCCTCGAAGTGAACACGCGGCTGCAGGTCGAGCATCCGGTCACCGAGCTCGTCACGGGTCTCGATCTCGTGCACCTGCAGGTCCACGTCGCCGCGGGCGGCCGGCTCGAGCAGATGCTGGCGGGCAAGGACCTGCGCCCGCGTGGTCACGCGATCGAAGCGCGCATCTGCGCCGAATCGCCCGAGAACGGTTACCTGCCGGCGTCCGGTCTGCTGCGGCTCGTCAAGGAACCCGAAGGCCCCGGCATCCGCGTCGACAGCGGCGTCTACACGGGGGCCGAAGTACCGCCCTGGTACGACTCGATGTTGAGCAAGATCATCGTCTGGGCGCCCGACCGCGCGATGGCGTGCGCGCGCTTGAGCCAGGCGCTGAGCTCGACCGCGTATCTCGGCGTGCCGACCAACGTCGATTTCCTGCGGCGCGTCGTCGACGACGCCGCGTTCCGCGGCGCGCGGCTGCGCACCGACATGCTGCGTCTGCGGCCCGAGCTCGCCGCTGGCCCACAGCAGGGACCCGAGGCGCTCGCGCTCGCGGCGGCCGTGTTGTGCCAGGCCGTCGAACCCGCCAGGGTCGCCAACGGTGGGGGCAGGAACGGCGGCCCCGGTGCGGCGGTTGTGCGTTCGGACTCGGTCTGGCGCGAACTCGAGGGCTTCCGCCTGTTCGAGGCCCGGCGATGAAGATCAGCCGCGAATACGTGTGCGACGGCAAGCCGGTCGCGGTCAGCGCGGAGTGGATCGAGGCGGATCGCTGGCGCGTGCGCGTCGGCGACCAGACCTTCGAGTATCACGCGCAAGCACTCGGCGACGGCGGCGTCTGGCTCGCGCCGGTCGGCCAGGAGTTCGACCGTTCGTTCGTCGCGTATGGCGCGCCCGCGGGCAAGGAATACATGGTCCGCGTGAACGGCCGCACGCACACGCTGGCCTCGCCGTCGGTGCGTCGCGGCCGAGGCGCTCCGGGTGCCGACGGCACGATCCGCGCGCCGATGTCGGGCACCGTGCTCGACGTGCACTGCAAAACCGGCGACACGGTGACCGCCGACCAGACGCTCGTCGTGCTGTCGGCGATGAAGATGGAACACAAGCTGACTGCCGGCCTCGAGGGCGTCGTGCAATCCGTGGCCGCGAGGAAGGGCGGCACGGTGGATCAGGGCGCCGTGCTGGTCGTCGTCGAACCGACGAAGAACCATGAATGATCCTCGCTACCCGATCGGCACGATCGAGCTCACGGGCACCCTGACGCCGGCGGCGCGCTCGAACGCCATCGGCCGGCTGGGCGCCGTGCCGAACGAGCTGCACGAAGCCGTGCGCGATCTCGATGTCACGCAGCTCGACACTCCGTATCGCGACGGCGGCTGGACCGTGCGCCAGGTCGTGCACCACGTCGCCGACAGCCACATCAACGCGTATGTGCGCAGCAAGCTCGCGATGACGGAGCAGGATCCGCCGATCAAAGCCTACGACGAGAACCTGTGGGCGAAGCTCGCCGACGCGAAGGGGCCGATCGGTCCTTCGCTGCTGCTCGTGCAGTCCTTGCACGATCGCTGGGTGCACTGTCTGCGTTCACTGCCCGAGCAGGCGTTCGCGCGCACGTGCGTGCACAGCGAACGCGGCAAGATGACGCTCGACGACCTGACCGCGCTCTACGCCTGGCACGGCACGCACCACATCGCCCACATCACGCAGCTGCGGCGGCGCAAGGGCTGGTGAACGCCGAGGCGCTCAGCCGAACTGCACGGCGAGCCGGCTCAGCGAACCGTACTCGAAGCCCGTGATCGGGAACGTGACCGGGTTGTGCCGTTCCGCAGCGGCGCCGATCGCGACGAGCAGCGGCACGAAGTGGTCGTCGGTCGGATGCGCGAGTTGCAAGTCGGGCGCCTTCTCGCGGAACGCGACGATTTCGTCGAACGCGTTCGCGGCGAGCATCTCGCGCAGCCAGCCCTCGAAGTTCTCGGCCCACGGCGGTGTGGGCGAGCCATTGTCCCAGTCGAGGCGGCCGAGGTTGTGCACGGCGCCACCGCTCGCGAGCAGCAGCACGCCCAGGTCGCGCAGCGGCGCGAGCAGTCGCCCGAGTGCGAACATCTGCCGGACCGGCCAGCGCCAGGGCATCGAGAGCTGCAGCACCGGGATGTCGGCGGCGCGATACATGTGGAGCAGCGGCACCCAGACGCCGTGGTCCCACGGGCGATCGTCGTCGCGTTGCAGCGACGGAATGCGAGCCTGCAACTCGGCGGCGAGATCCGCCGCGGCCGGTGCTTCGTAGCGAACGGAGTCGAGCTCGTCGGGGAAGCCCGAGAAGTCGTGCAGCAGAGGGCGCGGTTCGCGCGCGCCGATCGTGGGCGGCGTGTCGAGCCAGTGCGCGGAGATGACGAGTATTGCCGACGGCCGCGGCATGGCTGCCGCCCAGCGTGCGAGATCGGCGCCGCGCTCGGCGTCGAGCGCGAGCGTCGGCGCGCCATGCGAGACGAAGCCGACCGGCATGCGCTGGTTGGGGGAGGGACGTTCCATCGTGGCGATCCGCAATGCTAGCCCTTCGCTGTCGACTGCGCGCCAGCAGTGGTCACCCGAGGTACCAGCAGAGCTGGTTGCGCTGTTAGGATTCTCGACCTGTCGTTCATGGACATCGAGCAAACACCTCAGGCTCACGTCGACGCGCGCGTCTCGGCGACGCCGGCGAGCGTAGCGCACTCGGGCTTGTCAGGGCTTACGACCGTGCTGCCGCCGAAGAAGGCGCTGCTCGCGCGGCGCATCGTCGCGTCGGGGCGGCTGCCGACGGAGGCCGTGTTCGATCAGCAGGGTCTGCGGTTGTCACAGCCCGAGAGCGAAGTGCTCGCCACGTGGCTGCGGGCGGGGCTCGTGACGAAGGTCGTCGGCGACGCGCGTGCCAGCGACGGCACCGTGAAGCTGCTGCTCGGTCTGCGCGACGAGAAGCAGGTCGAAACGGTCGCGATGCCGATCGGCGCGTGCTGTGTGTCGACGCAGGTCGGTTGCGCGGTCGGGTGTCGGTTCTGCGCGTCGGGGATGTTCGGTGTCGAACGCAACCTGACGGCCGACGAGATCGTCGAGCAGGTCGTGCACGCGCGTCGCGTGATGCCGATCAACCGCGTCGTGTTCATGGGCATGGGCGAGCCGTCGCACAACCTCGACAACGTGATGACGGCGGTCGCGCGCATCAAGGACGAGGTGCTGATCTCGCCGCGGCGGCAGACGTTTTCGACAGTGGGTGGGGTGAAGGTGTTCGAGCGAATGCGGAGTTGGGCCGTGCGGCCGTGTCTCGCGGTGTCGCTGCACGTCGCCGACGACGAGCGCCGGCGCGAACTGCTGCCGCGCGCGCACAAGGATGCGGTGAGCGACATCGTCGCGGCGGCCGATGCGTATGGGCGCGACGTCGGCACGCCCGTGCAGTTCGAGTGGACGCTGCTCGAGGGAGTGAACGACGGCGATCACGACGTCGAGCAGCTCTGCGCGCTGCTGACCGGCGTGCGCTGCTACGTGAACTTCATCGTCTACAACCGCGTCGAGGGTCTGCCGTTCCAGGCGCCACCGCGCGAACGCATCGTCGCGATCGCGAGGGCCGTGAAGTTGCGCGGCATCCTCGCGACGATCCGCGATTCCTCGGGCGCCGACGCGCAGGCCGCCTGCGGGCAGCTGCGCTTGCGGAATCGCCCAAGCACGGCTGCGCCTCAGGGATGAGGCGGTGTGCCGGCGATCGAGCTCGACCTCGGTTATTGATCTGACGACTCAGCGCGGCGGCGTCGCGAACAAATGCTGCAGGCTCGTAGCAGTGCGCTCGGCGGCTTGGATGCGTTCGCGATCGGCGGCCGGGATCACCGCGACGCCGGTCGCCTTCTCCTGGCGGTAGATGGTCAGCTGGATCGCATCGGCTTCCTGTCCACTCGCCTCGAACTGCTTGGCCAGCTGCGTCGCGGCCCAAGCGCCCGAGCCATCGCCGAGCAGCAGCTTCGCGGCGGCAATGCCGCACGCGACGCCGTAGTTCGCCGTGTTGTTCGGCGAGCCGTCCGGCTTGTGCTGGTCGGTGCCGGCCTGCTCGTACGTCTCCAGTGCCTGCCGCACCTTCGTCGTGTCGGTCGGGTCCTTCAGCAAAGTGTAGCAGGATTGCAGATCGACGCCGGCCGCCGACTTCACCACCGGCACCTCGAGCGCGATCTGGCGCGCCTCGAACAACGTGGTCGCGACCTCGCCAGCCGCGCGCATCGCCTCGGTCGAGGCCTCGTCGCGCGCGCGCTTGGTCAGGCCCTTCTCCGAGAGCTTGCGGATCGCGTCGATCGCGGCGACCGCCTGCTCGCGCGTCGGGAACGTCTGGCCGCCCTGGAACGTCAGCATGTTCTCGTAGGTGCCGTTGCGGGTGCCGACCTGCTCGCCGCGGTGCTGGAGCACGATCGTGTATGGGACGGTGACCGTGAACGCGGGGAGCCAGCCCGAACCCTGCTTCATCGCGCCGGCTTCACCTTGCTTCACCTCGCCGAGCGCCACGCGGACCTCGACGTCGGTCGTGCCCGACGACGCTTTCATGCCGCGCTTGTCGAGAGTCGGGATCGAAGTCGCTCCCGTGTTGCCCGTGACGCGATACGTGGCGCCGTTGGCCTGCTCCAGCGCCGGCCGAGCGGTGCACTGCAGCGTGACGGGGCTCGTGGTGACGACGCCGTCGGCATAGCCGACGGACTTCGTCGAGACGCAGCCTGTGGTCAGGAGGGCGGCGAGAACGACACCGGTCGTGATGTGGCGCATACGCCGGTATCGATCCCGAAGAATCGGCCGCATGAGGGAAATCGGTGCCCGCGCTGGCGCGCCGCGGGTTGCGGTCTCGACGCCATCGTGTCCTGTCGAGCTGGCGTCCCCGCCGACGCTAACGCCCCATGCGTCGTTGGTAGGCGGACCGCCAGCGGTCGTCCAGCGTCGGGTTGGTCTCGGTCGAACCGGACACCTTGCACGAGACCTTCAGCGAACCGTCGGCCTGGCGCAGCACGTCGATCGTGACCTCCGCGCCGGCTTTGTTGCCGAGGATGCGGCCCGCAGCCTTGTCGGCGGAACTGACCTGCACGCCGACGTCGTTCGACGCGCCGAGTGCTGCATCCCACGAGCGGTCGAAGCTCGGCAAGGTGGTCACGGTCTGCGGCACCTCGGCGGGGTAGCCGAAGAAACAACCGGCGAGCGGCAACGCGGCAATTGCAACGAACTGGAGCAGGCGCGGCATAGGCTTTCCGTGCGCCTCTCGGACCTGAGAGGCTGCCCCAATCGTCCGCTGCTCACGGTGCCACCGCAAGAAGGAGTGCGACGCGAGTCTCTGCCAGCGGCGCGTGCCTGTCATTCGCGCAGGACGAGTCGGACCGCAGGCCCGCCGCCTTCGGCGACCGTCACGGTCGCGTCGCACGCGACGTTCTCGATCCGCGGCGAACGCGATCGGACCAGAGAGGCTCGTCAGCATCGACACCATTGATGGAGCCGAACAGGCCGCGGTTTCCGGCACCTTCGTCGCGGACTCGCAGCTGCTCAGTGACGCTCGGCCCAGATGTACCAGTAGGGATGGACGTAGACCCAGTAGCCCGCCGGCACGTTCTTCTCGCCCTGATACTCGGCGATCGCCTGGTAGTAGCCGTAGTCGCGGAAGTCGCTGTAGCTCTGGCGGTCGTCGGGCGCCGCGATGCGCCGCAGCAGCCCGCTGTAGCGCCCGTCCATGCCGGCGCGGCGTTCGTGCTCCTGTTCCGCCGCCGGGTTGTGCGCGACGCCGAACATCCGGACCGGGCCCACGCGCGCGCCGTCGTGCCACTCTTCCTCGCGCACCAGTTGGCCCGACTCGTCGAACCACCGCCACGTGCCGTTGCGCTTGCCGCCCGACCAGTTGCCCTGCTCCTCGACCTGTCCGTTCTCGTGCCACACCGTCGACTGACCCTCGAGGCGGCCCGCGTCGTACATCTGCCGCTCCGCGACCAGACCGTTCCGGTGATACTTCACCAGCTCGCCGTGCGGAACACCGCGCTGATACGTGACCGTCGACATCAGCCGGCCGTCCGAGTGCCAGCGCGTCCACGGACCGTCCGGTTGGCCGTCCACGAACCGGCCCTCGACCATCGGCGTGCCGTCGGGATAACTGGCGCGCAGCGTGCCGCTGCCCTCGAGTTGCCACGGGTTGGCGAACTGGTTGCCGTTGGGGACCTGCTGCGCCCAGCCGTTGCCGAGACACTTGCCGAGGAGGCGCTCGAACTCGTCGTCGAACACGGACGTGTGCGGTTCCGGTTTCGCACTGGCGTCCACGGCGGAAGGCGACTCGGTCGCGCGCGGTGTCGCGTCGACGCGGTTCGGTGCCGTGTCCGCAACCCTGTCGCGCGCGGCGCGAACCTCGCTCGGGTGCGGCAGCCGCTGCGGCTTTGGCTCCGGCGGCTGCTCGCTCTTCACGGGCGCCAGCGGTTCGCTGCCGGTCGTGACATACCAGGCGACGAACGCGCTCGCGACCAGCACCGCGGTCGCGAACAGCAAGGTCTGAGGATTACGGAGTCCGACCGACATGCGAGGTGCGCGTTCCTGCTCCGTCGGCGAGGCGGATGTTGGCTGTGTGCAAGCTGCCTCCCAGAACACCTGCGAGGCGTCGCGCAATCGTCCGTCGCTTTCACTACCGCCGCAAGGAGGCCTGCGCGGTCATCCACCGCCGGCGTCAGCGCCCCGGCCGCAGCCGTTCGACGGTCTCTTCCGTGGCCTCGACTGCCTCCGCGGATCGGCGCGAGGCCCGCCGGGTTCGGTCGGCACGCAGGAGCGGCGGAATCCGCGGCGCATCGTCATCGTGGGTATCGTGACCGCGATGCGGGCTGCACTTCTCGCTGCGTGTTGCGTCGCCGCGCTGCCGCTCCCGGCACAGGCGCCGCAGCCGACCGTCGCGACACATTACTTCTATTGGTATCACTGGCCGACGGAGCACTTCGACGAGCCCGGCGCGCCGGGACCGGAAGGGCACTGCCGGCACTTCGTCGACCCGCAGCACGTCAGCTACCGGTCGGTCGACTGGCACGCCGAGAACTTCGCCGCGATGGCCGAAGCCGGGATCGACGCGGCGCTGCCCGTGTATTGGGGCGCGCCCGGCGCCTACGAGCGGCCGAACCTCGCGTTCGCGCGCGCGGGGCTGGGTCCGATGGTCGAGGCGCTCGATCGACTCGCGAAGAACGGAGCGAAGACGGTGAAGCTCGGGTTGTTCTACGACACGAGCACGCTCGCCAACGACACGCGCGGTGCACCGCCGCCCGGCGGCAAGGCGGATCTCACGACTGCCGCGGGGCAGGACCTGTTCTGCACGACAGTCACCGACTACTTCGCCGCGATCGGCAAGCAGCACTGGGCGCGGCATCGCGGCGGCGCGCTCGTCGTGTTGTACACGAGCTCGTTCGCGGGCAAACGCGACGGGAAGCTCGGCAACGTGCTGCGCGAACGGTTTCGCGAGCGCTTTGCCGGAGAAGCGCTCTGCCTCGTCGCCGACGTGTCGTGGGGCGCGATCGGCCAGGATCTGACGACGAGCTGGGGCGCTGCGTTGTGGGGCCCGCAGCTGCAGCGTGGGGTCGCGCAGATCGGACCGGGTTACGACGACCGCGCGGTGCCCGGACGGCGCACGCCGGTGCGCGAGCGCGAGGACGGTGGGTTCTACGCGTACTCGTGGCAACGCGCGATCGCGCACCGCCCCGAGCTCGTGCTGCTCGAGACGTGGAACGAGATGCACGAAGGCACCGAGCTGTGCGCGACGCGCGAAGCGGGGCGGCAGTATGTCGAGCTGACGAAGACGTGGATCGCGCGGCTGCGGTCGGGGGACGACGGGGGCGCGTCGATCGTGCTGCGCTGGCCGGAGCCGCGTTCGCCGCCGGACTTGTCGTGGGGTGGCGAAGCGAAGGGGGTCGACGAGATCAGCGCCGACTACGCGGCGGGAACGCGGCGCGGTCTGCGCGAGGTGACGTGCGGCGACGGTGCGTTCAAGGTCGACGGCGGCGCGCTGCAGCCGCTGCCGAGTCCCGTGGGGCTCAACAATCATCTGTACTTCCAGGTCAGCGACCATTTCGCGCACGACTGCGACGGCGACTTCGAGCTCACCGTGAAACGCACGCCAACGCCCGTCCGTCTCGAGTTCGATTCGTGGGACACGGGCGCGACGCTCAGCGGCGCCTACACGGAGTGCAGTCCCACGAACGTGCAGGCCCGTGGCGAGCTCGTCGTCGAGACGTATCGGTTGACGCGCGCGCGCTTCGCGAACCGCCAGAACGGCGCCGCCGACTTCCGCTTCGTGCTGCACGAGCGCACGGCGAGCATCCGCGCGCTGACGCTGCGTCGCGTGCCCCGGTAGTCCGCAGCGATCACGGAGACGCCGCGAGCAGCGCTGCGCGCAGGCGTTCCACTGCGCGCTTGAGCCGCGTGCGCACCGTCTCGATCGGCACGCCGAGTTCGTCGGCGATCGCGAACGGCAAGCGGTCTTCGAAGAACCGCAGGTGGACCACGGTGCGGTAGTCCTCCGGCAGCGCCGCGACGGCCGCCTGCACGCGGGCGACCAGAGCGGGGTCGAAATGCTCTGCTTCCGGGTCGATCGCGAGCCCGCGCGCGACCGCTTGCTCGCGGCGTTGCCGCCGCTGCCGGCCGCGAAGCGTCTGCAGCGCGAAGTTGCGCACGACGGTGGAGAGCCAGCCGCGTGTCAGCCCGTCGAGCAGACCTGGCGCCGGCCCTGCGAGGAGCGCGGCGAGCCACGTGTCCTGCGCTGCGTCGTCTGCGGTCTGCGGATCGCGCAGCAGACGACGCGCCAGTGACCGGACGAAACGATCGTCGGCCTGAAAGCGTTCGGCGGTCCCCGCGACCGGGGGCCTTTGCTCGGAGTCGGCGCGCAAGGACGCGATGAGGATGCCGCGGCGGCGCGTTCCGGTTCACGGCCGGCCGCGAATTCCGTCGGCGCGCTGAACCGTTCCGCGCGACCGCGGCATTCCTCCGGCGATGCCGATGCTCAGCCTCGCCTGGTTCCCTCTCGTTCCACCTCCCGGCCTGATCGACGTCTTCAACGAGACCGGCTTCGCCGGCCCAGCGCTGCTCCTGCTCGGCGCCGTCGCCGCGACCAAGGCCGTGCGCCGCTGGTTGGCGCTGCGGCCGGCGACGCTCGCTCCGGAAGGGCTGCAGCGCGGCCTCGAGCACGCGATCCGCAGCAAGGAGCCGGATCAGGCCGTGGCGCTGGCGGCGGCGAGTCCGTCGCCGCTCGGGCGGTTCGTCGCCGCGGGGTTGCTGCTGCGTTCGGCCGGCCTCGACGAGATGCTCGCGAACTGCGAACGCGCGGCGATGAAGGAGGCGCTGCTGCGGCAGGCCGGTGCGGTCGGCCTCGCGCGCTTCGGCACCGTGATCCTGATGTTCGCGATCTTCGGCACCGTGCTCGGGCTCATGAGCGCGCTGGAGGTGCTCGGCATCCTGAAAGCACCGACGGTGCAGGACGCGGTGACCGGGATCCGCGAGTCGCTCGGCTGCACCGCGATCGGCCTGTTCCTGTCGCTGGTGTGCTTCGGCGCGTGGGCGCTGCTCAGCAGCCGCGCGGTGACCGCGCTGCACAAGGTGCGCGAGATCGCCGAAGAACTGCTCGCCGAAGCCGCGCGCCCGGACCGCGCAGGCTGATCACCGCGCGCGCAGTCGGTCCGGCTTCACTCCACCGGCAGTTCCTGCGCATCGGTTACTTTCGCCGCCCGTCCGGCGAAGGCGGCAGCGGCACGGTCTGGTCCTTGCGGCCATCCAAGAACTCGAACTGCAGCGCAGGTGCCGGCTCCCTTTCCGGGTCAACAGTGAGCAGCTTCGCGTCGACGCACGCCTTGACCAGCGCACGCCACGTCGGTTCGGCCGCTCGAGCAGCCTGCTGCGCGTACTCGTCGATGGCGGCGCGGTCCTTCCATTCGATGGCAACCGGTTCGTCGATCGCGCGAATGGCCGCGCGCTGCTCGGCGCCGAGCATCTGCTCGAGCCAGGCAGCCCTCGCGATCCGCAGCTCCCGGTAGCCACTCCACCTCGAGCAGTGGAGCCCTTCGTGGTACCAGCTCCGCTTCAGGAACACGGACACGTGCCCCGGTGCGACCAACCTGCAACCGGGACCGCCGTCGGTTTCCAACGTGTGTCGAGCGAGCGGCGGAAACCCGGCCGGGGCGGGCATGACGCTGCAGCCCACGCCCCCGCCGGGGAAGCCGAGCCAGTCGAGGCAATCCGGATCCAGATCCTTCGTTGCGCCCGGATCCACGACGTACACCCAGCGCTGCCACGGACCGCGCAGCAAGAGCAGCACGAAGTCGGGATCCCGCACTTGGGCGAGCAAGTTGCCGCACGCTTGGCGTTCGTCCCACATCCCCGCGCTCGCGGGCCCGAACGCGTGCAGCAGCGACGCGCGGTTGGCCGCTGGGGCGCGGGCCATCAGCACGATGGCCGGCGCACCGAGCTCTGCGAACGGCGCGAGCTCGTCCGACGGCACCGCCGCATCCGTCTCGATCAGCGCGTCGAGCAGCGCGACCGCGGCGCGCCGCTCCGCGCCCTCCTTGCCCGTGCGGCCGGCGAGGAGTGCGAGCCGTTTGCGCACGTCCGCGGCGCAGTCGCCGAGCCGGGACTCGGCGACGTTGTAGGCGCCCCACGCGGCCGTTGCGAGATCGTCGGAATACAACTGTGCGATCGCCGCGCGTTGCAGTTCGGCTCGCACACTCGCGAGCTTCTTCGCGGGTGGGTCTTGTTGCGCCGCGGCAGTCGGCCGTTCGTCCTTCGCGATCGTGACCTTGAAGCCGGCAGGCACGGCGAAGAAGAAGCAGAGGCACTGTGCGGCCTTGCCGCGGCCGCCGTCGACCCTCGGTGCCTGCACGAAGAACACGATCTCCTTCTTGTTCGGGTCCGTGCCGATCTCGTGTCGCAGCGTCCCGAATGGCGGGCCGCCCGTCATCATGCGCACCAGCACGATCTGGTCTTTTGCGTAGTCGACCTGACTCTCGAGCTTCTTGGCGACGTCGCCGGCGAGCGCCTCGCGCTCCTTGTCCGTGGCGATCGAATAGACGCCCCCAACGCGCTTGGAGTGGATCCGGTCCACCAGCGCCTTGCGCAGCTCCTTCGCGTCGCCCGCCGTCGCGATCGCGTTGTGGCCGAGATCGAGGTTCGTCGTATCGCCGTCGATCTGCCGCACGACCGGCTGCGGCACGACCGGCGCCTTCGGCTGCGCCTGGACCGAAGCGCATGCATGCGCCGGCACGAACGCGGCGAGAAGAACGACGAGAATCGGGTGGTGCATGACGGACTCAGGGCCAGTAGAGGCGCACGCTGTTCGAACTGCGCAGCGTGTTCGTGGCGTCCAGCACGAGACCCTGCACGTAGAACGCGCTGCCCGGCGGCAGCGATACCGCGGGCAGCGTCACCGAGCCCGTGGCGAGGAGCACGTCGAGCGTCACGAGCACTGTGACGGTCGGCAGCACGGGGATCGACAGCGGTTGCGTGCCGAACGCCATCAACAGCGGCGTCGTGGTCGGCTCGCCGAGGGTCAGTGCCATCTGGCCCGGCGTCTGCTGCCAGGTCAGCGAAGCGCCGGCGCCCGTGGTGTCGAACACGGACAAGACGGGTTCGCCGGGGAAGAACTCGGCCGTGACGCCGAGACTGCCGAAGCCCGTGCCGCTGCCGACCAGGGCGGCGATGCGCAGCGACACGCGCACGACGACGCCGTTCGCGGGAATCTGCAGCGCCAGATCGGCCTGCTGCGTGCTCGCGCGGTAGTCGACGATGCCGTCGGCACCGACGTCGACGTCGACCGTGTGCGTGGCCTGCAGCGGACTCGGCTGGTTCGGCGAGGCGCGCAAGCGCAGTCGCCCGCTCGTCGCTTGCGGCGCCTGCAGCAAGAGGTCGATGTCGGCCTGCAGCGACGCGGTCGCCACGCCGAACAGCACGTTCATGCCGCAGCCCCACGTGCACGATGCGGCGAACGCGAGCGGCGCGACCTGACCCGGGACGCTCGGGCTCCAGTCGGCGCCGACGACCGCGTGCGTTGCGCCGCCGCCGACCGTGCAGGCGAGGAACGGTCCCGCCGGCACCGGGCCCGCCGGCAACGTTGCCGGTTGGCTCGTAATGAGCGGGTAGATGTTCGTCGAGGCGAGCGCAGTGCCCGCAACCGGAGCCTGTGCCGTGACTGCCCAGGTCTGGGCGACGCTGGTCACGGGGGTCAGCAACACGCCGAGCAAGAGGGCGGTACGCATGGTCGACTGATTGTAGCGAAGGGCGCGAAGGGAAGGTCCTCGCCGCCGCGATCCGCGCCGCGGCTCCGGCGCTAGCGCACCGACCCGGCCAGCATGCCGCGGTAGAGCTGCTTCACCTGCTCGATCTTCGGCAACTTGTCGAGCGCACACTCGGTGCTCACGACCAACTTGCCTGCCGCCGGCGCGAACTTCAACGCGAGTGTGCCGGCGCCGAGCCCGAGTCGTTCCTCGGCGTCGGCGAGTTTGTCCGCGATCTCGCGCTCCATCATGCGTTGCGTGGACTCCTGCCAGCGCTCGGCGTCCTGGCCGGCCGGCGCCATGAGCACGGCCTCGGAACGAACGTGTGTTCCGACTCCGAACCGCACGTCCAGCGACTCGGTCGGCGGCAGACCGAACGGCCGCATCTGCGCGAGCATCGGCGAGCCGGACGGAATCTGCACGCGCACCGCATGGCCACCGAGGTCGAGCAGTGCCTTCGCGCGCGTCTCGTCGGGCTCGAGCGCGAGGCCCTTGTTCGAGGCCGTGATGCCCGTGGCCGTCACCTGCAGGTCCATTTGCCCTTGGACGCCGAGTTTCGCGAGCATGGCCTCGATCGCCTTCGGATCGAACTTGCCCGCGACATGCACGGTCACTTGTGGCTGGTCGTCGTTCTTGCGCGGCAGCCGGACCGCGACGCAGATCTGATCGATGCGGAAGTTGCCGACCTCGCGCGCCAGCTCGAACGGGATCTCGGTCAGCATCTCGCTCTCGCACTGCCCGGTCATGTAGTCGTGCGGCGTGGGCTGCTTGAGCATGTCGAGCACGAACGCGCTCGACAGCATTCCCGAGAACCGGCCGAGCTCGATCAGGAAGTTCATCGACGTCAACGCCGCGTTGTCCACGATCACGTAGAGGTCGGCCTCCGGCGGCAGGCGCAGCGTCTTGGCATCGAACTTCGGCCGCGCCGTGAGAGTGCCGCCTTCCAACCGCGTCACCGCCGCCGCGGCGCGCTCGCGCAACGTCGCTGGCAACGCGGCATCGCCGGCGATGTGTTTCAGTTCGGGCAGTGCGTCCTTGGCGCTGCGCGCGACCAACACGTCGATCGCGACCATGCGGTCGAGCACCGCGAGCTCGGTGAGCGTCTTCGGCAGCGGGATCGCGATGTACTGGCGCAGATCGACGGTCGGGGTCGCGACACCGATCCGCGACAGATGCCGTTCGCCGCTGGTCAGCGAAAGCAGGTCGCCGCTGTGCAGCAGCAGGCTCATCGGCCCGAACGTGCCCGTCGTCTGCAGGCCGGCGAGCACGCCCTGCGGGAACAACGGCGCCCAGGTCGGCTCCTTGTCGCTGGCGAGAGCACATTCGAGCACGCCCGTGTCGGAGCGCCGCCATTGCAACGCGAGCAGGTCCTTGTCCTGCATCACCGAGTCGACATGGGGGGTGGGGCGCTGGGCGTGCAGCGACGCAACCAGGAGGAGGAGGCTGCCGAGGCGGCAGATGAGGCGGCTTGTTCGCATGCGGCGATCATCACGTATCGCGGTCGCCGCGGGCAACCCCGCAACCTCGCCGCAGGAGTCTGCGGGGACATCTTCCACGAGGTATCCTCCGCGAGATGCGCAGCAGCATCGTTGTCGGTGCAGCGATTGCGCTCGCACTGATCGCGGGCGCGTATTCGCTTCGCTGCGACGGAGGCGTCGAACCACCGCGCGCGGACGCGCCGGCAGCTGGGTCCGACGCCGTGTTGCCGCACGCCGCGGACGACGCGACTTCACGGCCTGCGGAACGGAACGAGGTGCAGGCCGCGAATTCGTCGCTCGCGCTCACTGCGGCGCACGACGCGACGGGGCCGACTCTGCGCGTGCGGCTGCTCGGGCTCGACGACGAAGCTCC
>Ga0111538_10002755_pt1 | contig 24717 bp, 19 predicted proteins | sample SoiMethybrSBSTD1_FD_79669 | JGI IMG/M metagenome (GOLD analysis project Ga0111538, IMG submission 79669) | Bulk soil microbial communities from a Populus tree surrounding site in Tennessee, USA - Soil MetaG P. TD hybrid SBSTD1 (version 2)... | ecosystem: Environmental > Terrestrial > Soil >...
AATGCGGCCTCGGCCTCGCTGCGCCGCGAGGACCCACCCGACCCGCTCGGGTTGCCAGTCGACGTATCCTGAGACACGATCGATCCTTGGGGATTGCGCGCGCGAGCCTACCACCGGGCCGCCGGAGCGGTCGAGGCACATGACCGGCGATCGCGGCTTGGGCGAACGGCTCCGCAGTTCGGCCAGCCGGCGGCCGCAGCGCCCGGTTTCGCTGCGTGGCCCCCGCTACCCTCCGCCGACGAAGCCCACGATCTCGATCGCGTCGCCCTCGGCCAGCCGGTGGCCGGCGTGCGCGCCGCGCGGCACGATGTTGCGGTTGATCTCCACGGCGCACGGCCGGCCGGCCGCGCCGAGCGAGGCGAGAAGCTGCGCCACCGTCGTGCCGGCGGCCACCTCGCGCGTCTCGCCGCCGATCGTCACGCGCATCGAGGCGGGTGCAGCGGACTGGGCGCCGGGCGCGCCGCCCGCCCCTGCGCTCACGCCTTCTCCCACCGGTACAGCTCCATCACCGAGCTCAGCGTGCCGCCGGCGCGGATCTCGCCGCGCACGCGGTTCTCCATCTCGAGCACGTCGAGGGCGCGGTTGGCGACCTCGACCGCGCGCTCCTGGGGCACGTGCACGACGCCCGAGTCGTCGCCGACGATCCAGTCGCCGGTCGCGACGCGCACGCCGCCGATCACGATCGGCTGGCCGATCTCGCCGAAGCCCTTGGGCTCCCAGGCGTGGGGGCTGGCGCAGCGCGCGAAGGCCGGGAAGCCCAGGGCGCGGATGGCGTCGACGTCGCGGATCGCGCCGTCGATGACCACGCCGGCGAGCTTGCGCTGGATGCAGCTCTCGGTGGCCAGCTCGCCCCACACGGCGGGGGGCCGGCCGCCGCTGTCGATGACGATCACGTCGCCGGGCTGGGCCAGGTCGATGGCCTGCACGGGCTTGGCCCAGTCGCCGGGATAGGTGCGCACGGTCAGGGCGCGCCCGGCGGTCTTGAGCCCGGGCACGAAGCTGACCAGGCCGGCCAGCACGCCGCCGCGGTGCATCGCGTCGGAGATGTTCGGGGTCGAGGCCTTGAGGTAGGCCTCGCGGATCTGCTCGGGGCCGTAGCGGCGGAACTCGGTGGTGGCCTGCGCGCGGCCCTCCTGCAGCGCGGCCACGATGGCTCGCGCCGCGGCCGTGGCGTCGGCGGCCTTGGTGATCGCGCCGCCGACCACGACGACGTCCGCGCCCGCGCGGGCGGCGGTCGCGGCGGTCTCGCTGTTGATGCCGCCGGCCACGAACACGGTCAGGCCCACCGCCTGGCGCACGCGCGTCAGCGTCGCGAAGGGATCCTGCCCGAGCATCTGCTGGTCGATGCCGCAGTGCACGTTGACCGCCGCCGCGCCGAGCTGCTCGGCCGAGCGCGCGGCCTCCACCGGGTCGGCCACGTTGACGAGGTCGACGATGACCGCGATGCCGTAGTTGCGGCCGACCTCGACGCACTCGCGGATCGTGCCGGGCGAGGCCGCGCCCAGCACCGTGGCGAAGGAGGCGCCGGCTTTGGCGGCCATCTCCATCTCGATGCGACCGGCGTCCATGGTCTTGGTGTCGGCCACGATGGGGATGGCCGGGAAGCGGGCCTTGAGCTGGCGCACCGCCTCGAGGCCCTCGCTCTTGAGCAGCGGCGTGCCGGCCTCGAGCAGCTCGGCGCCGCCGGCGACCGCCTCGGCGGCGGCCTTGAGCGCGCGCTGCAGAATGGTGAAGTCCAGCGCGACCTGCAGGCGGGCCCGGCCTGCGCCGGCGCGCTGCAGCGGGGAGGCGGGCGCGGTTCCGGCGTCGGAGGCGGTCATGTGCGAAAGGTCCCGGGACCCCGCGAGGGAGCGGGAATTCTAGGGGGGCCGACCTCGCGGTCAAGCCCGGTCGGCTTGACACGGGGTGCCCGCACGGGCACTAATGGGGGGCTGCCCGTGCAGCCCGTTTTTGCTTCGAGCACAAGTGGGCCCCGGCCCACTTGTTTTCGTTTCCGGACGGTTTTCGCTCTTCGAACCTGATGCCCTGCCTGCGAAAGGAGGTCGACCGTGAACAGCGAGTTGCTGCGGATCATCGAGTCGATCCACCTGGAGAAGGACATCGACACCGAGCTGATCTTCCGCACCATCGAGACGGCCATGGTGGCAGCGATCCAGAAGAAGGTGGGGGTCGACGTGCCCATCCAGTGCACGCTCGACCGTGAGACCGGCGAGCTGCGGGTGACCTCGGACGTGGACACCGGGGCCATCGACCTGGGGCGCATCGCGGCCCAGACCGCCAAGCAGGTCATCATCCAGAGCCTGCGCGAGGCGGAGAACGCGGCGGTCTACACCGAGTTCGAGCACCGGGTCGGCCAGCTCGTCCTGGGCACGGTCCAGCGCATCGAGGGCGGGGCCCTGGTCGTCAACGTGGGCCGGGCCGAGGCGCTCATCCCCCGCCAGGAGCGGGTCCGCGGCGAGATGTACTCGCCCGGCGACCGCATCCGCGGGGTGATCACCGAGGTCAAGCAGATCGGGCCGCGGGTCCGCATCCTGCTCTCGCGCGTGACGCCCGACCTGGTCAAGCGCCTGTTCGAGCTCGAGGTGCCCGAGGTCGCCGACAAGGTCATCGAGATCCGCCGCATCGCCCGCGAGCCGGGCTATCGCACCAAGATCGCGGTCCACAGCAACGATGGCCGGGTGGACTGCGTCGGCGCGTGCGTGGGCATCCGGGGCACGCGCATCAAGGCCATCACCGACGAGCTGAACGGAGAGAAGATCGACATCATCCGCTGGAGCAACTCAGACGAGGATCTGATCACCAACGCCCTGCGGCCGGCCCAGCTGGCCTCGCTGCAGCTCGACCCCGTGACGAAGATCGCGAAGGTCGTGGTGCCGGACGACCAGCTCGCCCTCGCCATCGGTCGCAAGGGGCAGAACGTGCGCCTCGCGACCCGGCTGACGGGCTGGGACATCCGCATCGAGGGCGTGACCCAGATGCCGCACAGCGCTCGGGACGAGCACGGCAATCTCATCGCTCCGCCGCCGCCTGCGGCCCCCGAAGCGGGGCCGGGCGCGGGACGCGAGAGCGAAACCCAGGTGGCCGGCGACGTCTCGCCGTCCAAGGCGGAGTGATGTGCGATGCGGCTGCACGAGCTGGCAAAGGAACTCGACGCTGACAGCAAGCGGCTGCTCGCGATCGCGAAGGAGCTCGGGCTCGCGGTCAAGAGCCACTCGTCGAATCTCGACCGGGGCACCGAAGGCATCCTGAAGGCGGCCTGGGCCGAGGAGCTCGAGGAGCTCAAGGCCAAGGCGGCGAAGAAGGCCAAGAAGGCGGCGGCCGAGAGCGCCGCCGCGGCCCCGCCCGTCGAGATCGCCGTCGCGCCGCCGCCGGTCGAGGTGCCCGAGCCCGCGAGCGCGGTGTCCGAGGCGCCCGCGCCCGCGCCGCCGCCGGTGCCGGTGGTCGCGCCCGCCGCGCCCGAGGTCGTCGCGATGCCCGGGCCCGTCGAGGCCGCGGCCTCCGCGCCGCCGGCGCCCGAGGCTCCGGCCACCGCCGACGATGCGGGCGGCGCCGGCCCGCGCAAGCTGCGCATCACCATCGGCGGCCACGTCGCGCTGCCGGCCGACGCCGACGAGGTGCGCGCCGAGGCCCTGTCCTCGGGCGCAGTCCTGCCCGAGGAGGGCGAGGCGGTCCCCCCCGACGGCGCGACGACCGAGACGACCGGCCCGACGCGCCGCCGCGGAGCGCGGATCCTGGGGCGCATCGACCTCAAGCCCAAGGACCTCGGCGTGCGCCACCGCGCGCCGACGGCCGACACGACCGAGTACGACCCGCTCGACCCGACGCGCCCCGCGACCGCGCGGCGCCCGTTGCCGGGCGTGCGCAAGCCCGGCGAGGAGCCGGCCGAGCCGCACAAGCCGCCGGGCAAGACCAAGGGCGGCGGCAAGCCGGCCGGCTTCGAGTGGGTCTTCGACCCCGACGACAACACCGCGCTCTCGGCCATCCGCATCGGCCACGTCTCGGGCCAGCGGCGTCCGCCCGTGCGGCGCCCGACCCCGGGCCGCCGTCCGCTCATGGGCGGCGGGCGCCGCTCGCGCAAGGAGGTCGAGAAGCCCACGCACGCGATCCAGGTGCGCCCGCCGATCGGCGTGCGCGAGCTGTCCGAGATGCTCGGCGTCAAGACGCGCGAGATCCTGATGCACTTCCCCGACGCCTTCGACTCGCGCGACAAGAACGCCGTGCTCGAGCAGGAGCACCTGCTCGAGCTGGCGATCAAGATGGGCCGCGAGATCGAGGTGCTCGAGCCCGAGACCGAGGAGGACCGGCTGCTCGAGCACGAGCGGCAGCGCGAGATCGACCTCGCCGGCGAGCTCCAGCCGCGCCACCCGGTGGTGGCCGTCCTCGGCCACGTCGACCACGGCAAGACCTCGCTGCTCGACGCCCTGCGGCAGACGCAGGTCGCCGCGGGCGAGGCCGGCGGCATCACGCAGCGCACCTCGGCCTACACCGTGCGCACGAGCAGCGGCGCCACGGTCACCTTCCTCGACACGCCGGGCCACAAGGCCTTCACCGAGATGCGCGCGCGCGGCGCCAAGCTGACCGACGTCGCCGTGCTCGTCGTGGCGGCCGACGACGGCCCGATGGAGCAGACGCTCGAGGCCATCGACCACGCCAAGGCGGCCGACGTGCCGCTGCTCGTGGCGATCAACAAGATCGACAAGCCCAACGCCGACCCGCGCATGGTGCGCCAGAAGCTGTCGGGCGTGGGCGTGATGGTCGAGGACTGGGGCGGCGACGTGGGCGTGGTCGAGGTCTCGGCGACCAAGGGCACGGGCCTCACGCAGCTCGTCGAGCGCCTCGCGCTCGAGACCGAGATCCTCGAGCTCACCGCCGACCCGGGCCTGCCGGCGCGCGGCGTCGTGGTCGACAGCCGCAAGGACCCCGAGCGCGGCATCGTGGCCACGGTGGTGGTCAAGAACGGCACGCTGCGTCCCAAGGACGCGATCCTGGCCGGCACCTGCGTGGGGCGCGTGCGCTTCCTGCTCGACGACAAGGGCAACCGCGTCGAGGAGGCCGGTCCGTCGATGGCCGTGCAGGTGCTCGGCTTCGAGGATCCGCCCGAGGCCGGCGCCGACCTGATCGTGGTCGACGACATCAACCAGGCGCGGCAGGTCGCCAAGCTGCGCATCGAGCGGGTGCGGGCCTCGGTCGCGCTGCCGGCGGCCTCGGACGCGGTCACGCTCGAGAACCTGTTCGACACGATCGCGGCGCAGAAGGTCACCGAGATCAACGTGATGATCAAGGCCGACGCGCAGGGCACGCTCGACGTGCTCAAGCGCACGGTCGAGGAGCTGACGCACCCCGAGGTCAGGTTCAAGGTCATCCGCGCCGCGGTGGGCGGCATCACCGAGGACGACGTGCTGCTCGCCAGCGCGAGCAAGGCGCTCATCATCGGCTTCGCCGTGACCGCCGACTCCGGCGCCCGCGAGGCGCAGGCGCGCATGGGCGTCGAGATCAAGTACTACGAGGTCATCTACGAGATGACCGAGGACCTCGAGAAGGCCCTCGAGGGCGAGCTGGCCCCCGAGCGCAAGGAGAGCATCCTCGGCCACGCGGTCGTGCGCGAGGTCTTCAAGATCAGCCGGCACGGCAGCATCGCCGGCTGCTACGTCACCGACGGCGTCATCACGCGCGACGCGCGCGTGCGCCTGTCGCGCGACGGCAAGGTCATCTGGACCGGCCGTCTCGACAGCCTCAAGCGCTTCAAGGACGACGCCAAGGAGGTCAAGGAGAACTACGAGTGCGGCCTGCACCTCGCGGGCTACGACGACGTCCACAAGGACGACCAGATCGAGGCCTTCGAGATCATCGAGGTCAAGCGCACTCTCGCCTCCCCGGCGATGCAGTAGCGCGCGACCTCGCCTGAGGCGGACACATGTGGGACCGGACCGAACGCGTCGAGGCGCTCATGAAGGAGCGCATCGCGACCATCGTGCTCGAGCGGCTCTCCGACCCGCGCCTGGGCTTCATCACGATCACGGGCGTCAAGCTCTCGGGCGACAAGCGGCTGGCGAAAGTCGCCTTCACGGTGCTCGGCTCGGCGGCCCAGCGGCGCACGACCGAGCGCGCGCTGCGCGATGCGGCCAGCCACGTCCAGCAGGTGCTCGCGCCCTCGATGCGCATGCGCAACATGCCCGAGCTGCGCTTCGTCTACGACGAGTCGATCGAGAAGGAGTCGAAGATGCTCGAGCTGCTCGACGGCCTGCAGGCTGAGCGCGGCGAGCACGGGGACGACGGGGCGGAGGGCGGCGCGGAGGGCGGGGCGAGCGACAACGTCGGACAGCCCGCCGCGCCGGACGATGACGACGACGTCATCGACGAGCCCTCGTGACCACCGGCCCGGATCGCCCGGCGAACCTCGTCACCTGTCCGCGCTGCCAGCTCGCCCTCGACTTCGTGGGCACGCGCTACTTCCACGAGGGCACACGCGCCTTCGACGTGATGGGCGGCCTGTGGGAGTTGTTCAAGAACCGCGAGCGCTTCGACGTCTACGTCTGCCCGCGCTGCGGCCGGGTCGAGTTCTTCGTGGACGGCATCGGAGAGGCGCTGCGCGGCGAGGGCTGAGGCGCGCGCTGCGGCGCCCGCGGGAGTGAGTGACGGGTTACCATTCGGGCCGCATCGATCGAGGCGGCCGCCTGTGCTCCCGCTCGGCCCCTCCCTGGAGTCCGCGATGATCCGCACCTTCGCCCCGGCCGCCGCGCTCGTAATGGCGCTGCTCGTCTCCTCGACCTCCGCCCAGGGTGCGCCCGCCTCCGACTGGCAGCAGCCCGCGCTGGGCGCGGCGCTGCCGCCGCGCTCGGCCATGGCCGCGGCCTACGACCCCGCGCACGGCAAGCTCGTCGTCTTCGGCGGCTACGACGAGACGAGCTACCTGCGCGACACGTGGGTCTTCGACGGCGCCGGCTGGACACAGGTCGGCCACGGCGGTCCCAGCGCGCGCGCCGCGGCGAGCATGGCCTACGACGCGGTGCAGCAGCAGCTCGTGCTCTTCGGCGGCTTCAACGGCGCCTACCTGGGCGACACCTGGATCTTCGACGCGGGCAGCAACACCTGGACGAACGCCGCGCCGGCGAGCGCGCCCAAGGCCGTCACGGGCCCGAGCCTGTTCACCGATCCGCTCAACGGCCACGCCGTCGCCTACGGCGGCTACGACGGGATGTTCTACCAGCTCACGACCTGGCGCTGGACCGGCACGGACTGGCAGCAGCTCGACCCGAGCGTCAAGCCCTGGGCGCGCGCGGCGGCGACGGTGAGCAACGATCCGGCGCACGGCAACGTCGTGCTCTTCGGCGGGCTCGCCAGCGTCAACCCCTGGAACACCTGGACCTGGGACGGCAACAACTGGACCGAGCTCTCGCTCGCGCTGCAACCTCCCAACCGCTACGACGGCGCGGCGGCCTTCGATCCGCAGCTCGGCGGCGTGGTGATCTTCGGCGGCGGGAGCGGCGGCACGGACCTCGACGACACCTGGCTGTGGACCGGATCGCAGTGGAAGGAGCTGCATCCGAATCACAAGCCGGCGCCGCGCGAGTCGCACGCGATGGCGCAGGTGCCCTCGACCGGCGTCGTCGTGGTCGGCGGCGAGAATCCGGTGCAGATCCTCGGCGACACCTGGGCGCTGGCCCACCACGACGACTTCAGCGACAGCGGTCCCGGCGTCGGCGGCCCCGCGGGTGCACCGGTGCTCGCCGGCGGCGGCGACCTGACGCCGGCCAGCGCCGGCGGCTTCACGCTCGCGCTGTCGAACGCGCCGCCCTCGACGCCGCTCGTCCTGTTCGGCAGCACCGCGCAGGGCAGCCTGCCCTTCAAGGGCGGCACGTTCTATCCGGTGCCCGTGCTGCTGCAGATCCCGCTGGCCAGCAACGGCAGCGGCGCGCTGTCGCTCGCGGGCACGATGCCGGGCGGCACGCCGTCGGGCCTGCACCTCGTGCTGCAGGCCTGGATGCCGGCGGCCGGTGCGCCTGCCGGCGTGGCCGGCAGCAACGGCCTGCTCGGCGTCGTGCCGTAGCGGCGAGCGGCCGCCGGCCGCGCGCGGCGGGGCCGAGGCCCGCACCGCGCGCGACCGCCCTCGCCGTCACTCGACGACGAGGCTCGCGGTCAGCCGGATCGGCTGCGCGATGTTCCAGCGGTTCGGCGAGTGCTCGATCACCGACTCGTGGATCCTGCGGTACTGCTCGGGCGTGCCGTTGCCGCGGACGCGCACCGTGTAGTGCAGCGCCTCGTAGCCGGGCTTGACCGCCGGGTCGAGGCCCAGGAAGCCGCGCAGGTCGAGCTCGCCGGTGGTCTCGATCGACAGGCACCTCAGCGTGATGCCCTCCATGGCCGCGCCGGCCACGTAGCCGACGAGCATGCAGGCGTTGAGCGAGGCCATGAGCAGCTCCTGCGGGTTGGGCGCGGTGTTGCCGCCCAGCAGCTCGATGGGCTCGTCCGAGCCGATCACGAAGCGCTTCGCCTGGTGGCGGCCACCCAGCTTCCAGCCCTCGACGCGGCTGTCCGAGCGGGTGCCGCCCTTCCAGTCGGTCGTCACGCGGAAGCCGGCCAGGCCGCGCGTGGGGTCGGAGGCCACGTCGGCCACCAGGCGCCTCAGCGCGTCGGTGTCGAGGCCGTTGATCGTCGCGCCCGCCGGCGCGCTCGGGGTCGTGGTCGCATTCGTCGCGGTCGTGCTCATGGCAGTCTCTCCTGTGCTTGGGTTCGCTGTCCGATCCGGGGCCCGGATCGCTGGCACCCATGAGAAGGCACCCGAGGGCGCCGCGCAGTGGACCGCCAGTCACCCCCCGGTGGACTTGTGGTCAACCCCGGACGATGATGCGGCCATGCGCCCCAGCGCCGCGCCACCGCGCAAGTCGGCCGCCGAGCTGCTGGGCGTGCCCGTCGTCCCACGCACCGCGCGCGACCGCATCGTGCTCACGGCGATCGACCTGTTCTACGACCACGGCTTCAACGCGGTCGGGCTCGACCGCATCCTCGAGGTGGCCGGCACGACGAAGACGACCTTCTACAAGCACTTCGCGAGCAAGGACGAGCTCGTGGTCGTGGCCGTGCGCGAGCGCGACGCGTGGGAGCGCCAGGCCTGGGAGCGCGCCGTGCAGCAGCTCGCGGGCGACGACCCCAAGGGCCAGCTCCTGGCGATCTTCGACGTGCTCGACGTGTGGTTCAACGACCCGGCCTTCCGCGGCTGCATGTTCATCAACGCGGGCATCGAGTTCCCCAACCCCAACGACCCCGTGCACCAGGCCGCGGCCGAGCACAAGCGCGCGGCGCGCGACACCGTCGCGGCGATCGCCCAGCGGGGCGGCGCGAGCGACCCGGGGGCCTTCGCTGACGCCTACACGCTCGTCTTCGAGGGCACGCTCGTGCTGCGGCAGGTCCACGACCGGGACGACGCCGCGCGCCTGGCGCGTCCGGTGATCGCGGCGCTCGTCGAGCAGCACCTGAGACGTTGAGCGCATGATCCGCGACTTCGGCTCGGGCGAAGCCGCGCTGCCCGACTACGACGTCTGCATCGTCGGCTCGGGGCCCGCGGGCATGACGCTGGCGGTCGAGCTGGCCGACAGCGGCCTGCGCGTGGCCGTGCTCGAGAGCGGCCGGCTGCGGACGTCGGCGCCCGCCGACGCGCTGCGCGCGCTCGCCAGCGAGGGCATCGCGATCAAGGAGTGGTCGCGCGAGCGCGTCTTCGGCGGCACCTCGACGACCTGGGCCGGGCTCAGCAGCCCGCTCGACCCGATCGACTTCGGCCCGCGGCCCTTCGCCGCGCCCGGCTGGCCGCTCGCGCGCGAGGCGCTGTTGCCCTACTGGGAGCGCGCCGCGCGTCGCTATCGCTTCGCGCCGCTGCGCCTGTACGGGCCAGAGGGCTTCGGCGCGCTCAAGGGGCGTGGCGACGCGTCGCTGGCCTGGCGCGAGCTCGACGAGAAGATCTTCCTGGCCTGCTCCGAGCCGCAGGATTTCGGCCGCGAGCACCGCGCGGCCGTCGAGGGCGAGGGCGTCGACCTGTGGCTCGACGCGACGGTGCTGCGCCTCGAGCGCGGCGCCGCCGGAGCCGGCGGGGGCGGAGCGGCCGGAGCGGGCGGCGCGGGCGGCGCGCCGCGCGTCGCGCACGCGGCCATCGCCGCCTCCAACGGGCGCCACGGCGAGCTGCGCGCGGCGGCCTTCGTGCTGGCCGCGGGGGGCATCGAGAACGCGCGCCTGCTGCTCGTCTCGCGCGACCTCTGCGCCGCGGGGCTGGGCAACGAGCACGACCAGGTTGGCCGCGGCTTGATGAACCATCCCAAGAACTACCACGGCGTGATCCGCCTCGCGCGGCCCGTGCGCGAGCTGCCCTACCACTTCGGCTGCCTGCACCACGGCTACGCCGGCTACGCGGGGCTGCGCCTGGCCGAGGCGCGCCAGGCCGAGCTGCGCTGCCTGAACAGCTACGTGCGCTTCGAGCCGCTCTTCCCCTGGTCGGACAACCGGGGCGTCGAGGCCTTCGTGCTCATCGCCAAGCGCAGCAAGGGTCTGCTGCGCGGCTGGAAGCAGCGGCGCGAGGGCGAGGTCGTCGAGCTGCGCGACTACAGCGAGACCGGCGACGACAGCGACCTGCAGAACGAGCGCAAGTCGCTCCTCGGCTGGATCGGCATCGGCGTGCTCGTGCTCCTGAACGCCGTGGTCGTGGCGCGCTACCTGGCCTCGCGCCTGCTCCAGGGGCGCGCGCCGCTCATCCGCAACGTGCGGCTGCGCAACTTCATGGAGATGGAGCCGCACGCCGACAACCGCGTCACGCTGGGCGAGGCCACCGACGCCTTCGGGCAGCCGCGGGCGGTCGTGCGCCACCAGACGACGGCGCTCGACCGCCGCTCGCTCGTCGCGCTCCACGAGGCGCTGGCCGGCGAGCTGGCCGGCAACGGCTTCGGCACGCTCGAGAGCGGCCTCGCCGCCCGCACGGGCGACGGCTGGCCGATCGACCAGGACGCCAGCCATCACATGGGCACGACGCGCATGGGCCGTGACCCGGCTACCTCGGTGGTGGACGCCAACTGCCGGCTGCACGGCGCGGAGAACGTGTACGTCGCGGGCGCCTCGGTCTTCCCGACGAGCGGCTGTGCGAACCCGACCTTCACGCTCGTCGCGCTCGCGATCCGGCTGGCCGACCACCTGCGCGTGGAGGTCTTCGAGAAGCCGCCGGCGCAGGCGGCGCAGGCGGCGGCGGCGGAGGCCGCGGCCCGGACCGAGGACGGCGCGGAGGGCGAGCCCGCGCGCGCCCGGGCGCCGCTGCTCGAGACGGACGGCGGGCGGCGCGTGCTCGTGCTCGGCGCCGGCAAGCGCGTGCAGACCGACGTGCTGCCCGCGCTGGCGGCGCTCGCGGGGCGCTACGCGCTGGCCGGCCTCTACGCGCGCAGCGACCGCGTGCTGACCGTCGGCGGCCACGAGTACCCGGTGCGCGCCATCCAGGACCTGCGCGCCGACGACCTGCGCCCGGGCGACCTCGTCTACCTCGCGGTGTCGAAGGACGCCGTGCCGGGCGCGCTCGCGCGGCTCGTGCAGCACGACCTTTCGGCCGTCGACCTGCTCATCGACACGCCGGTGCTGCTCTTCAAGCACGTCGGCCACGCTCAGGCGCTGTCGGCCTTCCGGCGCGTGTGGGTCGCGGAGGACTGCGCGACGCTGCCCTGGATCGAGACCGTGCGCGCGGCGAGCGAGGGGCCGGTCGGCGAGCTGCGCGAGCTGCGCTTCGACCGCTCGGCCTGGCACTACCACGCCCTGGCGCTGATGAAGACGCTGCTCGGCGACCCGCGCATCGTGCGGGCCCGGCGGCGCGGCACCGGGCCGAAGTCGGCGCTCGTCGAGGTCGAGCTGTCGCGCGGCGGGCGGGCCACCGTCGTCGAGCCGCGCGACTACGGCGCCGGGCACTTCGTGCTCACCGGCAGCCGCGCCACGGTGACCGACGCCGCGCCCGGCACCGCCGGCGCGCCCGCGCCCGCGCCGGGAGGTGGCCTGCACCGCCTCGAGATGGTCGTCTCGGGCGGGCTGTGCAGCGGCTTCCGCATCGGCGACGTCGTGACGCGGCTCGAGCCCGTCGAGCAGCACCTGCTCGGGCCGGCCTCCGCCGCGCACACGCTGACCTCGCGCACCGAGGACCTCAAGCGCATCGGCCTCTACCGCATGCTGCGCGCGATCGCGGCGGACGGCGAGGGCTACCCGCTCGAGGCCGGCCTGGACGACATGGCCATCGATTGGTGGCTCGGGCGCACCGGCCGCTATCGCGCCACGCCCTTCACGCGCGTCGGCGCGGCGCCGGCGAAGCTGTGGATGGGGGCGATGACGAAGGTGGCCGGGCGGGGGTGAGCGGCGCGGCAACGCTCAGGGCTGGATCGTCGCCTGGAGTCCGTTCGTGGCCGCCCATCCGGCGGGGGTGTTGGGATCCTGGATCCAGAGCTGGAAGTGGAGCTGCAGGCCCGGCGGCACGCCGGCGGGGAGCGCGCCGGGAAGCGCCAGCGTGCCGGTGAGGCTCGTTGGGAAGGGACCGAGCAGCAGGTCGGGCGTGACGAGCAGGAAGCCGCCCTTGAACAGCAGCATCTGCGCGCCGAGTCCGACGACGAGCAGCGACGGCGCCGCCGGAAACAGCTCGTCGCCGACGAGCACGATTCCGGAGCGCGGTGCGGGGAGGCCCTGCCCCGAGAGGTGCGGCACCGTGAGTCCGACGAGCGGCGGGCCGTACTCCGCCCACGCCGTCTGCCAGCGCGGCCAGGTGTAGACGCGCACCTGGCCGGGCGCCGAGGGCGGATAGGGGACACCGACCGCGAACTCCTCCGTTCCGTTCCCGTCCAGGTCTCCCAGGACGGCGAGGCTCGTCGGGAACTCGGCGAACGCGTTGGCGCCGTCGATCCGGAACAAGAGCTCGTGGGGCGGCAGTCCGTCGAACGCGAGGAGCGTCCCCGAATCCGGGCCCGACGCCGTGTTCGCAAACGGGAAGCCCAGGAGCACGTCGAGCGTCCCGTCGCCGCTCACGTCGGCGCAGCGCGCCCGCTCGATGTTGCCGATCGACCCGAACTGCGTGCTGGAGACCACGATCTCGCTGACCACCTCCGGCGAGCCCCCGGCGGGAATGCGCCGGATCTGCGCGACCCGCGCGACGCCAGGATCGGAGTAGGTGAACAGGTAGTCGGGCCGGCCGTCACCGTCGAAGTCGCGCGACGGGAATCCCCTCACGCCGCTGTGCAGCGCGTCGTCGGTCAGCTCGTCGAGGATCGCGTACGTCCCGCCATTGCGCAGCTGCACGGTGTTGGGCACCGAGGCCAGCAAGCCGCTGTCCGACGTGAGGAAATCGAAACGACCGTCGCCGTTCACGTCGCGGGCCGCGTCGTGCACGGACGTTCCGCACGAGCCCGGCAGGGAGATGACGCCTCCCGCTCCGCTGTAGGTCTCGAAGCATCCCGGGTAGGGCGTGCCGAAGACGAGCGTCTGGGCCGTCGCGACGCCATAGTCGGGGATGCCGTCGCCGCTGATCTCGCCCAGACCCGCCACCTGAGTGCCGAAGAGCTCGTTGTCGCCCAGCGGGAACTTGCTGGCCAGCAGTGTTCCCGACGGCAAGGCAAAGACATAGGCGCGCCCGTCGTTCGTGAAGGCGCCGGGCGCGCCGGCGATCACGTCGCCTTCGCCCTCGCCGTTGAGGTCGTATGCGGGCGCGACCGAATGACCCAGCTTGTCGTGCGCGTTGCCGAGGATCTCGAGCAGCATCCGTCCCGTGGTGCCCGAGTAGACGGCGACACGCCCGGCATCGATGCCCTCGAAATCGTGCCTCGGGGCGCCGACGGCGAAGTCCATGGTGCCATCGTGGTCCAGATCGCCGATGGCGGCGAGCGAGGTTCCGAAGCCGTCGCCGGGCTGTGCGCCGTCGACCTGGTAGAGCATGAGCTGCGCGCGGATCGGTGCGGCCAGCGCCAGCATCGCAACCGCGATCAGGGTTGCACCTCTGCTCGTCATCGCCTGGCCTCCGCTGCCCTGGAGCCTCCAGTCACCGCCGACGGCGGGGGCGACAGCCTAGCACCGATCGGCGCGGCGAGGGGCCGGGACGTCAGGACTGCGTCAGGCCAGATTGGAGAAGAGCTCGCTCCAGCAGCTCGATGACCTCGAGCTGCGTCGACATGCGCCGGAGGAAGTCGAGGTCGAGCCGCCCGGCCTGGACCTTCAGCACGCCGAGGATGTCGCGCCACTGCTGGTCCGAGACGCCACCGCCGCGCCGATACCAATCGAGCTTTCGCAGCACGATGACCTCTGGAGCCGACACGTAGCCCCAGGAGTTCTCGTCGCTGCTCAACCGCACCAAGCGCCGACGCAGGAAGTCCTCCGGATCGAGCGGGCTCTCGGCACAGATGAAGAGATCGAATTTCCGGCTCGAGGCCAGCTCGATGATCGAGAACCTGCTCCGCGCTCGAGCAGCGAGCCGAGCCGTGTCGATGGGGACGTAGTACGCCCCGCGCAGCGCTTCCAGCAGCGCCTCGAACTGCTCCGGCCGGAGGCGGAGCATGACATCGACATCCTGAGTCGTGCGCGACTCGCCGAAGGTGCTGCTCGCGAACGAGCCTCCAACGACCCAGTCGATCGCCAATCGATCCAGGCGCTGCGTGAGCGCGAGGAGGTTGTCGTTCGGCCAACCGGTCACCGGATGACTCCTGGAATCACCAGCCGTGGACGAGCGGGTCCCAGTCGTTCAGCGCGAGAGAAAGCTCGCGCCCGTAGCGCAGCGCCGTCAGCCGCTTCCCGACTTCCTCCTCGGAGGCATCGGGGTGGCGCATGAGAATGCCCTGGATGGCGAGATGATCGGTGACCCGGCAGAGTTCCTCTACCTGCTGGAGCTTCTGCCAAGGCTCCATCTCCCTCCAGGCCTTGAGCTGCAGTTCCTCGATCTCGCGAGTCGTGTCGGCCGCCTGCGTGCGGTAGCCCATCCCCGCCGGCGCATCGCGATAGGCTGGCGTCTCGGCCGCCTTCACGCCTTCACCCCCGTCCGCCGCCACTTCACGCCGTCCTTGCCGTCGAGCAGCTCGACGCCGCGCTCGGCGAGCTGGCGGCGGATCGCGTCGGCGGCCGCGAAGTCCTTGCGGGCGCGGGCCGCGTTGCGCTGCGCGATGAGCGCCTCGATCTCGGCGTCGATCGACTCGGGCGCGGCCTCGAGCACGCCGAGCACCTGGTCGAAGCGGCGCAGCGCGGCAAGCGCGGCGGCCGCCTGCGGGCCCCGCGGCCGCGCGCGGTTGGCCTCGTTGAGCAGCGAGAAGACGCCGTCGAGCGCGGCCGAGACGTTGAGGTCGTCGTCCATGCCCGCATCGAACTTCGCGACGGACTCGGCCACCCAGCTCGGCACGCTGCCGCCGACCGCGTTGCCCTCATCGCCCGCGCTTCCCGCCGCCTCCTCGATCTCCGCCGCGAAGATCCGCAGACGCCGCACCGCCGCGGCCGACTGCTCGAGCGACTCCCAGGTGAAGTTGACCACCTGGCGGTAGTGCGCGCGCAGCATCAGGAAGCGCAGCGCCACCGGCGGGAAGCCGCGCGCGGCGACGTCGTCGAGCGTGTGGAGGTTGCCCAGGCTCTTGCTCATCTTGCCGCCGTCCACCTGCAGGAAGCGCGTGTGCGCCCAGTAGCGCACGAAGGGGATGCCGAAGGCGCCCTCGCTCTGCGCGATCTCGCACTCGTGGTGCGGGAAGATGTTGTCCTCGCCGCCGGTGTGGATGTCGAGCGTGCCCTCGCCGAGCAGCGCGCGGCTCATGGCCGAGCACTCGATGTGCCAGCCGGGGAAGCCGCGCCCGAAGGGGCCGTCCCACTGCATGACGTGGTGCGGGTCGGTCTTCCACAGCGCGAAGTCGCGCGGGTCGCGCTTCTGCTCGTTGACCTCGACGCGCGCGCCGGCCAGCAGCTCGTCGCCCGTGTTGCCCGAGAGCTTGCCGTAGCCGGGGAAGGTCGCGACGGAGTAGTAGACGTTGCCGTCGACGCGGTAGGCGTGGCCGGTCTCGACGAGGCGCTCGATGATCGCGAGCATCTGCGGGATGTACTGCGTGGCCCGCGGGTAGTGGTGCGCGCGCCGGATGCCGAGCGCGTCGAGGTCGCGGAAGAAGAGCGCCGTGTACTTCTCGGCGATCTTCCAGGGGTCGAGGCGCTCCCTGCGCGCGGCGTCCTCCATCTTGTCGGAGGCCACGTCGGTCGCGTCGGGGTTCTCGTCGCGCACGTGGCCGACGTCGGTGATGTTCATGACCTGCGTGACCGCGTAGCCGCTCAGCTCGAGCCAGCGGCGCAGCACGTCGGCGAAGAGGAAGGCCCGGAAGTTGCCGATGTGCGCGGGCCCGTAGACCGTGGGGCCGCAGTTGTACATGCGGACGGCGGGCGGCGAGACGGGCTCGAAGCGCTCCTTGCGGCGGGTCAGCGTGTTGTGCAGGGCCAGGGCCATGCGCTCATCATGCCATCCGGCGCGGGCCGGACGGGCGGCGCGCGGCGCCACCGCCGCGCCACGACCCGCGGCTCGCCCCGCTGTGGAGCCGGGGCCTCGGCCGCCGTAGGATGCCGCCGCGATCGGGCGCGGCCGCGTCGTGGGTCGCGGTGCCCACGCAGACGAGGAGCGCGACGATGACGGCCGGGACGGTGTGGCAGGTGGCCTCGATCGCGGGCTTCCTCTGCCTGGTCGGCGCCTACCTCGTCAACCAGCGCGGCCGCTGCCGTTCCGACTCGCCGCGCTACCTGCTCGCGAACGCGCTGGGCGCCGGGATGCTCGCGGCCTACTCGGTCGCGATCGGGGAGTGGGTCTTCGTCGCGCTCGAGGGCTTCTGGTGCCTGGCGAGCGTGTGGGCGCTGCAAACGCGCGGGTCGCGGCCGGGGCGGCCGGCGCGCGGCTCGCCGCCCGCCGAGGCCGACGCGTGAGCGGCGCCGCGATCATCGAGCTCTCGAAGCTGTCGGTGCGCTACGGCGCGCGCACGGCGCTCGACGGCCTCGACGCGACCGTGACGGGCGGTGCGGTCGGGCTGCTCGGCCCCAACGGGGCAGGCAAGAGCACGCTGATCAAGACGCTGCTCGGCCTGCTGACCGCGTCCGCGGGCCAGGCCAAGGTGCTGGGCGAGGACGTCGCGACGCAGGCCTTCCGGCTGCGGCGCCGCGTGGGTTACATGCCCGAGCGCGACGCGGCCTTCCCCGGGATGACCGGCTTCCAGGCCGTGTTCTACGCCGGGCGGCTGTGCGGCATGCCCGAGGCCGACGCGCGGCGCCGCGCGCACGAGGTGCTGCTCTTCGCCGGGCTCGAGGAGGCGCGCTACCGCGAGGTCTCGACCTACAGCACCGGCATGCGGCAGCGCGTCAAGCTCGCGCAGAGCCTCGTGCACGACCCCGACCTGCTGTTCCTCGACGAGCCGACGAACGGTCTCGACCCCAAGGGCCGCCGCGAGATGCTCGAGCTCATCCGCGAGCTCGCGCACGTCAAGGGCATCCACGTCGTGCTGAGCAGCCACCTGCTGCGCGACGTCGAGGAGGTCTGCCACTCGGTCGTCGTGCTGCAGGGCGGCAAGCTCGTGCGGCACGAGCAGCTCTCGACGCTCTCGCGCGGCGCGCCCGACGCCTGCGCGGTGCGCATCGCCGGCGACCCCGAGGCCTTCCGCAAGGCCTGCGCGAGCCGCGGGCTGCAGGTCATCGACGGCAAGGAGCGCGAGCTCGAGATCAAGCTGGCGCAGGAGGGCGCGACCGCGCCCGTGTTCGCCGCGGCCAAGGAGAGCGGCGCGATCGTGCGCATGCTGCGCCCGGTGCGCATCACGCTCGAGGACGCGCTCATCGACGTGCTGGGGCGCAGCCCGTGAGCGGAGCGCGCGGAGAGCCGGCATGGTGATCCACGACCGCGGCTACACGCGCTGGAACGGCGACCGCAGCCGGCCGGTGGGTGCCATCGGCATCATCCTGCGCAGCGGCCTGCGGCGCAGCATGGCCACGCTCTTCCGGCGCAAGCTGCCGGCGATCGGCATGCTGCTCGGCGCCTACGGGACGTTCGTGTTCGCGTTCGTGTTCCTGGTCATCAAGCACTACATGCGCATGAACGCCGCCAGCTTTCCCGAGGCCGCGCAGGAGGTGCTGCAGAGCGAGATGGCCGAGGTCATCTCGGCCCGGCCCGACACGCTCTACTGGTACCTGTTCCGGTTCCAGCTCGCGTTCGTCGCGCTCGCCTGCGTGCTGCTGGGCGCGCCGCTCCTCGCCGAGGACCGCCGCAGCAACGCGCTCGAGCTGTATTTCTCGCGGCCGGTGGGCGTGGCGCGCTACCTGCTCGGCAAGCTGGCGATCATCGGCACGCTGCTGGCCGCGATCACGGTCATCCCGGCGTCGGTGCTGCTGCTGTTCGACGCGAGCATGACCGCGGACCAGCCCGGCGCGCTGGTCAGCAAGCTCATCCTGCTCGGGCGCATGCTGCTGGCCGGCTCGGTGCTCCTGACCCTGCCTTCGCTGCTCATCCTGGCGGCCTCGAGCCTGACCCAGCGCCCGCGCAACGCCGCGATCCTGTTCATCGGCTTCATCCTCATGCTGGAGCTGGTGATCTCGGAGATGCTCTTCAACGTCTTCGCCGAGCCCTACTTCCACCTCCTGCAGGTCACCTTCAACGTCTCGCAGGTGGGCGCCTGGCTCCTCGGCGCGACGACCGAGATCGACGCGGGCGTGCCGGTGTGGCTCTCCGCCGTCGTGCTCGCGGGCTGGGTGGCGCTGCTCGTGCCGCTGCTCGTGCGCCGCGTGCGGCCGGTCGAGGTCGTCGCGTGACGCGCCCGCCTGCCCGGCTGCGCCTGAACCGCGTGTCGCGCTGGTACGGCGACGTGCTCGCCCTCGACGCGGTCGACCTCGAGCTGGGGCCTGGTGTCACCGGCCTGCTCGGCCCGAACGGCGCGGGCAAGTCCACGCTGATCCGGCTCGTCGTGGGGCTGGCCTCGCCCGGCGCCGGCGCCGAGAGCCAGGACCAGGTGGCGGCGACGGTCGGCGGAACGCCGGGCGCGGGCACGGTGACGCTCGACGGGCAGGTCGTCCGCAACAACGTCGAGGCGCTGCTGCGCATCGGCTACGTGCCCGACGGCGACGGCCTGTACGAGGAGCAGACCGCGCGGCGTTTCCTGGTCGACCAGTCGCGGCTGCGCGGATTCGCGCCGGCCGACGGCGCGAGGCGCGCCGAGGAGATGCTGAAGCGCGTCGGGCTGCTCGACGCGGCCGACCGCAAGGCCGGCGGTTTCAGCAAGGGCATGCGGCAGCGGCTCAAGCTGGCGCAGGCCATGCTGCACGACCCCGACGTGCTGGTGCTCGACGAGCCGCTGACCGGCCTCGACCCCGTCATGCGGCGCGACTACATCCGCATCGTGCGCGAGCTGGGCGACGAGGGCGTGACCGTGCTCGTCTCCAGCCACGTGCTGCACGAGATCGAGGCCATGACCGACGGCATCGTGCTGCTGCACCACGGGCAGGTGCTGGCCGAGGGCACGGTGCCGGACATCCGCGACCTGCTCGACCAGTACGCGCGGCGCATCCGGCTCACGACGCCGGCGCCGCGCGAGCTGGCGCGCGAGCTGCTCCAGCACGACGGGCTGGTGACGGCCCTCGAGCTCGCCGACGGCGCGGTGGTCGTCGAGACGATGGGCCCCGACCGCATGTGCTCGCTCGTGCAGGACCTCGCGGCGAGCGCGCGCCACACCGTGACGACCGTCGAGCCGCTCGACGAGGACCTCACCTCCGTCTTCGCCTACCTGGTCGACTGAGCATGGACGCCCGCAACGCCACCCGCACGGACGCCGCTGCGCGTCGACCTGCGCCGCCGACCGGCCTGGCCGCCTCGCTCGCCGTGGCGCGCAGCGGCGCGGGCGCGCTCGGCGGTCGGCGGCGCCTGGGCATGCTCGCGCTCGTCGGGCTGCCGGTGCTCTTCCAGGTCGTCGTGCTGATCTGGGGCGGTGGCCGTGGCTCGGCCTTCGCGAACTTCGTCTGGCTCGTCGACAAGATCTACCTGCGCGCCATCGCGCCGCTCGTGCTCATCTTCGTGGGCACGGCGGCCTTCGGCGACGAGTGGGACGGCGGCACGGCGCCCTACCTGCTCGGCGCGCCGATCAAGCGCTCGACGATCGTGCTCGGGCGCTGGAGCGCGGCCGTCGCGCGCGCGCTGGTCCTGCTGCTGCCGGCGATCCTCGTGCTGTACGTGCTGTGCCTGCTGCCCTTCGAGGGCGCGATGGCCAACTACCTCGGCGAGCTGGGCGCGGTGCTGCTCGCCACCACGCTCATGGGCCTGGCCTACGGGGCGGTCTTCCTCTTCCTGGGGCTGGCGTTGCGGCGCTCGGTGATGGTCTCGTTCATCATCGCGCTCGTGTTCGAGGGCTTCATCGGCAGCCTGCCCTACGGCTTCGGCGTGCTCTCGCTCGGCTTCCACGCGCGCAACCTGGTCTGGCGCCTGACCGGGCACGAGGGCTTCCACCCGCCGACCTTCGGGCTCGATGTCGGCGAGCCGATCTCGGCTGCGGCCTCGATCCTCTTCACGCTGCTCGCGGGCGTGGTGCTCTTCCTGCTCCTGTCGGCGTGGGTGCTGCGCCGCAAGCAGTTCGCCGGCGGAGCGGGCACGGACGGCGCGGACAGCTGAGCGGCGCGCGGCGCGCGGTGCGCGGTGCGCCGAATCGCCCTCGGCGACCCCATGGACGACGGTTCGACGAAACGTCCTGGACGCGGCGGAACGCCGGATCCGGCGCGCGGGTCGGGTCGGCCGACATTGTGATCGCGGCCAGGCGCGGGGACATGACTCACTCTCGACACCTATCGCGAATCCAAATGTGGGGATAACTTTCCCGCGTCCGGTCGTTCAGGGGCGACCGGTGGTCTTCGGATGTTTCTCGAAGTACACCGCACAATCGGGGCCCCACCATGTCCGCGCATTCCAGGCTCTCTCTCGTCGTCGGCTTTGTTCTCACGCTGCTCGTGTCGCAGGCGGCACTCGCGCAGCAGCCCTCCGGACATTGGATCGCCGGCGCCGACATGGCCCACGCACGTGCGGGCGCGGCGGCCTCGTTGCTGCCGGACGGCCGCGTGCTGCTGAGCGGCGGCGAGGGTGCGACGGGCGTGCAGACCGATGCCGAGCTGCTCGTGGACGGGCTGCTGTTCGCACCGGCGAGCGCGATGAACGTCGCGCGGCGGGATCACGTCGCCGCCGTGCTGCTCGACGGGCGCGTGCTCGTCGCGGGCGGCACGACGACGGGCGGCGCGGCGACGTCGTCGGCCGAGCTCTACGACCCGGCCACCGACACGTGGACCCTGGTCGGCGGCTTGAGCGAAGCGCGCTCGGGCGCGGCCGCCACCAGGCTGCAGGATGGTCGCATCCTGGTCGCCGGCGGCGAGAGCGGCGGCGTGGCCCTGACCTCGCTCGAGATCTTCGACGCGTTCACCGGCGCCTTCTCCACGTCGGCGGCCGCGCTGTCGTCCGGGCGCATCGATCATGCGGCGGCGCTGCTCGGCGACGGACGCGTGCTCGTCGCCGGCGGCTCGGACGGCGCCGGCGTGCTCGCCACGTCCGACGTGTACGATCCGGACTCCGACGCGATGTCGGCCGGCCCGACGATGAGCGCGCCGCGCGCCGGTGTCTCGGCCACGTCGCTCCTCGATGGCACAGTGCTCGTGGCCGGCGGCAGCGATGCGAACGGCGAGCTCGACACCGCCGAGATCTGTGACGCGAGCGCCTCGGGCTTCTTCCCGACGCCCACGCACCTCGCCGTCGCGCGCCGTGACCACCTCGCGCTGGCGCTGCCGGGCAACGGCAGCGTGCTCATCGCCGGAGGTCAGGCGGGCGCCGTCGCGCTCTCCTCGGCCGAGCTCTACCGTCCGTGGTCCGGCGACTTCGCGCCGGCGGAGCCGCTGTCGCAGGCGCGCCTCGGCGCGGCGGCCGCTCCGCTCGCCGAGGGCGTGGCGATGGTGGCCGGCGGCGTGGGCCTGTCGTCGTCCGAGCTGTTCGGCTTCGCGACGGTGCGCACCGACAAGCTCGACTACGCGCCCGGCGAGGTCGTCACGATCAGCGGCACGGGCTGGGAGCCGGGCGAGACGGTGTCGCTGCGCCTGGTCGAGGTGCCGTCCTCGCACGAGGAGACGCTGCTCACCGCGATCGCGGACCCGTCGGGCGGCATCCTCAACCAGGAGTTCGCGCCCGAGCACCATGACATCGGCGTGCAGTTCTTCCTCATCGCCTCGGGCTCGCAGGCGGAGGCCGGCGCGACGTTCTCCGACTCGCCCAAGGTGGGCGCGGTCACGGTGAGCGCGCAGTCCGGCACACCGACCTACGGCACCTCCGGCGCGGCGAGCTACACCGTGACGGTCTTCCGCGGCAGCGGGTCGGGCTCGTCGGGCAACTTCACGGCGACGCTGTCGCTCACGACGAGCCTGCCGGCCGGCGTGACCGCTGCGTTCAGCCCCAACCCCGTGCAGCTGACTCCCGCGCTGAACTCCGCGACCTCGACGCTGACGATCACGTCGGCCACGTGCACGGCGCCCGGCAGCACCAGCTACACGGCCAAGGCCGAGACGAGCGCCTCCGACTTCGCCACGAACGGCGGGACCCTCGCCGTCGCGAAGCGGCCGATCACGATCAACGTCGATCCCAAGAGCCGCGCCTACGGAGACGGCAATCCCGCCCTGAGCGCCACGCTCGGCGGGAGCGGGCTGGCCGCCGGCTGCGGCGACACGCTCGCCGACATCGGCACGCTTTCGACATCAGCGACCGCGTGCAGCGCGGTCGGCAGCCATCCCATCGTCTTCAATGCCACGGGCCCGAAGGCCGCCAACTACGACGTGACGGTCAACGGCGCGAGCCTCACCGTCACGCCGCGCCCGATCACGGTCACGCCGGCGGCAGCGAGCCGCGCGTATGGCGATGCAAACCCGGCCTTCAGCGCCAGCGTGGGCGGCAGCGGGCTCGCGTCCGGCTGCGGCGACACGCTCGCCGACGTGGGCGCGTTGTCGACGGCCGCGACGCAGTGCAGTGCGGTGGGGAGCTACCCGATCCAGTTCACGTCGAGCGGCCCCAAGGCCGCGAGCTACTCGGTGACCGTCAACCCGGCCAATCTCACGGTGTCGGCGCGCGCGATCACGGTGACCGCGGCGGCTGCCAGCCGTGTCTACGGCGACGCGAACCCGACGCTGACGGCCACCGTGGGCGGTGCGGGACTGGCCTCGGCCTGCGGCGACACGCTGGCCGACGTCGGCGCGCTCTCGACGGCCGCGACGCAGTGCAGCCTCCACGCCACGTACCCGATCCTGTTCTCGGCGACGGGACCGAAGGCCGGCAATTACTCGGTGAGTTACACCGGCGCGGCGCTCACCGTCGACCGGCGGCCGCTCACGGTCACCGCGGACGCCCTGAACCGGATGTACGGCGACTCGAACGCGGCGCTGACCGCGCAGCTCGGCGGCAGCGGCCTGGCCGCGGCCTGCGGCGACACGCTGGCCGACGTCGGCGCGCTCTCGACGACGGCCACCGCGTGCAGCGCGCTGGGGACGTATCCCATCGCCTTCTCAGCGAACGGCCCGAAGGCCGGCGAGTACGACGTCGCCTTCACGGCTGCGAATCTCACGGTCGGACAGCGCACGATCAGCATCGCCGCGAATCCACAGAGCCGGACCTACGGCAGCTCGAGCCTGGGCCTGACGGCCCAGATCGGCGGGAGCGGGCTCGCCGCGTCGTGCGGCGACACGCTGGCCGACGTGGGCCACCTCTCCAACGCGGCGACGGCGTGCAGCGCGGTGGGCAGCTACCCGATCACCTTCGTCGCGAGCGGCTCGAAGGCCGGCAACTACGACGTGAGCTTCACGGGCGCCGACGTGACCGTCGACGCACGGCCGCTGACCGTGACCGCCGACCCGCAGTCGCGGCTCTACGGCGATCCGAACCCGGCGCTCACCGCGCAGCTCGGCGGCAGCGGGCTGGCCGCATCGTGCGGCGACACGCTGGCCGACGTGGGCGTGCTGTCGACGACCGCCACGCAGTGCAGTGCGGTCGGCAGCCATCCGATCGCGTTCACGACGAGCGGCCCCAAGGCCGGCAACTACGACGTCACGGTCGCCGGCAGCTCGCTGACGATCGAGGCGCGCCCGATCACGGTCGCGGCCGACTCGCAGAGCCGCTCCTACGGCGACACGAACGCGGCCCTGACTGCGCAGGTCGGCGGCAGCGGGCTGGCTGTGGCGTGCGGTGACGAGCTGGCCGACGTGGGCACGCTGTCCACGGCGGCCACGCAGTGCAGCGCGGTCGGGGCCTATCCGATCGGCTTCACGACGAACGGTCCGCAGGCGGGCAACTACGACGTGGCTTTCACCGGTGCCGACCTCACGGTGCAGGCGCGCTCGCTGTCGGTGACGGCCGACGCGCAGAGCCGGACGTACGGCGACGCCAACGGGGCGCTCACGGCGCAGCTCGGTGGCAGCGGCCTGGCCGCGGCGTGCGGCGACACGCTCGCCGACGTCGGTGCGCTCTCGACGAGCGCGACGCAGTGCAGCGCGGTCGGGGCCTACGCCATCGCCTTCGCGACCAGTGGGCCGAAGTCGGGCAACTACGACGTCGCCTTCACTGGCGCCGACGTGACGGTGACCGCTCGGCCGCTCTCGGTCGCGGCCGACGCACAGAGCCGGACGTACGGCGACGCCAACGGGGCGCTCACGGCACAGCTCGGCGGCAGCGGCCTGGCGGCGGCG